>ENA-OFCD01000585-OFCD01000585.1-metagenomes-genome-assembly--contig:-NODE-585-length-22338-cov-3.150339_pt1 | contig 22338 bp, 21 predicted proteins | sample MGYA00153392_OFCD01 | MGnify analysis MGYA00153392
AGCTCAACACAAAAGTACATTATCCCATTCTCGACGGTTTACGTGGCGTCGCCTCGTTGATAGTGGTTGCTTTTCATCTGTGTGAAGCTCATTCCACTAGTCATCTCGATCAAGTGATTAATCACGGTTATCTGGCAGTTGATTTTTCTTCGTTCTTTCTGGTTTTGTAGTGGGTTATGCTTATGATGATCGGTGGAAAAAAATGACTATTGCAAATTTTTTTAAGCGGCGGCTTATTCGACTTCAACCTATGGTAATCATGGGTATGATTATCGGTGCGCTGTGTTTTTATTTTCAAGATTGCAATTTGTGGGCAAATATTCATGCCGTACCAGTTTGGATAATAATACTTGTATTGCTTTTCAGTTTTACAATACTACCGTTACTTCCTTCATCGGATATTCGAGGTTGGAACGAAATGTATCCACTGAACGGTCCTGGTTGGTCGCTCTTCTATGAATATATTGCCAACATTTTATATGCTCTGGTAATAAGGAAATTTTCTCAGACTGCACTTAAGGTGTTGGTGTTTTTAGCTGCGTGCGCGCTCATAGAATTTACACTTACCAACGCTACAGGCGATGTGATTGGTGGTTGGTCTTTAGAAGCAAATCAAATTCGAGTGGGTGTAACGCGATTAATCTATCCATTTTTTGCAGGATCATTACTTTCACGAATCGGAAAAAGTTTTCACGTTAACCGCGCATTTTTATGGTGCTCTTTACTTCTCGTGATCTTGCTTTCAATGCCACGCATTGAAAGCAGTGAACATTTATGGGAAAATGGTCTTTATGATGCCCTCATTATAATTTTTATTTTTCCGTTTATCGTTATTTTGGGTGCTGGTGGAGAAATAAAAAACAATTTTACAAAAAACCCATGTCAGTTTTTTGGCGATATTTCTTATCCGATATACATTACCCACTACCCATTAATTTATATTTATACGGCGTGGGTAGCCAATAATAAAGTTACAATACAAGCAGGATTTCCTATTGCAATTCTGGTCTATGTTTGTATTATTATCGCGTACGCTTGTTTAAAATTTTACGATGAACCTGTTCGACTTTGGTTAAGTAGAAGATTTATTCAGTGCACATAAAATCGCTACACGTAGGTTCAAATATGAAATTCAATTTTTTTTATAAAAAAATTAACCAGCAGCTAACGCTTCTTCAATTTCAATTGCATCGTCAATTTCGCCCTCTTCAATGCGTAAGTTTTCGACAATAAAATCTTGACGTTCGGGCGTGTTTTTTCCCATGTAGTATTCTAAAAGATTATCAATGTTCATATCATCCGACATAATGACGGGTTGCAGGCGAATGTCTTTACCGATAAAATCCTGGAACTCGTTGGGCGAAATTTCACCCAATCCTTTAAAGCGCGTAATTTCTGGTTTGCCGCGCAAGGCGCGAATTGCCGCCTGTTTTTCGGCTTCGGAGTAACAATATTTTGTGATTTTCTTATCGCGCACACGGAAAAGAGGCGTATTGAGAATAAATAAATGTCCGTTCCGGACTAAATCGGGAAAGAAATGTAAGAAAAAAGTGAGTAACAACAAACGAATGTGCATGCCGTCCACATCAGCATCCGTTGAAATAACGACACGGTTATAACGCAAATACTCGATGCCGTCTTCAATATTCAATGCGTGTTGCAGTAAGTTAAGTTCTTCATTCTGATACACGATTTTTTTACTCATGCCAAAACAGTTCAGCGGTTTACCCCGCAAACTAAAAACTGCTTGCGTGTCAACGTCGCGCGCTTTCGTGAGCGAACCACTCGCAGAATCACCTTCCGTAATGAACACGGATGTTTGTTCACGTCGTTCTTGATCGCCAGCTTTTTCATTCAGGTGTAAGCGACAATCGCGGAGTTTTTTGTTGTGAATGTTTGCTTTTTTGGCGCGCTCATTCGCTAATTTTTTGATGCCCGCAATCTCTTTGCGCTCGCGCTCGTTTTGTTCGATGCGGCGTTTGAGTGCTTCGGCAACCGATTTGTTTTTGTGTAAATAATCATCGAGTTGTTTTTTTATAAAATCGCCGATGAAAGATCGAATAGAAGCACCTTCGGGTGAAATACTTTGGGAACCTAATTTTGTTTTTGTTTGCGATTCGAAAATCGGTTCTTCCACGCGAATACTCAACGCTGCAATAATTGATGTCCGAATATCTTGCGCATCATACGTTTTACTAAAAAATTTACGGAGCGTTTCTACAATTGCCTCTCGGAAAGCCGTCAAATGTGTACCACCTTGCGTCGTGTTTTGTCCGTTCACAAACGAGTGATAATGCTCACCGTAGTGTTTGCCATGTGTGAATGCGATTTCAATGTCTTCGCCACGCAAATGTATAACGGGATATTCCGTAGATTCTTCACCAATTTTGCGCGTCAATAAATCTAAAAGTCCGTTTTTAGAAGTAAACGTTTTGCCGTTGTACTGAATTTTTAAACCCGCATTCAGGTAAGCGTAATTCCAAAGTTGAGATTCAACGAACTCGGCGCGAAATTTATAATTTTTAAAAACTTCTGCATCGGGTTTAAACTGAATAAATGTGCCGTTTTCTTCCGTTGTTTTGGCAAGTTTATGGTCTTTCAACAGATTGCCTTTTTCGAACTCCGCTATTTTTGTTTCACCTTCTCTGAAAGATTGCACTTTGAAATAATCGGATAGCGCGTTCGCTGCTTTCGTACCGACACCATTTAAACCTACCGATTTTTTAAAAGCTTTTGAATCGTACTTACCACCCGTATTTATTTTCGACACAACATCTATCACCTTTCCGAGCGGAATACCGCGACCATAATCGCGCACAGTAACAGCATCGTCGTGAATATTAATATCAATCGTTCTACCATTTCCCATCACGAACTCGTCAATCGAGTTGTCAATGATTTCTTTTATCAAAACGTAAATGCCGTCGTCGGGCGTACTGCCGTCACCAAGTTTTCCGATGTACATACCAGGTCGCAAACGTATATGTTCGCGCCAATCGAGCGAGCGAATATTATCTTCGTCGTATTTAACTTGCGCTTGCGCTGGAGCTATTGTATTTTCCATAAAATTATAGTGGTTATTTAACAGTTTACAGTTGATAGTTCGTGACACATTCTACAACTGTCAACTATCAACCTACAACTATCAACTAATTTGAGAACTGCCTTAAATGATGATCGAGATGTAAGGGAATGAGATGTCCCCATTCTTTACCAGACAAATTTCCGAATGCAGAATGCGGATACCAATTGCCTTTTGCAGTATTCAAGTGCGCGCGTTCTAAATTATCTAAAAGTCTTTTTTTTTCGATTTCAAAATTGCGCGTGTCAGCTACAACCAAACTCGCACCCGTCTTTGTTGACATCGGAATTTTATTTAGAAACGGTAAAACGCGACGGACAACATTTCGCGAGAAAAAGGTACTCTCATTTGTTGACGTTAATTTACCCAACGCCATCTCAATCTGAAGACTGCAATGCGCCATCATTTGTGCTGCATCCATTTTTCCCCACATCCTTTGAGCGTTTGGTTTTAAGCGCTCTAAACGTTGGCGCATATTCACATATTGGTTGCTGTCGAAAAAATTATACATAATTATATTTAGGTAAAGTGCATACGGAGCGCTTTTGATTGTAATAAAAAACCAAAATTACAAACTCCACGTGAAATTAACGCTACAAAATTAAAATAACTTTTTGTTTAAAACTATTTATTTTTATTGGAATTTACTTTTGTAACTTTTTTCAGAATTTTTTTTAGTTTTTTGAGAAGGTTAAAAGTCGTGACTCAATGCTAAAATTGTTTACAATTTAATTGTAATAAGTTAGGGCAGTACAATTATTTAATTAGGGCTAAAAAATAAGAGTGTGTTTGTGCAAATTATTTTTCCGGAGGTAATGAAGTTAAAGAAAACCATGTTGATATTCTTTTATAACTTGGTATGAATATTCACCGTAATCCGTTGGGTGGTAGAAAATCTGAGTATTATTGGAAAATTTGTTGGTGAAAGGAATAATTGGGAACGTAAGAACGATCTTAGTTGTTCCTTATTCCTTGTTCCCTATTCCTTGTTCCCTATTCCTTTTTACTACACTTGCGGAGAATGAGAGATTCGAACTCTCGGTACAGTTTTGCCGTACACACACTTTCCAGGCGTGCTCCTTAAACCACTCGGACAATTCTCCTTTTTTGTTGATAGTACTCTGAGACTAACAACTATCAATGAACAACTAAAACGTATCTTTCTTTAATGATAGCTTCATGATGTAGCACATGCCCTAAAATAAAATGCGCTAAAGCATTTACAGTAAATATCATTCCTGATTTATTTTTGCCTAGGCGCTTTAAATCTTTGCGCAAAATAGTGCGCACTAACGCGATTGAACTTTTACGGACTGTCGAAAACTCTTTCATTATATCTTTAATATCGCGCTCCGATGCTTTAGCCGCTTTAACATAATCGTTTTCTTCAAAAGAAGAGAAAGGGGTTGTGTCATGACGAAGCGTCCGTAATAATCTATAGCTTATTATACGTTCCGTATCGGCTAAATGTTGAATAATGTCTTTTATTATCCATTTACCTTCAGCATAACGATAATTGAGTTTTTCTTCGGGTAAGGAGAGCACATAGTTTTTAAAACTTTTTTCCGAATCAATTAAACCTTTAATTATATTTTCGCCGGATGCCACAGCAAAATTGATATAGCTTGTAGCATATTCTGGATATTCATCGCTCAAAGGTATAGGAAACTTATTGATCATGCGGAAAATTTTAAAATAATGCGCAAATATAAACTTTTTAAACTGTTTCAAGCGCCAAGGCTTCAGTTTTTATGCCTGAGTTTGACTCAAAGTGCATACGTCCCCAATCGTCAAGAGATGTAAGAATAGGTTTTAGCGTTCTTCCCAGTTCGGTTAAAGAATATTCTACCGTGGGTGGAACGGTAGCGTATGCTTTGCGTTTTACAATTTTGTTCTTTTCTAAATCCTTTAATTCTTTAACCAACATTCGTGGTGTAATCCCCGTTACACTGCGCTCTAATTCTTTGAAGCGCAGAATTTTACCGTCTATGAGTTCGTGAAGAATCGGGAATTTCCATTTACCGCCTAAAATTTCCATTGTTTGCATGAATGGGCAGTACAAAATATTTTTTTGATTTTTTTTCATGATCTATAATAAGATGTATCAAAACTATTGTTTTAAGAATTGCTGCTCGCCGTAACTTTACCAAAACCACCGCGCGTTATACTTCTCGAACCACTTCTTCTAAAAAAACTACCGAATGCACCACGCGTAGTGTTATGCTTATTGTTTGCGCTACTTTTACCAGTAGAGTCGGCAGCATTTTTAGGATTTTGTTGATACAAACTCTGCGTTTGCAAATCAACGTTTTCTTTAGCTTCAGTAACCTCTTTGAAGATATTTTTATTGATGCCGTAACCCAAATTTACTGAAAGCGCGACCAAACCAATTGTTACAATTTTACTTTTCTTCATAATTTTGCTTGATTAATCTTTGATTAAATGCGGAACAAATAAACTTAAATTACCCGTAATTTTTGTTTTGCTTTCTCTTATTCCAATTCCTGCCGCTTCCCCACCAATTATCCAACTTCCAATGACAGGATAATAATCGTCGAACTTTTCTAAGTCATATAATTTTTGATACACAAAACCTTCTTCGCCATACTCACCCGCAGTCTCAGTTTCTAAAATGCCTTCTTTAAAAATAGAAACATTCGCACCTTCTCGCGAATAAATAGGTTTGACTACAAAATTACGCAATTCGTGTTCATTGTCGAAATAGCACGGTAAAAGATATTCGTTAAATGGAAAAAGTTGCCATAAAACAGCCAAGATTGCTTTGTTTGAAAGAATTGATTTCCACGCTGGTTCAATCCATCGAGTTTTATTTTTGTCTGAGCCGATGATCAAACCAAATTCTTCATCAATTAACCACTCCCAAGGATAGAGTTTGAAAATATTTTTGATTTCCTGTTCTTCTAAATCTACAAAAACGTTGTTGTTTTCATCCCAACCAATGGCTTCGATATTTAGATATTTTGTTTTCAGTCCCGCTTGTTGCGCTGTGTCGCGGAGGTATTCGGTCGTTGTAAAATCTTCAATGCTATCAACGGAACAAAAATGTACAACTTCTTTTTTAAAATAATTTTTACAAGAAGCCCAATAGGCAATTAATTTTTCGTGAACCGAATTAAATTGATCGGCATTGGGATTTACTTCTTCTAACCATTTCCATTGCACCACAGCACATTCGTAAAGTGCGGTGGGTGTATCAGCGTTAAATTCTAACATTTTAGGTTGACCGCTGCCGTTATACGCTAAATCGAAACGCCCGTAAACGCTCGGTTCATTATTGTACCAAGATTGCTCGATAAGTGGCACTAACTTTTGATCAATGCGCAGCGCAGCGTAATATTTATTTTCAATGATAAAGGCAACAGCTTTTAAGCACATTGCATAAAGTTCGTTCGTTGCGCGCTCAATGGTGATTACTTCGTCCATCGAAATAGTGTAATGCGCCGTTTCATTCCAATAAGCACCGTCGAGTGTGTGAAACTCAAAAGAAATTTCCTCCAATTTACGGATGTAATCCGCTCGAGCTGGTGTTATGATGCGTTTCATAATAGTTGATAGTTCATAGTTGACGGTTATTAATCGCGTGTTTTTCTGTCAACAGACAACTGTCAACTATTAACTAAACTGCCAATTATTTCTTTTGGATATTGCATGGTAACGCAATGGAGCGATCCATGTTGTTCAATTAGGACGCGACAATCAATTCCAGTAACTTTTTTGTGCGTGTAATGTTTTCTAAAAATTTCCAGCGCCAGTTCGTCTTCTGGAATATTATAAGTTGGCACTAAAACGGCATCGTTAATGATTAAAAAATTAGCGTAAGTGGCGGGTAATCTGTTACCTTCGGCATCGAAACACGCCGTACACATGGGCAGTGCTACGAGTTTATAGGGTGCATTGTATAAATCTGTAGCTTTTTTCAGTTGCGCCTCCATTTTTTTGAGCGCACTGTAATGTTCATCTTTTTTATCGTCGCACCTGACGTACATAATTGTTTTCGCATCGGCAAATCGCGCGAGTGTATCAATATGACTATCAGTGTCATCGCCCGCTAAATAGCCGTGCGTCAACCAAATTACTTTTTGTACACCTAAATATTTTTTCAGCAGCGACGTGATTTTTTGTTTCGATAGATGCGCTTGCCGATTCTGCGAAAGCAAACATTCAGTCGTTGTTAAAAGCGTGTCGTTGCCGTCGGTTTCTAAACTGCCGCCTTCTAAAACAAATGGTATAGACTCATGCCTTACGTTTTTGGAAAATATATTTTTCTGGAAAAGTTTTTGAGTAATTAAGTTATCATGATTCGCAGCAAATTTCATTCCCCAACCATTGAAAATAAAATCGAGAATGACAGGATTTTCGTCTTCATAAACGGTAATGCCGCCGTGATCGCGTGCCCAAGTATCGTTCGATTCGAGCGCGACAAAAACAATTTGCGGGTGGTATTTTTTATTGATTAACGACTGCACATATTGTACATCCGCACAAACAACCAGAACTTTTTCAAAGTTTGCTATGGTCTCAATAATTCGGATAAAACATTTTTCAGCTTCGACTAACATAGTCGCCCAATCCGAATTTTTATGCGGAAAAGTTAATTGAACGGCACTTTGCGCAAACCATTCGGGGGGAAAATAGCGACGCTTCATTTTTATGTTCTTTTATTTCTTCCTGCAAAAGTAGTTAAGTATCGTAATTGGTCGTATTTTTTGTAAATCTTAAATCGTACTTTTTAAGGCTTCCACTTTGTAATCCCTACATTTTTTAAATAAAATCAGCTTAATAAAATCAATTGAGTGCTTTTGGACGAGTGAAAAAGGATTTTATTACGGCTCATACGTTGTAAAGCGATGGATTTAAAAAAAGCGATTTAAAATTCACACTTCTATATTTGTATTATTAATAAATAAAAAAATAAAAAGTTTATGAACATCATCAATTTAGTTTCAGCTGATATTAATTTGACACCCGTGGTTCACGCTACAAACCTTTTAGCTTCAAGTTTTAGTATCGTTGAAACAAAACCAGGTTATTAAATCCGGCTTAATGAAAAAAACAACCATTAACTGTTTACCGCCAATTTTTGTTTTGTATATTCGTGTTTGAAATGGCAACGCCAGATTAAAAAATAATTTTGGTATGGCGTTGTCGAATCAAACAGAAAAAAAAGCACCCACTCAGCGTTTCGATAACGTAGAAGTTGTGCGCGGTATAGCTTCGTTAGCCGTTGTTTTTTTTCATTTCACCTATTTTTTGCAAGATAATAATCCACTAAAGCAATTTTTTAACTATGGCTATTTAGGTGTTGATAGCTTTTTTGTTATTTCTGGGTTTGTGCTACCGCTTTCTTTTTTCCAAAAAAATTATTCGCTCCGCGATGCACCCTTGCAATTTTTGAAACGCGCTTGGCGTATCGAAATTCCATATTGGGCATGTATTGCACTCATGGCATTGAAAGATGCGGGCGAACAATGGTATGTTGATCGCTATCATTTTGTAATGCCTGCAACCTACAGCGCAAAAAGTTTATTAGTTCACGCCATTCACGCTAACAAATGGTTTGGCATGCCTTTCATTCGCGAATTATTTTGGACATTGGCGCTGGATTGGCAATTTTATTTGTTTCTACTCATTGCTTTTTTTTTAGTTAAGCAACGCGCTTGGTTTGTGCGCTATCCTTTGTACGTCGCTTTAGCAGCCACGCGCTGGCTCGACACACCGAATTGGGCGATGTATTATGTTTTTGCATTTCTCGCAGGCATTATGTTTTTTCATTACACTGTTAAATTTATTTCGGTCTATGAACTTTTGGGTTGCTGGTTGCTACTGAGTTATTTTGCAGACCAAAAAATGTGGTTATCGCATACACTCGCAATATTTAGTTCTTGCGCCGTTTTGTTTTTGGTGCAGCGCGCTGCAAAACCCTTTATATTTTTTGGAAAAATTTCTTACGCTTTATATTTAACGCACACTTTCAGTGGCTGGACTTTAGTGAGCAGTTATCTGAAATATCATCCTTACGCTTCCGAATGGGATAAAACAATTTATGTCGTGCTATCTGTTTTACTGAGTATTCCGTTTGCTTATTTGTTTTATAAGTACGTTGAAGAAACGGCGCAACGTTATTCTAAATTGATTTTTAAATAGCCACAGGATTTAATTTTGGATTCACTATGCTCCTTTATAAAGTGCTCTTTTCATCTCGATAATATCAATTTATTACTACTTTACATTTTTTCCTTTGAAAAAATGTTGCGCTTTATAACAATTGCTAAAAAGCAATTGCTAACACTATTTATATCAAATTCCAACAGAGTGTTACTGTCAACCTGTTAAATTGATATCGCAAATATTTATAGATTCGATGTCTTTAACTTAATTTTACGAGAGCTAATAATACTTTCTTATACTTACGAGTAGCGGACGTTGCAGGCGATCCTTGCTTATAATGGAAATAATATTTTTTAAAATTGTAAATGATATTACAAAGCTGCTTTTTACGACGTTTTATTGCTAAATTGATAAAAGCATGAAAAAATATTTTTTAAAAATCCGCGCCTTCACTCTGATGGAAATATTAGTTTTTGTCGCTTCTTGTAGCGGACAAGTCAAAACAGACCTGTCAAATAACAGTGATAGAGAACAAAAAATTTTAGCTTTGGTTAACCAAAATTAATAAAGACACAAGGCTCGGGCTTATGTGACAATGTTCATTGTGGTTTGAAGATAAAAATGGAAACTTATGGTTTGGCTCTGGACCTATGGCATTTGAAGGCATTTGTTTCTATGATGGAAAGTCTTTGATCAATTTTAAACCGAAAAAGGAAAAATGGATTCGTAAAATAATTGAAGACAAAAATAGAAAGTTACTATAAGCTACCCGAATCAATGGGGTGTATTATTACGACCTTTTTGCCGAAAAATCTGATGAAAAAAAGTTCAGCATATTTTCTAAACCGCAGGAATTGATGAATAATTCACTTACCGATATTATAAAAGATAAAGCAGGAAATATTTGGTTTGCCTCTCACTATGTGAAAGATATCGGGGATACACTTAGGTGAGTGTGGCGTTCTAATCTCTCTGCTGAAAAGACAAATGAACAAGCATTAATAAAGTATTCAACAATTGAAGCTTTTTTTATACTTGAAGATCGCGTCGGAAATATTTGGATAGGCACAAGAAACACAGGTTTGTACCGATTTGAAGGTAAAATATTTACAAGTTTTTCGGAATAGTAAAATAATAAAAACCAAAATCAAGAAGAACGATGACTATTATCATTTTGCTAATTCAACGAGTTAGCTTTGTAAAAATAATTGCAAAGTTAAACATCTATTTTACCTGCGAGCAATGAGCCATAAACTCACTAAATCACCATATCGAAAAATTCAATTAACGATTTTTTACAATTTTAGAAAAATCAACTACCTTGCAGTATAATTATCTATTCACCTATAAGTCTAGTAAATATGAGTAATGTAATTCAAGTTGAAACGAGCAACATCGTTGAAGCTAAATGTCCTTTTCCGCACGGACAAGTTGTGCGTTTGCAACAAATGGTAAGTGCTGGAACAACAAACAAAGATTGGTGGCCCAACCGATTAAATTTAAATGTACTCCGTCAGCATTCAAATCTTTCTGACCCGATGGAAAAAGGGTTCAATTATGCAGATGCATTTAAAAAATTAGATCTAAAATCTGTCAAAAAAGATATTTTCGAGTTGATGACAACTTCTCAAGATTGGTGGCCCGCCGATTATGGTCATTACGGACCATTTTTTATTCGTATGGCGTGGCACAGTGCTGGTACTTATCGTATTTCAGACGGTCGTGGCGGTTCTGGTTCTGGCAGTCAGCGTTTTGCGCCGTTGAATAGCTGGCCCGATAACGCCAATTTGGATAAGGCGCGGTTTTTATTGTGGCCCATCAAACAAAAATATGGTAAGTCATTATCATGGGCAGATTTAATTATATTGACAGGTAACTGTGCGTTAGAATCGATGGGTTTCAAAACTTTTGGTTTTGGTGGTGGTCGCGTAGATATTTTTGAAGCAGAACAAGGTATCAACTGGGGAGAAGAGAAAGAATGGTTAGCTAATAAACGCTACACAGGCGATCGTGAATTAGCGAATCCGTTAGCGGCGGTTCAAATGGGATTAATTTATGTCAACCCAGAAGGACCTGACGGTCATCCGGATCCGTTGGGATCTGCGAGAGACATCAGAGAAACTTTTGCGCGCATGGCGATGAATGATGAAGAAACAGTAGCATTGGTTGCTGGTGGACATACTTTCGGTAAATCACACGGTGCTGCGCCTGCAACGTACGTCGGACCTGAGCCAGAAGGTGCAAGCATTGAAGAAATGGGTATGGGTTGGAAAAATAGTTTTGGTACTGGTAAAGGTGGAGACACTATTACGAACGGTATTGAAGGTGCTTGGAAACCAAATCCGACGACTTGGGATAACGGTTATTTTGAAACATTGTTAAAATTCGATTGGAAGTTAACAAAAAGCCCAGCGGGTGCGCAACAATGGACCCCAACTGACGAAAGTGCTGCTACATTAGTTGAAGATGCACACGATCCAACAAAACGTCATGCACCTATAATGACAACAGCAGACTTGGCATTGAAAATGGACCCTGCTTATGCAAAAATTTCAAGACGTTTCTATGAAAATTTTGACGAGTTCGCTGATACGTTTGCGCGCGCTTGGTTTAAACTCACGCACCGCGACATGGGACCAATTCAACGTTATTTAGGTTCTGAAGTCCCGAAAGAAGAGATGATTTGGCAAGACCCGATTCCTGCTGTAAAATATGTTTTGAATGATACCGACATTGCTACTTTAAAAGAGAAAATTCTCGCAAGTGGACTTTCGGTTGCGCAGTTGGTTTCTACGGCTTGGGCTTCAGCTTCTACATTTCGTGGCTCCGATAAACGCGGTGGCGCAAATGGTGCGCGCATTCGTTTTGCACCCCAAAATAATTGGGAAGTAAACAATCCGACGCAATTGAAAACAGTATTAACAGTTTTAGAAAGTGTGCAAACAGCATTTGCTCAATCGGGCAAACACGTTTCTATTGCAGATTTAATTGTTTTGGGTGGATGTGCTGGAGTTGAAAAAGCAGCAAAAAATGCAGGGCAAAATATAAAAGTGCCGTTTACGCCTGGCAGAGGTGATGCCACTGAAGTGCAAACGGATGCACATTCGTTTGAAGTATTAGAGCCTAAAGCAGATGGATTTAGAAATTATAAAAATCCGCATTACAGCGCAGTGACAGAAGAAATGTTGGTTGATAAAGCACAACTTTTAACTTTAACTGTTCCAGAAATGACTGTATTATTGGGTGGTATGCGCGTATTGAAAACTAACTACGATGGTTCTAAACGCGGTGTATTAACCAATACGCCAGAAACTTTGACCAACGATTTCTTTGTAAATCTATTAAACTTAGGCACAACTTGGAAAGCGACAAACGAAACGGGCGAAGTTTTTGAGGGGCGCAATCGCAAAACAGGAGACGTTGAATGGACAGCTACGCGTGCTGATCTTATTTTTGGTTCAAACTCTGAGTTGCGCGCCATTGCAGAAGTGTATGCTTGCAGCGATGCTAAAGAAAAATTTGTTAAAGATTTTGTTGCCGCTTGGAATAAAGTAATGAACTTAGATAGATTTATTTAGTGAAATAATAATTGTTCGCGTATAAAATTTTTCCGCATACTTCACATACTTTCGCAGAAATTGTGAAAAAGCGTTACTTAACCACAAGGAACATAAAGAGTTCACGGAGTTTACAAAGTGTTTGTCAAACTTTGTGGACTCTTTGTGTTTCTTGTGGTTAAAATTATTTCGGTGCGTTGCACCTTTTTTCGTAACAAGTAACATCAGTGAATAATTTTCTGTACATTTATGCCTGCAATATAAATTACTTTCTAATGGGCTTCATTAATAAACCAAACCAGTTTTGATGAAAAAAATTAAACGATTATCAGCTATACACATTGCAATCATCATTTTCGGGACGGCTTTCGACGCATGCTCGGTAAAACTTGCCTCTGTTCCTGAGATGACAAATGAGGGAATAAAATCGAATTATAAAGTCATTAAGGATGTTGCGTATGGTTCAGATAAGGAACAAAATCTTGACATCTACTTTTCAAATAATGCGCAAAAGCTTGGACGCAAAAATTTTACTATCGTCTTTCTTCATGGTGGCGGTTATTATATCAGCGATAAAACCAAGGAAGAAAGGTATATTCAACCCTATCTGAAAAAAGGGATGAATGTTATCAATATGAATTACAGACTCAAGCGCGGTATTCCTTTAGCTACAGAAGATTTGACCCACGCGCTTAATTATTTAAAATCAAATAGTGCAATCTATCCATTGAAATTTGATGGTTTGGTACTTACAGGATTTTCGGCTGGTGCGCATATTGCAAGTATGGTTGGAACTACGGCAAACAAACCTAACTATGCTCCTAAGTTAAAAAGTGGAATTAAAATAGCGGCAGTAATCAATTTTTCAGGACCAGTTGGCGGTTTAGATGTGGTTGAAAAGGTTTTCATGGGAAATAATGTGCCCATAATGAAAGAGATTGGGAACGCGCTTTTTCCTTCTTATGAAAGTTTTGCTCCGATTGATACCATCAAAAAATATGAGCCATTAACTTATTTCGATAAAAATGATCCGCCTTTTTTTATTTGGCACGGTGGTAAAGACGATCAAGTCCCACCACAAACGTTCGAGAAATTTGTTGAACTGTTGCATCAAAACGATAAAAAAAATGTGGTGATGTTTTTGCCCGATGGTTTACACAGCCCGAATAAGACAGAATTACAAAATGCTTACAACCTGATATTTATTTTCTTAGACGGATTATAATATAAAGGTGTGAGATGGATAATATAAAGACGGGCACTCCAACCAAAAATTAGTGCGGTTTAAAGCGCTTACTGTACATTGCTTCAGAATTATACAAACCTTTTTCTATGAAAAATTTTAAACGTATAGTTATTCAACTTTTAGCGGCGCATATTTTCCTACCAATCATAGTTTTTTCTGCGATAGATTGCGTTGCGCAAACCACACCGAAACGCACGTTGCTCGCCATTTCTAAATCCAATCGTACGATGGCAGTTATTGATCCAACGACATTAAAAATTTTGAATCTCATTCCAGTGGGTGAAGACCCGCATGAAGTGTGTGCTTCTACGGATGGGCTGACGGCGTATGTTTGCATTTATGGTGGTGGTAGTTTGCATGAAATAAATATTATTGACTTGGCGAGGCAAAAACCAAAATCAAACTTCGATACGCGACCGTTGTTTGGTCCGCATGATATAACTTTTGTGAATGGTAAAGCGTGGTTTACTGCTGAAGGCTCAAAAGCGATTGGTCGCTACGACCCAGCAACAGGTAAAAGCGATTGGAGTATGGGAACGGGACAAGACAGAACGCACATGATTTACGTTTCGAATGATACGAAAAAAATTTACACGACCAATGTTTCTTCTGGAACAGTCAGTATTCTCACAGATACTTTGGTTACGCTACCTTTCCCGAATGCAAAACCCCACGAAGAATGGTCTCAAACTCTTATTCCTACGGCGCGCGGTTCTGAAGGATTTGATGTATCGCCCGATGGCAAAGAACTTTGGACGGCTGCGAGTGATGACGGAACTATTACGATTATTAATTTAATAGTCAAAAAACAAGCTGCAAAAATTGATGCAAATGTAAATGGTGCGAATCGTGCAAAATTTACGCCTGATGGTAAACAAGTTTTTATTACAAGTCTTCGCACTGGGGACTTAATCATTTACGATGCAACAACGCGAAAAGAAGTAAAACGCATAAACCTCGGTAGAGGTGCAGCAGGAATTTTGATGGATGCTGTCGGCGCACGCGCATTTGTTGCTTGTTCGGCTGATAATAATATTGCTATCGTAGATCTCAAAACGTTGGAAATTACAGGTCATTTGGATGTGGGTGGAAATCCAGATGGGTTGGCATGGGCAATTAGACCTTAAAACAAAAACTCAAAGCTGAAAAGTATGAAAGCTTATATCAATGGTCGCGTTTTTGACGGCAAGAAAATTTTAGAAAACACAATCGTTTTAGTTGAGAACGAGAAAATTAAAGCGGTTTCAGAAAAAGAAAATTTACCGACGGGTTGTGAAATAATAAATTTACAAGGTAATTTACTCGCACCCGCTTTTATTGATCTTCAAATCTATGGCGGTAACAGTTTTTTCTTCGGCGAATTTCCATCCGTTGAAGCACTCGAAGCAACTTACGCCTATTGTTTGGCTGGTGGCGCAGCGCATTTTATGCCAACCGTTGCTACACACTCCGAAAAAATTATGATGGATGCGATTGAAGCGGTGCGTGCATATTGGGCGAAAGGTGGAAAAGGCGTTTTAGGTTTGCATCTCGAAGGACCGTACATTAACACCGTAAAACGCGGAGCGCACTTGGTGGAGCATATCAAAAACAATCCAACGATAGCGGATATAAAAACTTGGCTAACTCGAGGCAAAGGCATTGTAAAAATAATGACGCTTGCACCAGAAGTTTGCACGACCGAAATTATTAATTTGCTGCAAACAAATGGTGTTTTAGTTTCTGCGGGACATTCGAACGCCACTTATAGCCAAGCCACAACTGCTTTTAATAACGGGATTAATTTAGCGACGCATTTGTTCAATGCGATGTCGCCGTTGCAACACCGCGAAGTCGGAATGGTCGGTGCCATTTTTGAACATCCGAAAGTAAACGTAAGTCTTGTTGCTGATGGCTATCACGTAGATTTTGCCGCCATTCGAATTGCTAAAAAAATATTAGGCGCGCGTTTATTTCTTATCACCGATGCCGTTACTGAAAATATTAACGTGCAAAAAAATTCGGAAGGTGTTTTAACTCAGCCGCGATATACGCACCAATTGCACGGCGAAAAATATATTATCGCCGACGGCACACTTTCAGGTTCGGCGTTAACGATGGCACACGCGGTGAAAAATTGTGTCGAAAAAGCACACATTGTTTTAGAAGAAGCGTTGCGCATGGCATCGCTCTATCCCGCAAAAATTATGGGTTTAGACAAACAAATCGGTAGAATCAAAAAAGGTTTCGCCGCCGATTTTGTTGTTCTCAATAGCGAGTTGTTAGTTATGAGCAATGAGTTATGAGCCCTTATTAGGTTGGCTCATTGCTCATTGCTAAAGGCTCAAAGCAAAAGCTTATGCCTCTTTCATAATTTTAACCTAAGACATCTGTTGTAGCACTCGACATAGTGGTATTATTTTTAGACAAGGCTTTTCTCACATTCTCTTGCATAAAATAATAAACATCCCAATAATCGTCGCTGAGGCACATCGGGCTCACATCAAATTCAATCATGCCCGTCGGCGATTGCTTGACAAAAATATTGATGGGAGGATTTTTTAAAATTTGGGAACAACTATCTGAAACTTGTTGAACCACTGCGCGCACTTTATCAATATCGTTATTATCTGTGAAAGAAAAAACCATATCCACTCGAATTTGTCCTTGTCCAGAAATATTTGTCATAACGCCACTCGTAATGTTTCCGTTGGGAATAATAATTTTTTTATTATCCCGCGTCAATAAAACTGTATTGAAAACTTGAATCTCAGCAACTACACCCGTTTGACCAGCTAAAGTGACTAAGTCGCCAACTTTGTAAGGTTTAAAAATGAGAATGAGTACGCCACTCGCGAAATGACCCAAACTTCCAGAAAGCGCCGTACCAACAGCAAAGGCTAACGCAGTAAAAATGGCAATGAAAGAAGTTGTTTGAATACCAAACATGCCTGCAACACTGAGCAGAAGCATTATTTTCAAACCTATATTTACCAACGATGTCAAAAATGGGAGGATTGTAAAATCAACACCGCGCCTTTCCAATCCCTTATTGAGCAAACCTGTAAGCCATGAAATAATATACGAACCTATTATGAAAGTGATTAAAGCTAAAATCACTTTTGGCGCATATTGAATTGCCATATTGGAAAACTGAGAAAAAAGATCGAGCGGTTTTTCCATAAAAAGTGTCGTATTTAAAGTTTGAGCCGTAAAAATAATAAACACCGCACGAAAAACAAATAATTAGCGCCTGAAATTTACGCCGCATCGCGATAAATAATTTCTATTCTAAAAAAGTATCTCCACAAGTTTAAGAATTTATCGCGTGGTTTTTCGGTAATCTTTTGTAACTTAGGTGCTTATCGAATTTTCCTCAACTTGATGTCGAGAAATTATCAATTGCCTTTAACCAAGTTAAAGAGATGTGGAAAAAAAAAGAATTTTGAGAATAAAGATATTCCGAATTTATCCGTAGAGGAAGTTAATTACTTACTGGGTTTGTTTGATAAAAAACTTTAGGCACATAAGCCTATTAAAATATTTTTCTACCGAATTTATTGACTTTTAGTATATTGAACTATATTTGTAAAAAATAAGCCATGATAGCTGAATATAATTCCGTCTATGATGAACTCGCCCATTTTCTCGCGAGTCTATCTCCGCGTCGCGTTTTAGCATATAAATCTTCGCCTAAGTCACAAGATCGAGTAAATATTTTGATTCAGAAAAATAAAGAAACAGGTTTAAGTTCTGATGAAAATGCAGAGATGGAAAGATACATGACCGTCGAACATATTGTAAGGTTAGCAAAAGCTAAAGCCATGCAACAACTCAATAAGTAATGAGTTACATTTCCAAATCCGTAAGAAAATTAGTAGTTTTGAGGGCAGGTAACCGTTGCGAATATTGTCGTGTCCCTGAATATTTATCAAGTTTCGACTATCATATTGAGCACATTATCGGAGTTCAACACGGAGGGGGAAACACTCAAAATAATTTAGCTTATTGTTGTGCCCCATGTAATTGGAAAAAAGGTCCAAACATTGCAACAATCTTAGAAATTGACCAACCCATAGTTCCACTTTTTAATCCCAGAAAACAAAATTGGTTCAATCACTTTCAAGTAGATGGAGGTATTTTAATTCCGATTTCGCGTGTCGGGGCTGCTACTATCAAACTATTAGAGTTAAATCAACCCAAAAAAATTGAAGAAAGAATTGAAATGGTTAAAGCTGGATTCTATCCGTAATATTAAATGAGCAATTAAATTCACAAACTAAATTTTGCGAATCTCCCTCGCGCCTCGCACAATTTATTCTTATCCTAAATTTGTGTTCCTCTTTCATCAATCTTTTTATTTTATAACTTATAATATAAAAACCGCAATTGCTTTGGGATTGGGTGAATTTATTTTAAATTTGTTTTTAAAGTTTTTATTTAGACATTAGTAGAGACGAAATGACTAAAATCCAAACCATTGACAGCCATTCAAAAATTTAAATAACTCACTTTACGAAACACTCGCCGAAAATATAACTTTACAGACAGGAAAAAAGAAAGAATAAAAATGTTTGAACAAACTTTCAAAAATATTGACGACATTCTCCACAAAGACGCAGGTTGTGGCAGTGAATTGGATTATGTAGAGCAAACCTCTTGGGTTTTGTTTCTTAAATATCTCGATGACTTAGAAAAAGATAAAGCCACTGCTGCCGAACTTAGAGGCAAAAATTACAACCCTATTATTGAAAAAGAATTTCAATGGAATGTTTGGGCAGCGCCTAAAATGGAAGACGGCAAACTCGACCATCACGTAGCACTAACAGGTGACGACCTCAAAGATTTTGTAGATTTTAAACTCTTCCCATATCTCAAAAAGTTTAAAGCAGATGCTGAAAGCGCCGACACCATTGAATACAAAATCGGTGAAATTTTCAGTGAACTGAAAAACCGAATACAAAGCGGATACAATTTGCGCGAGGTGATTAACCGAATAGACGAATTACGTTTCAGGACACACGCCGAAAAGCACGAAATGAGTCACCTCTATGAGGATAAGATAAAAAATATGGGCAATGCGGGGCGCAATGGCGGCGAATACTATACGCCGCGACCGCTGATTAAAACCATCGTAAAAGTAGTAGCACCCGAAATAGGACAAAAAATTTACGATGGCGCTGTTGGTTCAGCGGGTTTCTTGTGCGAAGCCTTTGAGTATTTGAGGCACAGCAAAACACTCTCAACGAGTGATGTAGAAACTTTACAGAAAAAAACCTTTTACGGCAAAGAGAAAAAATCATTGGCGTACATCATTGGCATAATGAATATGATTTTGCACGGTGTGGAAGCACCAAACATTATTCATACAAACACCCTCGCTGAAAATCTCGCCGACATTCAAGAAAAAGATCGCTACGACGTCGTGCTCGCAAATCCGCCATTTGGTGGAAAAGAACGCGCCGATATTTTAAACGCTATTTTAGAAATGATATGAAGAATATTGATAAAAAAAGTTTAGAAAATGCTTTCCGCCTATTTGAGACGGACGATATAGACAAAATTAAAATAGGCACAACCAAAGGTTTACAGCAGATACACAAATATTTGTTTGACGGACTGTACGATTTTGCAGGTAAAATACGAACCAACAATATATCGAAAGGAGGCTTCCGTTTTGCAACGGCTTTATATTTGAATGAGATTTTGGCAAAAATAGAATTGATGCCCGAAAACACATTTGAAGAAATAATTGCAAAGTATGTAGAAATGAATATTGCCCACGCATTTTTGGAAGGCAATGGCAGAACTATGCGGATATGGCTGGATATGATTTTGAAAAAACGCCTACAAAAATTGGTGAACTGGCAGTTTGTGGATAAAATACTTTACCTGCAAGCCATGGAACGAAGCCCTATTAACGATTTGGAATTACGCACCTTGCTTCTTGCTAATTTAACAGACGAAATAAACAACCGAGAAATCATCTTTAAGGGCATAGAACAATCCTATTACTATGAGGGATATGAAAAAGAGGGTGATGACAAATAAGAGAAAAGGAACAATGGATAATTATCAATTGTAAACTATTAATTAATTGCTAATTCAATTTTAGAAGAAATGAAAACTTTAGACGAAGAAAGTGCCGAAATTTTAAACGCTATTTTGGAACTGATATGAAACAAGGTTGTGAAACAAAAAAGTTGGATGAAGTATTGGTGAAAACGGAGACGTTTGACCCAACTAAAAAACCAAATGTTGAGTTTAAATATCTTGATGTTTCAATCGTAAATCTTAGGTTCAAATTAGAAGTGCAACTTTTTTATGGAAATAAAATTGAAGATTCAAACAACAGAGTTTAGTCAAGATATCATTAATAAGATTCGTCAATTCATCTTTTTAAATGGTGAAAGCGAATTAGTCATAAATATTAGCCTTAAAAAGAAAAAAAAATTTCCAACTGAAACTGCTGAAACCTATTTTAAACGCATTGATCGCTCTATAAATGCGCTTGAAAATAAGACAAATCTTATTAATTTCTCAACCGCTGAATTTCAAACCTTTGTTGAATCTAAATTGTAAAGTATTAGAAATTCCGGTTCTCTCACGATTTCCTCCCCACTTTTTTCAAATCCGAATAATCCAAAAAGTAAAGCACTTTGAGCGTAAAACTGTTTGATTGTGGAATGTGGCGCACAAAATCAACGTTTTTAAAATACGCGTCTTCTTTATTGAAATCGCTGCCGTAATCGGAACGCGAAATATTATTTTTCCAGATTAAATTGAGAAAACTACCCGGTGCAAATTGCAGCGTGTAAACGGCATCAATATTAAAATAATTGGTGTTGATGTTTTTGTTCACGTTCCATGTCGTTGGTTTTAAATAACCGTCGTCTTGTAATTGAAAAAATTCTTTGTAAATAACTTTACTCCAATAGTGTCGCGCACGAAACGTAAAATTAGATTTTGTGTTGAAATTAATATTGAGTGAGAAAGTATTATCAAACGTCGTACGATCGCGACTGCCAAAAATAATATTATCCGCGCCACTGTCGTCCGCATAACCCCGCTGATTTTTCACAATTTGGTAGCGCGTTTGAAAACCGACATTGAGGTGATTGTTCACTCTATAAGTAGGATAAAGGGAAACACTCCAACTGTTATAATCGGGTAAATTAAGTCTCTGATTATTGACGTTCAGGCGCAAGAAAAATCTTTTTCGCGAATCGGTACTGATATTAAAATTTGAATTAAAAAGCGCAGGTACTTTATAAATTTTTCCATCGTAGCGCGGCTCAAAAATATCGAGCGTTTCGTTCGGTTGTGTGTAAAAATTATAATTCAAGTTCCATTGGTTTTTCAAATGAAAATTAAAACCGCTATTCACGTTGTCATCCCGAAAACGAAACGGTTTAAAAACGAAAGATTGATTTATGTTAAACCAGTATTGCGATTGCAAAAAATATTTGTTCGGTTTATAGTCGGAGTACTGTCCGCCGATGCCAGATCCAAAATAATTATTTCCTGTAAAAATACCCAGATCACTCGGATCCCATTTATTTGTAGAAATTGTTTGTCCAATTGTCCACGTCCAACTACCACTCACTTTTGAAATTCCCCAATCGGCAGTGTAACCTGATGCGAGCGAATCCGCTTCATAAATTTGACTTGTTCTGGCTGAAAGTGAATATTGATACGTGTTGGAAGTATCGCGCAAACGAATTTTTGCAGCGCTTACATTCGCTTTTCGGTTGTCGCCGTCGCGCCAAGTGTTCGCGTTAGAAAAATACCATTCAGAATTTTTATTAAACGTTTTATCCAAACTGAAAACATTATAGTTTGTGAGCGGTGCGGTTTGAATGCGACGCTCCGATTTTTTTTGATCTGAAATTGTTGTATCATTTACGGTGGCGTACATCGGCGCAGCAATGGCGTTAAAAAATCCGATACCGAGATTGCTATTTGTTTTTCCAGAAACTTTTGTCGCGTTATACAATTGCGTTTCCGAAGGATTATCTGTAATGACCTCGTTGGTTTTTAAATAATTAGAAACGTTGTAATAATCTAAAGGCTTTCCACCTACGCGACGCGAATAAAAAATATCGCCTTTGTTGAACAGCTCAACACCTTCCGTAAAAAATGGTCGGCGTTCATCATAACGCACCTCGAACGGCGAAAGATTGAGCACTTTATTATCGCTTTGCACTTGTCCGAAATTCGGAATGAGCGTGGCATCGAGTGTAAAACTTTCATTAATGCCGTATTTCAAATCTAATCCACCTGAAATTGATTTTGAATTAGAATACGATGCGCCAATATCGGAATTGTTCGGAACGTGCACATAA
>ENA-OFCD01000588-OFCD01000588.1-metagenomes-genome-assembly--contig:-NODE-588-length-22303-cov-3.558432_pt1 | contig 22303 bp, 16 predicted proteins | sample MGYA00153392_OFCD01 | MGnify analysis MGYA00153392
GACTCTGCATCGATGTGGACTTGCTCGAGCTCAACATCACCATCGCGTTCAAGGTGCACGGTCCCGGTTGGAAAGCCGCCACGCGCGCGCTTGCGGAGCAGAACGGCGAAGTGCTGCAGACCGATGGCACAAAGCGTCGCCATCTGCCGGTGGTGCGGTAGTCGTGCGCGACCGCGGTCCCGAGGAACTAGCGACCGCGGCAGGTGCCGAGCAAGTCCGCTCACACCCGCGGGATAAGAACGACGGGGACATCAAGCTCCTCACGGTGACGCAGACCGCCGACGTGCTCGGCGTGTCGACGAAGACCGTCCGCAGGCTGGTCAAGCGCGGCGAGCTCGTCGCGCACCGTATCACTAACAACATCGTCCGCGTCAGCGCTTCGAGCGTGACGCACTTGCTCGAGTCCTCGCGTGTCGAGGGTTCGTTGGAGGTCGCTTCATGTCGAGGCGCAGAAGAAAATACATCGCAGACGCCCCGCACCTCTGTCGGCAGCGAGGCAAACAGAAATTCTGGACCGGGTGGATCGAAGGCGAAGAGGTCTCGCTCGGCACCGCAGACGCCCGCGAGGCCCAGCGCAAGCTCGACACACTTGCCGCAGACCGCGGCCGAGCTGCGCACGGCGCTCCGGCAGCTCCGCCACCCAAACTGACCGAGCTCACGCTGCTCTACGCCCAGCACTGTCGCCCACCCAAATACAGCTCGCGGACGGCGTCGAGCTACATGAACCGCATCACCAACTTCGTCGAGTGGGCCGAGTCGGTGCGCATCATCACGACGGCCCACGTGAACTACCAGGCGATGTCGAAGTTCGTGCGTGCCCGTACTGCACATGGCGTTGGCGCTGCGACGATCAACCGCGACCGCATCGCCATCTCGTCTATGTTCGGGTTCGCCAAGAGGGAGGGACTGATCGCGTCGAACCCCTTTCGCTCGGAAGACTTTCGAGAGCTGAAGCTGCGCGAGCCAAGACCCAAGCCCAACGCGATCACGCTCTCGCCTACGCAGGTCGATCTCTTCTTGGACACCGCCGACACGATGTCTCCGACCGTGCTCGCGGCGATGTTCAGGCTGACCGCCGGCAGTGGCGTGCGCATTGACGAGGCGCGCCATCTTGACACCGCGGACGTGCGCATCGTGGACGCTGTAGCCGGCACGGCGGAGCTCACCATCACGCCCAAGCCTGGCTGGACGACCAAGAGCTATCGCTACCGCATGATCCCCATCACGACGCGCACTGCAGCAGCGGTGTTGGCGTTCGTGAAGGCACGTCCGAAACAAGCCATCGACGACAAGACCGTGTGGGACGAAATGAAGCGCGTGCGCGACAAGGCCAAGCTCCCGCACTTCTCGATGCACGACCTAAGACGCGCATGGGCGAGTGCCGTTCATCACAACGGCGCATCGCTCAAGCAAGTCTCCGTCTGGCTCGGACATGCCGAGGTGCAAACGACGGAGCGGTACATCAGGGTGTTCGGCATGGAGACGACAGGGCACGAGTTCCTGCCGAGGTAGAGGGTGATGGGTCGACCGAGTTCTGCGCCAACAACTCGGTCGGCCCACGATCACTTCTGGCAAATCAGCGCTCGACGAAGGCGTCCGCGGTTTCTTCTGGCACGCCAACCTCGCGCACTCACGAGACTTCTCAGTAGCGCCCCCGGCACGAATCGAACGTGCGGCCAACGGTTTAGGAAACCGCTGCTCTATCCACTGAGCTACGGGGGCTGACGACCGCTTCGGTAGCACGACGCATCGTTGGAGGTCCACGGACGCGAGAGCGGCGGCATCCGGACTCAGCCGATGTGGAGCTTCACGCGAATCGCGGCGTGGTCCGACGCGTAGAGCGGGCGAGCCACAATGGGCAAACGATCGTGCAGAGCGAGCGAGACCTCGACGGGGTCGACGCGCGCGCCCTGCGTCGGCGGCCGAAAGAAGACATAGTCCAGCCGCTGCGGTTGCGCGTGCTTCCCTTCGCGCGCCGCGAGCGTGTTGTTGTGGGGATCGAACGTCGACAGCTTCGCCTCAGCGCCGAGATCCACGAACCCTCGCGTCGCTTGCTCTAGCGCCTCTCGCTCGATCGGACTCGGCGCGTGACCGTCCACGTTGAAGTCTCCGCAAACGATGACGGCGTGGCCCGAGGAGCACTCCGACTCCACGAGCGCACGCAGCTCCGCGAGCTGGCGCGCTCTGACGCGCGCGGCGCTCATACCATCGCCCGATTGGAGGTGAGTCGTGATCACGTCGAGCGCGACGGGACCGATCGTGACACGCGCATGGAGCCAACCCTTTCGGGCGAATCGCTCGGCGCCCACGTGCGGAGGGGTGAACGCGCGGTGGTTGACGCTCACGAACGGGTGGCGGGATGCGATGCCGAGACCGGAGCCGCCGAACGCGAGTGGGCGCCACGAGACTTCGTTGTCGTCCCGATTCTTGTGTGGGTGAGAGCGCCTGCCGAAGAATTCGACGGCCTCCGCTGCCCAGAGCTCTTGCACGCAGAGTACGTCGGCCGCCTCGCACAGCGCGCTTACATGGTGGTGCAGGAAGCGCTCCGAATCGACGACCCCTCGGCCCCGAAAGAATCCCGATGCGGTCTGCGCGGCGCCGAAGCAATTCCAGCTTTGAAAGATGAACGAGTCTGACATTCGACTTTAGGCTGCCCCGTCTACAGCGTTTGGACAAACCCGAAACGGCAAATGCGGCAGGCAAAGCTATCCACTCTCCTTCGAGTCGTTGTCGTGCACGGCGCGCGGTCGGTGATACGCTCCCGCCCGGGCTCGTGAAGACCGCCGACATCCATTCGTCTCGCGCGGCGGCGATCCTCGAGGCATTGCCCGATCTGATCGCGAGCCTCGATCGCGACGGGCGATGGGAGATCTCCCATGCCCCGCCAGTCTCGGCCGGCGCGGAAGGTCCGACCGCCCAAGATGTCGTCACGCGCGCGGTGGCGGCGATCCATCCGGGCATCGTCCGGCGCGTGCTGGAGACGCGAGCGGTGGCGTCCGAGCGATTGCTCATTCAGCACGGCGACAGGACGTTCGAGTACGAGGTCCGCGTTGCGCCGTCCGACGCCGACACGGTCGCGATGGTCGTGCACGACTCTACCGAGCTGCACCGGCTGCGCTCACACGCCGCGTTTCACGAACGAATGGCCGGGCTCGGCCTGATCGCCGCGGGCGTGGCGCACGAGATCAACAACTCGCTCACATTCGTGGTCGCGAGCCTCGACGCGCTCGCCCCGCTCGTCGCAAGCTCACCGCTCGCGTTGGGAGAGGGGCCCAAGCTGGTCAAAGACGCGCGCGAAGGTGCTGCGCGCATTACGAGGATCGCGCGCGACCTTCGTGGCTTCTCGCGGCCCACCGCTGCCGACGGCCCGCTCGACGTCAAGAGCGTGGTCGCATCGTGCGCCAGGATGCTCCAGTCGCACGTTAGCCTGCGCGCGCGGCTCGTGGTCCGGGACGACGAAACGCTTCCGCCCGTGACGGGCTCGGAGGCGCGGTTCGCGCAGATCGCGTTCAACCTCCTACTCAACGCGGCGCAATCGATCCCCGAGGGGGCTCCCGAGGCAAACGAGGTGCGCGTGTCACTACGCGCGCGTCGATCGGTCGTGGTGCTGGAGGTCGCGGACACGGGTTCTGGCGTGTCTCCAGAGCTGCGCAAGCGGATCTTCGATCCCTTCTTCACGACCAAAGCCACCGGCGTAGGGCTCGGGCTCTTCGTCACGCGCGGGCTCGTACAGGAACTCGGCGGCACGATCACGGTCGAAGACAACGCGCCCCACGGCACCAAGTTCGTCGTCTCGCTCCCCGCAGCTCGTGCGGTCGGCGCGCCCAAGAGACACACGACGCCGCGCGGCCTTCCCCGAAGGCGCGTGCTCATCGTGGACGACGAGCCTCTCATCTTGACGTCTCTCGCGCGCCTCTTGAAGCCGCTAAAGGTGGTCACGGTAGACAGCGTGGCCTCCGCGCTCGAGCTGCTCGCCCACGATCGCGAATTCGACCTCATCCTCTGCGACATGATGATGCCCTACAAAAGCGGGATGGATCTCTTCGAGACCGCTCACGTACGCTGGCCCGAGCTCACCGCGCGCTTCGTCTTCATGAGCGGCGGCGTCTACACGAATCGCGCGCGCGAATTCCTCGATCGCATCGACAACCTGTCGTTGGAGAAGCCGCTCACTCGAGACGATCTCTTGTCGGTGATCTCCAAGATCGACGGACGATGACAACGCTCGTCCTCGGTGATCTGCACCTGTCGATGCACACGCCACGCGCGGTAGATCGAGACTTGGTCTCGCTCGTGCGCGCCAACGCCGGAGCGCGGCTCGCGTTCGTCGGCGACTTCTTCGACCTCTCCGCGGAGACGCCTCGCGTGCGCAGCGATCGCGCGATCGAGACCGGCTTCTCAGCGCACGAAGAGGTGAAGCGTGCGCTCGCAGAGCATGTGAGTCGGGGCGGCAAGCTCGTCTTCCTCGGAGGCAATCACGATCCCGAGATGGGTGGTTTGACCGCCGCCGCGGAGATCGCGCGCGCGCTCGATCTCGACGCGGCGAGCGCGGCGCGTATCAAGACGTCACCGTGGTTCTTCCGCGAGGGGCGCGTCCACCTGGAGCACGGCCACATCTTCGATCCCGACAACGCGCCCGAACATCCGCTGATCGTACCGAGCGCGAGCCTCGGCGTGCATTTCGTCGAGGAGTTCATCGCTCCCACAGGAGCGTTCGCGTACCTCAACGCGAACGACGGGACGCCGCTCGACCTCTTCCTCTCCGCGTTTCGCTGGTACGGCGCGCGCGCACCCTACGTCGTCTATCGCTATTTTCACGCCGCAGCGAAGGCTCTCGCGAAGAGCGGTCCGATGTTCTCTGGCGAAGGCGAGGGCGCGCGTGGAGAGCTAGCGATGAGTGCGTTCCTCGAGCACGTGGGAGCGACCAGAGAGATCGCGGACGCGATCACCAACATGTCTGCCGCGCCGACGATGCGCAGCTTCCGCGACACGGTGGCGCGCCTGTACTTGGATCGCGTGCTCGCGACGGTCTCCATCATGGCGGGCGTGGGCGCGCTGGGCCTCGGGCGTCCGATGCTCGGATTGGCGCTCGGCTCCGCAGGCGCCATGGGCCTAGGCGCGAGCTGGCTGCGTGGACACGATCGCTACGGAGGCAGCGTGGCGCAGCGGCTCCAACAAGGCGCGCTCGGGATCGCCGACGCCACAGGCGCAGAGCTCGTCGTGCTGGGCCACGCGCACGTCGCCACCGAGCACGCGACGTACATGAACACGGGCAGCTTCGCGTTCCCTCGCGGCCTCCAGGGACGACCGCTCATTTTCATTTTAGACACCGCCAAACCGCGTGCGGAGCGCGTGCTCTTTCCGACATCCTCCTGAAGTCGTTGCGGGCGGGTTGAGACAAGTCGTCGAAACCTCGGTGCCCCAAAACGAAGTCGTTGAGGTCGATATCTGGCGCGCCCCATCTCGAAATGCGCGTTGGGCGAAGGGTGAGCCCGCCTTTGCGCGGGCTTTCACATGGGCCGATCCCTCTGCCCAATGCCCCATCTTTCAAGATGGGCTCGCCGCTCGAGACAAGTTGCCGAAACCTCGACACCAACGCGAAAAGGAGCGACAACTGCGGCCATGCGAACGCTGAACTTCGTCGTGCCGGTCTCGTTGTTTTTGTTGGCTTGCGGCGCGGAGACGCCCCCACCGAAGGACGACGTCAAGCCGGTCGTGAGCGCGAAGGCCATCAACGTGGCAGACGCGGCGCCCGTCCTCGACAAGACCGCCGATCTCCAAGCGCTCGCGAAGGACGCGTATGTGTGGGGCTACCCGCTCGTCTATTTCGAGCGCACCAAGCGCACGATGACGAACCTCGCGCACGTTCCGACGGACATCTTCCAGCACCAGAGCAAGCTCGCTTCACCGGCGACCGCCGAGGCGTGGGCGAACAACGACGTGCTCGTGTCGAGCGCTTGGGTCGAGCTGAAGGACGAGCCCGTCGTGCTCAAGCTGCCCGACACCGGCTCGCGCTGGTACGTCCTCGAGTTCGTCGATATGTGGGGGAACCCGTTCACGCACCTCGGCAAGAAAACGAGCGGAAATAAAGGCGGATCGTTCGTCATCACCGGGCCCGGTCAGACCGCGACGCTCACCAAAGGTCAGACCGAGATCAAGGCGCCGACGTCTTCGATCTGGATCCTCGCGCGCACGCAGGTGGACGGCGAGGCAGACGTCGTGAAGTTGATCGGTACGTTGAAGTCGATGACGCTCACGCCTGCTTCGGGCAAAGCGCCCGCGATGCCTCCCGCCCCCGAGGCGCGACCGCAAGACATCAGGTTCTCCGACGCCGGCTTCTTCGACGAGCTCGGTGAGATGATGAAGCTCTATCCGCCGCCGGCCTCCGACGACGCGATGGTGAACAAGCTGGCCGCAGCGGGTATCGGACCGGGACTCACGCCTTCCAAGACGCTGGGTGAGAAGGAGGTCCTCGCGCTCAAGGACGGACAGAAGGCCGGCGAGAGCTCGTTGGATGAAGCGGTCGAGAAGCTCCCGCTGCGCAAGAACGGCTGGAACTTGGATCGCAAGTTCGGCGATTGGGGCAGTGACGCCCAGAAGCGTGGCGCGTACGCGAAGATCGGCTTCGCGCAGGGCTCGAGTGATCCCGACGAGCTGTTCGCGCCGACGACGAACACGGACGACGGCGGCCAGATCCTCACTGGCGCGCACGAGTACGTGCTGCACTTCGAGAAGGGAAAGACGCCACCGGTGGAAGGCTTTTGGACGCTCACCCTTTACTCGAGCAAGGGCGGCGGACTCGTCGACAACGCGAAGAAGCGCTGGTCGGTGGGCAACCGCACCGGACTGAAGCCCAACGCGGACGGCACGCTCGACATACACCTCAGCGTGGATGCGCCGAAGACCGGCGACAGCAACTGGCTCCCCGCGCCCAAGGGCGACGCGTTCTTGCTTACGCTGCGCATGTACCAACCGAAGGTAGAGGCCGTCACGTACGAGCTGCCGGCGGTGAAGAAGATCAAGTGATCGTGCCAAGGGCGCTGAGTCTCTCGCTCGCGAGTCGAGGTCCGTTTTCGAACAATGAGACTCAGCTTGGCTCCGGTAAGCTCGTTCCGATGAAAGCGAAGACCAAGCCGACACGCACTCTGCCCCCAGCACTTGCCAAGCGTGCTCGGACGATGACCATGGACAAGAAGAAGCGCCTCGCGACCCAGGGAAGGTCGCTGCTGGCGCTCGTTCGGGACAAGCGACGAGTGATCGCGATGTCGTTCTACGAGATGGGGCAATCGCTCGCGGGACTCGCCGACGCGCAGGTGTACGGCGCACTCGGGTACGCGAGCTTCGAGGCGATGCTCCACGCGGAGCTGGAGATGTCGGCGTCGCAAGCAGAGCGCTTGATGGCGACCGCGCTTCGACTCGGAGAAGACCAAGCTGCGGACTTGGGATACGAGAAGAGCCTAGCGGTGGCATCTGCGCTGGCGCTGCCCGGGAGCAAGCTCGCAGGCAAGAAGCTGTCGATCGGCAGGCAGACACTCGACACGAGCGCGGTGTCCGCGGCGGTGATCGAAGAGGCCGCGACGACGGTGAGGCGAACGAGGCAGAAGAGCGGCGGACCGGCGCGCGGAAATACGACGACGCCCATGGAGCGCGAAGCGGCGAGCGCGTGCGAAGCGGAGCTGCGCCGAGCAGGCGCCAAGAGCGCGACGGTGAGGGTGATCGCGACCAAGCCCGGACGGCCTGCGGACGTGGCGATTCGGTTGAAGAGCAGCGAGGCGAAGGCGCTCGCCAAGGTCCGCTGGGCGAGATTCACCCCCAAGGGGTGACTGGATTCACCCCCAAGGGGTGAATCACCCAAGAGACGCGTGACCGACGAGACAGGCCGAGAGTGTCCGGGACGGGGGCGTGTCGCGCGAGGTCGCGGAAGCACTGAGCCGCGTCACAGGCCGCGGAGTTGCTGAAGCGAGGGCGTGCCGACGGTTTTCGAACGTACGAACACGTTGCAATCGCCCCGTGTCATGTACTCGGCGCCCTACCCGAACCGCCTTGGGTCGCCCACGGTTCAGCGGCGATGCATGATGACCAAGTCGGCGTCGCGGTAGGACTGCTCGTAGCGGGATGTTGCTCCGAGAATTACGGGCTCCGGCGCCTCCCAAAGCAAGAGCGTGTCGTAGTGCTGCGCCGCGAGCGTGAAGTAGCCGACCCAACCGTCTAACCAAACCAACCGGCATTCGGCGCGCGTCGTGAACGCGTAGTCCTCTATGTCACAATCGGCTGCGCGATACTCGGGGGCGCCCCCCGCGATCCGCGCGACGAACGATTGTCCTTTCGGACGCAACCATGGGTAGAGCTTCGAGTCGGCGCCCATCAGCGGTGCTTCGGTGTGGCGGGCTACGACATAATAGCCCCACGCGTTGGCGAGACTTTGCGTGTTCGTGCTCGAGCGCGCCGTCACGAACGTAAGCGGGAGTAGCGCCGCCCCCTCAGGCACGGCATCAACGCCAGCCATGTAGTGACGTCGGTCTTGGTCGAGGCGATGATAGTCGATACCGAGCGCGAGACTCACGAGCACGCTCACAGCTCCAAGGAGCCATTTATCTCGCCTGCCGAGCACCTTTGGAACGCACAAGAGCAAAGAGGCCATTAAAAACGGGAGCACACGCACGTTGAGAAACGCCCAACGGGACGCATAGGAAGGCAACAATACATATGCCGCCATCAGGAAGGTCGCGCCACGCGCCCCCATCAGCGCCACTCCGCGCGCTGGCGATTTCAAGGCGAATCCCAACAGCGCGAACGCCAGTGCGGCACCAGGCACGGACAACCATGTGAATCCGCCGAAGCCGTATTTCCAATAGACGACTATCAACTCGAGTGGGCTCAGCCATGTCGTAGGATTCGATGGCAACTGCGACCCGTCTCCGTGCAAGAGCGCAGACCAAAGGATCAATCCACCCGCAGGCAAGAGCGGCACGAGGATGGTCCGCAGAGCGCGCAGCTTCTGCGCCCAACCGAGAGACAGCCACTCGACAGATATGAGGCTGCAAACGATGACCAGCGCGACGGAGTGCGCATACCAAGTCAACAAAGCGAGCGCTGCGATCTGCGCGCCTAGGGAAAAAGACGGAGCTCGTCGCTGAGAACGCAGCGCTATCAAGAGTAGAAGCGAGAGTCCAAACGCCACCACGTAATTCACAAATCCGGCGCACACGCACCAATTGTGCACGAGCGGTCCTGCTAAGAAGGCGGCAGTCCACATTCGTCGAGATCCAACGAACGCGCGCACGAAGCGGGGAATCGCTAACGCGACGAGCGCGAGCGCCGCGATGACGAAAATACGACCCGCCGCAGGCACTCCGACGAGGTTGCCGACGAGCTGCATGAACGTGTGACAGAGCGCGTTGGTGCGAAACGCGCCGTTCGGCACCAAATCGTATGCGTGCTCTGGATGCAGCAAGAGCTCCGACGCCGCCATGTGCAAAGGTAGGTCTTGAAGCGGCGGCTCCCACAGGAATGCTGGCCACGCGCCGAGGATGAAGAGGCACGCGCCGATGAGCGTTGCGTTGGTGGACGGAGCCCCGAGCTTCAAGCGCAACGGATTGGCCCCATCACGAGATCAGAACGTGCTTCAGTTCCTGGCGCAAGGGTCGAGCGAAGGCTTCGATCTGCTGTTGATCTGCGGCTTTTGAGCAGCTTCTCATCGACGTAGATCGTGTTGACGAGCGTGCCTCGCGGACTTCGCGCCCGTGGCCAGCGCTCCGCCGACTTGGGCGTCACAACGCCGATCTCGCCCGCGGGCACCTGCATCCAAGGGAACTTCACGACCTTGTTCAGGGGCCATCTGCGCCAGTGGAGGCCGGGCATCAGCAGCTCAGCCTGGTAACCGGCTTCGCCGTGAAGAGCGATGAGGTTGTCGCCGGTGAGCTTGCGAAACGCGAAGTGCTTGACCACCAGCCCGACCACAGCGAGGACGATAGAGCACGTAGTGCGGCGAGCGCGATGCGAAGCGGAGCTGCGCCGAGCGGGCGCCAAGAGTGCGACGGTGAAGGTGATCGCGACCAAGCCCGGACGGTCCGCCGACGTAGCGATTCGGTCGACGAGCAGTGAGGCGAAAGCGCTCGCCAAGGTCCGTTGGACGAGATTCACCCCCAAGGGGTGACTGGATTCACCCCCAAGGGGTGACTCACCCATTTCGGTCGTCAGTTCGGATTCGGATCGGCGGGCAGATACGCCAAGTACGCTGCGGTCTGGTTGGGCACGCCAAACCCCACGGTGCAGCCGTTGAGCGAGAGCCCATTTTCCACGAAGCCTGCTGCCACGCCGAGGGCGTTGGGATTGTTGACGACTGCCAAGTACGAGTTGCCGTTTCCGGCGAAGTACACCTTGTGATCGGGTGCGAGCTTGGACGCGGCGAGGTTGGTGCCGCCGAGCATGGTCTCCACGTTCGTGGTGAGGTCGTACTGGTACGCCACGCCCTTGAACCCCGAAGTGCCGCGCACGTAATAGATCTTCGTACCGTCCTCCGAGAACGAAGCGTGGAAGCCGAGATCGCCCGTGACGAGCTTCTTGATCCCGCTGAGTTTGCCCGTGGCTCGGTCGATGTTCGCCGTGGCGATTTGCCCATTGGTACCGAGCGAGTTGATCGCGAGCACGATGTGGTCGTAATCGTACGAGTGATTGATCGCCGAGAAGTACACCGTGCCGGTGAGGCCCGTGGGTGAAGTAACAGGCGACGCGCTCACGCCCGATCCGCTCACCAAGAACGCTTTGATGTTGGCAGCGGTGTCGTAGGCCAGTACCCAGAAGTCGGTACCGTTCGTGTGCGGGACCATGTCGAGCGCCTCGCCGACGTTGCCAGCGAACAAGTGAGTGTTCTTGGTGACCACAGTTCCGTGCAGGCCCTGCCCGAGATCGATCGTGGAGTAGTAGATGTCGCCGGTGGGTGTGTAGTCATCGACGTAGTTGTCGCTGAAGACGTAGAAGGAGCCGCCATCGCTGCCATACTTCGGAGTGATGAGCGCGGGCTCGCTCGCGCTAGGCTGGCCTGAAATGCCGTCGCCGTTGGCGAGCTTGGCGTTGTCGAAGCCGTTGAAGATGGTGATCCCATCGGTGTAGAAGAGCAGCTGTCCGGTGGCCGGCTCTGTGAAGACGCCGGTTCCCTCCCAGCCGGGCGACGCGCCGACGGTGCCGCCGCAGGTCACGACCGGAGGCCCCTTCTTGCGGAAATCGATGAGCATGTTGTCCTTGCTGGTGAGGTAGGAGTGGGTGATGAACCACACCTGCTCGAGCGAGAGGCTGCTCACCGGGACGATGGCCGCGTCCTTCAGGGGGGCCATGGAGTCTCCGATGATAGATGCGACATCCGGGGCGTTCACCACGTCGCTGCCACCATCGTCTGCTGTCGCGGGCTCGAATGTCGAGACGGGCGAACTCCCGCAACTCGCGGCCGCGCCGAGCGCCAAACATCCGCTCGCACACACGATGACAATCAACTCCGAGCGCATGACACTACCTCTAGGAGAAGGCTATTGCGTACGCGGTGCGCGGTCCACTCGTGTCCGGCGAAGATGAAGGAGATCCCTCACGGACACGGATGCCCACTCGGATCGCACGCCTCTGTTTCGCGCGCGCGTTCACGCTGTCGAGCTGACAGCGTCGGGTCTCCGCTCACGAAACTCGAAATCGAAGCGTTAGCGACGCCTGCCAGGCTCGGACCGGGTCTACTTCTTCGCTTCTGCGGCGAGCTTCTCGCGGTAGAGCTTCTTCATCTCTTCTTGCTCTTGCTTGGGCACGATGGCGTAACGCGCGAACTCCATCGTGAACGTGCCCTTGCCTTGCGTCGCCGAGCGCAGGTCGGTCGAGTAGCCGAACATGGCGTTGAGCGGGACCTCGCAGGTGACGCTGACGCTGTCGCCGCCTACGGTCTCCAAGATCACGCCGCGCCGCTGGTTGACCTGACCGACGACCGCTCCTTGGTACTCGGTGGGGACGTCGATCTCGACCTTCATGATCGGCTCGAGGATGGTCGGCGCCGCGTTCGCGTAGGCCTCACGGAAGCCCATGATCGCGGCGGTCTTGAACGCCATTTCGGACGAGTCGACCGCGTGCGAGGCGCCGTCGTTGACCGCGCAACGAATGCCCACGACCGGGAATCCGATCATGGTGCCCTTGCGCACACTCTCTTTGAAGCCCTTGTCGCACGACGAGATAAATTCGCGCGGGATGGAGCCGCCGGTGACGTCGTCGACGAACTCGTAGGCCTCCACCGCGTCTGACGGGAGCGGCTCGATGTATCCCATGATCTTCGCGTACTGACCGGAGCCGCCCGTCTGCTTCCTGTGCGTGTAGTTGATCTCCGCGCGGCGCGTGACCGTCTCGCGGTACGCGACCTGCGGCTTGCCGCCGATGACGTCGCAGTTGTACTCGCGGCGCATGCGCTCCATGTAGATGTCGAGGTGGAGCTCGCCCATGCCGCTGATGATGGTCTGTTGGGACTCCTCATCTTGGTGGACGCGGAACGTCGGGTCTTCTTTCGTGAAGCGGTTGAGCGCCTTGGAGAAGTTGACCTCCATCGCGCGGTCCTTCGGCGTGACGGCGAGCGAAATGACCGCCGCGGGGACGTACATCGACGTGAGCGTCCAGTTGACCTTGCCGTCCGTGAACGTCTCGCCGGAGCTGGCTTCGACGCCGTAGAACGCGACGATGTCGCCTGCCTCCGCCGACTCGATCTCTTCGCGATCGTCCGAGTGCATACGGAACATGCGCGGGACGCGCACCTTTCGCATCTCGTTGCTCACGTTGTAGATGGTGTCACCGGCTGTCACCGTCCCCTGGTACACGCGGAAGTACGTCAGCTGGCCAAACTTGTCCTGCTGCAGCTTGAACGCGAGGCCGACGAACGGCTTGCTGGGGTCGGACTCGACAACGACCCTCTCTTCGCCCTTGAGCTGATCGTGCCCCTCGTTGAGGACGTCGGTCGGGCGCGGCAGGTAGTGCACGACGCCGTCGAGCAAGAGCTGAACGCCCTTGTTCTTGATGGCCGAACCGCACATCACGGGGGTCATCTTGAGCGCCAACGTGGCGCGACGGATCGCCGCGCGGAGCTCGTCCACCGAGATGGGCTCCTCGTTGATGAATTTCTCAGCGAGGATGTCGTCTACGTCGGCGACCTCGGAGATCATCCGCTCGCGCGCCGCTGCGGCCTCTTTCACGTACTCCGCGGGGATGTCGACTTCCTTGACCTCCTCGCCGTCCGCGCCCTCGAAGAAGAACGCCTTGCCGATGATCGGGTCGATGATGCCCGCGAACTTGGACTCGGCGCCCATCGGGAGCTGGATCATGACCGGGTGGTGGTTCAGCTTCTCTTTGAGCATCGCCGACACGCGCTCGTAATTGGCGCCCGGGTTGTCCATTTTGTTGACGAACGCGATGCGCGGGACGCGGTAGCGCTTCATCTGCTTGTCGACGGTGATCGACTGGCTTTGCACGCCTTTGCCCGAGTCGAGCACGAGGATCGCGCCGTCGAGGACGCGAAGCGCCCGCTCGACCTCGATGGTGAAGTCGACGTGACCGGGCGTGTCGATGATGTTGACGTTGATCGGCTTCTCTTTGAACTGCTCCTGCGACCCTTCCCAGACGCAGTAGGTCGCGGCGGACTGAATCGTGATGCCCTTCTCACGCTCGAGATCCATCGAGTCCATCTTGGCGCCGACGCCGTCTTTGCCGCGGACCTCGTGGATCTTGTGAATTCGACCCGTGTAAAACAGGATGCGCTCCGTGAGCGTCGTCTTGCCGGAGTCGATGTGCGCCGAGATGCCAATGTTGCGGATGCGATCGAGGGGAATGCGAGCGGCCACGGGGTTCTTTCTAGTGGAAGGGTGAGGGCACCTGTGAGGAGTGCTTCGCCCACCGGACTTGGTCGATGCCTCCGTACCGCACCTTCGCGCACGAGACATCAACAAAGAGCGGTCCGAGCCAACGGCTGAGTATTCTTGGGTACGGAGACGTCGAGCGCGGTGAAGAGGCACGCGAGCTCCGCTCCTCGCGCGAACGTTGACTCGCGGCTGTGACCCGACGCCCACGGCGCGACTGATGAAGCGCAAACCTAGCCGGACTGTCTGCTCGAGTGACAACCGGGTTGCGCGTTGCATTCGGTGGTGAAAGCGCTGCAATCGAGCGGAGTCCCAGTGCACCTAAAGTCGAAGCGGCAGCCAGCCTCTTTCTTGCAGTACGCCTCGCTGCTCCAGCTCGAGCCGCTCGAGGAAGGCGTGCCCGAACATTGCGACTTGCTCGACTGCCACGAACACCCCGACTGAGCACCCCAGCGAAGCTGGTCACGATGCTCGAGCATGGAGTCGGGGTGCCTCCGCAGGTGCCTTGTCCCAAACATCCGAGCGTCGAGTTGCAGGTCGTGCTCGTCGATAGACCGCAAGCGGTCGGAGTGCCCGCACAGCTGATGGGCGACGCGTCAGCGCTCGAGCGTGACGAACTCGATGTCGGAGGTCTCGACGCCACGACGCCGCTCGGTCTCTCTCCAACCTGTACGATCGAGCTGAAAATAGGTGTCTCCGTCCACTTCGCGGTGGACCTCGGTGAGGAGGATCTTGGTCGCGCGCGGCATCGCTTCGGCGTAGATCTGCGCGCCGCCGATCACCATGGGCTCTTCGTCCGTGGTCCAGGCAAGCTCGCATGCTGCCTCGAAACTGATCGCCACCTCGCAGCCGTCGATCGGCCTGCCCGCGCGCGACACGACGATGTTTCTTCGTCCCTTGAGCGGCTTGTTCACTTCCTCGAACGTGCGCCGGCCCATGATGACCGCGTGGCCCATCGTGCTGTCGCGGAAGTACCGCATGTCCTCGGGGATCTTCCACGGCAGTCCCCCGCCCTTGCCGATCACGCCTGCGTCCGAGACCGCGAAGATGAGCGTGAGCTTCTTCAACGGGTGCCGCACGCTCGAGCGCAGCGAGAGTTCGGACCGAGACTTCAAATTGAGACCTCGGCGGCGATGTGCGGGTGAGGATCGTAGCCAACGAGCGTGAAGTCCTCGAACCGGAACGCGAACAGGTCCTTCACGGCCGGATTCAAGATCATCTTGGGCAGCGGCTTCGGCTCTCGCTTTAGTTGCAGGCGCGCTTGCTCGAGGTGATTCGAATACAAATGCGCGTCTCCGAACGAGTGCACGAAGTCTCCCAATCTCAGACCCGTCACGTGAGCGACCATCATCGTGAGCAGCGCGTAGCTCGCAATGTTGAACGGCACGCCGAGGAACACGTCCGCGCTGCGCTGATAAAGCTGACACGAGAGAGCGCCCGGCAGACCTTCCTCTTCCGGCGGCGTGACGTGAAACTGAAAGAGCGTGTGGCACGGAGGGAGCGCGACCTGATCGGCCTCTTTCGGATTCCATCCGGTCACGATCAATCGTCGACTGTACGGTCGTGACTTCAAGTCCTGGAGCAGCGCCGCGATCTGATCGACACCGTCATTGGCCCACTGCCCGTCCGAGGTGACGGTCGCGCCGAAGTTGCGCCACTGGTGCCCGTAGACGGGTCCCAGATCGCCATTTTTTCTGCCGAATTTCGCCGTCTGTTCCGCCGTACTCCACTCGTTCCAGATGCGGACCCCAGCATCCTGCAACGATTCTACGTGGGTCTCTCCGCGCAAGAACCAGAGCAGCTCGTGGATGATGCTCTTCGTGTGGATCTTCTTCGTCGTGACGAGCGGGAACCCTTGGCGCAGATCGAAGCGCATCTGCCAACCGAAGATCCCGCGCGTCCCGGTGCCGGTGCGATCGGGACGGTCGCGCCCGTGATCGAGGATGTGGGCAAGGAGCGCCTGGTACTGCTGCATCGCTAGAGCTTGGGCGCGGGCACGGTCGGCTTGCGGTTGACCATGATGCTGCCGTGCGAGTCCTTGTCCGGGTATCCGTAGCGGAACGAGATGTCGACGTGAGGGTTGGTGTCGAACACCTTCTTCACGTCCGTCGCGATCTTTGGATCCACCGCGCCGAACGGCAACGGCCAGGTGTACGTGCCGTAGGTGTCCTGCACGAAGCCCATCTTCTTCGCGTAAGCCGGCGGGAAACCCGTGGTGTCCGAGATCATGAAGTCCGTGTGCTTGGCCATGTAGTCGCGGATGATCGAGAAGTCGTCGCTCCACAGGAGGTGACTGCCCGCCTTGGTCATCGCGGCGATCTGGGTCTTCTGCTCGAGGTGCTTGGCGAGGCGCGGGTCGGCCTTCATGTGCGTGTCGTCGAGGTTCATCGCGACGTGACGCGCGGTCTTGGTCGGTGCCATGAGATCGCCCTTCTTGCGGAAGATGATCTCCATGTTCTTGAACAGCTCGTTGTCGACCTCGTCAGAGCGCTTCTTCTTGTCCTTCACCGCTTGGTCGGCCTTGCTGATCTGCTCGTCTGTGACGTACTTGGGCAGCCCGTCTGCGTCGAACGTGAAGTAGCGAACGGCGAGCGGCTCGTAGCCGTGCAGTACGAGCGCCACGAGATCGAACACCACCTCACCGGGGAGCACGCTCTTCGTTCCGATGTCGAGGTTGTCCGTGCGCGAGTGCGCCTTGTCGAAGTACTTGCCGAGCACCGTGTTGTATCGACCGAGCTCGCTCTTCAACGCGGTCTTCGGAGCGCCGTCGATCTTGCGCACGTCTGCTGCTATTTCCAGCGAGATCGTCGTGTACTCGTTGGCGTCTGGATACGTCGCGATCGCGCCCATCAAATCGCCGCCGCCGAACGGATAGACGACCGCTTTGGGAGAGTTGGGCGGGACGAGCTTGGCGATGAACGGCATCGCAACGTCCATCCAGTTTTTCTTGTAGTCTACATACAGTTGCGCGAGCGCCGTGCAGTGCTCGTTCACCATCGCCGCGTCGAACGCCGAGGGCGCCGGGGTCGGTGCGGGATCGACGCCCGCGGTGGACGCCGCTCCTCCGCAGGCCGCCACGCGATAAATCTCGAGCGTCTGCGCGAGCACGTTCGCTCCCGCGAGCGGCGGCAACGCGGCGTCAGGCCCTGCGACCGCGACCACGCCAGCTTCATCGCTAGGTGTGGCGCTCGCCGTCGTCGCGACCGACGCAGAGGGCACACCGTTCGGCGCGTCGGTCTTGGTGGCCGTCTTGGTGTTGGAACAAGCAAAAAACCCGGCCGCGAGGAGGCAAACGGAGATACGCATTTCGGCGCGCACCGTAGCCACAACGACGCCGCGAGGGAAGAGCCACGCGGGACGCTCCTCTGTGCCTCGGTTCGAGTTTCTGAGAAGCAGATGCGCGAAGCGTTTCGGAATCGCGCCGTCGCCGGGGACGTTCCGTCGTGCGTAGGTGGTAGTTTGCGCGCCCTTGCGCAGCGTCGTCACCCCCCACCAGCAGGAACGTTCCATGAACCGACGTCTCGTAAGCCGTTTGGCGCTCACTGCGCTCTCTGCCAGCTGCCTCAAAGGCGCGCCCGTCGTGTCGCCGACCGCCACTCTCGCGATCGCGGACACTCCGCAAGGGCCGCGGTCGCGCGGCGAGTACGCGGTGGTGTTCGCCGGCCCGCAAGGCATCGTCGAGAACCGCTCGGAGCCGGGGGTGACGATCCTCTTGAACCGCGCGCTGCGCTCGCTCGAAGACGAGGACGACAACTCCGACGTTCCGTCCTTCGCGGTGCGCACGGACGAGGGCGAGCAGCGATCCGGCACGTGGCGCTGGGTCGGGACGCGCGGCCTGTTCTTCACGCCGCTCGGCGACTTGCCCGGCGCGACGAATTTCCAAGTGAAAGTGCCGAAGGGGCTCAAGTCGTTGGAAGGTGAAGCGCTCGTTGCAGACTACACGCTGTCGTTCTCGACCGAGCGACCGCGCCTGCTGGCGACGGAGCCCAAGGAGGGCTCGTACACGCTCAAGGCCGCCGCGCCGCTGAGCTTGGAGTTCAATCAGGGCGTCGATCCCGCGGAGTTCATGAAGGTCGCGCGCCTCGTCGTGCGCGCCGACGCGAAGGCGACGCCCATCCCCTTCCACGCCGAGCATCCGAAGTCCCGCGCTCACGCGGAGCGGACGCTCATGATCGTGCCGAACACCAAGCTCCCGCTCGACGCCTCGATCGAGCTCACGATCGACAAAGGCCTGCGCGGCGAAGGTCCGCTGCTCAGCGAGGTCGCCTCGACGCTCCACGTTCGCACCTACGGTCCGCTCGCACTCGCGCTCGTTCAGTGTCCTCGCGTGCAAGACGGCGCGCTCGGCCGCTGCCAAGCGCACCGCGACATCACGGTGGTGCTCAGCAATCCCGTCATGCCCGACGAGTTCCGCGCGCACCTCAAGATGAACAGCGTGCCGCGCGTGCCGATCGCGAAGCGTCCGCCGCCGCCGAAGACCGCTCGCGCCCTCACCGAGTTCGCGCTCGGCGCCGATCCCGCGTTCGGCGCTCGCTACCACCTCACGCTCACGGCCGGCATGACCGACGTCTACGGCCAGCGCTTGGCCAAGGACGCGACGTTCGATGTCGACACCGAAGAGGACTTCACCCACCCCGCCGTCGCGGCCCCAACGTCCCGCGCGCAGTCCGACGCCCCCGAGCCTCCTCCGCCTCCGGCGACGATTGCCTCGCGCGTGTTGCCCCCGTTTTCTGCCGATCTGGGCATCACCGGCTACGTGATCGAGGCGCTGCCTGCGCGCGCGCACAAGCTGTCGGCGGGAGTCGTCAACGTGCCGACGTTCGGCCTGCTCGGCGCGAAGGTCTCGGAACGGGAGGTGAAGCAAGTGCTGCTGGGCACGGCCGCCGCCTCGGGCGGGTTCTTGGCAGGCGGCTATCGGTTCGCCTGGGAGTCGCCCAACCAACCCGCCAACACCCGCTACGTCGAGTCGATCGATCTGGACGCGCTCCTCGGCTCTACGCGGCGCGGCGTCGGCTTCATTGCGCTCGGCGTCGTCGGCGTGACCGCACCGGTACGTCAGCAACTCGTCAACGTCACGGACCTCGCGGTGAGCGCGAAAATGAGCCGCTTCGGCAGTCTCGTCTGGGTGACGAGCCTCTCGACCGGCAAGCCCGTCGTGGGCGCAGAGGTCTCCATCGGCGCGACGAAGAAGGATGACATGTCAACCTTCGTCACCGACGCGCGCGGTCTCGCGACGATTCCCGCGGAGTCTTTCAACCCGATCGCAACGACCAAGAGAGACGGCGAGTATCGCTCGGGCGACATCGACGACTCGGTCCTGTTCGTGAAGAAGGACTCCGACTGGACGTTCGAGCGCGTCGAGCAAGGCTCCAACTTCCAACGCGCGGCGGGCACCGCGGATCTCACGGGCTCGCGAGAGTGGCAGGCCGCGGTGTTCACCGATCGAGGCGTTTATCGACCGGGCGAGATTCTCAAGCTGGTCGCAGTGGTGCGCCAGTCGGACGCGCGCGGGCTGACGGTCATGCAGGGGCACGACGTGCGCGTCTCCTTGGTGGACACGCAAGGCGAGAAGGTGTTCGACGGCCGCGCAAAGCTCGACGCGTTCGGTACCGTCTCGCTCGACCTCCCGATCCCCAAGAGCGCGCACCTCGGCGACGCGCGCGCGGTCGTGGAACTCCCGGGCTCACGCGACGCACGGTTCCAGGCATCTGTGCTGCTCGCGGACTTCAAGGCGGTCGAGTTCAAAGTCTCGGCTCAGCCGGACAAGCCGGACTTCGTTCGCGGCGACGTCGCGCATTTTTCGGTGCACGGCGAGTACTTGTTCCAGGCGCCGATGGCCGGCGCGGCGGCGCACGTGATGGCGGTGCGCGAGGTCACGAGCTTTCAACCCAGAAACACCGACGGCTTCGTGACGAGCGACGAAGCGTACAGCGGGGACTACGGCGACAAGGGCGCACGCGCGGGCAGCCTCGACGAGGCCAACGCCACGCTCGACGGATCGGGCAACCACGACGAGGCCGTAGACCTAGCCATGCCTGGTCAGACGCAGCCCGAGCGAGTCGCGTTCGAGGCAGACGTAGAGGACTTCACGCGCCAAGTCGTGGCCGGCTCGGCATCGGTGATCGTGCACCCCGCCGACTTTTACGTCGGGCTGCGGCGTCCCACCTCACGCTTCCTTGCGGTCGGCGCGCCCGTCTCGCCAGACGTCGTCACGGTACGGCCCGACGGTACGAGAGTGGCCGGAAACAAGGTCCGCGTCGAACTCTTGCAGCGCACGTGGACGACAGTGGTCGCCGACAGCGAAGGCGGGGACGGCACGCGTCGCTCCAAGGTCGAGGACGTCAACGTCGGCGCATGCGAAGTCGCGAGCACGTCGGCGGTCGCGTCCTGCGGGCTTGTCGTCCCGGCCGCCGGCTACTTCATCGTTCGCGCGACCGCCTCCGATCGTCGCGGCAACGTCGTGCGCGCGAGCCAGGGCCTGTACGCCTTGAGCGACAAGCCGGACGTGTCGACCACCGCACTCGGGTGGGCAGAAAACGACGCGCGCGTCTTGCGGCTCGAGGGCGACAAGTCCACGTACCGAGCGGGAGAGACCGCGAAGGTGCTCGTGCGCAACCCGTTCCAAGAGGCAGAGGCGCTCATCACGGTCGAGCGCGCGGGCGTGATGACCGCGACCACCATGACGCTCAAGGGTCCGATGCCCGTCGTGCCCATCGAGATCGCTGACGACTACTTTCCGAACGTGTTCGTCTCGGTGCAGCTCGTCCGAGGCCGCGTCCTCGCCGCACCCGCGACGGGCGCCGACCTCGGCAAGCCCGACTACCGCGTCGGCTACCTCGAACTCTCCGTGAGCCCCGACTCGCACCGCCTCAAGGTCGAGGTGAAGACCGGCAAGAAGGACTACCGGCCCGGCGAAGACGTGGACGCCGACCTCGTCGTCCGCGACGCGACCGGGTCTCCGACGCGCGCGTCGGTCACGTTCTATGCGGTCGACGAGGGCGTGCTCATGCTCACCGGCTATACGACGCCGGACCCGCTCACCGCCTTCACCAAGCGGCGCGCGCTTTCGGTCTTCGGCATGGACAGCCGCGATCACCTCGCGACCCAGCCGTTCGGAGGTCGTTACGAGCGCCGCTGGCGAATTCGGTCCGTGCTCGGCCTGACCAAGCAGGTCGGCCGCGACCAGGTCAGCATCCGCGGTGTCATCCGCGATCACCGCGACTTCCGAGGGGCCAGCCAGCAGGTCGATCGCGACAACGCCGAACAGCTGTCGCTTAGCTTCAGCGACAAAGGCATTGCCGGCGCCCACGACCATGTTGACCGGCTCCTGGCCGAGCAGGCCGAAGGCCATCGCCGCGAGGGCCTGCACGCCTCCGAGCACAAATAGTCGGTCGACACCAGAAATGGCAGCCGCGTAGGCGACGGCGGCATTCGCACCGCCCCCCGGCTGCGGGGGTGTACATCCGATGACGGAGGGCACGCCAGCTACTTTTGCGACCCCGACCGACATAAACGCACTGGCCGTGAGCGGAAAGCGGCCCGCGGGAAGGTACGCGCCGACGCTTCCCACCGGGATGTATCGCTGGCCGGTGACCAGCCCGGGTACCAGCTCGGCTTCGAAATCGCTGAGGTGCTCGCGCTGGAGACGCGCGAACTGTTGGGTTCGCTGAGAACCGAGCTCGATAGCCGCGCGAAGTTCCGGAGTGAGCGCCTCTCCGGCTCGCGCGAGAGTGGCGGCATCGATTTCAAAATCATGGCTGTTGTCATTGTCGAGGCGCGCCGCGAAACGGCGGACGGCATCAAGGCCTCCTGCCTCGATTTCCCGCAGCATCCCACTCACCGTGGTGGCAACCGCGGGATCCCGTTGCGCTTCCGGATCGTCAAGCTCAGGGCTTTTCAGCTCAACAAATCGCGCAGAATTATCAGTGACGAACCGGGTGCTGAGTTTCATACTTCAGAGCTTGCCGTAGCCCTTCATGCAAGACAACGCCGTCTTACATTGGGTAACTCATAGCCTTACCCTATGCTTCGAATGCGTCATGCCCGAGCGCGGAATAGAGCCCGGGTCGGCGATCATCGAGCACGTGGGAGAGGTCGGTGAGTCGCTTGTCCCGTGACGCAGTGAGATCAATTTGTGCCCATGCCGTTCCGACGCCACCGCCGACCGCGTCGATGATCCAGCCATCCGCGCCGATGATGGTGGTTCCTTCACTCCAGGCAACCCCGCGCTCGGTGCCCGATCTGTCGGCACAGATCACGGCAATCCGATTGACGCGAGCAGCAGCCATACCGATTTGCACCTCGGGTATTCTTTCGCCAACCGGGCGCTCGACCAGCGGCCAGTTTGTCGGAACGGCGAGAATATCAATACCGGAGAGGGCCGCAAGACGGGTCCACTCCGGAAATTCGAGGTCGTAACAGATCATGACGCCGAC
>ENA-OFCD01000589-OFCD01000589.1-metagenomes-genome-assembly--contig:-NODE-589-length-22298-cov-21.571775_pt1 | contig 22298 bp, 21 predicted proteins | sample MGYA00153392_OFCD01 | MGnify analysis MGYA00153392
TCGTTAGCCATATTCATGGATTTCTCGCGCTGACTCAACCGATCGCCAATGCAGATCTGCTGGTGGTTGAAGGTTGGGTCAGCGATGGCAATGCGCAAGATGCGACTCAGGAATTCAAATCTCATCCGTACCAAGCGATCGTCACGACGGGAACTCAGCTTCCACGAGGATACTATCTATCCGAATACAAAAGTTTTGCCGAACTCAGCCGTGCGTCACTGATCAAGATGGGGATTCCCAAAGAGCAGATTATTGCGATTCCCGCTGCTGGCGTCCCGCGCGATCGGAGCTACACGTCCGCCGTTGCTCTAAGCCAGTGGCTCCGACGATCGCAGGGTCCCAATAGTCCCGTTGTCTATCGATCGGCTAATCTCTTCAGTGAAAGTGTCCATGCCCGCCGCAGTTGGATGCTGTTCAAACGGGCACTCGAATCCCAACTTGAACTCGGGGTCATTTCCGTTCCCTCGACAGACTACGATGCCGATCGCTGGTGGACGCAGAGTGAAGGATTCAAACGGGTGTTGTTTGAAACAATTGGGTGGGTGTATGTGCAGGTTTTGAATCAGGTTGAATAACGGGTTAAATCAGGGGTTGATTGCGAGGGCTTGCACTAATCGGAAACTTATTGATTCATGCCGTCCTTCTAGTAGACACGTTGTCCGTTGTCTTTGGTGTTAGTTTCTATTTCTAAATGCGGGTTCCTCATTAGCGTTCTTACTATACTAGACTAGCGATCGCCGTATTGCCGATCTACCCGGTAGGACGTAGCATTGAATTTCTTTATTTGAAACGGCACCAAACGATCGCATTTGATGTTTCATCGGCTGTTCTCAAACACCGTCTCTACAGTGTTTCAACATTTATTTCATTTAATACATTTTTTGCCTTTGCAGGACGACCGTTTTTGTGTCGCCCCTCTTTACAGCCTCCTCAATCGACTTCGATCGCCAAGCAAAATCTTTATTCAAAACCCACTCCTTGTAAATCGTCTACCCTTTTCGTGCTCTGTGATCCCGCGCCTTCCTTAAGATCTGCTATCTTAAGGAACAATTAAGACTTTCCATTCCTCGTCACACCCTACACACCACACCATGTCTACTCGGATCGCTCTGAACATTCGCCAGCAGCAAGTCTTATCGGCTACGATCCGTCACTACATTGCCACTGCCGAACCGGTGGGTTCTGAATCCCTAGTGAAAGAATATGCAATTCGGGCCAGTTCGGCAACGGTCCGCAATGCGATGGGATTTCTGGAAAAAGCAGGATTGTTGTATCAGCCCCATGTTTCAGCCGGACGGGTTCCCTCTGATTCGGGCTATCGGACCTACGTCGATCAATTGCTCCAGCCGCTTCCGCTCACCACCTCGATCGATCGACTCCTATCCGACCAGCTTCACGGACGATCCTGGAGTGTCGAAGCCCTTTTTAAAGGAGCCTCGCAGATTTTAGCCACCCTTAGTGGCTACATTACGTTAATCACATTGCCCCTCACCCGAACGATGGAACTGAAACATGTTCAACTCGTCCAAGTCGATATGCAACGCATTATGATGATCGTGGTGATGGATAATTATGAAACCGAATCGGTGATGGTGCCGTTAACGTCGGAAGTAATGGATTTGGATGCGGAACTGCTTAGTCATGAATTGCAGGTTTTGTCTAATTTTCTGAATGAACAGCTTCGAGGCCGATCGCTGGCCCAATTGCAGCAGTTGGACTGGCGCGAGTTGGGGCAGGAATTTGAACTGTACGGCTCATTGGTTGGGTCTATGCTCCAAGAACTCGATCGCAGATTTGCCCAGTCGATTTTGCCCACCCAGCTCATGGTCAGCGGTGTTGCAGATGTCCTGAACCAACCCGAGTTCTCAGAACTTCAGCAGTTGCAGACGATTCTTCACCTTTTAGAGGCCGGACAAAGCCAGCTCGTCCCGCTTATTTTTGAAGTTCCCGCCAAGCCTCACCAGCGCGTCACCATCCGCATTGGCACAGAAAATACACTCGAACCCATTCGTTCCTGTACGCTCATCTCGTCTAACTATAACCGAGGCCCTGTACCCCTTGGGAGCGTCAGCATTTTAGGCCCGACCCGGATGGATTATGAAAGCACGATCGCCCTCGTGGAAGCGACCGCCGATTATTTGTCTGAGCGTTTGAGGTAGAGAATTTCTCTAATTTAAGTACAAAAATACTATATAGTAGTATGAGCAAAAGCCTAGATCGATCGGTATTTCACGTAATTTTCTCTGATTTCACGTAGTTTCACGCAGGGATTAGTCAGAAACTTCAAATTCTTGACACCTTTTGACCAGATAGCACTACACTAGAGCGCATTGTAAGTGCAAGCTCTGTCTGCGATGCGACGCATTCCAAGTCCCCGCTATCCCCATCTTCCCACGTGTTTGTAAAACGTCTGGAACTTACGAATTTTAAGTCCTTTGGTGGTACGACCCAAGTTCCAATTTTGCCTGGTTTCACGGTCATTTCAGGTCCCAATGGGTCCGGAAAGTCTAACCTTCTAGACGCAATTTTGTTTTGTTTGGGGCTGTCTGGGTCGAAAGGAATGCGGGCGGAGCGATTGCCAGATTTGGTAAACCAAGCGCAGGCAGGACGGGGGCGTACGGTTGAAGCGAGTGTTACCGTGACGTTTGATTTGTCCGACGATTTGGAATTGCTGAAAGAAACCGATATTGATGGCAATGTCACTCAAGAAATTGTCATTGAAAACAACGAGTGGAACGTCACTCGAAAGCTGCGGGTGACTCAGCAGGGTACCTACACTTCGACTTATTCCATCAATGGCGAATCTTGCACGTTGACGGATTTGCACGAGCAGCTAAATCGGTTGCGAGTCTATCCGGAAGGCTACAACGTAGTGTTGCAGGGGGATGTGACGCGGATTATTTCCATGAATCCTCGCGAGCGGCGCGAGATTATTGATGAGTTGGCGGGGGTGGCGTCGTTCGATCGCAAAATTGTTCAGGCTAGAGAGAAGCTTGATGCTGTGAAAGACCGCGAAGATCGCTATCGCATTGTTGAGCGCGAACTGATTAATCAACGCGATCGTCTGTCGCAAGACCGCGCCAAAGCGGAGAAGTACAAAAAACTCCGGGTCGAAATGCAGACCAAAGAACAGTGGGAGGCGGTGTTTAAATTCCAACAATCCCAGCAGCAAACGCACAAACTCCAGGCGCAAATAACCCGCAGCGAAGCTGAAATCACGGCCTTAACGCAGCAAATAGAAACGTCTGAAGTCCAAATAAAGCAAACGGGCGCAGAACTCGACGTCCTCAATCTCAAGGTTCGATCGCTCGGGGAAGCTGAACAAATCGCTTTGCAATCCCAACTTGCCACCCGAGAAGCTGAACTGCGTCAATTCGATCGTGCCACCCACGACTTACAACAGACCACCAGCGAAACTCAGACCGCCCTCGCGCGCGTCCAGACGGAAGTCGCCGAAAATACCACTCGATTGAATGCCGCAACGACGGCCCAAGCCCAACTTGAAACCCATGACCTTCAGCCAGCCCAAGCCGCACGCACGGCTGCTCAAGCTCAGCTAGAACTTGCCCGCACCGAAGCGAGTCAGTCGGCAGCGAGCGCCGAGGCTTGGGTCCAAGAGCAAACGGCTCTGCGTCACCAGATCGACCTGATTTTGTCTATCCTAGAGCCACAGCGAACTGAGCAAGCCAAACTGCTAGAACGATCGTCGCAGTTAACGAAGCAAATTGAAGAGCAGAGCAGGTCTAACGCAGCACTGGAAAACCAACGCCAGGAGCGAATAGTAGAACAGCGACGTCTCACGACAGAGCTAGCCTCTGCAACACAAATGGTTCAGGTCTTGGCCCAGGAAATCGCTACGATCGATCAAGAGTTGCAGATTCAAAAAGATACGCAAATCCGATTGCAAAATGAACAGCGCGAAAAGCAGCGTAAACTCGACAAGCTCGAAGCCCAAAAGCACGCCATTCAGGAAGCCCAAGGCACCTTTGCCACCCAGGTCATTTTGGGTTTAGAACTATCCGGCATTCGAGGCTTAGTGGCCCAACTCGGTCGGGTAGATTCTAAATATCAGCTTGCCTTAGAAATTGCTGCCGGAGCACGGTTAGGAAACCTAGTGGTGGACGATGACGCCATTGCCGCTGCCGCGATCGAAATTCTAAAAAAGCAGCGGGCTGGCCGCGCAACCTTCCTGCCGTTGAACAAAATCCGTGCGCCGCAAATTCCCGATGCCGCCAAGCTCAAAACCCTGAATGGCTGTCTGGGCTATGCGATCGATATGATTGATTGCGACGACCAATATTGGGATGTGTTTGCCTACGTCTTCGGCAGTACGGTGGTGTTTGAGTCGATCGATCGGGCAAGGCAAAACATCGGAAAATTCCGCATGGTGACGCTTGATGGTGAACTGGTGGAATCCAGCGGGGCGCTCACGGGTGGAAGCATCGGCAAATCCACCCTGCACTTCGGGTCGGGGCAGGCCCGTGACTCGTCTGAAGTCCTTGACCTGCGTCGTCGCCTAGGCGAAATCGAGACGGTACTCTTCCGGTGCGAAGATGCGATTGCAAAAGGCATGATCGCCCACCAAAACAAGACCAAACAACTCATAGAATCCCGCCAAAAACATCGAGAACTCGAACTTACGAGCAAACAACTCATCCAAGACCTCGATCGCCTGACGGGACAAACCCAACTCCTCACCGCCCAGATCGCCCAGCAGCAAACCGAGGCCGAACACTCCGGGTCCCGCTTAGAGGTGCTATCCGATGAAGTCCCCCAGCAAGAAACCCAAGTCGCCGCCCTCCGAAGCGCTCTCGAACACCTCGAACACTCTCAAAACCACAGCGAATGGCAAGGAATCCAGTCCGAACTGCGGCAGCTCGAAACCGAGGTCGAAACGCGCGATCAAGCCCTGCGATCAATAGAGCAGCAGCTCCTCGACTACAGCAACCAAAAACTCCGGGCCGAAGAACGCATCGAACAGGGCAACCTCCGCCTCCAAGAACTCCGCCTCCAACAAACCTCAACCCTCCAACAACTCACCACTGTTGAGTCCCAAAAACTCGAAATCAACACTGCCCTCATCACCCTCCGCGCTTCCCTAGTCGAACTCGACAAAACCCTCGGTGAAGAGCGCCACAAACGTGACGTCCTTGACAAAGCCCTGCGCGATCTGCAAACCACCCGCCAACAAGCCGACTGGCAGCGCGGCAAAACCCACGAAGGCGTGTTCGCCCAACGCGAAGAGCTAGAAACCATTCGCGAACAGCTTCAGCAACAAGAACAAGAACTCCCCAATCCGCTCCCTGAAATTCCCGAAGACGCCTCCCGCGATCTGCCCGCCCTCCAGCATGACATCCGATCGTTGCAGCGCCGATTGCAATCCATGGAACCCGTTAACATGATGGCCTTGGAGGAGTACGATCGGACCCAAGAACGCCTGCAAGAACTTACAGACAAGCTCGGAACCCTAGAAGAAGAGCGCACGGAGCTGCTCCTGCGCATCGAAAACTTCACTACCCTCCGCGTTCGAGCCTTCCGTGAAGCCTACGATGTGGTCGATGTCAATTTTCAGGAAATCTTCGCCACGCTCTCTGACGGCGATGGTCGTCTCCAACTAGAAGATCCGCAAGATCCTTTCAATGGCGGTCTAAACCTAATTGCCCACCCGAAAGGCAAACAGGTTTTGCGGCTTGCCTCCATGTCGGGGGGCGAAAAATCCCTGACCGCTCTCAGCTTTATTTTTGCGCTCCAACGCTACAGGCCATCTCCCTTCTATGCTTTTGATGAAGTGGATATGTTCCTTGACGGGGCCAATGTTGAGAAACTGGCTCGTATGATTAAGCATCAGGCTACTTTAGCGCAGTTCATGGTAGTGAGCCTTCGTCGTCCCATGATCGAATCAGCCCAACGCACGATCGGCGTTACCCAAGCACGCGGCGCCCATACCCAAGTCATCGGGATTCAGCTTGAAACCAAGGCTCCTGCGGTGGTGTCAGGTTAGAACCAGCGATCAAGCGGCTGGCGACTTCAATCACTAAGCCATTTTGGATTTAGAATTACGGCTACTTTACAGGCTTATTTTTTGAGAAAAAAGCTTTGCAGGTGGAGAGGATTTCACGATCGCGCGAGCTGATTTCTCCCATCACACGGGTCATGCCATCTAGTCCTAATTCAGCCACCGGATCAGCACTAGCGACGATGCCACCCTTCAATGTGCCAATTTCGATCGGGTAGCTGGTTTTTTCGTAGGTATCCACCACAGAAAGCGCAATTTGCTGAGATTCAAACTTACCGGACGTGCAGTCAAAGCTGGAGTTGGGAGAGTACAGTGCGCCACTGACTTCACCCTTGGAAACCTCAAAGACAAAATAAGTGCGTCCGGGCTGATTCGGCTGTTCAGACTCACCATAAAGATAAGTTCCATCAGGCAAGCTGCTAACGGGAGCTGCGATCGTGCTCGTGGGGAATGCAACGCTAGCGGTCAGTGCGACCAGAAGACCTGCTGCTGAGGCCATCCAAGAGGCGATTGGGCGGTGTTGAGCAACAGCATGTTTGATGTCATGAGTGCTGAAGGGTGGAATGTTCATGGTGATGTACTCTCTCAGAATTTAAATTGAAGTTTAGATATAAAAATTGGATAACAATCCGCTGCTCGAACACAGAGACCAAACCTTAATGATTGGCGTCCGAATGTCAACGCATCTGTCAATACTCTTTCAATACATAGGGACTAGAAAATCTAACTTATGCATTTAGGTGAGACCTTTCTTGAGAAGGATGTAAGGCGAAGATAAAAATCTTGTCAAACATTTCCACATGAAAGCTTTCCATATAACTATCAAATCATGGTCACCATTTTTCGGCAATGGCATAGAGTGACAGTCTGCCATCTGGCCTGACTCAGGATTTTACGAAGAACGGTTAGGCCGATCGGAGGATTTCACCCGATCGGACGCGCCTTTGAGCCCCTGACTAAGGGACATTCAGCTCGATCGTCTGCATAGCAATGATCCCCGCTTAGGACTAAGTTTTAGAGCTGTGCCAGTTTAGGGTATTAAGACTTAGACACACTAAACATGCTTCATTGCTATAAAGCGATTAACTAGAATAATGTGACACATCTCCATAAAAAAAGATCCAATGGATCTCTTTTGTAATATTAAATTTTCGTGAAGAATGGTTTAAATCGCCATCACCTAAATTAGTCTCCCCGCATGATTTACGAGGCCAGATAATCCTGAACCAGTCCTTTGCGACGGCGCAGATAGTCAAGCGCTTGACGCTCAAGTTGACGAACTCGTTCGCGACTGAGGTTGAGACAATCGCCCACCTTTGCCAGCGATCGTTCGATACCATCTTCCAAGCCGTAACGCAGTTGGAGCACTTCCTGCTGCTGCGGGGTAAGATCGGCTAGCATCGCTCGCAAGTCCTGACGGAGCAGGCTTTGAATGGTGTAGGTTTCAGGAGAGACCGAACTGTCTTCTAAGAGATCGATCAATTCGGTATCTTGATTGTCACCCACTCGCATGTCAAGCGAAATAGGCGTGCGAGAGAGTTGGAGGTAGTCCCGAATCTCGGAGGGGTCAAGATCGAGCTGTGCGCCAATTTCAGTTACGTTTGGGCTACGGCCTAATTCTTGGGTCAACTCCCGCTGAACTCGTTTAATCTTATTTAGTTTCTCTGTGATGTGAATGGGCAAACGAATGGTCCGGCTCTGTTGGGCGATCGCTCGGGTGATCGCCTGACGAATCCACCAATAGGCGTAGGTGGAGAACTTGTACCCCCGCATCGGATCGTATTTTTCAACCCCGCGCTCTAGACCCATGGAGCCTTCTTGAATCAGATCTAAGAACTCCAAATTGCGCTTTTGGTACTTCTTGGCGATCGACACGACCAGACGCAGGTTCGCCTCGATCATTTTTTGTTTAGCCCGACGACCGCGATGAAGCAGCGCTTTTAACTCTGTTTCCGACATTTTTAAATGAGTGGCAAAATCTCCATCGTTCACCTCACCACCCAGCTTTTTAGCTAGAGTTGCGCGTGCCTCTAGAAGCTTCATCATCTGCTGGACTTGCTTGCCATAGATGATCTCTTGCTCATGGGTCAACATTGGGACACGCCCAATCTCGTGCAGATAAGTCCGAACCATATCTGCCGAATAAGTAGGAACCTGAGATTTCGTTTTAGTGGCAGCAATGGTCATGGTAGCAAGACTCCGTTGGGGGTGGACTTCAAAGTAGAGCAAAGATCGGATTAAAGGGTCGTCCAAAAGGTGTGCATTGGAATCAAAACTTTAGACAAACCTGCGACTTTTGACTCTTGAAATGGGCATTCAGACTACATTTGACCAGTACATGGAGAGCGTACAGCCGGATAAAAACCTAAAAAAGTAAAAGCACGGCCTGTAGATAGAAAACATCAAGGATGCTGCGGTGATGAATGACTCAAAGCGAGTCTCAAAAAAAGTCGAAGTCGTGTCGAGTATGGACTAATCATAATACAACTCCTATTTCTCGTAAAGGGATTCTTAACTCGGTCAGCCGGTCGCAGACTCGATTTCTGTAAAGGAACTCAAACTCGATTGCTCTTATCATCCAGGGTAAATAGGATTTTACGAGTGGGGCTGTCCTGCCCGGAAAACCGTATAGTTTAAACTCTAGAGGTCTAATGTCACAAGGCTATGAAGCTGACATGACGATTTAAATAAGACCAACTGATTGCTCGGGTTCAACCTGACCTATCGATCGGCTGAGCCGACGAATTAGGTAAAAAAAGTTCCCTTGACTTAAAGAATCTATCCGCATGGAGTAGAACATTTGAACGTATTACAAGTGTAACATAAAGGTTCGAGTTTCACCAGAGTAAGATCCTTGGCCAAATTTTCAGTAAGGGTCATTGCCTAAAACATAAAGCCCACGTCATTCGGAAAATGAACGTGGGTTTTGTACTTCTATTTGGCTTATGTCACTCAAACTGCTCTTTACGAGCATGGCAGGAATCGAACCTGCGACCCTCAGGACCGGAACCTGATGCTCTATCCCCTGAGCTACATGCCCTAGCCGTAGCTAAGTAGATATATGCTAGCACAGGCCAAGCCGATTTCACACTCATTGCAGAACCAAGCCCTTTCACAAGACCCGTATTCCCCCGGAACTTCTTTATTCTTCATTCTTTATTCTTCATTCTCCCTCTCCACAGGGCACTCTTACAAAACAACCCGCCTGTCTCTCTGGAACACCCGATCGCATGAAGAAGATTTTAATCGTAGATGACGACACTACCTTACGGACGGCTCTAGAACGCTATCTTCTCAAACGAGGATTTAATGTTCAAGTGGCGGCCTCTGGATTGATTGGACTTGCGCTATTTGAGGCCGATCCTGCCGATGTGATTGTGTCCGATATCCTTATGCCAGGAATGGATGGCTTTGAATTTTGCCGTCAGATTCGGATGACGCGATCGGGTCAGCTTGTTCCGTTGATTTTTCTATCGAGTCGAGGAGAATTAGCCGATCGGGTGCAGGGGCATTCAATCGGGGCCGATGACTACATCATTAAGCCCTTTGAGACGCGGGAGTTGATGGCCAAAATTGAGGCTCAGCTAGAGCGATCGCGCCGGACTCATGCCGAAATTGTGCGCCTCCTTCAGCAGGCAACGGCCTTGCCCAAAGTGTCCACTCCCGTACCGCTCCCCTTGACGCCTGCTGAGGAAAAAGTATTTTGGGAAGTGATCCAAGGCTTTACTAACAAGCAAATCGGGGAACATCTATTTGTCAGTCCGCGCACAGTGCAGACCCATCTGAGCAATATTTTAAACAAGCTTCAACTGGAAAATCGATCGCAGCTTGTCCGCTATGCGTTTGAGCAGGGCTATCAGTTGCCTCTAGAAGTCGCTGCTGTAGGGATGGGATAGCTCCTGATTCTAGGGAAACATGAATTTCCGAAGCCCCCAGAATTGGGGGTTGGGGGGTCTCCTTTGATCGACTTCTAGCTTACGATTCAAACCGTTGTCCCAAACCGCTTTGAAATCCAGCTTGCCGCACCGCTGACTAGGGCACCCATCATCAGAAGACCTAAGGCAGGCTGTACCACAGGCATCCAAAGCTGATACCACCAATCAAACAAAACTGGGAAATTGTTCGCACGAGCGATCAGTGAAACGACAAAACAAAAAAAGCAAAATAATACAAAAAATAGATCGACCATCAAAAATAAATTGACCCAGCTCAAAATCTTCTCTTTCATAATCTACTGCCTAAATACAACAACACCAAATCGATCATTTTCAACTAGATTACCATTCTTAACTCATTAGCCATTCTGAATTAATTAGCCGATCGAGATTTCACTCCTAACCCATTGTTGGCATCATCTAGCTTAACAGCACAGTTGGGTAATCCTGTTGACGATCGAGTCAGCAAAAACGGATTAGATTCCGATCGTCCGCTGGCAACCACGGGCGGCACAGACCCATACGCCGATGTGTTACAGGTATAACTGCCGAGGCTACGTCCTTGACGGTTAAAAACACGCAGATTATAGCCCGACGGATATTTTACATCTGAGCGGTCACTATAAATGCCAAACTGGTGTAACAACTCATAGCGATCGAAATAATCCAACACACTCCACAACTGTCCATTCACCATTAGATCAATGCGCCCCCGATCGCTATTGCTACTCGGACAAACCAGCCAACCCTCAAAAATCTTCTTTCCAAACTTGGTTTTGTAAGCAAAAATATCGCGTCCTAACCACAAACTTGGATTATGAAAGGCTGGGTCGTTAGAATCTTCGGGTAATCGATCGCTAATGCCTTCTAGGGTTGAATTTTTCTCACAGAAACCCGACTCAAACTGCCTCACATCAAACCCATTAGGGTCTCGATCGAGTGCCATTACTGGGAATGGTGACATCCAGGCCGTCGCCCATCCTGCTACGGCGATGGCTAATCGCCAATTAGTGATACCGAGTGTCATGCCGATCGTCTCCTTGAGATTGTGAGTAGAAAGTGTATGAAATCTAGCTATACCAGAAGCTGACAGCTACGTTTAAGTTCCAGAACTGCTCAAATCTATAACTTTAGGTTTCCTGCTTAAGTTTCCCATAGGCGTCGTCGGGCTTTCCCTGCCAGACTATTGTGCGTATCGCGGAGCAAGGTGGGAATGTCCAGTGTCTCCGGACACCTTGGAAGGCAATCTCCACAATCGGTACAGCGATTGCCTTTGTTTCCGGGGAACCAATGCCCTGCATTCTCAAACATGCCATAGCGGTATTCTCCAAATGCCTTCATATCGTAAGCGATCGATAAGTTTCGTAATCGCAAGACTTCAGGAATATTAATCTCTTCTGGACAAGGCAGGCATTTGTAGCACTGACTACAGTGATCTAATCCTAGTGTTTCAGTTTGTGTGAGGTCCAACTGAGCAAAGACGTGTGACTCACCATCAACAGGTGTAATGCTCTTTAGCGGTTGTTCCCATTCTTGGGGAGTGGCGGGGCCGACGCTGAGGGTGTGAATACGCGGATCGCTCAAGAGAAAGCGGTAATTAGCGGCGAGCGGGGTCAGGGGAGTGCAAAGGGCTTCGAGCTTGGGAGGTGGGGTGTAGAGCATTCCGCCTTTGTCGCCGGGAGAGATGATAAAAATCCCCATATCCCGATCGCGAGCTTGGGTGAGTGCGGGTTCGTTTCGGCGAAAAAAGACGCCGTAGTGCAGGTTGATAAAGTCAAAATAATCGGTGGCGATCGCCGTCTGAATCAGATCCAGTGAACCATGGGTTGAAAATCCGACGTGATTAATTTTTCCAGCCGCCACCCATTCGCGCACGATCGCCATGCAGCCCGTAGGATTTTGGAGCCAGGTGAGATGTTCGGGCGTGTTAATGCCATGTAGGGCGAGGCAATCGATGCGATCGACTTGGAGCTTAAGCAGACACTCAATCAGAGTGTGCTCAAAACTGGCGGCATCCGGAGTTGGACAAATTTTGGTGGTGAGAATGTAGGCGTTGCGAGGCGGCTTTAACGCTTGAAGAGACTGCCCCAAAAACCCTTCGCTTTGGCCATAGCCGCTGGCGGTCTCAAAATGATTGACGCCGGAAGTTAGGGCCAAATCGATCGTTTCAGTCATACAGTCTTGGGATTCCAGGCAGCGCATAGTCCCACAGGACAGCACTGAAATCTCTAATTCCGATCGACCAAATCGACGATATTCCATGATTAAACTTCCATTTCGCGTCGGGCTTGACTCAAGGTATCTGCTCTATAGTACAAGAATTTACCAGGAGTCAATTGTGCATCTGACCTTTAGGAGATCCAGTTGTGATCCATTGCCCCCTAGAGTAGAAAGCAGTATCCTGACGTATTCTCAGTCTTGACCCATGCTTCGATCGCCTCGACTTATTCATCACCTTAATTTGCTCAAATGGGACCTGCTTAAGTGGCTTCGATCGTTTCATTACGATCGGATCGGATTCGTCATCCGGCGCAGTCTTCAGCATCGATTGCCGGGACTCTCGGCTGAAATTGCCTACAATGCCATTTTTTCGCTTTTTCCAGCTATTCTGGCGCTACTAACAGCGATCGGCTTGCTGAATTTACCCGAGACCCAACTGCGGGAGGTCGTGCGAGATCTCGATGGCGTAGTTCCGGGTGAAGCAACGGCGCTGGTCAAAATCGTCATTGATGAACTGCGAGGCAGCTCTAGCCAAGGACTTTTTTCCCTCAGCTTCGCGGCGGCCATTTGGACTTCCTCCAGCGTAATGGGATCCATGATGTCGGCCCTTGACCAAATCCACGGAATCTCCCGCCGTCAGCTTCGCCCCTTTTGGAAGGCCAAGCTGGTCGCGATCGGGTTGAGTGTCGGAACGATGATTTTGCTAATCGGGGCAGTGGTCACTGTGTTTATGGGCGAGATGGGGATTAATCTGATCGCCAAGACAGTTGCCGCTCAAAACAACACCGTTGGCCTGCCGTTATTTGCCACAACGTTCCTGTGGATGGGGCAGATGCTGAGCTTACCGATCGCTCTGACGATCGTTGGCGTCTCCTTAGGGTTTATCTATCGCTACGGACCTAGCCGCTGGCAACGCGGGACTCCCATAGTGCCAGGAGTCTTGGTGGCAACAGGAGTCTGGGCGATCGTCTCGGGCGGACTGCGCTTTTACGTCAGTACGTTTGGAAATTACAACCAAGCTTACGGAGCGGTTGGGGCGGTGATTATTTTATTGTTATGGCTTTACTTGAGTGCGTTTGCCATGCTGATCGGCGCAGAGGTGAATGCGGTTTTGGAGAATCAAACCCTGCGAAATAAGCCTGTTATTAAGTTCTAGAGTCAAAAAGCCCTAAGCCATTACCCGTTCAGATTGAATCTGCGTACTGGCCAAGAGCGCCTGGGATTCTTGGGGCCTCAGCACGCCTTTTGCTTCAAACTCGTCCAAAACGATCGCCAGTTCATGACTCACCACTAATATTATCACCCACTGCCTAGCGACCAGCAATGCCTTTGACCGAGACGGATAACGCTGCCCCGACTCATAATAACTACAGCCATATTCCGGTGGCTCAACCACTTCCCAGATCCATTCGGTTCCTTCTCGGCACGCTCGAATCTGCCATCCGCGATAGGTCAAAAACGGATCAGACTCTAACCAATTGTGAAGCAACCAAGATTGCTGCGCGATCGTCTCATAGGTGTTCATAACACATGCAGGGGGGGTAGGGACGGGGGCCAGTATTCCTCAAACATAGGGTATTACTTAATACCTAGGTAATCATTGCATAATTTACTATTTTATTTAATGTATAAAAAACACTTACCCAAAAATTAATATATTTCAGTAGATTTACTGAGAGTTTGAGCACTACAACGATTTACAAATATGGTCTTATAAAAAGAAATTTGGCTTAATCTAGTGCTTTCACTACAATAAAATCAGTATGTAAACTTTAAGTGAAATTTATATAAATGCAGTCCACAACCCAAGAAATTGTGTTCCTTATTACACACTGGACTGTCGAGTCTTCCATACTATTGCGGAGATCCAGTTGGTGAGGACATGAGCGACGATTGGAACGAGGAGATTGCCCGTGACCACCGCACTCCACGCAAAAACTGTTCCAATCAGAGTGGCCCAGACCACGTAGGCCCAATGTTGCCAATTCGTCATATGGAGAGCGCCAAAACAAAGGCTTGACAGTAAAATCCCGCCCCAATCGAGACCGAACTCGGGTAGCATTACGCCTCGAAACAACAGTTCTTCACTGAGTCCCGGCAGGAGACCCACCCAGATGAGATCAGGCAAGACGAGGGGATTTAGAATGAGGTCAAGGTAATAGTTGGCGCTCTCACGGTAAGGGTTCCAGACGCGATAGACGAAGCTGCTTGCGATGCTCACAGTCAGGGCTAATGCCAATCCCAGCAGGAAATCCGAGGTGTTCCACGTCAGCTTCAGCATCACCACGGACGACACTCGAAGCCACACTTGAGAAACGACCATCAAAACAATAGCCGTTACTCCTAGGAGCAGGAGGATTTGCGATCGATTGGTGGTGGGCTGCATACTCAGACACTCTTATGACGAAACTAGCGTAATCGTACCCCGCAAACCGTGGGCGAAAGCGCATCGGGTGAGATTCCGGCACGGGTGGCCACTAGAACTCCGATCGCTTCGAGATACGACTCAACGGACCGAGTGGTGATTCCTAGCGCACTTGGAGGCACTTGCATCCGGGTTTGGTTTTCGCGGACTGTGATGATTTGAGTCGATGTTTGACTAAAATTCAAGAGGGCGCTTCCCCCGCAGGCACTTTCGGGCAAGATGAGCGCATCGACACAATGCCGATCGAGATCCGTTATTCGTCCCTGACCGCCCGCTTTAACAAACTGCGGCGCACGGCTCAGTCCCACTAGCACGCAGGGCAAAAACGTGTAGCCCAGCTCTTCCGCTGAGGACTTCGGCGAAATACTACCATCCAGATCCAACGGCATTAATGCAGGCGCATGGGCGCAGGGAATTTGAAACTGCCGCACGATCAAATGACTAATCACTGCTTCTGCCCCCGCTAAGGGATCCACGCCTTGACCCTGACGGTAATCCTGCAACGCGTCTGATTCGACTAGATCTTCTGGAAACCGGGCAATGACGGCGATCGCGGTTGCTCCAGCCTGATGAATCAATTTATCCGCTGCTCGCAAAAGGCTATCGGGGTTGCCAATCGTGCCCCAGGTTGCGCCCGAGGCTGCCGTCTTAAGAGTGACATTCAGCGGCTCGTCGGTCAGGACATAATCGGTGAGCGTCAATCCTAGAGTCGCTTTTGCAGCGTTTGCGGCTTGAAGATGCCGGGTGATGAGTTCGGGTTCTGTGCCGCTGTCGATGAGCAGACCGATTTTATTTTGATGGACAGGCCGCAAGTTCCATTTTCCGGCGGCAAACTGGTCCAATGCATAGCCTTCGGTATAGAGAACATTAGGCAGGTTCCAATACATCTGCGCCCCGTTCATTACGTTGGGGTGGGTGATGAGCCGATCGCACACCTGAGACACCGCCCGAGCAACAGGTAAGGCATCTCCTGCATAACCCCCGATGGAGGCCCCGATTCCGGTGGGGACGATGAGCATGACGGTGTAAGGCAAGTGCATGGGAATTTTGAATTGAGAATTTTGAATTGAGAATTTTGAATATCGATCGGGTTAAACCTATCGGGGTTGCTGAATTGCCACGGGCTTGATCTCGCTTCGGTTTGGTAGTCTTATTTTACCTTGAAGGCGCGATCGTTGATTTATGATCTCTTTGATTAGTTGCCACTCACATTCCTAAAGACGCGGTGATTCTTCGGGCTATCGAAACCACCCAATTCACCGCCCCGCGATGACCGAAGGTCAGTTGTAGACCATCGTCATCATCACCGAGATCGGCAACCTCCCCCAAGACCTAAAAGACTTAGGAAGTTCTGGTTGAGCGGCTGCCAGTATTTTGTGATGCTGCACTGACAACTCCCCCAGTCCGCGCCAATCAGGTTGGGCTGGTGGATACTCATTATTTCGTCCGTCTTCTTGGCGGTCTTCGATAATGTTCATTGACCCATTTACCATTCCTAAGATGGCCCTTTACATAGACATAATCACCCTGATTAGAAATTTGTTTCCATTCTTGTACTGAGATTTTTGGACTAGTTGCAACTGGTTGGTTGGGAGCCTGCGATGTCTTATGAACTTTAGATTGATTACCTTTAGATAATTCCTCCATCTCTTTCTCTAAATTAGTTACTTCATTTTGCTTCTGCTGATAATTATCATACAACGACTGATATTTTCGTTTTAATTCTAATTTTTGGCGCTCCAACTCGGATTTATCACTTTCTAAATTAGAAACTTCCAATTCTTTTTTTCGAGCGTATTCAGTTACGGATTGAATTCTATCTTGAAGATCTTTTTTCTCTTGTTTTAATTGAGATAATTGATTATGTAAATAACCGATTTGAGATTTCCCCCTTTCATTAGCTTCTGTCGAACTCTCAATATCTCTCTGTAGTTCAGATATTGAATTCTCTAAATTGTTAATCTGACTTTCTTTTCGACGGGCTAGTTCCGTTAGCTGCTGATTACTCTTTCGCAAAGCAGCTATGTCGTCATCACGGTTAGATATAGCTCTATGCAAATCAGAAAGACTACGGGTAAGGTTAGAGATTTCCTGCACTCGTCTGTTTACTTCGATTTCACTCTCTCGTTTAGTTTTAAGTAAATTATTAAATTGATTAGACAGAAGATTAATTCGAGAGCGCAACTCAGCAACAAGCGATTGGTAATCACTATCCGTTGTAGAGCCAGTAGAGTCTAAAACTATACGTGACGATATAGCCTTCATTAGTTCATCAAGCTTGTAAGCAAGACGAAGGCGGTATGGACTTATTTGATTAGAATTCTGTGCTATTTCAACAGCTAATTTATCAATTACTTCTGAAAAAATGACTTGAGAAGGTTGTCTGCTGCTTGTGAAGAGCACTAGATTAACTAAAATCTTTTCAAGTTGTTCATAATCCTTCTCAGCTTGACTTGCTAAGAAGTCACGAGCAGAGTCCTGAATTCCCGCTAAGAAGCGATAATTTCTGGGTCTTCGAGGCTCAAGTACTTGCAGGATTTCACTTCTCTTATACTCCAGTGCCTCAATAGTTTTAGCCACTCTTTCATGGTTTGCAGAAGAATTTGCTCCAAGGCGTTCTAAAATACCTTTATATAACCACGCTTGAGACTCTAGGTTATTCAGCTTTTGAACCTGTTTTGTATTATCAGGTTGAGGAATTACGTCTGTTCTCTGTAATTGCTGTTGTAAGTTATTAATCTTCGCTGCAACAGTACCCGTGAAACATGAAAGCAGTAATTCTAATGCTTGACCGAAGGGGAAAGAATAATCAGCTAACCAGCCAAACAAAACCCAAAAAAGAACTGAGCACATTAAAAATGCGGCTACTTTAACATAGTTAAAGAGCTTCTTAAAGAAATTTTTATTAGATTCTAAATCAGAACTTTTGAGATCAAGAAAAAGTTTAACGAAAAAATTTCTGCTCTATCTGCTGCCCCACAACTGTTCCTGAATTCTCACCAAGATTAATGTTGACACCTGATTCAGTGCTTTGAGATACGTGAGAAGAATTTTGAATTTTTTGATAATTAGTCACTAGCCTTTCGAGATCTTTTTGGAATTTACTGTCCCATTCGGCTTCACTCAGAATTGCAGCTTCCAAGAGTTTTGGGTCAGACTTATCAATCTGGAGTTTGCCTTGAAATTTTTTTGCTAAACAGCCTAAAACATCTGCTCCAGCTTTTTCCAAAGCACCACCTGAAGCTTTGTCGATTGCCCACAGCGCAATATTTACTGCTTGTAAAGCTAGTACCGATGGTTCCATCTTGGTAGTGCCCCCTTTAATTCTAAATCCTTGCCAATTTATAACATATACATCGACAGATAGCCTTCAAGTGCTTTCTCCACACCCCGACAATCTGCAAAAATGCCCTTCCGCAAGATATAAAGCAGCCCAGCAAATTGATCAGACCCATCATCCGTCTGCTGAGCATCTAACTCCGTCAGATACCGCATCGCATCCGCTACAGCCCCCGCTACCACAAACAGCGAACTCTGATAAAACTCACTCCATACTCCCGCCTTAAACTTCGGCAGTCATGAGATCAAGCAAACTAGCCTCCGCGCTGACGACATCTTGCAACCCAAATCTCCTAACAGCCCGATCGTCTTTTCGGGTGAAGCCGTGCCAATGGGTCTTCAGGCAGGATCATCAGTGGCCGAAATTGCCAAACGGTTTAACGTCCCAGTCAAACGGATTCAGGAAATCGCGACACACCATAATGCGAAGAGTCCCAGGGCTGCTAACTGAATAATCGCTTCTCGACACGAATTCACGTTGCCAATCATCATTCGGTAACACTAGGAACAGTGGTGGTGACGATCGCTTCAATGTTCGCAATCCGGGTCTGAGGATCTATTGTTGTAATGGCCCATCGCAACGGTTCACCCCACTGTCGTAACGTATGCTCGACTAACTCGGGGAGGTTGGCTATGGGTTCTGGGAGGGGAAGTTCGATCGTGATTAGGGTCGTGTTCATCATGTTTTCCATAGACTCTGTGAAAGAGGCCCCCAACCCCCAATTTTGGGGGCTTCTTGTGCGATCGTTACGTTAAAGCGGCGATCGAGACTTTTTCAACGACAGCCTGAGCGATTGCGACCAATGCCTTTGCGCTGGCTGATTCTGGATGAGAGACCACAATAGGCACGCCCACGTCACCTCCTTCGCGAACAGGGATTTCTAGTGGCACACAGCCTAAGAGCGGGACGCCTAGTTCAACGGCTGCTTTTTGGCCCCCTTCCGATCCGAAAATATCGTAGGTGCGATCGGGCTGATCGGGTGGGATGAAATAGCTCATATTTTCTACAATTCCCAAAATCTTGGTGCCCAATTGTTCAAACATTTTTAACCCTCGACGGGCATCAGCTAAAGCCACTTTTTGCGGTGTTGTGACGATCACTACTCCTGCGACCGGAACCCGTTGGGCGATCGTGAGCTGGGCGTCTCCGGTTCCCGGTGGCATGTCCACGATGAGATAGTCTAATTCGCCCCATTCCACTTGGTAAAGAAAATTGCGCACCATCCCATCAATCATCGGTCCGCGCCAAATTACAGGCTGATCAGGACTAATCAGAAAGGCCATGGACACCACTTTGACCCCGTGATTAAAAGCAGGTTCGATGATTTCGCCTTGATCGCCTTGGCGAACGGCCACTTTGGCATCACCCACTCCCAGCATCATCGGCGCATTGGGACCATAGATATCCGCATCAATCAGGCCCACTTTTGACCCGAGTTGAGCTAGGGCCACCGCAAGGTTGACGGCTATTGTACTTTTGCCCACGCCGCCTTTTCCGCTGGAAACTGCAATGATATTTTTAACCCCTTTTACGGAGTCCCGACCGGGCGCTGATTTCTGAGCAGGTGTCATGGGGGAATTTCTAAAACAGATCTAATCCAATTTTATCGCGTCTGAGGGCATCCTTACGCTCTAAACGATGATTTGGACGCAAACCGCCCACGTTCCAGCGGAAGTTTGGACCGATCGCATTGGGTTTGTGATGATTCAAATTTATGAAGATCAAAAAGTAGCCGAACTCCTCGGGTTTACCCCCATTGTCGAGACGGAAGAATTTCCCCTTAGCCAGCTTCAGCCCATGACAGCGATTGTCGATCGACTTGAAGCCCTTCGGCCTGCGACATTCTCTATTCCAGTCCTTCGATCGAGCTTCAGTACGCCGAAAAATACGTTGACCAACGCGGTGATCAGTACCGTTACCAACACCGTTGAGCCGACTGTCACCCGGATTAGCGATTGGTTTCATGAAACGCTGGAAGCCGGATGGCAATCCGTTGAAAGTCTTGTCCTTCCGCCTGCCTTTGCTTTCCGTCTCCGAGAACCCGCAAAGAGCAGCGACGCGCCCTTTCGCATTTGTCGCGGTAAGGTCATTAATCTTGATGTAGAGAATGAGCTGGTGCGATCGGTTCCTTACCAAATCTTCCTCATTATCAGCATTCAGCCCACGTTTGGCAACCCTGACCCAAACAACCCCGACGCCGATCGCGTGCCTGAAACTCAAGTTACGGTATCGTTTTATCCCATAATACCTAATCTGACGCTGCCCCTGTTTCATGCGGCGACTCGGGATGACGCTGGAGTCGTTCACTATGAAGGCAATGCAGAGGCGGGAGATGAGTTTTTGGAGTTTGAATTTAACTGTGGCGCGGATGAGCAGTTTGAGGTGTTGATTTCAGGTTCAGATTTTCAAATCAGCGAAACGTTTGGAAATTGAGAATTGGAGATTGAAAAAATGAGAATTTGGGAATGAACGTGTGAGATAAAGCTATGGATAAGTTGGTGATTTTGAAATCCATGGGTGGGGACTTTGCGAGCGGGTTTCAATGTAGCTTGTCGATCGCGACCGAAGGCCAGCCGATTGATCTCGAAGTCCTCGGCGCGCTTCCAGCCCATCATTCCTTGCCAGAAGACTACCGGGCATGGCAGGCCACTTATCGAAATTTGGGCTTGCGGAGTCGGATTTCAGGGTCAGGAACGGTGCGAAAAGGCGCGACGCGATCGGACTGCGTGAGGGCGTCGGAGCATCTTCAAGAACAACTGAATCGGTGGCTTCAATCACCGAGCTTTGTGCCCATTCGCGACAAGCTCCAGGAACAGCTTCAGCCCCGCGATCGGGTTCGGTTGGTGTTGCAGGTGGATGACTTGGCGTTGCAGCAATTGCCGTGGCACGCTTGGGAACTGCTCGATCGCTATCACAACATCGAAATTGCCCTCGCTTCGCCGACCTATCAAGCGGTGAAACAATCGCCGCCCTGTCCGAAACCTGTGCGCCTGTTGGCCATTTTGGGGGATGCCTCTGGCATTGATATTGAGACCGATCGCGTCAAGAGTTGAGTGACTCTCTCTGGGAGGGCGCGGGCGATCGTTCGTGGGATGTGCTGTTTTTTGCGGGCCATAGTGTGACCCAAGAACGGGGCTACGTGTATATCAATCCGACGGAAAAGCTGCCTATTGCTGAACTAAAGTTTGCGTTGCGGCGATCGGTGGAGCGGGGATTGCAGTTAGCGATTTTTAATTCTTGCGATGGTTTTGGATTGGCCCGAGACCTAGCTGAACTGCACATTCCCCAGACGATTTTCATGCGAGAACCTGTGCCCGATCGGGTTGCACAGGCTTTTTTGAAGCATTTTTTGACGGCGTTTGCCCATGAAGAGCAGTCCCTGTATTTGGCGGTGCGATCGGCGAGGGAACATTTAGAAACGTCGGAGTCCGAGTTTCTGTGCGCAAGCTGGCTGCCGATGATTTTTCAAAATCTAGCCGTGCAGCCGAAGAACTGGCGCGAGATGCGAGGAGAGCCTGCGCGTCTTCCACTCGCCCCGACGCCTGTTCTAATCCCTGTCACTCCCGTTCTCGCTTCTATTCCCTTCAGAAAGCGACGGAGTTTTTGTGCGATCGCCCTATGCAGTTTTGTTAGTACCGGACTTGTGTCCTGGGTTCGACATCAAGGATGGATACAGCCGATCGAACTTCGGATGTACGATCAGATGATGCAAGTGGAATCGCTGCTGGATGCCAGAAAAGTGGCTTCGTCAACGCTGGTGATCACGATTGATGATGACGATCGACGCATGTATGGCAACGCTAAAGGTGATCTTTCCATCTCAGATGAGAACTTATTTAAGCTCATTCAAAAACTAAAGTTAGCCAACGCTGAAGTTATTGGGGTTGATTTGATTCGAGATGCTAAGGGTTTCTCAAAACCCATGAGTGACTCCCTGCGAACTCTGGACAATTTGATTAGAGCCTGTTCCTACCCCGATGCCAACACTCCGGGCTTCCGGGTTCCGCAAGGACTCGATCGAAACATTGGATTTGTGGATTTGTCGAAAGATCTGGATGGTCGGATTCGGCGACATTTGTTTACCTTTCCCGCCGATCCAAACTGTCCGGCGACCTATTCGATCGCCACCGTTGCCGCTGCAAAGTATCTTCGTCGAACCCCAGAGGCGTTAATTTCAATGCTTCCTAAACTCAATGGCAAGACCCATCCTGCGGCCTACCAGCAAGCGAATGAACGCGACAGTTTGCTGTTTCCCAAATACTATGCCCATCTACTCATTCATTATCGATCGACACCGATTCCGATGATACTCCCTTCCCACTCAAGAAATAGCCATAGGGACTAAAGCGAAAATATGTTCCA
>ENA-OFCD01000590-OFCD01000590.1-metagenomes-genome-assembly--contig:-NODE-590-length-22278-cov-3.184719_pt1 | contig 22278 bp, 16 predicted proteins | sample MGYA00153392_OFCD01 | MGnify analysis MGYA00153392
GTGCATCTCTGACGGACAAAACAGTTACTACGGAATTCTCAATGGTAGAACTGGTGGTTGCGCAAGCCAATTTCTTATATATCTCTTCCGGTAGCCACATAGCCAACTCCCAATTTAGTTGATTAGCCTTCCGATAATCTGAGTCTGGCGAATTTCCGTTCAGAGTTGTGGCAAGCGACAAGTATTCAGCAACACGCACTGCTTGTTTACGCACCTTGAGTTCCCACTTTAGGTCTTCTAAGAATTGTGAATGCTCTTTTTGAAGAGACGTTTTCAATTTTTAACTAATCCAGAGCGATCCGAAATATTGGAGTGCTGCTAATAGAAGTACTCCCAAGCTGACTTCTGGCAAACCTATGTCGATGGTCATTGTCTCTACTCCTAACGTATAGCTAAATGTCGCGTCGAAAGCGCGTCCCAGCCGCCCAAGGTGCGAACATGAGCGTAGGGTTGGAGAGCAATTTTGAACACGCCATTTCAAAAAAATGAGAACGCAAAAATAACCATAAATGGAATTACACAGCCAAGTAAGGCGAGAGTTGCACGCTTACGAGCGAGTGAGAAAGCATAGCCCGAAAGCCAAAGTACGCTAAAAAGAGCAAGTATGCCGCCAAACAGAAAGGCTAGCGACACGCGCCGATGTGCATCTATCTCGGCAGGTGACGTCCACGGAGCAGGATCACCCATCTGCGACAGGACACCGTAGGCACTCAGTAACCAGCCGATGGCCACCAAGATAAGGGCGACATTCGCAGCTTGCGATGACTTCATCAGATGCTATCTAACGTCCGAGGTAGAAGGCGCCGCGTTTTTGTGACGTCCCGCGATACAAGGGAGGGAGCTCGAACGCCGAGTCATACCTGCTTGGTGAGTTGCCTTGATTTAAAAAAGTAGCATCGCGGGCGGCTTTCATACTCACAGTTCCCTTTTTCGGGATTTAACCACGACCCCGCCTAAAGCTAAGACCACAAACGCGGCAACAGCTAAGCCTGCACGCGCCCAATTCGAAATTACCTCCGCTCGCAATCCCATCAGTACGCCAAAAATACAGATGCATAGGAGCAAAGTGGCCCATCGAAAAAAGTTTTAGCTGCGCTATTTCGAGACATTTTAGATTTCCTTATCATGACAACATAGCAAAACGAACGAAGCTAACCAGCAACCGCAGCGCGCTCGAAGCCCTGCCGACGTGCGCCCGCGTTGAGCGAGAGCTTTAGCGGCACGCTTCGCATTCGGCTAGCTAACACGACCAAGCCACACGAGAACTGCAACGCCGAGCAGGCCCGTCCAGCCGGGATGCCTTGCCCTTGTGCCGATGAATACCAACGCAGACCCGGCAAGCGTGGCGATAATAATTGCTTGCTCGATAAACCAAGCTGAGCTTGCGCTTGAAGAAGAAAATGACAAGCGCAGCAGAATGTAGGCGATGCACCAACCGAATACAGTCACGATATGCCAACTGGCCCAAAGTATGCATACATGCCGCTCGTCGAGCAAATTGCCTCCGTTTGTTGGCACGAGGCCGCCCTGCCTTAGCCGCCTAAAGATAAGCCTCTCGCCCAGCACTGAGTGCACAAGCCCGACAAAAAAAGCGAGTGCGGCTGCAATTACCAAGTACCAATTCATATAACTCCGCTGAGCCTGACGAGATTGAAGGTGCCGCCTAACGTGTTTTATTTTGCATAACCGCAATAAAACATTAATGCCCGCACAACTTTTTTCGAGCGATGAACGCCTGAAACGCCTCGCCAGTGCTAGTGTTTCGCGATTACGCCTTCAAAAAAACGGGGTATCACATCCAAACAGGTTTAGGTGACGGGAATTCACTTCACAAAACTGGTGCGTCAAAATAATCTCATTGGGGGCCAGCACCATTTACTCCGCCTTCGTTTACGCCTCTACCATTACGGCAATGAATTAACTACTGCTGCAAAATTGCAACCGTATTAACAGGCGCAGCGCCGGCATTAATGACCGTCGGTGCCATGCTGTTGGCGTTCATTTGCCAAATCACGAGATTGCCATCCGGACGCTTCCACACAATGTCGGCGATACCATCACCGTTAAAATCACCCGTGGTGAAGAAAGTCCAAGTCGGATCCGCCGTGCCGACATTGATGGTCGTTTGCGTGATGACCAAAGCGCTTTTAGTACATGGTGCAGCGATGTCATCGGGGTCACCGGTGAATAGTGGTAGCGTAAGGCCCGTGCCGTCCAATGCCAGAAGGCGCACTTCGCCAGTGATGGGGTTGCGAATCAAAATATCACCGCGACGGTTGCCTGAAAAGTCGGCCACACGTAATGCGGTGAAGCCGTTCGGCACAGTTCCCGCAGACAGATTCGCACAAGTACGATTGGGCGTCGACATCAATACGCGGATTGCGTTTGCAGGGGTGGCATTGGCGGTGCTCACATAAACCATATCGGCGGCGTTATCGAAATTGATATCGGCGGCGCCTACAATGCTCCATGTCGCCAGAGGTGCACCGCCACGCTTGCGCACCTGACTTATAAATGTGTTGTTGCTCGCCGGAATCGGTGAGCCGTTGGAGAACCATATAAACGAGACGCCTTGATCGTCGATATTGGCGCTCATGCCTCGAAAGCGCCAAACCAAATCAGTGTAGCCGTCGCCGTCCAGATCACCGATGGCCTGCACGTCCCATGCGGGCTTTACGTCTCGCAGGTAGCTCGGCATCGTCCCGGTCACGCCAGGGGAAAACTGTGCGAGGCCTTGACCGTTGGCGTTGAGCGTGGATGGGCCATCGCGCAACATGGCGAGATCTGCGTGCCCGCTACGGGTGAAATCAGCCACGCCCAGCATACGAAAATCAACGCCGGGGTCAGAAAGTGCTGTCCACTGAAATACACCACTTACCAAGCGACCTGCTTGCATGCCGTTGTTGGTCGTATTGCGAACAATTAGCGCGCTACTACCCATGCCATCAATATCGGCGCCGCCTTTGCGCGATAAGGGAAGTGACGTCGGGATGGTGTTGAAGGTCGCCGTGATTGAAGAAGCGCTATTGACGGTCGTTGCGCAGGTAAGGTTATTGACTGCTGTGCAGCCAACCCAGCCAGCGAAGAATGCGCCTGCAGCGGGGGAAGCGACCAGTGTGACGCTGGTGCCACTAACCACAGTGCCGCTGCAAGTCGATCCACAATTGATGCTTGCCGCCGCCAGCGTCACGCTGCCGCTGCCATTACCCGCTTTGACTACCGAAACGCCAACCGGGCCATTGACCACCAACGGCAATGCCACCGCATCGATCCAGGCCATGTCGGATCCCCCTGCGCTATGGGCGTCTTTTTCGTACGACCAGGTAATGGTATGGGCTCCTGCCGTGATGGGAATCTGCACAGCAGTCCACGGCGATTCGCCAGAGACACCTAGCCCTGGTGCTGCAAGTCCATTGCAAGTGCCGCTGATGTTTTGCTGTGCGTCATCAACCAGGAAACGCAGACAGTCGAATGTATTTTCGCTGGAAACACGTCGCGCGAAGCTGATCACGCCCACCTCAAAATTGCCGGTGTATTGAATTTGCGCTTTAGCACTATCGCCAATCGGGTTGGACTTCAAACTGCACGGGCCCGTGAAACTGGTATCCGTCGCAATACTCCATCCGGCGTTAGCGTCAGCTGGTGTAATCCACCCACTGGGCATGACGCAGTTGTTCGGAAAACTACCCGCATCAACTACCGTAACAACCGTCGCGCTCTGCGCGCCGAGCGCAGCATTCACGGGGCTGCTCAAGGTGATGTTAAATGTACCGGGGCTCTCCGCAATATTGTTGGCGAGGATCGGGATGCTGATTGTTTTATCGGTGCTATCGGCATCCGACCAATTAAGTGTGCCGGTCGCCGCCATAAAACGACTACCCGCTAATGCCGTGCCGCTGGTGGTGGCAAAATTCACACTGACGGGGCCGAACGAGCCGTCGGTTCGTGATACCGACACCGTGAGCGACGTGCCTTCGACGGCAAACGCAGCCGATTGTTTGAATTGCACATTGCCTGGATAGTTCGCCGGTATCGCCGCAAGGAAACTTTCAAAGTTACCCGCATTGGTGGCGGAATTGCGTGATCCAGAGCTCGCAAAGATGCCCGCACCGCGTAACGCAAAAGCGTTACGACAACGCGATAAATCATTGGCGTCATTTGCGCCAATCGCCGCGAAGAGAGCATCGCGCGCTTCAATCAAGGTCGGATCGTTTGGCGTCAGTTTGTACGCAGCAACGAGGTATCGCTTCATGCGATCCTGCGCTTGGGCAAAACTCAAACGGGGCGTATCCGTGAGCAGCGATGCATAACAGCCCCACAGCATGGAGGCCCAGACTTCGCCGGTATTATGTACTTCGGCGTTGTCGCCCGTAAACGCCGGCACAGGGTTGCCTGGCAGCGCAACGCCAGTCTCGATATGTTTGAAGGTGAGCGGGTTCTTGCTGAAATCGGTCGAGTATGGATAGCGGCGAAAGCCGTTGTAGTACGCTTGGCTGATGGTGACACCGGCCAATTGCGGGCCGTCTTCGGGATACGCGCCGACAGTATAGACGCCGCTGTAATTTGCATTGGCTGCAATCTGTAGATCTTCAGCTTTAACAGTTAACAGCATGGCATGAAAATCGGCCCAGCCTTCACCCAAGCCATTCGACTGACTGCTACCGAGGCCATTAGAATCGCCGATCAGGCGATGGCTGATGTAATGCCCCCACTCGTGGGCAATGATGGAATTATCGAGTGTACCATCGCGATTTACGCCGCTTACTCGACGCAATCTTGAGTTCGGCGTACCGGACTGCAACTGTATTTTGAGTGCAGCGCCATCAGCCTGAGTCACCATCAATATCGGAATGGTGATCGCATCGGTGATGCTAGTGTCGTCAGCCATGGAGGCTACGCCGCTCGACGCATTGTTGGCGATGATGACACCAACAGCGCCCGCCGTTTGCGCATTGCGAACTTTGGTTTTGAATGTGCAAAGACCGCGATCAATGAGCACCACCAAACCGCTAACCGAACTGGCATTGGTGATGTCATCGCAACCGTCATTAACCGGGCTCACACCGTCTTCGGCCAGGATGAGTGGCGCGGAAATATCAAAATTTTGTGGGCCAAACGCGGCCGATCCCGCGATACGCTGCAGGGTCGGCGCAACTGTCACTGCCGCTGAGCCGCCGCCCGTAAAAATATACATTCGCATCCTGGGACGCGCACCATCGGACGGCGTACTCATGTTGGCATTGTTGACACCGGATACATCCTGCGCCTGTGCGCGAATCGAATCATTGCCGAGGCCACCGCGCCCATAGTTATCAGTCTGTGCATTACCGTTGATTTCTTTGAAGCCGGCGTCGTAATACCAATCGTGTAGCCAGTTGTTCAGATAAAAAAGATTGACGACACTCGCAACGGATTGGGTTTTATTGGCCTGCGCGTCCATGTTCGGATCGAAGGTGTGCAAAAACGCATTGCTGCCAGACGTGCAGGCATGAAAATCGCCTTTCTGCGGCGAGACTAAGCTGCATTCGTTCGGCGCAACTTCAAAGCCATCAGCAGGTGGTGTGGTTGACGGCGGAATGGCAGCTGGCGCAAACAGATTAGCCCAGGCTTCAACATTATTCCCGATAGTCTGTGTAGCGTTTGGCGGCAGCCAGGGATCGTTTGTCGAGATCGGGCCGTTCTGCAGCGTGATATCGTTTTGCGGAATGAACGCCGCCTGAAAACCATTATTCAGTCCAGTGGGATGCGGTGTTGCATTGCGCCCAACCGGGCTTGGGAGCGGCAAATTAATGCCGCCGTTTTCTGCCCAGACGCGATAAGTGTAGGCAACATCGGATATCAGATTTTTGCGGAACAGCAATCGGCCATCGTCGGCCGCGATCACGTAACTGTAGTAGTCGTTTTCAGCCAGCTTGCCATCATTGACCTGGAGTTCGATGTAGTAGGCCGGCGTCAATCCTTCAGTCAGTCGATACCAAACCGGCTTGACCCGAGCGGGTTCGGCCAAGCGCGCTCCATCGGAGCCGGTCACGTTGGCGGGCATTGATAGAAATTGATAAGGCATATCTGACGCCGTTTTGGCCGCGACCGTAATCGCACTAGCCGCACCTGGCGCAAATCCATAGTCAGCGAGCGCACAAGCGACGGCGTCAGCCATCGACAGACGAAACATCGACGCGCTGGATTTCAAGACGGGATTGGATTGCGCCGATTTTTGTGCAATCGCGGCCAAACCTGAACCGGCCATGGTTGAACCCAACTGACCACTGATCGCCAGCACTTGAAGATTCGCGTTCATCATCACCGTTGCCGACTCGCGAAATACCTCAATGCCGTCACGTTGATTACCGAATTTTACTAATTGCGCCCCCTGATACAAAGGCTCTGCATATTGCAGCGGTGCCGCATCAATCTCGGCCGCAGTTAGCCGGAAAAGATCGGCCACGTTTTTCAGATGAACACGTGCGGCTTGCTCGGGTGTGATGTTGCCGGATTTCTGTTTGGTGGCGAGCGAGCTGATCGCCGTAAAAGTAAGAAGGCTGGGAACGCCTAAGCGCTCGCTGAAATGCATGCCACTCAACTGCGGATAGCGTGATTTCGCGTTGGCTACTACGTCAGCTTGCGCTGACGGTGCTGCAGCGGTTGCGTTAGCCGTCGCCCCCGACGCCGATTTAGATGTGGTCTTATTCGCCGCATCCTGCGCATTCAGCGCATTGAAATTTGGCAGATCTCGCGCCTGAGCGACATCGCTGATGCTAGCAATACCAAATAAGCAAAAAAGAGGCACGAAAAATGGGGGAAACGCCAGTGCAGCACGTACGATACTAACCAATATATTCATTGACGCTCCCAAGTGGTTCGATTTGCACGATTAGTCAATTAGATAAAATGATGAATAACATTTTACAATTGCTGATTTAGGCGAGCATCATACCTGATACCAAAAAATGTTACGAATCCCCTCATACCAGAAGGTCCGCGTCGCTCTAAATAAAGTTGGAAACAATTAAAATTTAAATCGTGGACCTTTTTTTCATTTTCTGATCGTTGAAAATCAAAACGGATGGAGCCGTTATTTTCTTCGAACAGATTGAATTGTTATAAAAGCCCATTTTGTAAACTTCATTATTGATGGCCATGTTAGAGCACATTGATATGAGGCACATGGCTTGACTCATGAATGTGAAGCCATTTTGTGCCATGCGAGCTAATTTCTTGGCGCACGAATGTGGCGCTACAAAGACGGACCTCTGTTTCGTTGCCGTTGATGTGCCGCTCTTCATAAAGAGCGACAGCAACAGAATAGTCATCTGTAGCGCTAACCGAAAGCTTATGGATTTGAATTAACAAATTAGGAAACGAGCCGTGAAAATCGAAGGTGTCGGACAAGAGACTGGCGGAAGTATGGATTTGGTTCGTCGGGTCAACGAGCGTGAATGGCTCAGACCAAGCCGAAGTCACTCTGGTGAAAGTATCTGCAGTCTTCGATACAACGCCGTTGAACCAAAGCTCAAAAAACTGATGCAAATTTTGCACCTCCTGCGCAACCATCTCTGTGATTTTCATTCTATGTGCGTGCACTCTAACATTCGAGATAAGCGGGCGACCAGGGCAGGATGCAAAGGCCAGGGCTGGCGAAAATGTACAGCGTGTTGCAGGATAGGGCCTGGTGGCTTGCTGTTGGCGCTGCGCGTGAGCGAGGGGCATCACTTTGCAGACTTGATGGCGGCAGATTGCACTAGGTCCCACTGGTTTCCATACAGGTCTTTGAACACTGCAACAGTGCCGTACTCTTCTATCTTTGGCTCCCGAACGAAAACGACTCCGTTGGCTTTGTAGGCATTGAAATCTCTCCAGAAGTCATCTGTGTAAAGGAAGAGGAACACTCGTCCTCCTGTTTGGTCACCGATGCGGGAAATCTGGTGCTCGCTTGTTGCCCGTGCCAAAAGTAGCCACGTTTCTTTTGCGCCCTTTGGCGATACGACTACCCAGCGTTTGTCGTGAACAGATTGATAAGTGTCCTCGACCAACGAGAAGCCGAGCTTCCCGATGTAGAAGGCGATAGCTTCGTCGTAGTCACGGACGAGGATTGAAACGAGGCCAAGAGATTGAGGCATTCTGGATTTTTCGGTGGAAAAGCCGGAGGAGTTGGTTTGCGATGCCCAATGTTTGAGGTAAGCGTCGAACCGAAGGGGCATCCGCTTCCAAGTAAAGTTTAGGCCCGCATGATGGGCAAGACACCAAAGCAGCTTAATGCTCGACGGGTAGAGATCCCTCCAAACTGGGCTTTGGCTGCTCGGTGCGTCTAAGGAAGTCTTCAAGCATGACCTCACGGCACTCAGAAAGTGGGCGTTGGTCGCGCTGAGCGTACAAGCGCGATGCATGCTCAAAGAGGTCCGCAAGTAGTTCGCCGAAGTCTTCCGCGCCACCCTGCAAATCACTGCTCAGTGTAACGTGGAGTTCTCCATGCGCCGCCCATAGGCGCAGGATCTCAAATCCGTCTGGGTCTGTCAGTGCTTCTGGCGGCGGTTCAAGTTCATTTTCTGTCACGATCACTCCTCAGAATGGTGGGTTGCGGGCCTAACGATGCTTGGCTTACCTATCTCGTGCCAGATTCAACCGATGGCCTACAACTCAGCCTCCGACGGATACGGCGATTTTAACGAACAGCGGGAAAGCGTTTTGCCAGCTCATTTTTGCCTGCGTTTTTACTCAGTTTTGGGAGCACTACATCCGCATAACATTTTACGGTGCGCCCAAAAATTTCAGTAATAAGTTGGAAAAAAATTTCGTAATTAATTAGTTTTATCATCGAGTTGTTTAAATATACAACAGCACCTAGTGACGTTTTCATGCAGTGCCATTGAATCCACTTTTTGATCACAAACAATGACCAAAATGCAGTCTAGCAGCGCCCTTCCGGGACCGCAATTGACGAAAATTTTGAATCGGGTGCGCGCAAGAATTCGGTATTTTCGTTCCCGCATACTCGCTGAAAAATCCTGTGTTGACGTGGTTCGCTTTTTTTAAATGAGCTGATTTGCGCTGTACGCGCAAGATGGGCGCTGATGTGGTGCGCGCTTTTCTCACTTTTTTTAGCTCAGAGCACAAGGTGTCGGGTTCAATGCATCGGGTTGCGTTATTGGCAATTCGTTTTCTGTATCAGCGGGCTCTTGGTGTCGATTTGCCTCAGCTGGATGGCGCCCTCGTCCGCGCGCTTTACTTAAATAGACACGTTTCGCAACCGCAGTGAATTTGAGATAACAGAAACACTGGAAAGACTCATCGCCAGTGCTGCAATCATCGGCGATAGCAGCCAACCGGTGAACGGATACAACAATCCTGCTGCAAGCGGCACACCAAGCGCATTGTAAAAAAACGCGAAGGCAAGGTTCTGCTGCATATTGCGAATGGTGGCGACAGACAAGGCACGAGCGCGCAGAATGCCATTCAAATCACCTTTTACCAGCGTGACCTGCGCACTGTTCATCGCCACATCGGTGCCAGTACCCATCGCAACGCCGATGTCTGCCTTGGCCAGTGCTGGCGCATCATTGATACCGTCGCCCGCCATCGCCACTATATGGCCTTCGCGCTGTAAACGCTCGACCAGCGCTAATTTATCGGCGGGCTTTACTTCACCATAAAACTCTTCAATACCCAACCGTGCCGCGACCGATTGCGCCGTCTTCACACCGTCGCCCGTTGCCATGATTACCTTAACACCCGCCAATTTAAGTGCAGCCAATGCCGATGGCGTGGTCGCTTTAATCGGGTCTGACACCGAAAGCAAGCCGGCCAGAGCCCCATCTACGGCCAAATACATCACACTTGCTCCCTGACCGCGCAGCTCGTCGGCTTTGTTGGTGAGCTGACTTATATCTACTTTGTCCTGCGTCATCAGCGCGGTGTTGCCAAGTGCGAGTCGCTTATCGCCCACCATGCCGTGCACACCAATACCGGTGCTTGATTCGAATTGCGCTGATTTATCGAGCACAAGATTTTTAGCTCGTGCGGCGTTGACAATCGCAGCAGCTAGAGGATGCTCGCTACCTTGATCGAGACTTGCGGCCAGTTGCAAGATTTCATTTTCGGTAAAGCCGTGAGCTGCAACCGCCTGCTCGAACGCGGGCTTGCCTTCAGTTAAGGTGCCGGTTTTATCCACAATCAAAGTATCAATCTTGCGAAAATTTTCAATCGCGGCAGCATCGCGAAATAACACCCCATGTGTAGCGGCCTTGCCAGTCGCCACCATGATCGACATCGGTGTGGCCAGGCCAAGTGCGCAAGGACAAGCGATGATGAGCACCGCAACCGCATTGATCAGCCCGTATACCCAGCTTGGCTCAGGCCCAAACAATCCCCAACCTAAAAATGTCAATAATGCCGAGCTAACCACCGTCACTACAAAATACCCGGACACCGTATCTGCCATGCGTTGCAACGGTGCTTTTGAGCGTTGGGCTTGCGCAACCATTTGCACAATCTGCGCCAACATAGTCGCACTGCCGACTTTGTCCGCTCGCATAATCAGGCTGCCGTTGCTGTTCAATGTTGCACCTATAAGCTTGTCGCCCACTCGCTTGGTAACGGGGATCGGCTCACCGGTGAGCATCGATTCATCAACCGCACTGCTACCCTCTGTCACAACGCCATCCACCGGCACTTTTTCACCAGGCCGCACGCGCAAACTATCGCCGATATGAACATTGCTGAGCGGTATATCTTCTTCCGTGCCATCGGCCTTGATACGGCGGGCGGTTTTAGGCGCGAGCTTAAGCAGCGATTTAATGGCTGCCGATGTTTGTGACCGCGCCTTCAACTCCAGCATCTGGCCTAACAAGGTGAGTGAAATGATCACGGCGGCAGCTTCAAAATAAACACCCACGCGGCCATTTACTAAAAACGATGATGGAAAGATACCCGGCGCAATGGTCGCCACCACGCTATAGATAAACGCTGCACTGGTACCCAGCCCAATCAGAGTCCACATATTCGGGCTACGATTTACGAACGACTGTATGCAACGCACAAAGAACGGATAACCTGCCCACAGCACCACCGGCAGCGTCAAACCCAATTCAATCCAGCTTTGCGCTGCCCCAACCAGCTCTGTTTGTCCGTGTCCCAACATCGCGAGCGCAGTAACAATGACTGTAAAAGGCAGCGTCCACCAAAATCGACGGCGGAAATCCGTTAGTTCGTGGTTCTCTCCCTCATCAAGGCTCGGCATTTCTGGCTCAAGCGCCATACCGCATTTGGGGCAACTGCCCGGATGATCCTGTCTGATCTCGGGGTGCATAGGGCAGGTGTACATCGCACCAACAGCCACTACATCATCATGCTCCCCGTGCGCTTCGGGGTGCAGGTATCGCGCGGGCTCAAGCTTGAATTTATCAACACAGCGGTGACTACAAAAATAATACGTCACCGCATCATGCGTCACCGTTTTGTCGGGATTGGCTGAAACTTTCATTCCACATACCGGGTCTGTATGCGGTTTGGCATCTGAATTCAGCGCAGTAATATCCTTTGACTCGCAACAGGAGCCCGTATTGGGTGAAGGGTGTGGTGCAGTCATGGCGGCCTCTGATGGTTACTACTGGTTTAATTTTTACATCCTTGCACCAATGGTAGGTTCCATATCAAACCTGATGTTGAGAAATATCACGTATTGTCTAAGCAGTCGACGTTATTTAGCCCCGCTCACTTCAACTTGAGTGACGGTGAGCTTGCCGTTAATGTTGTCTGCGGCAAAATTGATCTTATCGCCTACCTTTAGCGTATCCAACAGGGCAGCATCTTTGATGCGGAACACCATGGTCATCGGCGGCATATCGAGATTTTTAATTTCGCCGTGTTTGATGGTCACCTTGCCGGCCTCTTTGTCTATTTTCTTGATCTCACCTTCCGCCATGGGTGCAGACGTTGAGGTTTTTTCAGCTACAGCTGTGGCTTCGGTCGGCGGCTTGGTAACAGCGTCTCCGCCTGCAAGGGCGGCTACTGATGATGCGGAAAGGATCACTACAGATAAAACGCCATAAATATTTTTCATCAAAATCTCCAAAAAAATGAATTAGTTTTCTTCAGCGTGACTACTGTCCACTGCCATGCGTTTGAAAATGACTGCCACTATCTGGCAGTGACGATAATCTTGCCGAACATCCCGCCTTGGTAATGGCCAGGAATCAGGCATGCGAATTCGAACTCGCCCGCGTTATTAAAGGTCCAGATAATTTCGCTGATTTTGCCGGTAGACACATGTGCCATATAGGGCTCCTCATGTTCCATATTCGGGAACTTGAGCATTAGCGCTGCATGCGCATCGAGCTCTTTTTTTGTGCCTATAACCATTTCGTGCAACATCTTGCCTTCGTTCTTCAGAACAATTTTTATTGTCTCGCCTTGTTTAACCTCAAACTTGTCGGGCGTGAATCGCATGGTGTCTGACATCGATATTTTGATGGTTCGCTTGACCGATTTTGCGTCCCCCGCTATGCCCCACTCTTTCTGCTCCTTTTTAACGGCATTTGTTGTTTTGTGGGCGTGGTTATTGTGGGCCAGTGACGACATCGGTATCACGATGGTTATTGTGGCGATCAATGCGATCAGCTTTTTCATATTTTTCTCCTTCATTGAGATAGCCAAATCAGTGACCAGCATGGCTAACAGGTTTGCGAACTTGCACTTCAACATCCTTGACCGGCATATTTTTCACTGGCATTGAAGCGTTGCCTTCAGACTTGAGTCGGGCAGGTGCCGCCAGCGCACCAGTCCACTCAAAAGCGGTTGTGCCAGGTGGTTGCTGATACCAGCCGGGGTCTTTGTAATCACCTGGCTTTTGGTCACGACGTACCTTGACGACCGAGAACATACCGCCCATGGCGACTGATTCGAATGGTCCTTCGCCGGTCATCATCGGCGCAGTATTATCTGGTAACGGCATTTCCATTTCAGCCATATCCGCCATGCCGCGTTCCCCCATCACCATGTAATCAGGAACCAGCGAGCTGATGCTTTTGGCAACGCCGCGATGATCAACACCAATCATGGTTGGCACGTCATGGCCCATTGCGTTCATAGTGTGATGCGCCTTGTGGCAATGAAACGCCCAATCACCTTCTTCATCGGCCAAAAATTCAATCTGGCGCATTTGTCCCACTGCAACATCAGTAGTCACCTCTGGCCAGCGCCCGGTTTTCGGTGTGGGACCGCCATCGGTGCCGCTCACCACAAACTCATGCCCATGCAAATGAATCGGATGGTTGGTCATGGTGAGATTGCCGATACGGATACGCACCTTGTCATTTTTTCGAACCACCAATGGATCAATACCAGGGAATACGCGGCTGTTCCACGACCATAAATTAAAATCCAGCATAGTCATGATTTTTGGCGTGTATGCACCTGGGTCAATATCGTAACTATTGAGCAGGAACACAAAATCACGATCCACCTCATCAATTAACGGATGTTTGTTTTTCGGATGTGTAACCCAAAAGCCCATCATGCCCATCGCCATTTGGGTCATTTCATCCGCATGCGGGTGATACATGAAAGTGCCAGGCCGTCGTGCAATAAATTCATAAACAAATGTTTTCCCGGGCTGGATTGCGGGCTGGGTGAGGCCAGTTACGCCGTCCATACCGTTGGGCAGGCGTTGGCCGTGCCAGTGGACTGAGGTGTGCTCCGGTAATTTATTGGTCACGAAGATGCGCACCCGATCACCTTCAACAACTTCTATGGTGGGGCCGGGACTCTGACCGTTGTAACCCCATAAATGCGCCTTGAAGCCCTCACACATTTCACGCACCACCGGCTCTGCTACTAAGTGGAATTCCTTCACACCGTTATTCATGCGCCACGGCAAGGTCCAGCCGTTCAGCGTTACCACCGGGTTGTAATGACGCCCGTTGCCGGGCATCAAGGGCGGCATCGTGTCGGGCCTGGTTTGAATAGCAGGCTCGGGTAATGCAGCCATGGCTACCCGGCTCACAGCAGTAGCGGCCATTGCTGCCCCTGCGATACTGGTGCTTTTAAAAAACTCTCGTCTCGAAACCATTGGGTTATCCTTTTTTAATGGGCAGCGGCAGCATCATTAGCCGCCGAACCACCTGCCGCCATCGCATTTGCACCAATCATATTGGGTTTAGCAATCATAGCCATATCGAGATCAGCTTTGGCAAGCCAGAAATCACGCAGCGCATCGATATAGCCGTTTACGCTGGCAATCTGTGTACGCGCATCGGCCAGGAGTTCGAATACACCAATCAACATGCCGTTATAGCGCAACAGGTTTTCATCGGCAATACGCTTACGGATCGGCACCACCTCATCGCGATAATGTTTGGCGATATCGTAGGTTATTCGATAACCGCGATAAGCCTCACGAACTTCAGAACGTGCATTGATCGCCGCCTCAGCCAAACGATTTACCGACTGCATATAAAACGATTCAGCCTTGGCGACCTTAGCTGAACCCCAGTCAAATATGGGAATTTCCAAACTGACCTCAAAACCTTTTTTGTAAGGGTCGGATCGAAGTCCCTCAAGTACGCGCGTGGGGCCGATTTCCAGCACATTTATGAAGCGGGTGGCTTTGGTAAGTCCCATGTTTTTGGCGAGTGATTCAGTGCCCAGCCGCAGCGCTTGCACATCAAGGCGTTGGGCCAAGGCAATTTGTTCAACATCGGGCAAGTCATCCGGCGCGGTGGGCAGATCCGGGAGGCGCTCGGGTAGTTTGAACTGGATATCGTTACCCCACAAACCGAGCATTCGCGTGAGTTTTTCGCGGGTGCTAACCTGGTTCTGTGTTGCTCGCGCATAATTGAGCGCAGCATCAGCGTAAAAACTTTGTTCGCGCGCTTGGGAAAGTTTATTCCAGTTGCCAATACTTGCCATGCGCCGCGCCAATTCTGCGCTGGACTCCGCCACGGTTTTGACTTTGCCCATGTAGCGCACATTTTCTTCCGCCGAGACCGCAACAATATAGGCCTTGCGGGCGTCTGCCGCCAACCTTAAAACCTCCATCGCCACGACGCGTTGCGTCTGCTCGAAACGACGTTTTTCCATCTCTGTTGCGATCGGAATGGTAATCACTGACAGCAGATTAAACGTCAGCGTCTGCTCGATCGCATATTCCTCATTATGGTTGGCGCGACGCATTGAAAAATGCGGATTGGGCAATCGTCCTGCCTGCACCCAGTCGGCTTCTGCAATACCCAACTCAAAAAAAGACGCCTGAAGACCGCGGTTGTTCAACAATGTAATTTCTACAGCGTCTTCAATCGTCAACGACTTTTGCAACAGCTCGGCCACACGTATGGCGATCGCATCACGATCAGCATCACTTCTTGCCCATTTGAGATCCTTGTTGATGCGGGGTTTAGTGGTTTTTTCAACGCTGGCCAACCCACCATCAGGTGTAAATGATGCACACCCGCTCAATGCCAGCGTGGCCGCCGTTAAAATCAGCCAATGCCCTATTGATCGACGAAGAGTATTCATGTTCATCTGAATTCCTATTTAGGCTCACGGTGGCCGGTATGGGCGCTTGGCATGGGTTTGACGGTGCTATCGAGCTGTGGCTTCGCAGCTTTGTCTGAAGTAATCGGCGTAAGGGTGGGATTTTCTGCAGGAACCGACTCGCTCGCTTTTATGGCCTCACGTGAATAAACGCGCCAGCCGCCGATCTTGCCCACTTCCTCGTTGGCCACCTTCCATGAAGTGGGCTTATCTTCACCCAGCGGACGGTAGTCTCGAAACGGGGATTGGTATTGAATAGACGATGCCGATGCTGCCGCATTAGCGGGATCGGCTGTTGAAAATGCGGTCGCCACGCCGCCCCATGACACCACCGATATGACAATAAAATTCCTGATGTGCTTCATATTAATCCTCTGCTTTCTAGACTCATTAAGTCAAACAACGATAGAAACAAGGATGCACACGGTACACACAGGGATGCGCGCTGAACGTTACCGGATGCCCTCGCCGTTAAGCGAGGGGTGCGCGAGGCGGCGGGCTAAGAAGATCAGGAACGTACGACGGATGAGGCAACAGCGGAACCGCTGTAAAGATATGGCTTGGCGTAGCTGATGGCATCATGGGCATATCGCCTACTGCTAATGCGCTCGCCAAATGGCACAGGTCGCAATGGTTACAGGATTGGCCAAATTGTTGTTTTGAGCCCGCAGATTTAGCGTGGCATGGCATAACGAATTCATCTGCGCTGAAGTTTGCAGCCGCGTCCGCTATTGTCGCTACAGCCGTTTTTATGGATGGCCCCGTCAATGGCATGACAGTAGCCGTGGCACCAGCAACAGGTAGCCAAACGATCATCCAAATAATTAACAGCTTGCGAAAAGAAGGCATATTCATAAAGACCGAAGTAATGCTGGTTAGTTCTTTCGTCATGCACGAAGTTAATCTACAAAATGCGCCGTCTGAAATCTAATCGCCAGAAGCTCGCATAGGTTCGCTGATGATTTCGTCTTCGAATTCGAGTGAATCAACGCGCTCGCGCAATTCTTTGCCTGCTTTAAAGTGCGGCACGTATTTCTTGGGCACTTGAACTTTCTCGCCGGTTTTGGGATTACGGCCCGTGCGCGGTGGTCGGTAGTTCAGTCCAAAGCTGCCAAAACCGCGGATCTCGATACGATCACCTTGCGCAAGCGTATGGGACATCGCGTCCAACATGGTTTTAACGGCTAGTTCAGCATCTTTCGGGGCCAATTGGCTATGGCGTGCCGACAGAATTTCAATCAGCTCAGACTTCGTCATGGATTTCACGTGGGTGATCCAATATTCAAATTATAGTTTGTGTTTGTATTTATGCTGCTACCGAAATGCGACATAACAATTGCACACTAAAAAAATACACTGCTAATCATTGCTGGCAGGACAGGCCATGTGACCAGACCTGCCAGAATAATAATTAGCTGTGCTTTCGAGCTGCAATCACCTACCGCTTACTCGCCTTGCTTGAGTTTCGCTTTCAACAGCGCACCCAGGTTAGTCGTACCGGCATTATTCGGCGAATCATCAACCACTTTTTTCATGGCGTCTTTTTCGTCAGCGGCATCTTTGGCTTTGATCGACAAATTGATATTGCGGGTCTTGCGATCCACGTTAACGATCACAGCTTCGATTTCATCGCCTTCTTTCAGATGCGTGCGAATATCTTCTACACGCTCACGAGAAACTTCTGAAGCGCGTAAATAACCTTCAATCTCTGCTGTCAGCGCAATCGTTGCACCCTTGGCATCAATTGCTTTAACGGTACCCTTAACCAAGGCGCCTTTGTCGTTCATGCCGACATAGCTATTGAAAGGATCATCGTCCATTTGTTTCAAGCCAAGCGAAATACGCTCGCGCTCAACATCAATGGCCAATACCACCGCTTCGAGCTCATCACCCTTCTTGAAATTCTTGACAGCTTCTTCACCGGGCATATTCCAGGACAAATCAGACAAATGAACCAGGCCGTCGATATTGCCAGGCAGACCAATAAACACGCCAAAGTCGGTGATCGATTTGATCGTACCTTTAACGCGCTCGCCCTTCTTCTGGGACATCGAAAACTCTTCCCACGGATTCGGCTTGCACTGTTTCATGCCGAGCGAAATACGGCGGCGCTCTTCATCGATTTCCAGAATCATGACTTCAACTTCATCACCCAAAGAAACAACTTTAGCCGGGTGTACATTCTTGTTGGTCCAATCCATTTCAGAAACGTGTACCAAGCCTTCGATACCGGCTTCGATCTCAATGAATGACCCGTAGTCAGTCAGGTTGGTGACTTTACCAAACAGGCGTGTGCCTTGTGGATAACGACGTGCCAGACCCATCCATGGGTCATCGCCCAATTGCTTCATGCCGAGTGAAACACGGTTTTTCTCTTGATCAAATTTCAGGATCTTGGCTTCAACTTCATCACCCACCGTCAATACTTCAGACGGGTGCTTGACACGACGCCATGCCAGGTCGGTGATGTGTAACAGACCATCGATACCGCCCAAATCAACAAACGCGCCGTAGTCCGTGATGTTCTTGACCACACCTTTAACAATGGCACCTTCTTTCAAGGTCTGCATCAATGCGGCGCGATCTGCACCAGCTGACGCTTCCATCACGGCGCGACGGGAAACCACCACATTGTTGCGTTTTTTGTCGAGCTTGATCACTTTGAATTCGAGCTCTTTACCTTCAAAAGCGGAGGTATCTTTGATCGGACGGGTGTCGACCAGCGAGCCCGGCAAAAACGCGCGAATACCGTTGATCATCACAGTCAAACCGCCTTTGACCTTACCGGAAACCATACCGGTAATGATCGTGCCTTTGTCCAGCGCTACATCAAGATCGTGCCATGCGGAGAGCTTCTTGGCTCGGTCACGCGATAGCTTGGTCGCACCATAGCCGTCTTCAAGTTGTTCAATAGCTACGGTAACAAAGTCGCCCACTTTAACTTCAAGTTCGCCTTTGTCGTTTTTGAATTCTTCGACGGGAATCACGCTCTCGGATTTGAGGCCAGCGTTTACCACGACGATATTTTGGTCAACGAGCACAACCTCAGCGGTAATCAGCTCGCCGATCCGCATTTCTTGGCGGGTCAAGCTCTCTTCAAAGAGCGCGGCAAAACTTTCCATCGGGGGCATCGTTTTAGTTGCAGTTGCGGGTGATTGTTGGGTTGCGGACATAAGGAAAGTGACACTTTCGGAGGGTTAATGTTACTTACTTGTTTAACTGCGCGGCTACTGCACAGTCAATATCGCTTTCAAGCAAGAAACGTGAGTAAAACCGGGATTTCATGGAAAACCTGGCGCTAACTTTCAAACATGAGATAAAACACAAATCAAACACGAAGCAAAAAACGTTTGCTGTATAAAATGCAAAAAACAATTTGCAATCAGACACCTACTGAACTTTTTGGCGTCTTGCTGTACCAATCGAGAATGCTAGCAACCGCTTCATCAGCAGAAATCTCTGTTGTATCAAGTAGTTGTGCGTCATGCAGACGCTTGAGCGGCGCAACCGGACGATTTATATCGCGTTCATCGCGGATGCGTAATTCTTTTACAACGTCGTCTATTATGGCAGACATTCCTTTTTGTTTCAACTGCTTAGTGCGTCTTTCGGCCCTTGCCTCAACGCTCGCGGTCAGAAAAATTTTAAGCGCCGCGTCGGGGAAAATTACCGAACCCATGTCTCGGCCATCACAGACCAGACCGGGCGACTCGCGGAACGCTCGCTGGCGGTCCAGCAGCGCTTCGCGCACCTGCGGTAACGCGGCCACGATAGATGCATTTTGGCCAGCGGCTTCCGAACGAATATCATCGCTAACATCTTGCCCTGCCAGTAAAATTTTCTCGCCGACAAATCGAATATCAAGATGCCGTGACATTTCCGCCACCGTTTTGTCATCGGTTAACGGCACACCTTGCCGCACAGCCGCTAATGCGGCCAAACGGTAAAGGGAGCCACTATCCAAATAATGAAAGCCCAACGCATGCGCCACACGCTGTGCGACGGTGCCTTTACCGGATGCGGTGGGGCCGTCAATAGCAATGACGGGCCAGATGACGGGTTTAGTGACAGCCGTGTTCGAAATCAAATTCATGGGCTTTACATCGTTGGAGAAAAAAGAAAAATAAACGCAATGGGTGCGTAACCAAAGTCTGCAGCCTGGCTTTATGTTACCAAAGCCCCTTGGCACAGCTTCGTATATACCGAAAAATATTGATGTTGCTTTTTGAAACTGTTTGCAATCAAGGTGACGATGCGTCATCTTTGCCTAAAGTAGTAACCCTTCGTTCACCTCAAATTACCTTTAAGGAAACCCATGAAAACCAAAGCTGCCATCGCCTGGAAATCGGGCGCGCCGTTGACTATTGAAGAAGTTGATCTGCAGGGCCCACAGGCAGGTGAGGTGATGGTGGAGATCAAAGCCACTGGCATATGCCACACCGACTATTACACCTTGTCAGGGGCAGACCCGGAAGGTATTTTTCCATCGATCCTCGGGCACGAGGGCGCAGGTATCGTGGTCGACGTGGGCGTCGGCGTGACCTCACTCAAAAAAGGTGATCACGTGATTCCGCTTTATACGCCGGAATGCCGTCAGTGCAAATTTTGCCTGTCTCGCAAAACCAATCTCTGCCAGGCAATTCGATCCACCCAAGGCAAAGGCTTGATGCCCAATGGCACCAGCCGTTTCTCGATTGACGGTAAACCTATTTTTCACTATATGGGCACATCTACATTTTCAAACTACATCGTCGCACCCGAAATTGCGCTCGCCAAAATTCGCAAAGATGCGCCATTCGACAAGGTTTGCTATATCGGCTGCGGGGTGACCACCGGCGTCGGCGCGGTGATCTTCACAGCCAAGGTGGAAGCGGGCGCAAACGTTGTGGTGTTCGGCCTTGGCGGCATCGGTCTCAATGTGATTCAGGGTGCAAAAATGGTCGGTGCGGATAAAATTATCGGCGTGGATTTGAACCCCGCTCGCGAAGCGATGGCGCGTAAATTTGGTATGACCCATTTCATTAATCCAAAGGATCATGAAAATGTGGTGGATGCGATTATTCAATTGACCGATGGCGGCGCAGACTACAGCTTCGAATGCATCGGCAATACCAAAACCATGCGACAGGCGCTGGAGTGTTGCCACAAAGGTTGGGGCCGTTCAATCATCATCGGCGTGGCCGAGGCCGGAGCCGAAATTTCGACCCGTCCGTTTCAGCTCGTGACCGGCAGAGTATGGGGTGGATCAGCTTTCGGTGGCGCTCGCGGCCGCACGGACGTGCCGAAAATTGTTGATTGGTATATGGAAGGCAAATTAAATATCGACGACCTCATCACTCACACCATGCCACTCGAAAAAATCAATGAAGGCTTCGACTTGATGAAGCGCGGTGAATCGATTCGCTCTGTGGTGCTGTACTGATGATTGAGACCATGAGCATTGAGACGTTTGGTATCGAAACCATCAGCGAACACCGTTGCTTCGGCGGCACCCAGGGGTTTTATCGACATCAATCAAAGGTGATTGGCTTGCCGATGAAATTTTCAGTTTATCGGCCGCCCTCAATGCAACACACTCCGCAGGCCTCCATGCCGGTGCTGTTTTTTCTGGCCGGGCTAACGGCGACCGAAGAAACTTTCATGATCAAGGCAGGTGCACAACGCTTTGCGGCCAAGCACGCCATCATGCTGGTAACACCCGATGTGAGCCCGCGCGACACCGGCATTGAGGGCGCTACTGATGATTGGGATTTTGGAGAAGGCGCCAGCTTTTATCTTGATGCAACCGAAGCGCCATGGTCAGGTAATTTTCGGATGGAGACTTATATTGTCGACGAGTTGAGAACCATCGTGACAGATCATTTTGCGGCAGACGCCAATCGCATCGGCATCTTCGGGCATTCCATGGGCGGTCATGGCGCGCTCACCTTGGCGCTGCGCCATCGCGATATTTTTAAATCAGTTTCGGCGTTTGCGCCCATTGCTGCGCCCATAAAATGCGCATGGGGACAAAAAGCGTTTGCGCGTTATTTGGGTAGCGATGAAACGGTTTGGGCGCAACACGATGCGAGCGCATTGATGTCTCAACTCGTAACGCCCTACCCCTCGGGCATTTTGCTTGATCAGGGCTTAGCCGATAAATTTCTGGCAGAACAATTGCATACGCATGAATTTGCCGCCGCGTGCAAAATCGCGCATCAGCCCCTGACGCTTGAGTATCAGGCTGACTATGATCACGGCTATTATTTCATTGCCTCGCTCATTGAAAAGCATCTTGCCTTCCATGCGAAATCGCTTATTTTGCAATCGTAGAAAACACGGAAAAATAATCCGGGAAGGTTTTTGCCACACATCCCGGATCATTGATGGTGATCGGCACATTGCCAAGCGCTACCAGTGAAAAACACATTGCCATGCGATGATCGTCGTAGGTATCAATGTTTGCATTCGCGATCAATTTTTCAGGCGGCGTAATGCGGATAAAGTCGACACCCTCTATAACCGTTGCGCCCACTTTGCGCAGCTCAATCGCCATCGCGCTCAAGCGGTCCGTTTCTTTGACACGCCAGCTTGCGATATTGCGAATGGTCGTAGTGCCATCGGCAAACAATGCCGCGATGGCAATCGTCATCGCCGCATCGGGAATGTGATTCAGGTCAGCATCAATCGCCTTAAGCCTGCCTGACGCAGGCGCTTCAGCCTCAATCCAGTTGTCACCCATGGTAATCGTGGCGCCCATCAACGCCAGTGTTT
>ENA-OFCD01000593-OFCD01000593.1-metagenomes-genome-assembly--contig:-NODE-593-length-22220-cov-6.343018_pt1 | contig 22220 bp, 19 predicted proteins | sample MGYA00153392_OFCD01 | MGnify analysis MGYA00153392
CGAGCGCGGCGAGAGGCGAGCCCAGGAGATCATCGCCCTGCTTCGCGTCGGCGTCGCGGCGCTCGATGGTCGCTTTCACGAAGCTCCGCACCTCCTCGGCCGCGCGCTGGATCTCGCGCTTCAGTGCCGCGACGAGCTCGTCGGCGTGCTCGAGGGAGCGGGTCGGCGTGATGAGGACGTCGTGGGCGGCCAGCGCCCCCTGCACTGCGGCCAACGCCCGCATGGCCCGCCCACGGCCGGCTGCGGGGTTGACGATCAGCTGCAGACGCACGGTCCCCCTCTGGGTGCTCGACGACCGACCTTGATCGTGGCACCTGGACGGCTGCTGTGGGGCCCCGTCAGCGCTGCAAAGGTGGGACGCGCAGGCCGAGGAAGGGCACCCGCTCCAAGATTGCGGTGCCGGCCCGGAAGACCGCGACGGCATCGCGGGTCAGTAGCCACATCCAGCGTTCGTCGTCCTGGCGGCGGGCCAGGAAGGCGACCCGCTTGGCTGGCCCGCAGGCCAGGATCGCCCACTCGTTGGCGAGCGCGTCATCCACCCGCAGCGGCACCGTCAGGGGGCGCGAGCGATCGGACGGCACATCCCGCGGCATGTCCGGGCCGAGGATGACGACGACCGCCCCGGCAGCCACCAGCAGCGACATGCTGCGGTGCAGGTCCGGTGGCACCGGACCGGCGGTCGGCAGGATCACCAGGGCCATCGACGTCCCCGACACCAGGGCGGAGGTCTCGACGTTGCGGAAGCGGGCTGCGAGCACCTGCTGGCTGCTGGCGGCCTGGACGTCACTCGGCAGCGCCGCGGCCGCTCGGCCATAGACCGAGGAGGTCGGTGCGGGGGCGCGCTTGGCGGCCTGCGGGGCCTTGAGCGCCAGGACGGACGCGCGCAGCCGCCCCACATGCTCATCGACGAGATCGTCCATGCTGCGTGCATCGGCGGATTCAGTCGCCGGCTTGATCTCCTACCGTGGCCCCGTGAATGACCTCGTCCCGCCGGACTGGCCGCCGGGCGTCCTGCCTCCCCAGGTGCCCGAGTGGGAGCGCAGCGCCGTCGCGTGGCTGTTCGACCTGTGCCCGCCGGACTACCGGGCGCACGAGGTCCTGCGACGGCACCCGGTGGTGCTGGCCCGCTTCGCCGGCGGCCATGTCACGGCAGCGGTCGCGGCTGCCCGCGAAGGCCTGCGCACGCTGCGCGCCGACCTCAAGGGCGTCGTCGGCCCCGATGTCGTCGAGGCGGCCATCGGGGCCTACGACCGGGAGGGCCGGCGGCTGGTGCAGACCGGCCGCCAGGTCGCCCTTGTCGAGGCGGCCCTGCGGGGCGAGCGGCTCTGGCGGGTCCCCCTGGACGGACGTGGCGGGACGGGGCAGCCCGAGCCCATGCTGCAGGGCAGGTACGGCCGGCTGCGGGCGGCCGTCGCAGCCCCCGACGGGTCGCTGTGGCTGCTGACCAGTAACCGCGACGGTCGCGGGCAGCCGGGCCCGGACGATGACCGATTGCTGCGTCTGACCGTCTGAGTGGCCGCGTCCCGCGGGTAGTCCGGCGGTGTCTGCGGCACGATGGTGACGTGACGACGACCTCCACGCGCTCGGCTGCCTCGCAGACCGTGGTGTCGGACCGCCGCAGCGCGCAGGCCCGGGCTGCGGCCACCGCCGTCGAAGCCGCGCGACCGCTGCCCAGGGGGGCGGTCCGCGGCCTGATCCGGCTGGTCGCCGACGTGGTCCGCAAGAGCGACCGGGACCGCCTGCTGGGGCTCGCGGGCGAGAACGCCTTCATGGCCGTGCTGACCACGTTCCCGGTGATGATCGTGGTTGCGGCCGTCCTCGGCCAGCTCTCCCTCGTCGTCGGGGCGGCCAACGCCCGCCGGGTCGAGAACTCAGTCCTGCGGTTTCTCACAGACCTGCTCACCAGCAGCGCCGGCCCGGCCATCGCGACCGCACGCCACCTGTTCGAGACCAGCGGCAACACCCTGACGCTCGCCCTCGTGCTGGCGCTCGGATCGCTCGCGCAGGCGTTCGCGTCGATCATCAACACCGTCACCCTGGCGTACGACGTGCACGACACCCGGGGCTGGTGGAAGCGACGCCGGCTCGGGCTGCTGGTCGGCATCGGCAGCGTGCTGATGGCGGTCATCGTCATCACGCTGGTCGTCGTCGGTCCGCTGTTTGCCGCCTCCGATGTCGTGGCCAGCGTGGGCCTGGCCCGGGAGTACTCCATGCTGTGGTCCTACCTGCGCTGGCCGGTGGCCTTCTTCGCGCTGATCCTGTGGGCGACGACGATGTTCCACCTGTGCCCGGACCGGGCCGGGCCATGGCTCAGAGGCCTGCCGGGCGGCCTGCTGACAGCCGTCCTGTGGCTGGCCGCGTCGATCGGCTTCAACCTCTACCTCGACATCGCGCTCGAGACCTCTCCGGTCTTCGGGGCGCTCGGTGGCGGGCTCATCGTCATGACCTGGCTCTACCTGCTGTGCTTCGGCCTGCTGGTGGGCGCCGAGCTCAACGCGGTACTGATGGCCCGCCGGGTGCTGACCGCCCAGGCCGATCCCACCCCGGCTGCGCAGCGGATCCGCCGCCGGGTGCTGCGTCGCCGTCGCGCGCCGGCCCCGTCCTGACCTGACCGGTCAGCCCTGGACACCCAGCCGCTCGAGCACCAGCCGCCGTACGACGCCCGCGTCGGCCTGCCCGCGGGTTGATCTCATGACGGCACCGACCAGCGCCCCGGCGGCCTGCACCTTGCCCGAGCGCACCTTCTCGGCGACGTCGGGTTGCGCGAGGATAGCCGCGTCCACGGCCGCGCCGAGGGCGCCCTCGTCGGACACGATGGCGAGCCCGCGGGCCGCCACGACCTCGTCCGGCCCGCCCTCACCGGCGAGCACCCCCGCCACGACCTGCCTGGCCAGCCCCGAGGTCAGCGTCCCCCCGGCAACCAGCGCGACGAGGCGGGCGACCTGCGCCGGGGTGACCGGCAGCTCGGCCGGCTCGACGCCTGCGGTGTTCGCCGCCTGCGCCAGCGCGCCGAGCCACCAGTTGCGAGCCTCCGCGGCGGGCGCGCCGGCCGCCACGGTGGAAAGGACGAGGTCGAGCACGCCGGCATTGACCATCGCCCGGCTGTCCGGCGCCGAGAGCCCCAGCCGGCCGACCAGCTCGCGCCGGCGCACCGACGGCGGCGCGGGCAGGGCTTCGCGCAACGCGGCGACCCACTGCCGGTCGGGCGCGATGGGCACCAGGTCGGGCTCGGGGAAGTAGCGGTAGTCCATCGCCTCCTCCTTGGACCGACCGGACGAGGACGTGCCGCTGGCCTCGGAGAAGTGCCGGGTCTCCTGCACGATGCGCTCGCCGGCCCGCAATCGCGCCGCCTGCCGCTCGACCTCCGAGCGCACGGCCCGCTCGACCGAGCGCAGCGAGTTGACGTTCTTGGTCTCCGACCGGGTGCCCCACCCCTGCCCCGGCAGGTTCAGCGACACGTTGACGTCGCAGCGCATCGAGCCCTGCTCCATCCGCACGTCACTGACGTCCAGGCCGCGCAGCAGGTCGCGCAGCTCGGTGACGTACGCCTTCGCGATCTCGGCCGGCCGCGCGCCGGTGCCCACCACCGGCTTGGTGACGATCTCGACCAGCGGGATCCCCGCGCGGTTGTAGTCGACGAGCGAGTGCGACGCCCCCTGGATGCGGCCGGTCGCCCCCCCGACGTGCAGCGACTTGCCGGTGTCCTCCTCCAGGTGCACCCGCTCGATCGGGATGCGCACGGTCTGCGGGACACCGTCCTCGGCAGGCACCTCGACGTCGAGCCAGCCCTCGGTGCACAGCGGCTCGTCGTACTGCGAGGTCTGGAAGTTCTTCGGCATGTCCGGGTAGAAGTAGTTCTTACGGGCGAAGCGGCACCAGGTGGCGATCTCGCAGTGCAGCGCCAGACCGATCCGGATCGTCGACTCGATCGCCTTGGCGTTGACCACGGGCAGCGCGCCGGGCAGGCCGAGACAGACCGGGCAGGTCTGGGTGTTGGGCTCGGCCCCGAAGGTGGTGTCGCACCCGCAGAACATCTTGCTCGCGGTGCCCAGCTCGACGTGCGTCTCGAGGCCGATGACCGGCTCGAACTCGGCCAGCGCCTCGGCGTACGGCACGCTCACGCAGCCAACAGCGCTGCGAGGCGGTCGAGCGAGCGGGTCATGCCGCTCCTGGTCAGTCCGCGCAGCGGCCAGACGACCGGCTTGACGGCCTCCTGCGAGATGTCCCAGGTCTCGCGCACCAGCGTGCCGCCCTCGACCGGCTCGAGCTCGTAGCGCCAGATCCGGCCACCGATGAACGGCCGCGCCCAGCTCTGCACCGGACGGGGCTGCCACGCGATCAGCCGGTCGGGCTCGAACTCGACGACCTCATTGACCATCGTGTACGGCACGCCGGCGCGCATCGACATGGTGAAGGTGTCGCCCTTGGCCAGCCGGCGCGAGCCACCGACGGCAGCCCGCAGGGTGCCCGAGCCGTCGAACTCGCGGTGCCGGCTGGGGTCGGCCAGCAGCGCGAACACCGCGCTCGGCGGCGCCGCGACGACGCGTTCGACGCTGGTGGTATCGGGGACGAGCGGCATCTAGGACTCCCAAGTCAGGGGTGGGATGGGCGCCGGGCGGGCGGCCTCGAAGGCGGCCCCCACCAGGTAGAGCAGGTCGTCGCGCATGGTCGGGGCCATGATCTGCAGGCCGACCGGGAGCCCCTCGGACAGCCCGCAGGGCACCGACATCGCCGGGCCGCCGTACAGGTTGGCCGGGATGGTCGCCAGGTCCTGGCGATACATCGCGAGCGGGTCGGCGAGCTTGGCGCCGAGCGGGAAGGCCACCGTGGGCGCGGCCGGGCTGACCAGCACGTCGGCCTGTTCGAAGGCAGCCGCGAAATCACGCGTGATCAGCGTACGGACCTTCTGGGCCTGGCCGTAGTAGGCGTCGTAGTAGCCGCTGGACAGCGCATAGGTGCCCAGGATGATGCGCCGCTTGACCTCGTCGCCGAACCCGGCGTCGCGGGTCAGCGACATCACCTCCTCCAGCCCCCGGTCGCCGTCGTCGCCGATCCGCAGGCCGTAGCGCACGCTGTCGAAGCGGGCCAGGTTGCTGGATGCCTCGCTCGGCGCGATCAGGTAGTACGCCGGCAGCGCGTACGCGAAGTGCGGGCAGCTGACCTCGGTGACGGTGGCCCCGAGCTCGCGCAGCAGCGCTACCGCCTCGTCGAAGCGCGCCTGCACGCCAGGCTCGTAGCCCTCGCCGGAGAGCTCGGTGACAACTGCGATCCGCAGCCCCGTCACGTCGGCCCGTCGGGCAGCCGCGACGACCGGGGGCACCGGTGCATCGATGCTGGTCGAGTCGCGGGGGTCATGACCAGCGATCGTCGCGTGCAGCAGCGCGGCGTCCAGCACGGTGCGGGCGCATGGGCCGGCCTGGTCCAGGCTGCTGGAGAACGCCACCAGCCCGTAGCGGGAGACCCCGCCGTAGGTCGGTTTGACGCCGATCGTGCCGGTGACCGCAGCCGGCTGTCGGATCGAGCCACCGGTGTCGGTACCGACCGCCAGCGGCGCCTGGTAGGACGCGACGGCGGCCGCCGACCCGCCGCCGCTGCCACCGGGGATGCGGGCCAGGTCCCACGGGTTGTGCGTCGGGCCGTACGCGCTGTGCTCGGTGCTCGAACCCATCGCGAACTCATCCATGTTGGTCTTGCCGAGCACCACGACGCCGGCGGCCTTGAGCCGGGCGGTGACGGTGGCGTCGTACGGCGGCCGCCAGCCCTCGAGGATCCGGCTGCCCACCGTGGTCGGCACACCCTTCGTACACAGCACGTCCTTCAGGGCCAGCGGGACACCGGCCAACGGCCCGCTGAGCTCCCCCGCATCGACCCGGGCCGCTTGGGCGAGTGCGCCCTCGGTGTCGACGTGCAGGAAGGCGTGCACCCGGTCGTCGATGGCGTCGATCCGGGCCAGGTGGGCACGGGCGACCTCGACCGCGCTGAGCTCGCCGGCCGCGATCGCGGCGGCGGTCTCATGCGCGGTGAGGCGGGTCAACTCCGTCACGAAGGGTCGTCCAGGATGCGGGGCACCCGGAACCGGCCGTCCTGGGCGTCCGGCGCCATCGCCAGCACCTGCTCGCGCGGCAGCGACGGCATGACGACGTCGGGGCGCGTGACGTTCTCCACCGGCACCGCGTGCGTCGTGGGCGGTACGTCGGCGGCGTCGGTGACCTCGCCGATCGCGGCCACCGCGCCGAGGATGACGTCGAGCTGTGCCACCAGGTCGTCGAGCTCGCTGTCGGCCAGGGCGAGCCGGGACAGCCGGGCCAGGTGCGCCACGTGCTCGCGCGTGATGCCCACCTGCGCACCTCTGTCCGGCATGCTGCTCCTACGTGTGTCAACGGGAGGCCTACCTTACGGCGGACGTCGGACGACCCACGGACGCAACCGCCCGGCAACACCCTTGCGGCAGGGTTGCTCCGTGTCCTTCCTGCTGCGGGTCGTGCTGCCGGACCGTCCCGGGATGCTCGGCGCCGTCGCCACGGCGATCGGCCGGGCCGGTGGGGACATCGTCAGCCTGGACGTCGTCGAGCGCGGACCGGGTGGCGCCGTCGACGATCTGCTGGTCGTGGTCGCGCCGGGCGGGCTCGCCGACACGCTGATCAGCAGTGCGCAGTCCGTCGAGGGCGTCGTCGTCGAGTCGATCAGGCCGCACTACGGCGTCACCGACCTGCGCGGCGACCTCGAGCTGGTCGAGTCCTTGGCGGCGGCGCCGGACCAGGCGCTGGTGCTGCTCGCAGAGCGCGCGCCGGCTGTCTTCCGGGCCGGCTGGGCGGTGCTGCTGGAGGGGGCCGGTTGCGTGATCGCCGCGAGCGGGTCCGCGCCGGACCTCGCCGGGGTGGTGCTGCCATGGCTGCCGCTGGCCGGTGCGTGCCGGCTGGACCCGGGGGCCGCATGGGTACCCGAGCGCTGGGATGCCCTCGGCACCGAGTTGGCCGCCGCACCGGTCGGCCGGGCCGACCGGGTGGTGCTGCTCGGCCGGCCGGGCGGTCCGCGCTTCCGCGAGTCCGAGGTGCTGCGACTCGCGCACCTGGCAGGCATTGCCGCGACCGTCAGCGGATGAGGCGGCTGGTTGAGGTCGCCGGCGGGCTGAGCATGGGCTGTTCGTGCCACCACGGCGTGAGCTCGGCCGCCGGTAGCGCCCGCGAGATGAACCAGCCCCGCCCAACGTCGCAGCCCAGGGCGGCCACCCGGTGGAACGCCGGCTCGATGCGCCCTTCGGACTAGCTCGGCCCGGGCTGCCCCGTCTGGGGTGGCAGCGGATCGTCGAGGGGCTGCGCGACTGCCCGGGCGGCGTCGGCCCCCTCGCTCAGCAGGATGCCGAGCCCGGCGTCGTCCAGGACGGGGACGCCCAGCTTGATCGCCCGGTCGTGCTTCGCGGCGCCGGGCTCGGTGCCGACGACGACGAAGTCGGTCTTCTTGCTGACGCTGCCTGTGACCTTGCCCCCGCGCGACTGGACCGCCTCGGTGGCCCCGTCGCGGCTGTAGGTCGCCAGCGTGCCGGTGACGACGACGGTGATGCCCTCGAGCGGCCGGGGGCCGGTCTCGCTGCCCTCGTCGGCGACCCGGGCGCCGCCGGCCCGCAGCCGCTCGACGATCTCGCGGTGCCGCGGGTCGGCAAACCAGTCGGCGAGCGACTGGGCGACGACCGGGCCGATTCCCTCGACGGCGGCGAGCTCCTCCGGGGTGGCGCGCATGATGGCGTCGAGGGTCCGGAAGTGCCGGGCGACGTCCTGGGCGGCCGTCGGTCCGACGTGCCGGACCGACAGGCCGACCAGCAGCCGCCACAGGGGTCGCTCCCGGGCGGCCTGCAGGCCGGCCATGATCTGCGCAACCTTCTTGGGGCCGAACCCGCGCAGCCCCTCGAAGGACGCCGGGGCAAGGTGGAACACCCCGCCGACATCGCTCAGCCGACCGGTCTCGGTGAGCACCGTCGCGGTCTCGTAGCCCAGCCCGTCGATGTCCAGGGCGCCCCGCCCGGCGAAGTGGAACACCGCTTCCCGCAGCTGCGCGGGGCAGCTGACCGTGTTGGGGCAGCGCACGTCGACCTCGCCCTCAGGCCGCGCCAGCTCGGTGCCGCACTCGGGGCAGTGCGTCGGCATCACGAATGTCCGCTCGCTGCCGTCGCGCAGCGCCGCGACGGGCCCGACCACCTCTGGGATCACATCGCCGGCCCGCCGAACGACGACGGTGTCGCCGATCAGCACGCCCTTGCGGCGTACCTCGTCCTGGTTGTGCAGCGTCGCCAGCTTGACCATGACGCCGCCGACCAGCACCGGCTCCATGTACGCGAACGGCGTGACCCGGCCGGTACGACCGACGTTGACCCGGATGTCGTGGAGCGTGGTGGTGGCCTCCTCCGGCGGGTACTTGTGGGCGATCGCCCAGCGCGGTGCGCTGCTGGTGGCGCCGAGCCGGCGTTGCAGCGGCAGCTGGTCGACCTTGACGACAACCCCATCGATCTCGTGCTCCACGTCGTGCCGGTGCTCTCCCCAGCGCCCGATGAAGCCGAGCGCACCGGCCAGGTCGTCGAAGACCTCGAACCGGCTGCTGACCGGCAGGCCCCAGGCCTGCAACTGCGCGTAGGCACCGCTCTGCGTCGCCGGCTCCCAGCCCTCACGCGCCCCGAGGCCGTGCAGGATCAGGCTCAGCGGGCGGGTCGCGGTGACCCGGGGGTCCTTCTGGCGCAGGCTGCCGGCGGCGGCGTTGCGCGGGTTGGCGAACGGCGCCCGCCCCTCGGCGACCAGCCCTTCGTTGAGAGCGGTGAAGTCCGCGCTGGCGATGAAGACCTCACCGCGTACCTCCAGCAGCGCCGGCACGCCATCGCCGAGCAGCCGGGGCGGGACACTGCGCAGCGTACGGACGTTTGGCGTGATGTCCTCACCGGTGCGTCCATCGCCACGGGTTGCGGCCCGAACGAGCTGGCCGCCGGAATAGACGAGATCGACGGCCAGGCCGTCGATCTTCAGCTCGCACAGCCAGCGCGCCGCATCGCCGACCTCCTTGTGCACCCGGCCGGCCCATGCCTCGAGCTCGACGGCGCTGAACACGTTGGCCAAGCTCATCAACCGCTCGAGGTGCTGGACCGGCGCGAAGTCCGTCGACCAGCTGCCCATCACCTTCTGGGTCGGGGAGTCGGGCGTACGCAGCTCCGGGTGCGCCTGCTCGAGCTCTCGCAGCTCGACCATCGCCGCGTCGTAGCCGGCGTCGGAGGTGGTCGGCGCGTCAAGCACGTAGTAGCGGAAGGAGTGCTCCTCCACCTCCCGGGCCAGCGCCGCGTGCCTCACCCGGGCGGCGTCGGTGGCCGGTGCGCTCACAGCCACACCGGGGCTCGCTTCGCAGGCAACCGGCGCGCCCGCTCCTTCGTCGCGGGGCACCGCCTGCATGCTCCGCTCACAGGGGCTCCTTCTCCAGCGCGCGGGCCGCCTCTACGCAGTGCCGGAGGGCCTTCGTGGCATACGCCTGCGAGGCGCCGGCCAGGCCGCAGGTCGGCGTGATCACGACTGTGCTGGCGAGCTGCTCCGGCGCCAGGCCGAGCCGACGCCACAGCCTGCGCACCGGAGCCAGGACGTCAGCCACCGGTGCCAGCGGGGCGTCCAGCGCCGGCACGCAGCCCAGCAGCAGGCCGGTGCCGCGCTCGACGGCGGCGCCGAGCACATCGTCGTCGGACTCAGAGAGCAGCCTGGCGTCGACAGAGAGGTGTCGGGCGCCCGCCTGCAGCAGCAGCCCCAGCGGCGGGCGCGGCGCGCAGCAGTGCACGACGCTCTGGTCGGTCACGGCCAGCACGGTGCGCAGGTGGTCGGCGACCAACACCGGCTGCGGGGCCCGCAAGGTCGCGAAGCCGCTACTGGTCGGCACCCGGGCGGCAAGCACCGCCGGTAGCGCCGGCTCGTCGAGCTGCAGCACCAGCACCGTGCCGGGCAGCCGCCGCCGCAGGTCCGCCAGGTGGGCGCTGAGCCCTTCTGCCAGGCTCGCGGTCAGGTCGCGCACGGCGCCCGGATCGGACAGCGCCCGCTCCAGGCCGCGCAGCTCCAGCACCGACGCGAGCGTCCACGGCCCCGCCGCCTGGACCTTGAGCAGGGCCGGCGGCGACGCGACCGCCGCCTCCTCGAGGGCGTCCAGGTCGCGGGAGAGCGCGTCGTGCGCCCGGCGCTGGTCGCGGCCGGGCCGCTCGACCAGCCGCCAGCCGCCGGGCTGGAGGTCCACCGGCAGATCGGCCAGCAACGCACAGGTGCGGCCGGCCAGGTCACCGTCGGGACCGCGTCCGGGCAGCTCCGCCAGGAACGGCATGGCCTCGAGCTCGGCCAGCACCATCCTGGTCGCCTCGACCGGGTCGGTGCCGGGCAGGCTGCCGATCCCCGTCGCCGTACCGGTCCCCCACGGCAGCGTGTCGGGGTCGCTCACGCGCCGGCCGGGGGTGCGGCGACCGGGCCGCGGTCGGTCAGTCGTACGTCGTCGCCAGGCATGGCCGCGAGCGTAGTGCGGGGGTAGGACAGCCGGCCGGCTCAGCGCAGCGTCGCGCTGGCGAGCACCCGGTCACCGTCGTACAGCACGGCGGCCTGCCCGGGCGCGACCCCGCGGGCCGGGCTGCCAAGAGCCAGCGACCAGCCGTCGCCCTGCCCGCTGACGACCGCCGGATACACCGCCCCGTGCGCACGCAGCTGCACGTCACAGCCCAGCGGCAAGGGCAGCTCGCGCCCCGTCCAGACCGGCCGCTGGGCTTCCAGCGCCAGCACGTCAAGGGCCTGGGCCGGGCCGACGGTGACGGTGCGGCTGACCGGCTCGACAGCCAGGACGTAGCGCGGCCGGCCATCGGCGGCGGGGACCCGCAGGTCGAGCCCGCGGCGCTGGCCGACGGTGAAGCCGTACGCGCCGGCGTGCTGGCCGATGACGGCTCCGGTCAGCGCGTCGACGACCGGACCCGGCTGCTCGCCCAGCCGCCGGCGCAGGAATCCGGCGGTGTCACCGTCGGCGATGAAGCACACGTCGTGCGAGTCGGGCTTGTCCGCGACGCCCAGCCCGCGGGCCGCCGCCTGCTGGCGGACCTGGGTCTTGGTGAGCTCGCCCAGCGGCAGCACGGTGGCGGCGAGCTGGTCCGGACGCAGCACCGCGAGTACGTAGGACTGGTCCTTCGCGACATCGACGGACCGGCGCAGCTCACCGTTCGCGAGGCGGGCGTGGTGGCCGGTGACGACCGCGTCGAAGCCGAGCGCCAGCGCGCGCTCGAGCACGGCAGTGAACTTGATGTGCTCGTTGCACCGCAGGCACGGATTCGGGGTACGGCCGGCGGCGTACTCGGCGACGAAGTCGTCGACGACGTCGGCGCGGAAGCGGGCGGCGAGGTCCCACACGTAGAACGGGATACCCAGCACGTCGGCGGCGCGGGCGGCGTCGCGGGCATCCTCCCGGCTGCAGCAGCCGCGCGCGCCGGTGCGCAGCTCGGCGGGGGCCTCGGACAGCGCAAGGTGGACACCGGTGACGTCGTGCCCGGCCTCGACCGCGAGTGCGGCGGCAACCGCCGAGTCGACCCCACCGGACATGGCGGCCAGCAGCTTCACCGCGAGCCGCCACCGACCGCTAGCGGCAGCGACGTGACAGCGGCAGGCAGCCTCACCGGGCCGGAACGCGCCGGGCGCGTTCGACGACGGCCGGCAGCGCGTCGAGCAGCGCGTCGACGTCGGCGGCCGTGGAGGTGGAGCCGAGCGAGAAGCGCAGCGAGCTGCTCGCGCGCTCAAGGTCGGCGCCCATCGCGACCAGGACGTGCGATGGCCTGGCGACACCGGCGGAGCACGCCGAGCCGGTCGAGACCTCCACGTCGCGGGCGTCCAGCAGCAGCAGCAGGGAGTCACCCTCGCAGCCCGGGAAGGAGAAGTGCGCGTTGCCGGGCAGCCGGTCGATCGGGTCGCCGTTGAGCACGGCGTCGGGGACAGCGGCGAGTACCCGGCGCACCAGGTCGTCGCGCAGGGCAGCGAGTCGACGCGCCGTCTCGGGCTGCCGGTCGACGGCAACGGAGGTCGCGGCGGCCAGCCCCGCCAGCGACGGTACGTCGAGGGTGCCGGAGCGCACGTCGCGCTCCTGGCCGCCGCCGTGCAGCAGCGGGGTGCAGTCGACTGCGCGCCCGAGCAGCAGCGCGCCGGTCCCGAGCGGGCCGCCGTACTTGTGTCCGGTGAGGGTCAGTGCGTCGACCCCGCTGGCGGCGAAGTCGACGGGCAGCTGCCCCACGGCCTGCACGGCGTCGGTGTGCAGGGGCACCCCGACGCGATGGGCGACGTCCACGAGCGCACTGATCGGTTGGACGGTGCCGACCTCGTTGTTGGCCCACATCACGCTGACCAGGGCGACGTCGTCGTCGAGCGCGCCGGCGAGGACCTCGGGGTGAACGCGACCCAGCGCGTCGACGGGCAGCCAACTGACCGTTGCGCCCTCGTGTGCGACCAGCCAGTCGACGGCATCGATCACCGCGTGGTGCTCCACCGCGCTGGCCAGGATGCGGGTGCGCCGCGGGTCGACGGCGCGCCGCGCCCAGAACATCCCCTTGACCGCGAGGTTGTCACTCTCCGTACCGCCGCTGGTGAACAGCACCTCGGACGGCCGGGCGCCGAGCGAGGCCGCCACGCTCTCGCGGGCCTCCTCGGCTGCGCGCCTGGCCCGCCTACCGGACCCGTGCAGCGAGGAGGCGTTGCCGCCCCTCGTCATCGCAGCCAGCACGGCCTCGACGGCCTCGGGGAGCACGGGCGTCGACGCCGCATGGTCCAGGTACGCCACACACGAGACCCTACCCGCGGGTGCACGCGGTCGCGATCGGGCCGTATCGCGCGGCCTCGCCAGCCCCTACCCCCGACCGCCCGCCGTCGGGGTCCGGCCGCCGCCGTCGGGGGGCGCGGGGCGGGGGGCATGGGTGCGTCGGGGCCTGCCCGGTTGATGTGGCGAAGTGCAAGGTGTGTGTTGCGCGCCGCGGGCCGGGTGGGGTTTGCGCTCGCGTGGCGGGCACGCAACAGCCCGGTCGCACGGGGCGACCGGGCCGGTGCGGGCAGATCTGGGTCAGCCCTTGCGGCGGGTGATCTCCTCGGTCAAGGCCGGCACAACGGTGTTGAGGTCGCCGACCAAACCGAAGTCCGCGAGCTCGAAGATCGGCGCCTCGGCGTCCTTGTTGATGGCCACGATGGTCTTGCTGGTCTGCATGCCCGCGCGGTGCTGGATGGCGCCGGAGATGCCGACCGCGATGTAGAGCTGCGGCGACACGGTCTGGCCGGTCTGGCCGACCTGGTTCTGGTGCGGGTACCAGCCGGCGTCGGTCGCTGCGCGCGAGGCGCCCACGGCTGCGCCGAGGCTGTCGGCGAGTTTCTCGATGATCGAGAAGTTCTCGGGGCTGCCGACCCCCCGACCGCCGGAGACGACGACGGAGGCGTCGCCGAGAGCCGGCCGACCGCCCTTGTCCTCCACGACGGACTCGATCACCCGGGCCGCCTTGTCGGACGCCGAGAACGTCGCGGTGACCTCCTCGACCACGCCGGCTCCGGGCTGCTCACTGGGCGCCGTCGAGTTGGCGCGGACCGTGATGATCGGTACGCCGGTCTGCACGCGCGACTGCACGACGACGCTGCCACCGAAGATCGGCTGCTCAGCAACCAGCTCGGCGGTCACGCCGACCGCGTCCGTGACCAGACCGCCGCCTGTCTTGATGGCCAGCCGGGCGGCGACCTCCTTGCCCTCTGCATTGCTGGGCAGCAGGACGGCGAACGGCGACGCCGACGCGACCAGCTGAGCAAGGACCGCGGCCTTGGGGCCCACCAGGTAGGCGTCGAGCTCCTCGGCCTCGCTGACGTAGACCTTCTCGGCGCCGTACGCGGCCACCTTCTCGGCAGCGCCGGACGCGCCCCGACCGAGCACGACTGCCGACGGCGAGCCCAGGGTGCGGGCCAACGTCAGCAGCTCGTAGGAGACCTTCTTCGGGTTGCCCTCGACGTGGTCGATGAGGACCAGGACCTCAGCCATAACGTTCCAGCCCTCTCAGACGAACTTCTGCGACGCGAGGAACTCGGCGACCTTGCTGCCGCCATCACCCTCGTCCTTGACGATCTGACCGCCCTGGCGCGGCGGCTTGTTGGCGAAGTCCACGACCTGCGACGGGGCGGTCGCCAGACCGACCTGCCCCGACTCGATGCCCGCGTCGGCAGCGTTGAGTGTCGTGAGCGGCTTCTTCTTCGCGGCCATGATGCCCTTGAAGGACGGGTACCGCGGCTCGTTGATCTTCTCGACGACGGAGACGAAGGCCGGGGTGGCAGCCTCCACGACGTCGTAGCCCCCTTCGTTCTGCCGCTCGACGCGCACAACCGCGCCGTCGGCGGTCACCTTGCGGGCACCGGACAGCTGCGGGTGACCGGTGCGCTCAGCGAGCAGCGCCGTCATCACCGACATCCGGCTGTCGGTGGCTTCCGACCCGGCAATGACCAGGTCGTACTCCAGCGTCTCCAGCACCTTGGCCAGCGCGTACGAGGTCTGCACCGCGTCAGAACCCGCCAGCACCGGGTCGGACAGGTGCACGGCCCTGTCTGCGCCCATCGACAGCGCCTTGCGGATCGTCTCGATCGCGCGGTCAGGGCCCATCGTCAGGATGGTCACCTCGCCGCCGTGGCTCTCCTTGAGCCGCAGGGCCTCCTCGACGGCGTACTCGTCGATCTCGTTCATCACCACGTCGACGGACGCGCGGTCCAGGGTCTTGCTCGCGGGGTCGAGTTTGCGCTCGGCCCAGGTGTCAGGCACCTGCTTGACCAGTACGACGATGTTCATGCTGGTGGGCCGACCTCCGTCAACTCGGGGGCGCGGCGGGGCCTCCCGCGCGCCGGTGTTGCTGCGCTCAGATTACCCGGTGGTAGTGAGTCCGCAACGTGACGGTCACCTCCCGGAGAAGGTCGCCTTGCCGGGCCCGGCCGCGAGGAATGAGGCCATCCCCGTGCGCTGGTCATCGGTGCCGAAAAGACCGGTGAACAGCGCGGACTCCAGGCGCAGTCCGGCGTCCAGGTCCATCTCCAGACCATCGTCGATGGCCTGCTTGGCGTTGCGCAGGGCCACGGCCGGCCCGGCGACGAACTGCGCGGCCAACTCGCGTGCGGCCTCGTACACCCCCGCATCGGGCACGACGGCATCGGCGATGCCGACCGCCAGGGCTTCCTCGGCGCCGACGTGCCGACCGGTGAACACCATCGACTTGGCTCTGGCCGGGCCGACCAGGCGGGTGAGCCGCTGGGTGCCGCCCGCGCCGGGGATGATTCCGAGCTGGATCTCCGGCACGCCGACCTTGGCCCGCTCGCCGAGGACACGGAAGTCGGCCGTCAGTGCGAGCTCGAAACCGCCACCGAGCGCGTACCCCGTGACGGCGGCCACGACCGGCTTGGGCAGCCGGGCGACGAGCTTGAACGTCTCCTGCAGCAGGGTGCCCCAGGCCACCATCTCCGGGTAGGCCATGGCGGCCATCTCGGTGATGTCGGCGCCCGCCGCGAACACCCGCTCACCGCCGTACAGCACGACGGCCCGGACGTCGGTACGGTCGCGGGCCTCGACGGCGGCGGTCGCCAGCTCGGCGCGCAGCTGGCTGTTGATGGCGTTCATCTTCGGTCGGTCCAGGCGCAGGGTGCCCACGCCGTCCTCGACCTCGAGCCGCACCAGTTCGCCGTCAGCCATGTCTGTCTCCACCTCGTCGCGCCACCACCCGGTCGGCCGGACCCTAGTGTGCGCACCGTGTTCCGGGACTCCCACGGTGTGGTGCACACCGTCTCCTCCAGCGATCCGCTCCTCGACCTGCCCGGCGACACCGCCCGGGCCCTGTCGAGCGCTCTGCTGCGTCCCGCCGAAGCCGACCTCGCGGCAGCCCTCGCACGCTGCGAGGCCGTCCGCGAGCTGCTGGAGCGCTGGCAGGACGCGTTCTTCGCAGCCCTGACCGAGGACGTCGACCTGGCGGAGGAGGCGCGCTGGGCCGCCGAGGCCGGTATGTCGCTGGCCGAGGTCGAGGCGGCGTACGACGAGGACGACGAGGACGTGCTCGAGGTGGACGACGCGACCGTGGTCGCGTTGCCGGACATGGACCTGCCCGAGCTGGAACTGCCAGACGTGGACCTGCCCGCGCAGGACGAACTCGCCGCCCTGCTCCCGGATGACCTCGTTCAGGTTCTCGAGCGGGAGCTGCTCCTGCTGCCACTGCGGGTGCGCCTGGAGGCGTTGGTCGCCGCCGCCGCGGTCGTCAGCACATGGGCAGACCTGTTGGTCGACCACGAGAAGCTGCTGGGCCACCTGGTGCTCGCGCACGACCAGCCGGGCGCAGCCGGCGCCCATGCCGGCCACGCCGACCGGCACGCCCTGCTGCACGCCTTGCACGGCCCCGGCCACCGGGAGCTCCCGCAGTGACCGTCCAGGACTCGTCGCGGCCCTGGCCAGGGCGCCCGGCACCGCTCGGCGCGACCTGGGACGGCGAGGGTACGAACTTCGCGGTGTACAGCCGGGGAGCGGAGGCCGTCGATCTCTGTCTGTTCGACGAGTCCGGCCACGAGACCCGGATCCCGCTCGAGGAGTCAACGTTCCACGTCTGGCACGGCTACGTTCCGCAGGTCGGCCCGACGGCCCGCTACGGGTACCGGGTCGACGGCCCGTTCGACCCCGCGCGGGGCCAGCGGTTCAACCCGAGCAAGCTGCTGCTCGACCCGTACACGCGAGCGGTCGACGGCGAGCTGCGGCTGGACGACGCCGTCCTCGGTTCGACGCCCGGCCGCGACCGCCAGCAGCAGCACCAGGACAGCGCGCCGTTCGTGCCGCGTTCGGTGGTCGTGCACGACGTCTTCCCCTGGGGCGAGGACCACCGGCCTCTGCACGCCTGGGCCGACACCGTCATCTACGAGCTGCACGTCAAGGGCTTCACCGCCCGCCACCCCGGCATCCCCGGTCACCTACGCGGCACGTACGCCGGGCTGGCGCACCCTGCCGCCATCGAGCACCTCGCTGCACTCGGGGTCACCGCCGTCGAGCTGATGCCGGTGCACCACTTCGTCAGCGAGCCGCAGCTGCTTCGGCGGGGGCTGACCAACTACTGGGGCTACAACTCGGTCGGCTACTTCGCGCCGCACGCCGCGTACAGCTCCAGCGGCTCGCGCGGCGAGCAGGTGCGGGAGTTCAAGGCCATGGTGCGGGCCCTGCACGCCGCCGACATCGAGGTGCTGCTGGACGTCGTCTACAACCACACCGCCGAGGGCGATGAGACCGGGCCGACGCTGTCGTGGCGCGGCATCGACAACACCTCCTACTACCGCACCGAGGAGCACGACCGGGCCCGCTACCGCGACTACACCGGCTGCGGCAACACCCTGGATGTCCGCTCCCCGCACGTCCTGCAGATGATCATGGACTCGCTGCGCTACTGGGTCACCGAGATGCACGTCGACGGCTTCCGCTTCGACCTCGCCTCGGCGCTGGCCCGCTCCTTCCACGACGTCGACAAGCTGTCGGCGTTCTTCGACGTCATTCAGCAGGACCCCGTCGTGAGCTCGGTGAAACTCGTGGCAGAGCCGTGGGATGTCGGCGAGGGCGGCTATCAGGTCGGCCAGTTCCCACCGCTGTGGACGGAGTGGAACGGCCAGTACCGCGACACCGTCCGCGACGTGTGGCGCGGGCAGGGCTCCGGCGTACGCGACCTGGCCTACCGACTGTCGGGCTCCTCCGACCTGTACCAGGACGACGGGCGCCGGCCGTACGCCTCCATCAACTTCGTCACCGCGCACGACGGCTTCACCCTGCGCGACCTGACGACGTACGAGGTGAAGCGCAACGATGCCAACGGCGAGGACGGCCGCGACGGCGAGTCCCACAACCGCAGCTGGAACTGCGGCGCGGAGGGCGAGACCGACGACCCGGCCGTCAACGAGTTGCGGCTGCGGCAGGCCCGCAATCTGCTGTCCACGCTGCTGTTGAGTGCGGGCGTGCCGATGCTGTCGATGGGCGACGAGGTACGCCGTAGCCAGTTGGGCAACAACAACGCGTACTGCCAGGACGGTCCGCTGTCCTGGATGCCCTGGGAGGTCGACGGGGACGCGGCCGCCCTGCGGGATCTCGTCGCACGGCTGGTCGCGCTGCGCCGCAAGCACCCGGTGTTCCGACAGCGCGCGTTCTTCTCCGGGCGCGCCGACGGCGCCGGCGGCGTGAAGGACCTCGCGTGGTTCGGGGCCGACGGGGTCGAGCTCGGCAACGACCACTGGTTCGACCCGGGCGTCACCAGCCTGGGGATGTACCTGGACGGGCACGGCATCCGCACCCGTGGGCCGCGCGGCGAGCCGGTCACCGACGACAGCTTCCTGCTACTGCTGCACGCCGGGCCCGGTGACCGCGAGCTGGTGCTGCCCGGTCAGCCGTGGGCGAGCTCGTACGAGGTGGTGCTGGACACCGCCGAGGCGCTGGACATCGGGACGCAAGTCGTGGACCGGCTGAACGCCCGCTCCCGGTCACTGGTCCTGTTGCGGGCGCTCCGCGCAGGCTCACGGCTGTGACCCTGTAGCGGTAGGTGGCGCAGTTCTCGCAGCAGTTGGCCGCAGGCGAAGTAGCTGACAACCCGGGCCGCACCGACACCGACCGTATCGCCGCCGTTCCAGAAGTTCTCTCCCGCGTCCCGTCAACCGCACACGACTCTGGCTGATCCATTCCCGCAGGCCCCAGTGTTGGGGGACAGCGAGATCGCTGACGCGCCCTTGCTGCTTTCGGGTATCGCAAAGCCAGGCGCTGCCCTCGGAAAGCTACGACCATGCAGAATGGGCGCCGCGCGGGGTCGGCGTAGACGAACAGGGGCTCGTCGACACCGTTGGACCTGTCCAGCAGCACGCGGGCACCAAGGCGAAGCGCCCGCTGGTGCAGGTCGGTCGCGGTCGGCGCCGTGGTGTCCAGGTGAAGCATCTGAGGCGCGGGCCGTCTGGCCACGTGGGCGCAGGCGCGGCACATGTGGAATGGCGAGCATCGAGCACCGTTTGGCGCAGCCGAGGATCGTCACCTGCACCAATGCTTCCTTGAGCAGATGGTTCCAGATCAGATACCACCCGTCGCTGCCACTGGTCTGCCGCAGACCGAACGCCCACTGCGATGCGATATCAGGCCGACCGCACCATGACCCGTGCGCTATTCGAACGAAGGCGCCAGCGGTCGATAAAGGATGGCACGACCGCTGCTACGTCGCCTGGACCAAACCGCCGACGAGATCCTGCCCCACGCCACCCGTAAGCGAGATTCAAGCCCACGACTCAAGCTAGAGCCGTTCGCTCAGGTGCACCTCGACCTGGTCGCCGTTGGTCTTGCCGATCTTCTGGCGGATGGCGGCGGTCACCGGCAGCTTGTGCGTGCCGTCGCCGAGCGCCATGAACGCTCCGCGGAACGGTTCACCGTCGATGGTGCCGGCGACCTTGACAAGGCCTCGCGTGCCGAAGATCGCCGCGGAGTCGGGCAGTTGCACGCAGGTCCACGTGTCGCCGTCGCGCACCTGGCCGAGGACGGCGGTGAAGATGATGTTGAGCGGGCCGCTTTTCCGAGTCATTTCGTTCTCCTCCAGCGGTGAGGCGAAAGATGCCAGCGATCGCGCCGATCACGGCGAGCTTGATCAGCCAGTCGAGCACGTGGGTGGCGGCGGTCCTGATCGGCACCCCCTCGTGCACGACGGACCTCGTCAACAGCACGACGGGCGGAGTGAACAGGGCGAGGCCGAGGAGAACCCCCGCACCGATGCCGTGCCATCCGGCGGCCACCATGGGCCCAGCCACCAGCGCAGCGGTCGCGAGATTGCGGAGCACCTCGACGATGATCTGCGCCGGGCCGACCCTGTCGGCTGTGGCCTCGGAGGAGTCGGTCGCCGCGGGTCAGCCGGAGCGACGGCGTAGAAGACGAAACTGAGCACGAAGGACGGCAGAGCGGCGAGTCCGATGCCAAGAGCGAGGCCGGCCCGTCCCCAGCCGCAGGATCCGCAGATGGCTCAGCAGCATCAGCAATGTTGGGGAATCACCCGACTGACCGGTCGTCAGGACCAGCACCAGAGGCAGTCCACGACCATCGACCAGCGCGTAGGTCTTGGTCCTCACACCGCCGCGGGAACGACCAAGGGCGTGATCGTCCGGTTCGTCCTCGCTACCGCGCGATTCCTTGTCATTCCACCGAGCCCCCTGTGTGCGCCGTGACCGTCAGCTCAGACCTCGCAGCAGTGCCGCCGTGCTGGGGCACACGGGCGATCGTGGAGTCCACCGATACGTTCCAGTCGACCTCGTCCCTGGCGTCGGCCTCACCCTGCAACGCGAGCAGGACCTTGTCCCAGGTCCGTCCTTATTAATACGCGCGTGCCGCTTCCACACCCCCCCTGACCGACCCAAAGTGGGCTCGCAGCCGCTCGGTCGTCGCCGGGGGCACCAGAGCAGTAGCCGGTACGGAACGCTTTGCCGTTCGGAGTCGCGGTGGCGGTCGCCTGGCCTTGCCCCTGAGATCGGGGATGAGGCTCCGGGGCGTCCGGAAGCACATGGAGTACGTGCTCGAGGTCTTCGATCATTGACTCGGGGTGCGTCTGCTTCCGACGTCTTCGCCGATGGGCAGCGCTGCGGCCCCGCTCAGGGTGGGTCGGTGCCCAGCCGGCTTGGGTGAGCAATCTGCCGTCGTGGTGCTGCAGGTCGTGACTGCGGTCGTGGTGATCGTGATCGTGATCGTGATCGTGATCGTGATCGTGATGGTGCTGGTCGCAGAGAGGACCAGGCTTGACCACCCTGCACATGACACCGCTGTCAGGCCGACGCCCCGGACCGCCATCGCCAGCACGGCGGCTCCCGCGGAGGTGTTCAGCGGCGCCAACCCGCCTAACGCCGAAGTCGCCGGCAGGGACAGTACGGTTTGGGAGATGACTGACTGGCGGGCCGACCGGGTCGGCTCAGCGTTGCGCGGGGAGAACCCGACTGTGTTGGCACGGCTGCCCGCCGGTTTTGCTGTCATGGGGGACCCACAGTGGCTGCCGGGCTACTGCGTCCTACTTACAGACGACCCAACGGTCCAGCGCCTGTCAGACCTGCCGCGAGTGCAGAGATCCGCTTACCTGGCGAGTATGGCGGCGCTGGCCGAGGCCGTCGAGTGTGCCTGCAGCGAGGCCGATCCTGACTTCCGTCGGGTCAACCTGGAGATCCTGGGGAACGCGGACGCCTTCCTGCATGCGCACATTTGGCCACGTTACGAATGGGAACCGCGAGAGTTAGTGCATCGCCCCGTGTGGCTGTACCCGGCAGAGAGATGGCTCGACGAGGAGACCGCGCTCGGGCCGAAGCAGGACAAGCTCCGCGCGTCGATCATTGATCACCTGGCGAGCGCGTAGCGGCCCACCCGAACCGGGCCACAGCCTGCTTCACGCGTCGTACCCGTCCCGACACAGTGGCCGGGTGAGATCGCGGACAGCTGGAGTGTGTCCGAAGTCCCGCCAGCCGTTCGGTCATCGAGACGCCCGAGTGTGCTGCTCGGCGATCGCGCTTCGACCGGCACGGTCAGCCCGCGCGATGTCCAGGGCGCCGGCCCGCCGAGGTCGCGCACCCTCGTCGCGCCGTCGGCGACGAAGCCGCGCCGTTCGTAGAACGCCCGCGCCCTGGAGTTGCCCTCGAGGGTCCACAGCACCTGCAGCGGGTGCGGCATCCGAGCGTAGCCGGCGTCGAGCAGCGGCCCGCCCTGTCCGGTGGACCAGAGGCCGGGGCTGACGTACAGCGCACGGAGCTCAGCGGTCGTATCCGGGTCGAGATCGTGATCGCGGCAGACCAGGATTCTGGCCATCGCGACCACGCGCCCGTAGTGCTCGGCCACCAGCAGCACCGCCAGTGGCTCGGGCTGGGCGATCGCCGCGGTCAGCTCGGTGACCCGCTCCTCGGTGACCTCGAGCGCGTCAAGCACGTCGTCCGCGACCAGCCCGCGGTAGGCCGCCCGCCAGCCGTCCACGCGCACCTGCTCCACCGCCAGGGCGTCCTCCGGGCGGGCGTCCCTGATCACCGGCCCCACGATGACACCGACGCTGCAGTGGGGAAGGTCAGTAACGACGAGGACGGGCCCCTGCTGCGTCTTGCTGAAGCCCTGCGGCACGCGACAACCAGCGGGCCGGCATTGAATGGAAGCCCCCCGTGCGGACGTGCCGGAGCGCGTTCGGCTACTGA
>ENA-OFCD01000598-OFCD01000598.1-metagenomes-genome-assembly--contig:-NODE-598-length-22153-cov-5.225405_pt1 | contig 22153 bp, 19 predicted proteins | sample MGYA00153392_OFCD01 | MGnify analysis MGYA00153392
CGTGGGCCACTGGTGGGAGAACCTGCTGCACAACCACAAGGCCCGCCGCATCCGCCAGAAGCTGATGCTCGTGCACGGTGTCACGATCGCACTGGTGCCATGGTTGCTCGACTCCTCACGCACTCTCTACACCCGGTCTTACCGTCCACTACCGGGCGAATCCCGTCGTGGTGAGCCCCGGCGTCCTCTCATGCGCAAGCCCCTTCCGCCGGCCGCTCCTGCAGCACGCAAGGCGGGCATTCTGTTCGGCGAAGGTCGGGCTGAGAGCCAGGTAGACCGTGCAGCGAGGCTCGCCCGAGAGTCAGCTGCAAAGAAATCCGCGACGAGGAACTCCTCCTCGACTCACAAGTAGAAGCCGTGGCGGGCTGGCGTGAGGTCGCGGCTGTAGCCTCCGGTGGGGTGATCGGCACCGGCCTCCGGCTCACCCTCGACACGGCGATTCCGCACGGCGACACCGATTTTCCGCTCAGCACTCTGCTGATCAATATCGTGGGCTCTTTCGCTCTCGGCGCCATGGTCGCGACTCTCTGGCGGCGGCCAAGCGCCCCCAACTGGCTCAAGGTCGGTCTCGGTACGGGCACGATCGGCTCGTTCACCACCTTCTCGGCGCTTATCGTCTCGCTCGTCACCGAAGCGCACCACGGGTTGTGGATGCTCGCGGTGCTGTATCTCGTGCTCTCCCTCGTGCTCGGCTTCGCTGCCGCACTCCTCGGGCTGAGCCTCGGACGGCGACCGAGACCGGTGCCACTGGAGATCGACATGGTGAACGAATGAGTCCGGCCGTGGTGGTGGCAGTGCTCGCCGCCGGAGCGATCGGGGCGCTCGCCCGATACGGCATCTCGCTCGCTTTCATCCGCGCAACACGTTTCCCCCGGGCCGTGCTCGTCGTCAACGTGGCCGGATCCCTGCTCGGTGGCGCGGTGCTCGCACTCGCCGACTGGGGCGTCGTCGACAGCGGCCTCCACCTCGTCCTCGTCACCGGTATCGCCGGAGGTCTCACGACCTTCAGTACCTGGTCGGTCGAGACCCTTCAGTTCGCCCTCTCCGGGCGTTGGCGCATCGCGGTCGCGAACGTGGTCATCAACCTCATACTCGGTCTCAGCGCCGCGACGGCGGCTTACTTCATCGTGTACTGGCTCTTCCTGCTGCACCAGTACCGGCCATAGGCCGTGGTCCGCTCGCGACGAGTCACCTCGCAGTGTCGCGGAATGAAGCCGGGCTCGACGAGCAACTTCTAGCCCTTCTCGCCGCCCTCGGTGGTGTTCATGATCTTTCGCTGGAAGATGAAGAAGATCGTGGCCACCGGGATCGTCATGAGGATGGCTGCGGCGAGCTTGAGTGGAAATTGGTTGCCCGATCCGAGCTGTCCCGAGAACAGGCTCGCTATTCCTGTGGTGAGGGTGTTGAGATTCGGATTCTGCCGCGAGACAACGAAAGCGCCGAATTCGTTCCACGACCCCTGGAAGCTCAGGATGAACAGGGTCACGAGCGCTGGCCTCGCCATGGGGAGCACGATGGTCCAGAAGGTGCGGAAGATACCGGCGCCGTCGATGCGCGCGGCCTCCTCAACGCTCACCGGAATCGACTCGAAGAACTGCCTCATGATGAAGATCCCGCCCGCATCGACGATCAGCGGGATGATCATGCCCGCGTAGCTGTCGTAGAGCCCGAACTGCTTGAGGATGAGGAAGCGCGGAATCAGCAACACAACATTCGGCACCGCCATCACGGCGATCAGCGCGCTGAAGACGATCGTGCGGCCGCGGAATTTCAACCGGGACAGCGCATAGCCGGCCAGCGAGTCGAAGAAGACTCGCGCGGCAGTGACGATGATCGTGATGAACGCCGAGTTGAGTGCCCACAGCGGCAAGGGCGAGCCCGAGAACAGCTGCTGGTAAGCGGCGACCGTCCAGGTTTGCGGGATCAGCGCGAGCGGATTGTTCGTCGCGTCACCATCCGTCTTGAATGATGACGATATCGCCACCAGGAATGGATAGATGTACACAATTGCAAAGAGGAGGAGCATCGTATAGCTGAGAATTGCACCAATATGGAACCGTCGCCAGGCCCGGTGCGCGCCAGAGGGCGGTCGGGGCGGCGTGCGCACCATTGTCGCCGGTGCAGCGGCGTTCAGATCCGGAGGAAGTGCCGTGGTGGTCATCGGACGGTTCCGTTCCGTGCGGCAGTCTTCGCCGCGGCAGTATGCGCTGCGGCTGTCGCATCGGCGGCGAGCAGGCGACTCAGCGGCCGGTCCAGCCGTTCCTTTTCGCGATCTCGCAACACCAGTCGTTGTAACAGGGTGAGAACAACGATGATCGCGAACAGGATGAACGAGATGGCCGCGCCATCCCCCCAGTTGAGGTCCTTGAACGAGGTCTGGTAGGCGAGGAAGGCCGGCGTGAGTGTGGTCTTCGCTGGCTTTCCCTGACCGAGGATATAGATCTGGTCGAAGATCTGCCAGGTACCGATGAGGCCGAGCGTGAGCACGGTGAACAGGGTAGGACGCAGCATCGGCAGCGTCACGGAGAAAAACTTGCGGAAGGGACCGGCACCGTCGATGAGCGACGCCTCTTCCACTTCGATGCCGATGTTCTGAAGTGCGGCAAGGAAGAGCAGCATGAAGGTACCAGAGGTGGTGAAAATGACGAGGATGATGATCACGCACATCGCCACGCTTGGTCCTGACAGCCAGTCCCACCAGCTCAACTCGAGCAGCACCGGCGAGGAGAGCACCGGCGGGTTGTCGCCGACCCCGAACACTCCGGCGATGATGTGGAACAGGCCACGAGGATCCGCGAACCAGGTCGGTCCCTTCGCGCCAAGCGCTGCGATCACCGAGTTGACGGCACCCGAGGAGGCGAAAAGGAACGCGAAGATGCCGGTGATGGCGACGGCGCTCGTGACCGAGGGGAAATAGTAGGCCGTGCGGAAGAAGCTACGCCCGCGGAGGACTCGCCGGTTCACCTGCACTGCGAGAAACAGCGCGAGCGCAGTCTGCAGCGGCACCACGAACACGACGAACCAGAAGTTGTTGCGGATGCTCGTGCCGAAATCCTTCTCCGCGAGGCCCCCGGAAGTGAGCACGTGAGCGAAGTTTTTCGCGCCCACAAATTCGACCTGCGAATTGATCGGCGAGCCGAGTCCTCCCCAGTCGCTCACGCTTACCCAGAGCGCCAGGATGATCGGAAACACGAGGAAGACGCCGATGATCACGATGGCCGGGGCGGTGAACAACCAGCCGAAGCGCCCCTCCCCCGACCGGATACCGCCGCCGTGGTTGCGGTTGCGCGGGGAATCCTTCGCCGGTCGGGGGAGGGTGCTCGTCGACATGATGCCTACTTGCCGTTCGCGGTGTCGAGCGCCGACTGCAGGTTCTTCTGCAGCGCCGACAGTATCGCCTTCGGGTCACCGCTGGCGATGCCCTCAAGCTGCGAGTTGAAGTCGGCGATCACCGAGGCGGCGCCCGCAAAGGCGACCGGGCTCACGGCATAGTTATTGCCCTTCACGAACGGGGCGTTATTCGGATAGGTGGTGGCGTAGGTCTTCGCTGCACTCTCCGTGCTCGGGATGACGCCGAAGGCCGCCGAGAACTTGAGTTGCTGCGCATCCGAGGTCAGGTATTTGACCAGGCTCTCTGTCTCCGTCGCGGTCTTGGACTGGGCCGGGATACCCCAGCAGTTGCTGAACGTGAACGTCGACTTTCCACCCGGGCCAGCCGGCAGCTCCGCTACCGTGTACTTGAGGTTGGGGTAGTCGCCCTTCAGCCCGCTGATCCACGGGCCCTCGATGACCATCGCGGCCTTGCCCTTGCCGAGTGCCTCACCACTCCAGCCGGAGTCGAGCGCCGACGGGAACTTGAGCACGCCCGCGGTCGCAAGCTTCTTCACCTCGGTCAGACCGGCGATGTTTTCGGCGGTATCCGCGGTGACCTTCTTGCCGTCCTTCGACAGCAGCGATCCGCCGGCCTGGTTCATGAAGGTGCCGATTCGGGCGTACTCCGCACCGAACGCGAGTCCGACGGTGTCCGCCGTTGTCAACTTCTTTGCTACGGTCTCGAGACTCGCCCAGTCCTTGGGTACGTCGGAGGCGGTGAGTCCGGCTGCCGCCCACTTGTCGGAATTGATGATGAGGCCGAGCGTCGAGAAGTCCTTCGGCTCGCAGTAGAACTTGCTCTTATAGGTGAAGGCCTTGGTGAGCGCGGGGTAGAAGGCACCCTTGTTCGCCTGGTCTGCCGCGTAGGGCTCGAGGTACTTCTTGCTCGCGTAGGTCTGGAACTGGTCCCAACTCATGTAGAAGAGATCCGGCGGATTGCCTCCGGAGAATCCCTGTCCGAGCTGCTGCGTGAGGTCGCTCGCCGCGGTGACGGTCACCTTGGTTTTGTTGGTGGCGGCCCAGGCATCCGAGGCATCCTGCACGGCCTTGGTCTCCGCTGCGCCACTCGAACCGATGAGCATCGTCAACGGCTTATTGGAGGCGGCGTTGCCGCCACTGGATCCGGACGAGCATGCCGCGAGGCCGGCGACCATGCCGACCGCGAGCAGCGCCGCGCCCCATTTCCTGTTGGTGTTCATTGTGTTTCCCTTCTTGGTGGTCAGGAGTCGTGCCTGTCAGCACTACGTATCGGTCGAATTCGGCTCGCGGATCGAAAGTTGATTGGGCCGCCGGATCACCAGTTCCGGGGTGATGAGCCGGTGAGCCTCGCCAGGAGACGGCCTGCGGCCGACAAGGTCGCTGCCGGTCGCGCCCATGAGCAGCTCAAGCGCTCCCGCGGCGACAAGGCCGAGCGACTGTTCGACACTCGAGAACCCGACGGCCTGCGCAATCGGGGTGTTGTCGAAGCCGATGATTGGAAGTTGCGGACGACCGGCGGATGCCGCGGCGATCATCGCTCCGAGTGCGAGCGAGTCACTCACGCACACCAGTGCGTCGATCGACGGCTGCCTCTTCAGCAGCTCCGCAACGACGGCAGTAGCTTTCGAGACGTCCTCCACGGAAATGCTCTCCAGATTCACGAGCGCCGCGCCATCCGAGCCGAGATGCTTGCGCATGGCGTCCGCCCACCCGCGGCGGCGATCATCTCCGGTACCGGAGGGGCTGGGCCAGCCCAGATAGTGCACCCGGGTGGCACCGGATTCAATGAGGTGATTGGTGGCGGCGCGCACGCCGGCTGAGCCGTCGACATCCACCCACAGGTGCTGCGGATCGTTCATATCATCAATCCCCCAGGGACGTCCGAAAGTCACAAACGGCACGTGGTTATTGATAAGCCACTCCGTGCGGGGGTCGCCGTGAAAAGTGGCCGTAAGCACAAATGCATCTACATCCGAACCGTCCCGGAGCCGACGGATCTGTTCGATTTCGGCTTCCGGCGTGGCTGCGGTGAAGAGCAGTACGCGCATCCCTCGAACATCGGCCTGCTCGGTGAGGGCGTGGAGAAAACGGTCGAGGACAGAGCCGGAGATTCCGTTGACCATCGGATCGAGGCGAATGCCGATCGTCGACGACTTTTGCGTGCGCAGACGCCGGGCCGATGCATTCTGTCGATAGCCGAGTTGTGCGATGGCGTTCTCGACCCGCTGGCGGGTGGCCGGCTTGACGATGGCCGGCGTATTCAGCACATTGGACACGGTCTGGCGCGAGACGCTGGCGAGAAGCGCCACATCTTCCACCGTTGGGAGTAGTCCCACTGCCGCCTCCTTTGGCTGCCGGAAATGCCTAAACACCATATTTGATCGTTCAACTAAAGCGAGGATGCGGCGGTCTGCTGCGACCGTTACGGAGAAATCACGACGTTTTGATCGTTCAAATTATGAGTGCTACATTACATCGGGTACCCGGTTTGTCAATGCCGGTCATCGCCGATTACACAAATCGGCCCGACGCACGAAGGAGTCGTGATGCGTTGATGTCGCAGCCCGTGCAGCCCCTGCTCCATGCCGAGACCGTTGTGTTGAAAGCTCCAACCCAGGCCTGGTCGGCCGGCGATGGATCAATGGGCTCGTCTCCGATCCATGGTCTCTACTTATCAGACGTGCGCATTCTGTCTGGCCTCAGCGTCTTGATCGGGGGCCTCCCCTGCGAATCAATTGCCACCGTTCCGGACGGGGCGGATGCGGCAGCCTTCCTCGCTGTTGCCCGTCAGCTCGACGATCGCGCGCCCGACCCGCGGGTGCGAGCGACCCATCGTCGTCGGGTCACCGTCGACGGTGACTTCGAGACCGTTCAGGTCAGGTCCGCGCTGGATGAGCCGATCAAGACGACCGTGTCGGTTCGGCTCACCACCGACCTCGCCTCCATGGACACGGTGAAGGCCGGGCTTGCCATCGATCCCGTGGCCATAAGCGTAGCCGGGGCATCCGCGATCTGGAAAAATGATCATGTCTCGGCCTCACTCGCGGCCCCCGGTGCGACGTTGTCCACGCGCGACGAGGTGCTCGAACTCTCCTGGGCAATTGTCGTGCCCGCGCACGGAGAGATCACTGTCGGATGGACCGTCACGGCAATCGACGACCGAGCGGTTGTGCTCGGTTCGATCACCCCTGCACGCTGGTCAATGCCCGTCGTCTCCGCGGGGGACGACCGATTGACCCGTTGGCTCGACACCGCGCTTGCCGACCTCGACAGCTTGCGCCTTTCGACCGTTGCGGATCCGGCATCCGAATTCCTCGCCGCCGGTGCGCCCTGGTTCTTCACCCTTTTCGGTCGAGACTCACTCTGGGCTGCACGCTTCATGCTGCCGCTCGGCACGACTCTCGCTGGCGACACACTTCGCGTGCTCGCCGGGCTGCAGGGCACCACGCCGGTTGCGGAGACTGCCGAGCAACCGGGCAAGATCATGCACGAGCTGCGTCGTGGCGTGCTCGAAATCCCCGGCGAGAGTATCTCGCTTCCTCCGCTGTACTTCGGAACTGTCGACGCCACGGCACTGTGGGTTTGCCTTCTTCACGACGCGTGGACGTGGGGGCTGCCCGAGACCGAGGTGATCGTGTTGATTCCACACCTCGTCGCGGCGCTGGAGTGGATGCGTGACTATGGCGATGCAGACGGGGATGGGCTCCTGGAGTACGTCGACGCCACCGGTCGCGGGCTGGCAAACCAGGGCTGGAAAGACTCAGGCGACTCTGTCCAGTGGCGCGACGGCACTCTCGCTGAGGGTCCGATCGCACTGTGCGAAGTGCAGGCCTATGCCTTCGAGGCGGCAAACGGCGGGGCCGCCCTGCTCGAACATTTCGGGCACGATGCGTCGGAGTGGCGCATTTGGGCTGCCCGGCTGCGCTCGAAGTTTCACGAGAAATTCTGGATCGACGATCCCGCAGGCGCGTTCCCGGCGATCGCGCTAGACGCCACCAAGCGGCCGGTCGACACGGTGACCAGCAATATCGGCCATCTCCTCGGCACCGGCCTGCTCGATCCGCGCCAAGCCGCCCTGGTCGCCCGACGTCTTGTTTCGCCAGAGATGAACTCCGGATTCGGTCTCCGCACCATGTCCACGGATGCCACCGGCTACTGGCCGCTGAGCTACCACGGCGGCAGCGTCTGGACCCACGACACCGCGATTGCGATCGCTGGTCTGGCGCGCGAGGGATTCACCGCCGAAGCGGCGTCGCTCTCGGCCGGACTGTTGGCCGCGGCATCCGGTTTCGACTATCGGATGCCCGAACTCCACTCCGGTGACTCGGCCACCGAATTCGGCGCCCCCGTTCCCTACCCCGCCGCATGCCGCCCACAGGCCTGGTCGGCCGCCGCGGCGGTCTCCGTGCTCGCGAGCACGCTCGGGTTGCGGCCGGACGCATCCTCCGGCGTGCTCGGGGTTTCGCCGATCGGGATCGTCGGAGCGCTTTCGGTGAGCGGACTCCGGCTCGGTGGGGCGGATGTCTCGATAACCGTGAACGCGGACGGCGAGGTGACCGCCACGTCCGGTGCAACGGTGCAGGTGGAATAGGTCTCCGGGAGGACGGCGCCTTCCGCCCAACCGCGTCTGCGTCACACGACTCCTGTTCGGCCGGTGAGGGTCCTGTGCTGGTCCTGTGCTGGTCCTGTGCTGGTCACCTGCGAATCACCTGCGGCTCGTGTGCGGGTCCTCTGCCGCTCATGGCGGGGGATACGCCAGCTCGCGGCGGGGGACAAGCCTCGCGGAGGGGGTTACGACTCCCTCCGCGAGGTTCTTTCCCTGCCGCGACAATTCTGCAGCGCACGGTGCCAGCGGCGAGGTCAGCGCGGCCTGGACGAAGACCAGCCCAACTGCTCCGGTGAGCAGTGTGCCAATCGCGGCTATCCACGCCCCCGTCGTCAGATGGTGATCACCGGAGAATCGAGAGTGTCACAACTGGCTATGCAGTCGACCATCCCGGCCTGCCGCGTCGCTGTGAACGCTCGACACCGAAAACGCAGGAGATTCGCCACCGGATGAGAGCGATGCGGCGAAACATCCGCTCTCGTGGGGAATCTCCTGCGTTTTGAGAGTGAGAGGTGAGTCTGGCTAGCCGTTCGCGCCGGGCCGAGCTCCGAAGGGCGGGTTCGTGCCCTCGGAAATGGAGGTCGCGGAGACGCTCCCGCTGCCGTCCTTCGCGCCGCGCACGGTCACGGTCTCGCCCGATGTGAGTTCGGCGACGCTGATCTTCTGGCTCTTCGTGACCTTGGTCGAAACGGTGGACTTCACGGTAACGGTCGAACCGTCGAGAAGCTTCACGGTGATCGTGTCGCCGTCGACCGACTGGATCGTGCCAGTGGTGAGCCCTCCGAAGGCGCCGGGTCGGGTGGCATTGCCGTGCTGCCCCGGCCGATCCTGTTGGCCCTGCTCGTGCCGCAAGCCCTGTCCGTTGTGCGACTGTCCGCCTGATCGGGTGAAATCGGCGAACTGTCCCGGCCCACCGGTGTGCTGTCCGATGAGGATGCCACCGAAAAGTGCGATCAACGCCACTGCGACCAGGGCGAGGGTGGGGATGAGCCAGCGCATGACTCCGGTGCGGGCGGGAGCCACCGCGGGGGCGACAATCGCCGGTGGTGGAGCTGGCGACTCTGGCGCCGGCGGGCTCTCGGCTGTGAGCTCGGTAGGCACCGTCTCGGCTGCGTTGGAATTTTCGCGGTCCTGTGGTTCTGTCTGTTCGGTCATTTCATCAGAGTGATTCTCGAACCTACGGAAATCGTATGGATCAGCTATCTGCCTCCCCAGAGTTTTGCGGTGCCGTGGTGCAGAGCGCCTGGGAAACCGGGGGCTGATCGGTGGTTGGGACTCAGGCGAAGTCGGGGTGAACCATAGGTGATTCATAGCAAAATCGTGATAGTAGGAAGTGTGATCTCACACAACCACAGCTCATCTGCTCCTAGCGCCGGCCCGAGGCTCCGGCGCGCGGACGGTTCCCCGGTACGTGTCGTCGTTGTCGATGATGAGGCGACGCTCAGCGACCTGCTGCGGATGGCGTTGCGCTACGAGGGCTGGGACGTGAAGACCGCAGCCGAGGGGCGTACCGCCATCCAGCTCATCCGCGAGTTCCAGCCGGATGTCGTCGTGCTCGACGTGATGCTGCCGGACATCGATGGCCTCCAGGTGCTCAAGCGGCTGCGGGACGACGGGCAGGATGTGCCCATCCTCTTCCTCACGGCGAAGGATGCCCTCGACGATCGCATCGCCGGGCTCACCGCCGGCGGTGACGATTACGTCACCAAGCCGTTCAGCCTCGAAGAACTCGTCGCCCGGCTGCGCGGACTCATTCGCCGGTCGTCCGTGGTCGTCGCGGACTCCGCTGACCCGCTACTTCGCGTCGGCGACCTGGTGCTCGACGAGGAGAGCTACGAGGTACACCGCGGCGGCCGTCTCATCGAGTTGACCGCCACCGAGTTCGAGCTGTTGCGCTTCCTCATGCGAAATCCTCGCCGGGTGATGAGCAAGGCGCAGATCCTCGACCGGGTCTGGAGCTATGACTTCGGAGGCCGGTCAAGCATCGTCGAGATCTACATTTCCTACCTGCGCAAGAAAATCGACGCGGGGGAGACTTCGATGATCCACACCGTGCGCGGAGTCGGCTACATGATCAAGGCCGCTGGATGACCCCTGTCACCACCCGTGCGCCGTGGTCGCTTCGGCGGCGATTGATGCTGTCCGTCGTCGGACTGCTCGCGGTAGTCGCCATCGTGATCGGCTCGATCAGCGTTCTTGCGCTGCAGGGCTTTCTCATGAACCGGCTGGACGACCAGCTCAAGGCGGCCAACGGACGCTCCCAGACCGGCTTCGGTCCTCCCGGAAGTCGGCCAGGGGATGCGCAGTCCGACACCTTCACGCGGCAGCAGTTGCGCCAGACCATCGACCGCCAGGCCCCGGATACGGTAATCGGGATTATTTTCGGCACCACTGTCGCCGGCGTCCAAAAGGACCAGAGTGGATCGCTCCAGGACCTGTCGGCCGCCCAGAGCGGGCCACTGAAGAAAGTGCCGGCTACCGGCGTCGCGACGACAGTGGATCTCGGGAATGGTCTCGGCAGCTTCCGCGCCGTCGCCGTGGAGTATGCAAATGGCGTTCGCGTCGTCACGGCGCTTCCCCTTGGCGAGCTGAAGGGCACACTGCTGCAACTGGGTCTCATCATCGCCATTGTCACCGCAGCCGGGCTCGTGCTCGCGGCATTCCTGGCTCGCTGGATCGTGCGGGTTGCACTCCGACCGCTTGAACGGGTCGTCTCAACGGCTACTCGCGTTGCCGAGCTTCCGCTCGACCGCGGCGAGGTTGCCCTCGGGGTGCGGGTACCCGACGAGGACGCCGATTCGAGAACGGAGGTCGGCCAGGTCGGGGCCGCGATCAACCGTATGCTCGGGCACGTGGCATCCGCCCTCACTTCGCGGCAGGCCAGCGAGAACAAGGTGCGCCAGTTCGTTGCAGACGCGAGTCACGAATTGCGCACGCCGCTCGCGGCGATCCGCGGGTATGCCGAGCTCACCCGTCGAGGCAATCACGACCTGCCCGAGGATGTCGTTCATTCGCTCGGCCGGGTCGAGTCCGAAGCCACGCGCATGACTTCGCTGGTGGAAGACCTGCTTCTGCTCGCTCGCCTCGACGAGGGGCGCGATCTCGAGAGCGATCCGGTCGACCTCTCCCGGCTGCTTATCGACGCGGTGAGCGATGCCCACGCCGCCGGTCCCGAGCACGAATGGTCGCTCGACATGCCCGATGAACCGGTGATGATCGATGGCGACGACGCGCGCCTGCACCAGGTTGTCGCCAATATTCTCACCAACGCCAGGGTTCACACGCCCGCCGGAACCGAGGTCGTGACCACCGTCGCGATCGACGGCTCGAACGCTGTCGTGACCGTGACCGATGACGGCCCCGGTATCCCCGCGGACCTGCAGCCTGTGCTGTTCGAGCGCTTCGCACGCGGCGATAGCTCCCGCTCCCGCGCCGCCGGTAGCACGGGACTCGGACTCGCGATCGTGGCCGCCGTCGTCGAGGGGCACGGTGGCACGGTGGACGTGCAGAGCGAGCCGGGCAACACCAGCTTCCGCGTCATCCTGCCTCGTGCACGCGCTGTGGATGCCGCGCCGTAATGACAGACTGGACGCACCCCAGATGTTAGGAAATACCGTGCGAATTGCTGTTACAGGTGCAAGTGGAAAATTGGGGCGCGCCGTCGTCCAGCGTCTCCTCGACTCCGGAAATGACGTCCATGCCCTCGATGTGGTCGGCGAACGCGGACCCGGATTCACCCGGGTCGATTTCACCGACTACGGCCAGACCGTGGATGCCCTGTTCGGCATCAACGATCGTCACGACGGTCTCGACGCGGTCGTGCACCTCGCCGCTGCACCGGCCGGCGGAATTCTGCCGGACTCCGAGACCTTCCACAACAACATGTCAGCCACCTTCAACGTGTTCCAGGGTGCAAGGCGGGCCGGCATTAAGACGATCGTCTACGCCTCGAGCGAGACCGTGCTCGGCATCCCATTCGAGACGCCGCCGCCCTATATCCCGGTGGACGAGGACTACGACACCCGACCAGAGAGCATCTACTCCGTCACGAAGCACCTCGAGGAGCAGCTTGCCCAAAAGCTGGTGCGCTGGGATCCCGAGCTGAGCATCGCAGCCCTGCGGTTCTCCAATGTGATGGACGTCGCGGACTACGCACCGTTCCGCTCGTTCGATGCGGACGCCGGCATCCGCAAGTGGAATCTCTGGGGCTACATCGACGCGAGGGATGGCGCCCAGGCCGTCGAGCGTGCGCTCGCTCTCGCGAAGCCCGGTTTCGAGGCCTACATCATCGCAGCGGCGGATACCGTGATGTCGCGGTCGAGCGCGAGCCTCGCCGCGGAGGTGTTCCCGTCCACGCGCATCACGCGGGAACTCGGCGAGCACGAAAGCCTCCTGTCCATCGACAAGGCTCGGCGGGTGCTCGGATTCGTGCCAGAACATTCCTGGCGCAACCATGCTTAGAAAGGCCATCGCCGTGGTCGTGTTGGCTACGGCGGCCGTTTTCGCGTCGGGAACCGCAGCCAATGCCCTCGATGAACCACGCGTGCCCGAGAACGTCGGCCAGTATTTCGCCGCCGGACTTGTGCCGCGTCTCGTCGAACTTTTTGGGGCTAAAGCCGGAGCGGAAGTGGTGTTTGACAGTGCAGCGAAGGTGGGAGGTATCCACCGTGTTCTGTCCTGGACCACCCGCTTTCTCTCCGGGGCGAAGACCGACGAACCGACCCGGCTGACCAATAATTGGGTTGCGCCGGTGACGGCAGCGGATGGAACGATCGCTGGTGTCGCGACGGTATGGATCAATCCCGCCAGCGATCAGCCGGAACTCGCCGACTTCTCTTCCGGACCCGCGCTCGCAACCGCTCTCGCCACAGCCCCGGCGGGCACGCTCATCATCCGCGACGACTCCCGCTCGGCCTGGTTCGCCACCGACGGCAGCACTCTTACGCCGCTCGTGAGTGGCTCGTCCGGTGTCTCCGCCGCGACCACACCGGCCGACTATCAGCGACAGTTCTCGCTCGTCGCGCCGGCGACAGCGGAGCCGGCGCCGAACCGCGGACTACTGATCGCGGTTTTAGTGCTCGGCATCGTGGTTGTGTTGCTTGCCGTGTTCGTGCTGCTCCCCGTCGGTCGGCGACGAGTCGGAGCGAAGGTCGCCTTGATTTCAGAGCGCGTTGCCGCCTCTGGTCCACCGCTCGTCACCGAGGTCGCTGCCGCCGTCACCGTTGAGGTGCCTGTGACTGCTGCGGTGAAGAAGGCTGCTGTGAAGAAGTCTCCCTAGGCGCACAGCGGAGTCGATTCGGTCTCTGAGACGGCCTCGCACCGACGGAGCCGGCACCGCGGATTGGCACCGCGGATTTGCACCGCGGATTTGCACCGCGCCCGCTGCGTCCCGTACTCTGAACGAAGCCAAAGACCGCCGGTCATCGGTTCGCCGTTCTTCAGTAATGAAGAACAGCTCCGATCCAAGGTTCGCCAGTGCCCCTATGGGATGCGACGAAAGCCTGCGCAGGTGTATTGAGAACTCCCCCAGAGAATCCTCTCCGTGGTTTTGCTCCGTGCGCTTGCGCCGGAGCTTTTTTTGTTTTCTCCCGTGATGAGGCCGGGCGAACTCGGTGGCCCGAAGCGCACGACACTACGAACCACCAATCCACCTAGGAGCCACATGGCGAACAAGGAAGCTTCGGTTGCCGAGCTCACGAACAAGTTCCGTGACTCGACCGCCGTTTTGCTCACCGAGTACCGCGGGCTCACTGTTGCTCAGCTGAAAACGCTGCGCACCACCCTCAGTGAGAACGCCACGTACGCCGTGGTGAAGAACACGCTGACCAAAATTGCGGCCAACAACGCGGGGATCTCGTCATTCGACGAGGACCTCGTCGGTCCGTCCGCAATCGCATTCGTACACGGTGACCCGGTCACCGTTGCGAAGGGTCTTCGCGACTTCGCCAAGGCAAACCCGCTGCTCGTGATCAAGGGTGGTTACTTCGACGGTAACCCCCTCACGGCTGCAGAGGTCATCAAGCTCGCCGATCTCGAAACCCGAGAGGTGCTGCTCGGCAAACTTGCCGGCGCCTTCAAGGCTTCGCTGTTCGGTGCTGCCTACATGTTCAACGCACCGCTCGCCAAGGCCGTTCGCACGGTCGACGCGCTGCGCGAGAAGCAGGATTCCGCCTCCTAATTCCCTCACCGGGATGATCCCCTCACCGGGATAGGCAGCGCGGCTTAAACACGAAATAACAAGGAGAAAAATCATGGCAAAGCTTTCAGGCGACGAACTCATCGAGGCATTCAAGGAGCTCACGCTCATTGAGCTCAGCGAGTTTGTCAAGAAGTTCGAAGAGGTCTTCGAGGTCACCGCGGCCGCCCCCGTCGCAGCTGCTGCTGCCGGTGGAACCGCCGCCCCCGTCGAAGAGGTCGAAGAGAAGGACTCCTTCGATGTCGTTCTCGAGTCCATCGGTGACAAGAAGATCCAGGTCATCAAGGAGGTCCGTGCCCTCACGAGCCTCGGTCTCGGCGAGGCCAAGGCCGTCGTGGACAATGCTCCCGGCGTCGTGCTCGAGGGTGTCAACAAGGAGACCGCCGAGAAGGCGAAGGCTCAGCTCGAAGAGGCCGGCGCAACCGTTTCCCTCAAGTAGCAAAGGCCCTGCGGGGCGATCGTTCGACGTGTGACCGAGGTCACGCGAAGCGCGGGAAAACGGCCCTCGAGACTGCCGCACAGGCGGACTCGGGGGCCGTCGCGTGTATCCGTCGTCACCGGTCGACCATCCAGGGCGTGCGTCTCGCTAACCTGCTACTCCGTGCCACTCCGCGCTACTCCCTGCGGGAGGGGCCGTGCTGCTGCGTCGTACGACAAAGTCCACGGGCATGGTGATTCGCTCATTGGGAATGGCGCCGGTGTGCGGCCCGAGTCGATCCAGAATGAGTTGCACTGCGCGTTGTCCCTGCTCGGTCGGATGCTGTTCGAGCGTCGTGAGGCCGAACATCTCTGCGAGAGCGTGACCGTCGATTCCGACGACAGACAATTGTGCGGGCACCGCGATGCCGAGTTGGCGTGCCGCCAGGATCACCCCGATTGCGATCTCGTCGCAGCCGGCGACGATGGCTGTTGGGCGGGACGACGGATCGGAGAGCACGGCAAGTGCTCCGGCGTACCCCCCGGGAATCGAGTATGCCACCGCGCGAAAGTCTCCGCGGTGGGACAGGCCTGCGATTGCGAGGGCCTGGCGAAAACCGGCGAGACGCTGCGTGTGCACGGCGAAGTCCATCTGTTCATGTTGATCTCCGCCGAGATGCATAATTCGCGTGTGACCGAGGCTCACCAAATGGTCGGTGAGAAACCTTGAGGCCGAGGCATCGTCGATGCTCACCGTCGAGATGGCTGGGATTTCGCCGCCGATTCCGACAATCGGTTTGCCGAGAGCAGTGAGTGATCCCACCTCGAGGGGGTTGAGGGAGATGCCAACCACCACCACCGCATCAACTCGCTTACGCCTGAGCAAGTAGTCGAAAATGTGTTGGCGACGCGCGGCATCGTCATGCAGCCGGTAGAGGGTCAAGTCGTAGCCTGCAGAAATCAGGGCACTCTCGATTCCCTCGAGCACCTCGGCAAAAAACCAGCGATTTACGAACGGAATCACGACGCCGACATTGCGAGTAAGCCCGGTCGCGAGGCTGGACGCGATGGACGAAGGTATGTAACCGATATCGGCCGCCGCACTCTGGACGCGAGAACGGGTCGCGCCGGAAACATAGCCGTTGCCGCTGAGCGCGCGTGACGCAGTTGACTTCGACACCCCGGCAAGGCGAGCGACATCGGCTATTGCGCTCAAGAGGACCTCGGATTCGACAGCGTTGACGAGCGATGGCTCATCCTACGCATGAGAGGGGGTGTGTGGGAAACGCGTCACAAATGTATGGGTGCGCTCCCACGGTGACCGGGGGTTCGAGTAGGCCATTTACGGCGACGTGACAGAAACGTTAGGTAACGCGGGACAATAAGCGCTTGCATAACGCTCGCATCGCCCGTAGTTTGATGCAGTGGAACCGGTTCCTCATTGCGAGTGTCCTCTCGCAGAGTTCGGAGCGGATCGGTTTCAATCGCACGACCCATCCCCAACCCTCAACGAGGAGGAGTCACATGAGTTCCACCCCGCTTCGCAGCACAGTAGCCCGCAAAAAGTTGCACCGTCGAATCACAGCACCGATCGTCTTTTTCACCATCGCAGGACTCGCTCTCGCCGGATGCTCGTCGTCGGGAGGAGGCGCTCCCGCTTCGACCAAGGGCCCGGGCAATGCCGGTAAGGCCGATGGAGTGGTGACCGTCTATGGCACCATCGTCGACACCGAATCGGAACTTCTCCAGAAGTCGTGGGCCGACTGGGAGACGAAGAACAAGATCAAGATCAAATATGAGGGCTCGAAGGAGTTCGAGACCCAGATCAGCGTTCGGGCCCAGGGCGGCAACGCACCCGACATCGCGATCTTCCCGCAGCCCGGCCTCTTGCACGACCTGGCCTCGCGCAACTTCATTCAGCCCGAGCCCGCTGCGGCGGCTGCCAACGTCAAAAAATACTGGTCGAAGGACTGGGCGGGTTACGCCACGACCGATGGGACGCTCTATGCCTCGCCGCTCATGGCGAGCGTCAAGGGCTTCATCTGGTACTCACCGGCCAAGTTCAAGGAGTGGGGCGTCGAGGTGCCAAAGACCTACGATGAGCTGCTCACCCTGACCAAAACCATCCAGGAGAAGACCGGCAAGGCTCCGTGGTGCGCGGGATTCGGCTCCGATGCCGCGACCGGCTGGCCCGGAACCGACTGGGTCGAAGACCTCTTGCTTCGCCAGTCGGGCGCAGCCACGTATGACAAGTGGGTCACGCACAAGATCCCGTTCACCGACCCGGCCGTCAAAAAGGCGTTCGACTCGGTCGGCAAGATTTTGCTCGACCCGAAATATGTGAACGCAGGCCTCGGAGACGTCAAGTCGATCAACTCGACTCCGTTCGGTGATGTCGCCCGCGTAGTGGGCAATGGCCAGTGCGCGATGACCCATCAGGCATCCTTCTTCGACGGATTCATCCAGGACCCGAAGAATGGCAACGCGACTGTCGGACCGGACAAGCAGGTCTGGGCCTTCATCACCCCGCCGACCGATGCCAGTGCTGGCCCGGCCGTCACCGGTGGTGGCGAGATGGTTGCCGCATTCTCCAACGATGCCGACACCAAGAAGGTGCAGGCATACCTGTCCAGCCCCGAGTGGGCAAACAGCCGCGTCAAGCTCGGCGGTGTGATCAGCGCCAACAGCGGTCTCGACCCGGCCAGTGCGTCCAGCCCCATCCTGCAGTCCGCGATCAAGACGCTGCAGGACCCGAAGACGACTTTCCGCTTTGACGGATCGGACCTGATGCCCGGTGTGGTCGGATCTGGCTCGTTCTGGACCGGCATGGTCGACTGGATCAATGGCAAGTCGACGGACGAGGTCCTGAAGACCATCGATGCGTCGTGGCCGTCCAAGTAGTATCTGAAGCCCGCTAGGTAACACCCCAGCGCAAGAGGCCGGCAGAGAACTTTTTCTGTCGGCCTTTCCGCACCCATTGCTACGGTGTACAGCTATGTAGGTGCAACTGCAAGCTCCTGAGTCCACCGCCGTACTCGAAAGGGCACCATGTCAGATTTCTTCAACTGGATAGCGACGCTCCCCGCGTTGGTCCAAGTCCCCCTCGTGGTCGGTGCGTTCGTCGCTGTGGTCGCGGTCATCCTCTTCTTCGTCGAGATCGCCCCGCGTTCCGGGCGCCGTTACACGATCATCCGCCTCGCGGTGTGCGTCATCGCACCGCTTGTCATCTTCCTATTCCTCGGATCGGTGGCGTGGGCCGCGGCGGCCGCCGCTGTCCTCGGTGGTCTCTTCTTCATCCTCGACTATCGCGCGAAGAAGGGAGCGGGCTACCTCATGCAGCTGGTGGGTTTCCTCGCCCCGGCTCTGATCCTGCTCCTTGTCGGCCTTGTCTACCCGACGATCTTGACGACGATCGCCGCATTCCAGAACAACCGCGGTAACCGATTTGTCGGCATCGAGAACTTTGTCTGGATCTTCACTCAGCCGACCGGTATCCGGGTCGTGTTGAACACCGTCATCTGGGTGCTCATCGTTCCGGCGTTCTCGACCGCGATCGGGCTCGCGTACGCCGTCTTTATCGACAAGTCGCGCGGCGAGAAATTCTTGAAGATCCTGGTCTTCATGCCCATGGCGATCTCGTTCGTCGGTGCCTCGATTATCTGGAAGTTCGTCTACACCGCGCGGCCGGCGGGAGAGAACCAGATCGGTCTTCTCAACCAGCTGGCCGTGCTCTTCGGTGGGCAGCCGACCGACTTCGTGTCCATCTCGCCCTGGAATACGTTCTTTCTGATCGTTGTGCTCGTCTGGATCCAGACCGGATTCGCGATGGTCGTGCTCTCGGCGGCCATCAAGGGCGTGCCGACCGAGCAGCTGGAGGCCGCGGAGCTTGACGGCACGAACGCCTGGGAGCGGTTCATCAATGTGACCGTGCCGGGCATCCGCTCATCCCTCATAGTCGTGCTCACCACGATCTCGATCGCGTCTTTGAAAGTATTCGACATCGTGCGGACCATGACGGCCGGTGCCAACAGCACGAGCGTCATCGCCAATGAGATGTACACGCAGTGGAAGGGGTTCGAAAACGGACGCTCGGCCGCGTTCGCGCTGGTGCTCTTCGTACTGGTCCTACCCATCGTCATCTACAACGCACGGCAGATCCAGAAGCAGAGGGAGATCCGATGAGCGCCGTTACGCCTATCGACGTACCGATCGACGCAGCAACCCGACGCGCCCTCGGGCGGGGTGAACTCGCGGCAGAGCGCAGCATCACCAAGCGCACCAAGAAACGCCTGACCAGTCGCGGGGCGACGATCGCGTCTCTCATCATCGCCCTTCTCTGGACGGTCCCCACCTTCGGGCTCTTCATCTCCTCGATCCGTCCGGCTGCCCTGATCAACACCACCGGGTGGTGGACCATCTTCCAGAACCCCGGGCTCACCTTCGACAACTATTCGCAGGTTCTGAAGGCCGGAAACAGCCAGCTGAACCTCGGACAGGCGTTCATCAACTCGATCGCAATCACGCTCCCGGCGACGTTGATCCCGCTCACCATCGCGAGCCTTGCGGCCTACGGGTTCGCCTGGATGAACTTCCGTGGCAAGAACTGGATGTTCATCGGGGTGTTCGCGCTTCAGATCGTGCCACTGCAGATGGCTCTCGTGCCCCTCTTGAGCCTCTTCTCCCGAGGCTTGAGCATCGGCGATGTGCAGTTGTTCTCCGGGTTGAACGCGAGTGGCTCCTATACCCAGGTCTGGATCGCTCACACGATCTTCGGGCTCCCTCTCGTCATTTTCCTGCTCCATAACTTCATTGCGGAGTTACCCGCAGAGCTGATCGAGGCAGCGCGCGTGGATGGGGCGGGGCACGGGCAGATCTTCTTCCGGATCGTGCTCCCGCTCACCATGCCGGCGATTGCGTCGATTGCGATCTTCCAGTTCCTCTGGGTCTGGAACGACCTGCTGGTGGCACTGGTCTTCGCTGACGGTCAGGTTGCACCGATGACGAAGTTGCTCGCGGAGATCACCGGTGGGCGCGGCCAGGACTGGCAACTCCTGACCTCGGGAGCATTCATCTCGATCCTCGTTCCATTGATCGTGTTTTTCGCGCTCCAGCGGTTCTTCGTGCGCGGCCTGCTCGCGGGTAGCACCAAGGGTTGAGACATCCGCTCGCACGCCGCTGTGGCATCGGCGTGAGGGTCCGGGCTCCCGCCGCGAGCGAGTTTCGCCGAGGGCGAATCCGCACGGGAGTATCAGCGTGCGTGCGTAAAGTGATCGAGTGAGCGGAATGCACGGCGGAAGCACCCCGGTGGGGCGAATGGGTAAGCAGCGCACCCGCATCAGCGGATCCGATGCTGATGCCCAGAAGGCCGAGAATGCGGATGCCCCGCGCATCCCCGACCTGCTCGCCCGCATCGCCCAACTGTTCCAGCCTCACCGTCGGGCGCTCGGAGTCACGGCGGTGCTGGTGATCATCAGCGCCGGACTCACCGTGGTGCCCCCGCTGCTCACCCGGCAGGCCTTCGACGTTGGCCTGTTCCCGCCCTCCGGCCGACCGAACTTCCCGGTGCTCCTTGAGATTGTCGGTCTGATGATCGTGATCTACGTCGCATCCGCGGGCCTCGGAGTCTGGCAGACCTTCCTCACCGCCACGGTCGGCAACCGGGTGATGGGCGCGCTGCGGGTGCGGCTGTTCGGGCACCTCCAGAAGATGGAACTCGCGTTCTTCACGCGGACCAAGACCGGCATCATCCAGTCCCGGCTGCAGAATGACGTCGGCGGTGTCGCGAGCGTGCTCACCAATACGGTGGCGAGCGTGCTCGGAAACACGGTGACGGTCGCGGCTGCCTTCGTGAGCATGCTGGTGTTGTCGTGGCAGCTCACGATCGTGGCGGTGATCCTCATGCCGATCCTCGTGATCGCCCAACGCCGGGTAGGGCGGGTGCGCGCGAAGATCGCCACCAAAACGCAGGAGTCGCTCAGCGACATGACCGCGATTACGCAGGAGACCCTGTCGGTATCCGGCATCCTGTTGGCCAAGAGCTTCAACCAGCAGGCCACGGAGGTCGCCCGCTACAGCGACGAAAACGATAACCAGATCCGGCTGCAGGTGCGCGAGCAGATGAGCGGCCAGTGGTTCTTCGCGATGGTGCAGATTTTCCTCGCCATCATCCCTGCTGTGATCTACCTCTGCACTGCCTGGCTGCTTTTTCATAACGTCGTCGTCACCGCCGGCACGATCGTGGCCTTCACCACCGTGCAGGCACGGCTCATGTGGCCGCTGCTCGGACTCATGCGCGTGGCGCTCGACCTGCAGACTTCGCAGGCGCTGTTCGCCCGCATTTTCGAATACCTCGACCTGCATCCCGCGATCTCGGATGCCCCGAACGCGCATCCGGTCGACTCCGCCAAACTCGGCCACGTGCGATTCGATGACGTGGTCTTTGCGTACCCCGACTCGGGCGAGGACACGCCTCCGACCCTCAAGGGCGTTTCCTTCGCGATCGAACCGGGGCAGTTCGCCGCCTTCGTCGGGCCGTCGGGAGCGGGCAAGACCACGGTGTCCTACCTCATCCCCCGGTTGCACGACGTGACCGGTGGCCGCATCCTGTTCGGCGGAGACGACGTGCGAGAGCTCGAACAGGACTCCCTGGTGGCCAACATCGGCATCGTCAGCCAGGAGACTTACCTGTTCCACGCCACGATTGCCGAAAACCTGCGCTATGCGAAGCCGAGTGCGACGGATGCCGAGCTCGAGCAGGCGGCGCGGGCCGCGAACATCCACGACACCATCGCGTCATTTCCCTTGGCCTACGACACCGTCGTCGGCGAGCGCGGATACCGCCTGAGCGGTGGTGAGAAACAGCGCATCGCCATCGCGAGGGTGCTGCTCAAGGACCCACGGGTGCTCATCCTCGATGAAGCCACGAGTGCTCTGGACTCGATCTCCGAACGGATCGTGCAGGATGCTCTCGATACGGCGTCGGCCGGCCGTACGACGATCGCGATCGCGCACCGCTTGAGCACGATCCTGGAGGCGGAAGAAATTCTGGTGCTGCATCATGGCGAGGTCGTCGAGCGCGGCACGCATCGCTCCCTGATCGAACGGCGCGGCTTGTACGATCGGCTCTTTCGGTTGCAGACTGGTAATGTGCCAGTTCATGCCGGAGGTGAAACAGATTCGCGTCTTACCCCGCCGCACGCGGACGGGGATGATGTGCATGCAGTCTCGGCCACGCGCTTGCCAACAAGCGCGACTCCCGGGTAGCTTCGACTCCCAACGAATTTCCCCTTTTGGACTGAGCCTCTCCCAACCATCGTGCAGCTATCGGTCGCCGCCGGCACTGACGTCGGGCGCATTCGCGCTGGCAATGAGGACAGCCTGTATGCGGACGCGGATCAGGAACGCGGCCTGTTCATCGTCGCCGACGGCATGGGAGGCCACGCCGCAGGTGAGGTGGCCAGCGAGATGGCGGTCCAGATCGTCGCGCGCGACCTGGCGCCGGTTCGAGATCTCGCGGGTGCCGATCCGCTCGTCCGCATGGGAGAGGCGCTCAAAGCTGCCAACCGCGCCATTTATGAGCGCAC
>ENA-OFCD01000601-OFCD01000601.1-metagenomes-genome-assembly--contig:-NODE-601-length-21960-cov-4.382652_pt1 | contig 21960 bp, 20 predicted proteins | sample MGYA00153392_OFCD01 | MGnify analysis MGYA00153392
CCGCAGACAACCTCAGCCATCGATGTCGCACACATCACACGATGAAACATCAAACCAAATGGCGGGTGGAAAAACCGCCCGGTGCCGAGCGCGCAGTGTGGACCAGCCCCACCGGCTACAGCCGAGAAGCCGATCCGCCACCGTTTTAGCGTGCCCAACATGATGGCCGACGACAACTAACTGACACGCACACCGAGAATCCGCGGAAAGGATCCCGCAGGTCGCGCGCCAATACCTGAACCGATCCCACTAGTCTGGCGACAGCTTGGGAATAGAACCGGATGGGCAACTCCGCCCTTGCGTGTGCCACTTGGCCGAGCACTACACCTACGGCGATCCACGGCAACACCTTGGCCTAGGTCGTGGTCGCCCTGGCAGCCGTCGTCGATAACATGCGTTAAATTCTGACTTTCTACAAGGGAGAGCTCGCCGTCTTTTCAATGACCGCGAAGAACGACGACATCGCCCGCACCGTCTGGCAAAGAGACGGTCCCGCACCTCACGGTGACGAGACGACCAAACCCCCAGGCTAGGTCTCGCCCGCACCCCCCAACTCCTGCATACTTTCAACCGATTAATTCGGCCTGCCAGAAATCATTCTGACGAGCCGATCATGCGCTAACCGGCCGTTCCGCCATAGGCCGATCGGGCAGAAGAGATCCGTAAGAGCATAGAAAATGGGCCGGACAATTGTTGACCAGTTGTCGCGACCCATTTTCCGAACGAGTACCGGGCAATTGCCCGAACTTCCCCACTGTGCGCGAAGGGGGACTTGAACCCCCACGCCCTAACGGGCACCAGCACCTCAAGCTGGCGCGTCTACCATTTCCGCCATCCGCGCGCATTCGGTTTTTTCCGGTGCTTCAGAAGCACCGACGTATGACATTAGCATGCGTGCGGGGCGCCTCTGGAACGCGGGCCGGGGTCCCGAAAGCGGCGCTCCGGCCTCGAGACGATACCGTTGACCCATGGTGACTGAGACCCCCGACGACGAGCTCGACACGACCGCGCGCATCGCCCGCGACCTGATTCGCTTCGATACGACCAACTACGGCGGCGGCAAATCCAACGGCGAGACGGATGCCGCGGAATACGTCTCTGCCTACCTCACGGGCCTCGGGCTCAGTCCTGAACTCTTTGAATCCGAACCCGGGCGCGTCAGCGTGGTCGCCAGGGTCGAGGGATCCGACCGCTCGAAGCCTGCCCTTGTGGTGCACGGCCACACGGATGTCGTGCCTGCCCAACCCGACAACTGGTCGGTCGATCCCTTCGGCGGTGTCATCCAAGACGGCATGCTCTGGGGCCGCGGTGCGGTCGACATGAAGAACATGGACGCGATGATGCTCACCTCGCTCGCGGACATCCTCGGCGCCGGTCAGCAGCCCTCACGGGACCTGGTGATCGCCTTCTTCGCCGACGAGGAAGCCGGGGGAGTGCTCGGTTCGGGCTACCTGGTAAAGAATCATCCCGAGCTGTTTGCCGGCGCGACCGAGGCGATCAGCGAGGTGGGAGGCTACTCGGTCACTCTTAACGGAACGCGCGCCTACCTGCTGCAGACCGGTGAGAAGGCCCTGGTCTGGGTGAAGCTCATCGCTCGAGGCACCGCGTCCCACGGCTCGCACGTGATGCGCAACAATGCCGTCACGAAGCTCGCCGAAGCCGTCGCCATCGTCGGTCGCCGCGAATGGCCGGTGCGACTTACCGACACCACGACCGAGCTTCTCGGCGAGCTGGCCCGCATCCTCGAGGTCGACCCGCAAAAGGTCGGTCCGGATGAGATCGCCCTTGCCACCGGCACGACGAGCCGATTCATTCAGGCTTCGCTGCGCACAACGACCAATCCCACCGCACTCACCGCCGGCTACAAGCACAACGTGATCCCCGACACCGCCGAGGCTCTCATCGACATCCGCACCCTCCCGGGCGAAGAGGATGCCGTGCTCGCCGAGCTCGCGGAAATGGTGGGCCCCGACATCGAGATCGTGGTGCTCCACCGCGACATCGGCCTGGAGACCGCGTTCTCCGGCCCGCTCGTCGAGGCGATGACCGCGGCACTTAATGAGCACGATCCGGGTGCGCCGGTGCTGCCGTACATGCTGTCGGGCGGCACCGACAACAAAGCCCTTTCTCTTCTGGGCATCAAGGGCTACGGCTTTGCGCCGCTCAAACTGCCGCCGGAGCTCGACTTTCCCGCCATGTTCCATGGCGTTGACGAGCGGGTGCCACTCGAAGCGTTAGTGTTTGGCAGGCGCGTCCTCGGGGACCTGCTCCTCCATTACTGATTGGACCCGCCCGTGGGCTTGCTCAACGCGATCATCCTCGGCATCGTCCAGGGCCTCACCGAGTTCTTGCCGATCTCCTCGAACGCGCATCTTCGCCTCGTCAGCCTCTTCCTGCTCGATGGTAAGGATCCGGGTGCCGCCTTCACCGCGATCATCCAACTGGGAACCGAACTCGCCGTCATCGTCTATTTCGGTGCGGACCTGTGGCGGATCATCTCGCGCTGGTTTCTCTCGCTGTTCAAGCGGGTGCCGCGCAACGACTCAGACGCCAAGATGGGCTGGTTCATCATTCTCGGCTCCGTGCCGATCGTGGTACTCGGCCTGATCTTCCAGAAGACGATCGAAACCACGCTGCGTTCGCTGTGGATCATCGCCGTCTCCCTCATCGTCTTCGGCATCCTTCTCGGCATCGCGGACCATGTCGGCGCGAAGAAACGTCGACTGAGAAACCTCACCGTTCCCCACGCGGCCATCTACGGTGGTGCGCAGGCACTCGCCCTCATCCCGGGCGTCTCCCGTTCGGGCGGCACGATCACCGCCGGACTCTTCCTTGGCTATGAGCGCGCCGCCGCGGCGCGCTATTCGTTTCTCCTCGCGATCCCGGCGGTTTTTGGAAGCGGGCTGTTCGAGCTCTATAAAACGATCAAATCACCCGGCGCGGAGGTGTTCACCGGAGGCGAGACCGCGGTGGCAACGGTCGTCTCCTTCGTCGTCGGACTCGCGGTGATCGTCTTCTTCATGAACTACATCTCGAAGCGGTCGTTCCTGCCCTTCGTCATCTACCGCCTCGCACTCGGCGGCACCCTCGTCGTGCTGCTGGCCACCGGGGCGCTCCGAAGCGCCTAAACGCCCATCGGTACCTTCTGGCGTCCATCCTGGCGACAGGCCGAGGTCGTGTTCAAAAAGATTGTGATTATCCCCTTCTGGGGCCTAACATTCGCCGTCGCTGCGGACTACCGTGAAGCTAATCGTCGTGGAGGTAGCGAATTAACGCGCATTTCGAGCAAGGCCCCGGGTCTGTCCCTCAGGCCTCAAGTGATATCACGGGAGCAGAGTTGCCCGCCGCGATTCGTTCCGCCAGCGCCACCGGACTTCGCCACAAGTCGAGCTCGGTACCGACCTGTCACGGTCGTGCCTTCTCCCACCAGGACGCCATCGACTATCAGGAATGGGTCAAATCCGGAGAGTTGAAGTAACGCTAGGTACCTGCTCCTTGCCACCTGCCACCTGGCGGCTCGCCTAGGGTGGAGTGGTGCAATCCTGGACCCGCCCGAATGTCCCTCGCCTGCCCGGACGCGGTATCGCTCCACGCATCTTTGACGCAGCCACCCAGGGGTTGGTCGAAGCTAGCCCACACGAGTCCACGCCGAATCTCGCGAGCGTCTATGTCTGTGGGATCACTCCCTATGACGCAACTCATCTCGGACATGCTGCGACCTATCTCGCCTTCGACACCCTCATCCGGGTCTGGCTTGATGCCGGATTCGACGTGCGGTACGTGCAGAACGCTACTGACATCGACGACCCGCTTCTCGAGCGCGCAACCCGTGACGGGGTGGACTGGCGTGACCTCGCGGCCTCCCAAATAGAGCTGTTCCGCGGAGATATGCAGACGCTCAGCATCATCCCGCCGGACGAGTATGTCGCTGTCACGGAGGTCATCTCGGATGTCGCGGACGCCGTGAAGATTCTCGTTCAGAATGGGTCTGCCTACCCCGTGCCAAGCCCCGATGCTGCCGACGATCTCTATTTCGACAGCAGTTTCACCCTGCCTGCCTGGCACCTCGGGCTCGAGAGCACCCTCGATCGCCCTGCGATGCTCCAGCTCAATGCGGAACGCGGCGGGGACCCGCTTCGGCCGGGCAAGCGAGACCCACTGGATCCACTGCTCTGGCGCTCGGAGCGGGTCGGCGAGCCGGCCTGGAACTCCTCGATCGGTCGCGGTCGACCCGGCTGGCACGTCGAGTGTTCCGTGATCGCACTCGAACATCTTCCGATGCCGCTTACGGTTAACGGGGGCGGCCGGGACCTGGTCTTTCCCCATCATGAATTCAGCGCCGGTCATGCCGCCGCGCTCACCGGTCACGCACTCGCTGGCATCTACGCCCATGCGGGAATGGTGGCCTACGAGGGCGAAAAGATGAGCAAGTCCCTCGGCAACCTCGTGCTCGTCTCCCGACTCGTCGCGGGCGGGACTGACCCGCGGTCCATCCGGCTCGCATTGCTCTCGGAGCCCTATCGCAGCGACTGGGAATGGACGGATGCGCACCTGCGCATCGCGGACGAGCGGCTGGCCTCCTGGACGGCGTGGGCCGCGGCGCCGGACGACGACGACGACGATGACTTCCTCGCCGAGTTAAGAGAACGGCTGGCGGACGACCTCGACACCGCCGGTGCGATCGCCGTGATCGACGCCCGCATACGTGCGGGAGCCGCTGCAACCGTGACGGCGGTCAGCGCGATCGACGCGCTGCTCGGCATCCGCCTCACGCCCTAACGAGCGAGACGGGTGTTACTCGCGCGGGCCTCGGTCGTCCGGGGGAAGCGAGGGCGGACCCCCTGGTCCGGCGGTACCGCGCCCATCCGCCTTGCCGTCCCGTCGCCGCAGGTATTTCTCGAACTCCTGGGCGATCGCCTCGCCGCTTGCTTCGGGGGAGTCGACGGTGTCTCTCGCCTGCTCAAGCTGGGCGATATAGGTCGCCATTTCGTCGTCTTCGCTCGCGAGCACGTCGATTCCGCTCTCCCAGGCAGCGGACTCGTCCACGAGTTCTCCCCGCGGAATCACCACATCGATCAGCTCCTCGAGTTTGTCGATGATCGCGAGCGTCGCTTTGGGCGACGGCGCGTTGTGCACATAGTGCGGAACGGATGCCCAGATCGACACCGTGGGAATCCCCGCCTTCTCCGCCGCGTCACCGAGCACCGACAGGATGCCAACCGGGCCCTCGTAGGAACTCTTCTCCACCGCAAGTTGTCGACGCAGGAGCGCGTTCTCGCTGCTCACGAAAACCGAGATCGGCCGGGTGTGGGGCACGTCGGCGAGCATCGCGCCGAGAAAGACAACGCCGGTGATGTGATTCTCGGTGATGGTGGCCATGATCTCGGCGGTGAAGCTCTTCCAATTGCGGGAGGGCTCCGTGCCGAGTAGCAGGTAGATATTCGACGCATTCTCGCCGATGGTGCCCGGTTCGGTGTCGGAGCTCTGCTGCGAGCGCTGGCCAAGCACGCTGGTCGGGCCGTAGGTGACGACCGTCGGCCAGACGAGAAGACGATTGCCGTCATCATCCTGCGTGACGGTCGGGCGGTTGAACTGATAGTCGAAGTACCGTTCCGCGTCGATTTCGGCGATCGGGTAGAGGTCGAGCAGGTCTTTCAGCGTCGAGACGGCACCGCTCGCTGCCTCCCCGGCGTCGTTCCAGCCCTCGAACGCGACGACAAGCAGTCGACCATTCAACATTCCCGCGTTTGGCACTCGTTACCCTCTGGAGTCGCGTTTTAGTGGACGGCCGAGTGTGGCCTGCGCGACTTCCTTCCGTCAAGGATAGAACCCTCGTCCCTCTAAACTTGAGTCCCGTGACCGAACTCCTCCCCGCCGCCGTCCTCTGGGACATGGATGGCACCCTTGTCGATACCGAGCCGTATTGGCTGACCGCGGAGGCAGAGCTCGTCGCATCCTTCGGTGGCACCTGGACCCATGAAGACGGGCTCACGCTCGTCGGATCCGGCCTGTGGCACGCGGCGGGCATCCTGCAGCATCGCGGTGTCGACCTCGCCGAAGACGAGATCGTGAACCGCCTTACCGACAGGGTGATGGAGCAGATCGAGACCGGCGTGGCGTGGCGTCCTGGAGCGCTCGAGCTGCTCGCCGAGTTGCGGGACGCGGGCATCCCGACCGCCCTCGTCACCATGTCGATCCGACGTATGGCCGAGCATGTCTCCTCATTCATTCCTTTTACCGCATTCGACCACATCGTCGCCGGCGATTCTGTCACCCACAGCAAGCCCCATCCGGAGCCCTACCTGCTCGGTGCGGAACTTCTCGGTGTCGATGCGGTCCGCTGTGTTGCCATCGAGGATTCGACACCGGGACTTGCCTCGGCAGTCGCCGCCGGGGCAGTCGCCATCGGCGTTCCCCTGCATTCGCCTCTCGAGCACGGCCGCGGCTATACGATCTGGCCCACTCTCACCGGTCGGGGAATCTCCGACATCTCCGAACTCCTGCAATCGAATCGAACGGATGCCGCATGACCGCCGTTCGCCGCCAGAGCGGCCCATTTCGCGCGGGGGACCGTGTGCAGCTCACCGGTCCAAAGGGTCGCCTCAACACCATCACCCTCGAAACCGGCAAGGTTTTCCACACCCACCGCGGCATGATCGACCACGATGCACTGATCGGGCTCGCGGATGCCTCGGTCGTCATCGCGACGAACGGCGACGAGTACCTCGCCCTTCGCCCGCTCCTTAACGATTTCGTGATGTCCATGCCGCGCGGGGCCGCCATCATCTACCCGAAGGATGCTGCGCAGATCCTCAGCCTCGGCGACATCTTCCCCGGTGCGACGGTCGTCGAAGCGGGGGTCGGATCGGGCGCTCTCAGCCTCTGGCTGCTCCGCGGCATCGGACCGACCGGATCCCTCACCTCCTTCGAACGCCGCGAGGAATTCGCCGACGTGGCCCGCGGCAACGTCGAATCCTTCCTGGGTGCCGAGCCCGACAACTGGACCGTGACCGTCGGCGATCTCGTCGAATCTCTTCCCAGTGCCGCACAGAACGGCTCGGTCGACCGGGTCGTGCTCGACATGCTCGCCCCCTGGGAGTGCTTGCGCGTCGTCGCCGATGCCCTCGCGCCCGGCGGCGTGCTGCTCTGCTACATCGCCACGGTCACCCAGCTTTCGCGAGTAGCCGAGGCCGTGCGCGGAACGGGACTCTTCACCGATCCGGATTCCTCCGAGACCATGGTGCGCGGCTGGCATGTGGAGGGACTCGCGGTGCGTCCCGACCACCGGATGGTCGCCCACACCGGTTTTCTGCTCACCGCCCGCAGGCTGGCGCCCGACACCGTGTTGCCACAGCTCAAGCGCCGACTCTCCAAGTCTGACTACACCGACGAGGATGTCGAGGCCTGGACCCCCGGAGCACTCGGCGAGCGCTCCGTCACAGATAAGCGTTTGCGCAAGACCGCTCGTGCCGCTCAAGCGACCGCCGGTCACGCGAGGACCGCCGCTGGTGCCGTGGACCGTGCCGAGGCGGACGAACCGCCCCTCGACTCACTCTAGAATTGTCTCCGTTCCACGAGCTCGATCGAAATGAGGATTCGTGCGCAAGACCACAGCGCTGATTGCCGCCATCGCCCTTCTCGGTGGCCTGACCGCCTGCTCCGGCGGCACGGCAGCCAGCACCGCCGGATGCGATCCTGTTGTTCTGCCGGGTAAGGCCTCGGCGGTGATCACTGCGCCGGGCAAACTGGGGTCAGCGCCGAAGGTAGGGTTTCCCACGCCGCTCTACACGGAGACCACCCAGGCCTCGACGATCATCGCGGGCACGGGCGCACCAATCACAGCCGGACAGCCCGTCATTCTGGACGTCACGATCCTCAACGGCGCGGATGCCACGCCGTTGCAGAAGACCAGCTACGCCGCCACCGGCGGAAGCCTCATCACGGCCGGAAAATCCACCTTCCCGGCCGTCAGCGAGGGCCTGGAGTGTGCGAAGGTCGGATCTCGAATCTCGATCGTTGGCTCGGCCAAAGACAGCCACAGGGGCGCCGCCGATGCCGCCAACGGGATCGGCAAGGACGACTCATTCGTCTATGTCGTCGATATAAAGGGCGCGTTCCTCGCCAAGGCGAATGGCGCCGACCAGATTCCTGTCAACGGCATGCCCGCGGTCGTCCTCACCGCCGACGGTACCCCCGGGATCAGCGTTCCCGATCGCTCCGCGCCGAAGACCTCCACGGTCAACGTGCTGAAAGAAGGCTCTGGCGACAAGGTGAAGAGCAACCAGTTCCTCGTGGTCAAATTCACTGCAATCGGCTGGAATTCCAAGACCGTGTTCGACTCCACCTGGACCGATCACCAGGCCTCGGTCCTGCAGGTCGGCGCAGCCACTGTCTCGCCGGGGCTGAGTAAGGCGCTCATCGGGCAGCGGGTCGGTTCGCAGGTTCTCGCGGTGCTTCCTCCCCGGGCGGCGGCCGTCGCTGACGGTTCCGGCAAGGCTCCCGCCGACGATGCGGCCGTCTACGTCGTGGACATCCTCGGCATCGCCGGGTAAGTTACCACCCGACCGGTGCGCCGGCTTCATCCGGACACAGGCCGAGTGTCTTCGAAAATTCATTCCAGACCAGGATTACCCGTGCCAGCTGCAAGCGTCTCCAGAATTCCCGTCGAGGAGCGGCTGTTCAGTCTCGTGCTCGCACTCCTCGCGACCGAGACCGGCCTGACCAAGAACGAGGTGCTGTCCACGGTGCAGGGCTACCGCCAGCGCTACCGGGCGGGCGGCGACAACGCAAACCTCGAGCGCCAGTTCGAACGCGACAAAGACGACATCCGCGATCTCGGAGTGCCGCTTGAGACCGTGGACTCACCCGGTCAGGCCGGCAATAACCAGAACCTGCGCTATCGCATCCCGCGGGGGAGCTACGAATTACCAAGCGACATCACCTTCTCCGCCGAGGAGACGACGCTGCTCAATCTCGCCGCCATGGTGTGGCGGGAGGGCTCGCTCTCTGGTGAGTCCCGGCGAGCAGTGATCAAGTTGAAAGGTCTCGGTCTGGTTGCAGACGAGCCGGTGCTGGGCTACGCACCACGCATCCGGGTGCGGGATGCCTCGTTCGAGCCACTGCGCGCCGCCCTCGAACGCAATGCGGTCGTGCGCTTCGCCTACCTCAAGCCCGGTGAGGCCGAGGCCCGCGTGCGCGAAGTCGCACCGCTCGCGCTCGTTCAACACCAGGGTCGCTGGTATCTGCACGCTCTCGAGCCCGGCACCGAGGTCACGAAGACTTTCCTGCTCCGACGCATCGTGAGCCAGGTTACGACCACCGGTTCGACGTTTCCGGCCCCGAGAGGCGACCAGACGGCACGGGCCCTCGACGAACTCGAAACCGTGTGGGAGTCACACACCGCGGACGTCGAGGTCGTGACCGACTCGGATGCGTCCACGCGGCTTCTCAAACGTCGAGGTACCGTTCGACTGCCCTCTGGTGCGCTCAGACTGCACTATTCCGACGCCAATATCTTTGCCGACGAGTTGGCTGGCTACGGCCCAGAGGCCCTCGTGCTCGCGCCCCCAGCGTTGCGCGAAGCGGTACGCAGCCGCCTCCTCGGCATCGTCGAGGAACACACGCATCATGACGACCCAGCAGATGGGAGTTCCCATGGTTGAGCGACCCTCACTACTGCTGGCTCAGGACAAGCTCGCGTTCCTGCTCTCACTCGTACCATTCCTCATGGATCACGAGCGAATCAGCGTGCAGGATGCCGCGGATCATTTCGGCGTCAAGCCGCAGCAGGTGCGCGACGCTGTCGAGCTCATCGCGGTCTCCGGGATCCCGGGAGAGACCGGTCAGTACCAGCACGGCGACCTGTTCGACCTCGCCTGGGACGACTTCGAAGAGAACGACCAGATCAGACTGACCAACCTCGTGGCCATCGACGATGCGCCGCGATTCTCCGGTCGGGAAGCGGCTGCACTCATTGCCGGACTGCAGTACCTTTCGGCCCTCCCGGAGAACTCCGACCGCAGCGCTATCGCGACCCTCATGGCCAAGCTGTCGCGTGGAGCATCCGGTCTTCCGAGCCAGTTCGCGGTCGAGGGCTCGGAGTCCGACGAGACGCTCGCCCTCATCCGGGAGTCCGTCACATCCGGCCTGCAGCTGGAATTCGACTACGTCAATTCCCGCGGCGAACATGAGCGCCGCCGAGTCGACCCGCTACGCATCGAATCGATGGATGCCGACTGGTATCTGCGCGGCTGGTGTCACCTCCGCGAGGCCGTGCGCACCTTTCGCATCGATCGCATCGCCAACCCAACGGTCACGACCGAGCCGATAACCACCCATGCCGCCGACGTACACCTTTCCGACACTCTTTTCGAGGGTTCAGCCAACGACCTCGTGGTGACAATCGATGTCGCCCCCTCGGCTGCCCCCCTCCTCGCCGACTATCTCACCGACGGCACCGGCAGTGCCGTCGTCAATGGGCGCAGCCGCACAGCCCTCCGCGTTTCACACTTTCATGGGCTCAAGCGGCTGGTCGGAGGGCTTCCCGGCATGGTCACGGTCGTGGCGCCCGCGGAGGCCCGCCGCGCGGTCGCGGAATGGGCGGCCGCTGGCGCTGCCCGGTATGACTCGACCGCAGAGGCCACTCGCTGATGCCCTGGTGGTCGTGGCTCGTCATCTGGACCTGCCTCGTGCTTGCACTGATCGCCGTGCTGGTCGTCGGGACCTGGCGCCTGTTCCGCAAAGCGGTCTCGGTCTTCGACGAGCTGGGTACGCTCGCCGCACGAGCAGAGCTTCTGGATGCGGCGGTGACGAAGTTCGACGAGCAGCACGCCGAGATCGCCATCCTGCAGAAGCTGTCCGATGTGCAGGCGAAGCGACGCCACGTGCGCGAGGCAGCGGCGGCTCGCCGGGATATCCGGCACACTTCCCGGCTCGCCCGCGGTCGCGCCCTGACCAGGTTCGATGCGAATTCTCGCCGGTGGTTTCACGCCGAATGACAGCCGGGGTGCTCAGATAAGCGGTAAACTTCTTCTAATTGGAATTTTCGACTCCTAAGGATCTCGCCCATGCTAAGTGGATTCACCGGCTGGCACGCCCTGGTATTGCTGGTCATCGTCGTGCTCCTGTTCGGAGCCACCAAGCTTCCGGGGCTCGCCAAGAGCGTCGGCCAGTCAATGAAGATCTTCAAGAACGAGGTCAAGTCGGACGACAACAAGTCGGATGGCAAGGCGACGCCTCCTGCCGATGGCCCGCAGGCCGATCCGACAGCACCCTCCGCCAAGCCCTAGCAGGCGCTCGTTACCGAAACCAAGCCTTCCCGCAAGAAGCGAGGCACAGGCAGCGAAGGCCGGATGTCACTCGGCCAGCATCTCGTCGAGCTCCGCAAGCGCTTGTTCATCTCGGCGATTGCGATTGTCGTGTTTTCCATCGGTGGGTTCCTCGTCGCCGACTGGGTGCTCAAGGCAATCCGTTCGCCCATCGAGCTGATCGCCAAGACTCACGGCAATACGACACTCAACTACTCGACAATCGGCGCCGCCTTCGACGTGCACATCCAGATCGCCGTCACCGTCGGAGTCATCGCATCGAGTCCGGTTTGGCTTTACCAGGTCTTTGCGTTCATCGTGCCAGGGCTCACGAAGAAGGAAAAGCGCTACACCTTCAGTTTCTTCTTTTCGGCCGTACCCCTGTTCTTTGCCGGGTGCGCCGCGGGGTGGTGGGTCTTTCCGCACATCGTCGATGTACTCAACTCATTCGTACCGAGCCAGGACGCGGCGATCACCGAGGCAAAGGACTACCTCGGTTTCGTCACCAAACTCGTGCTGGCTGTCGGAATCGCGTTCGTGCTCCCGGTGTTCCTCGTGCTCCTCAACTTCCTCGGCATCATCACCGGGATCAGCATCTTCCGCAGTTGGCGCTGGGCGATTCTCGCCATTTTCGTGTTTTGCGCACTCGCCACGCCCTCGGCGGATGTCGCATCCATGTTCCTGCTGTCGGCGCCGATGATCGTGCTCTACCTCCTCGCCGCCACGATCGCTTGGTGGCATGACCGCATTATCGCCAAGCGGGTGGAGAGCCTCGCCGACGATGACAACAGCGGCGCGGCCGCCGCATGACGAGCGGCTTCCGTGCGGGTGATTCCTCGACCGACGCGTTGAGCCCGGCCGATCGATTCGCGGCATCGCGAGCGCGACGGGACACGCCCCGTGTCGAGATGTTCCGGGGTAACCTGTCCTTCGATCTCGACCCATTCCAGCTCGCTTCGTGTGCGGCGCTCGAACGGGGGGACAGCGTGCTCGTTGCCGCCCCGACCGGCGCCGGCAAAACGATTGTTGCGGAGTTCGCAGTCTTCCTTGCCATGCAGGAACCGCGCGCGAAGGTGTTCTACACCGCGCCGATGAAGGCTCTGAGTAACCAGAAGTTCCAGGAATTCGTGGCCGAGTACGGAGCCGACCAGGTTGGCCTGCTGACCGGTGACACGAACATCAACTCCGGTGCCCGCATCGTGGTCATGACCACGGAGGTGCTGCGCAACATGCTCTACGCCGACTCCGATCTGCTGAAGGATCTCTCCTTCGTGGTGATGGACGAGGTGCACTACCTGGCTGACCGCTTTCGCGGCGCCGTCTGGGAGGAGGTCATCATCCACCTCCCGCAGAGCGTTCGACTGGTCTCCCTCAGCGCCACCGTGTCGAACGCCGAGGAATTCGGCGACTGGCTGCAGGCGGTGCGCGGCGAGACTGCCGTGATCGTGTCGGAGGAGCGGCCGGTGCCGCTCGACCAGCACGTCATCATGCGCACCAAGCTCATCGACCTGTTCGCCACGACCACGGTCGGTGCAGGCGATCCGCCCGGCACTCCCACACACAGGGTGAACCCCGAGCTCGTGCAGATGGCGCGCTACGGCGGCCGCACCATCAGTTCACGCCAGATGCAGGATGTCGGCCGACGGCACTCCCGCGGAGGTCGCCCCGACGATCTCAAGATGGACCGGGCCGGTGTCGTGAAGATGCTCGGAGAGCGCAACCTGTTGCCGGCCATCTTCTTCATCTTCAGTCGCGTCGGCTGCGACCAGGCGGTCAAGCAGGTGCTTCGGGCCGGCGTGCGACTCACCACACAGCTTGAACGCGACGAGATCGCGGACATCGTCGAGGAACGCTGCCGCACCATCCTCGATGAAGACCTGGCAGTTCTCGGCTACTACGAGTGGCTGGACGGCCTGCAGCGCGGCGTCGCCGCTCACCACGCCGGAATGCTCCCCGCGTTCAAGGAAGTGGTGGAGGAGCTCTTCCAGAAAAAGCTCGTAAAAGCAGTCTTCGCAACCGAGACCCTTGCTCTCGGTATCAACATGCCCGCCCGCACCGTCGTGCTCGAGAAACTCGAGAAGTTCAACGGCGAGGCTCGCGTGCCGATCACGCCGGGGGAGTACACCCAGCTCACCGGGCGAGCGGGCCGGCGCGGCATTGACGTCGAAGGCCATTCGGTGATCCAGTGGCAGGAGGGGCTCGATCCGCAGGCGGTCGCCTCGCTCGCCTCCCGTCGCACCTATCCACTCAATTCCAGCTTCTCGCCAACCTACAACATGGCCGTCAACCTCATTGAACAGTTCAGTCGGGAACGCGCCCGCGACATCCTCGAGTCCTCGTTTGCGCAGTTCCAGGCCGATCGCGCCGTCGTCGACCTTGCCCGCAAGGTGCGGTCGCAGGAGGAGTCGCTGCACGGCTACGAAGAGGCGATGAAGTGCCACCTCGGGGATTTTCGCGAGTATTCGGGCATCCGCCGCGAGCTCACCGATCTCGAACGCAAGGGATCGATTCGCGCCGACCTGCAGAGTCGCGGGGAGCGGGAAAAGCGCCAGAACCAGCTCGCGGCCCTGCGCAAACGGCTCAAGCAGCATCCCTGCCACACCTGCAACGACCGCGAGTCACACGCCCGCTGGGCGGAGCGCTGGTGGAAGCTGAAGAAGCAGACGGATGAGCTCAGCCGCCAGATCCGCGCCCGCACCGGCGCGGTCGCGAAGATCTTCGATCGCGTGACCGACGTCTTGCTCGAGCTCGGCTACCTGCTGCGTTCCGAGACCGGCGAAGTGACCGCATCCGTGCACGGGCGCACTCTCCGTCGCATCTACGGAGAACGCGATCTGCTCGTGGCCGAATGCCTGCGCCGTGGAGTCTGGAAAGACCTCGATCCCGCTGGTCTCGCTGCGATGGCCGCCGCCCTGGTCTACGAGCCGCGGCGGGATGAGGGCCAGACGTCGGACCGCTACCTCCCGAAGGGTGCCTTCCGCCCGGCTTTCGAGAAGACGACGGACCTGTGGTCGAAGCTCGACGACATCGAACGCGATCACAAGCTCCCCGGAAGTAATCCACTCTCGACCGGACTGTCGCTCGCGATGAACCGCTGGGCCCAGGGCGTGTCCCTCGACTCTGTGCTGCTCGAGTCGGAGCTCGCGGCCGGGGACTTCGTGCGCATGACAAAACAGACGATCGACCTGCTCGACCAGCTCTCGGTGGTAGCCGACGGCACCGTCGGACGCACGGCACGCCAAGCGCTTGAGTCCATTCGCCGCGGCATCGTGGCGTACTCCTCGGTCGCGTGACTGCGGCAGGGATGCCGATGGCCGCAGTCCTCGCACGCTCCCTTTAGGCTTGACGGGTGCGTTCGAGCCTCCCGCCCCGCCAGGGGGCCACCTCCGGATGGCTCTCGCGACCGCTTCCACTCACGGCTGCACTCCTCGTCGCGGCGCTATCCGGCTATGCCAACGCTGCCGCCTTTCCTGCTATCGGATGGTGGCCGCTCATCTTCGTCGGCACGGCGTTGATGCTCTGGTCGCTCCACGGTCGCCGGGCGTGGTCGGCACTCCTCGTCGGGTTCGTCGGCGGATTCGCGTTCTTCGGCAATCACATTCTGTGGCTCACGGTTTATCTCGGGCCGGTGCCGTGGCTCGCTCTCGCCGGACTCGAATCCGTCTTTTTCGCCCTCGGCTGCGTGCTGATTGCACTGGCCTGGCGCCACGTGCCGCGAGTGTGGTCGGGTGCGGGAGCGCAGCTGGTTGGCCTTCCCGCGGTGCTGGCCGGGCTCTGGGTACTTCGTGAAGCCATCACCAGCGTCTGGCCCTACGGCGGCTTCTCCTGGGGACGTCTGGCCTTCTCCCAGTCGGACAGTACCTTCGCACCGCTTGTGGCCTGGCTCGGAATGTCTGGCGTCAGCTTCGTCATCGCCCTGCTCAGCGCCATGCTGCTGCAGGCCGTGCGCACGGGACGCGTGCGCGTAACCACCCGGGGCATGATCGTCGCGACCGCGTTCCTCATCGCGGCGCTGTTCCCGGCCTGGCCGGTGCTCGAATCCGGCAGCATTCGTGTCGCCGCGGTGCAGGGCAATTCCAACTCCGGCCTGTTCGCCCAGATCCAGCCGGGCGACAGCCTGGACGATCACCTTCAGGCGACCGTTCCGATTCTTGGAAAAAAGGTCGATGTCATCGTCTGGCCGGAGAACGCCTCCGACATCGATCCGCTCCGCAACGAGCAGGCGGCCCAGACTCTCGACTTCGTCTCCGAGAAAATGCAGGCCCCGCTCGTCACCGGTACCAGGACCGAGAATGCTCAGGGGCAGACATTCAACAGCCTGCTGCTGTGGAAGAACGGCGCGGGTTCGGTCGCCCAGTACGACAAGATCCATCCGGTGCCGTTCGCCGAGTACCTGCCGGATCGCTCCTTCTGGTATCCACTCGCGCCGAGCCTGTTCGATTTGGTACCCCGTGACTACACCTTCGGCACGCGCTCCAATGTCTTCGACATCAACGGCGCGATGGCGGGGCTCGCGATCTGCTTCGACATCGTCGACGACGGGCTGATCCACCGGATGGTCGACGGGGGAGCGGAGTTCATCCTCGCCCCCACCAACAACGCCGACTTCGGACACTCCGACGAGAGCGTGCAGCAGGTGGCCATCGCCCGGCTGCGCGCCATCGAGACCGGTCGAAGCGTCGTCAACGACTCCACCGTCGGAGTGAGCGCCATGTTCGCACCCGACGGCCGGGTGATCGCGAAGCTGCCCACCTTCACCCGGGGTGCGATGGTCGAGACCATTCCGTTGAGCAGCACACTGACCCCGGCGATGTTCGCCGGTCGCCAGATCGAATGGATCGTCGCGGGCTTTGGACTGGCCAGCCTGGCCGTCGGCATATTGTTGGCGCCGCGTCGCGCGCGGTCCGCTTCTTCCCGCGGCAGGGGTCGCCGTGGCTGAGACCCTCATCATCCTGCCGACCTACAACGAGATCGAGAGCCTCGAGAGAGTGCTGGGCCGCATCCGGCAGTCGGTGCCGCAGGCCGACGTGCTCATCATCGATGATTCGAGCCCGGATGGCACGGGGCGACTTGCCGATCGGCTCGCCGCAACCGACCAGGGGCTCACGGTGCTGCATCGCCCGGCGAAAGACGGCCTCGGACGGGCCTACCTGGCCGGCTTCGCCTACGCCCTCGAACGAAGCTATCGCTACGTCGTGGAGATAGACGCCGACGGCTCCCACGACCCGGCGGACCTTCCGGCGATGCTCAGTCTTGCGGCAGCGGGAGCGGACCTCGTCATCGGGTCCCGCTGGGTGCGGGGCGGATCGGTGCGCAACTGGCCGTGGATCCGCCAGCTGGTCTCACGCGCCGGCAACGCCTACTCACGGTTGATGCTTCGCTCGAGCATCCACGACATCACGGCGGGATTCCGGGTCTACCGCACCCAAACGCTGCGCACGCTGGACCTGTCTGCCGTATCCTCGCAGGGCTATTGCTTCCAGGTGGAGTTGGCATGGCGCCTCGAGCGGGCGGGAAAGCGAGTTGTCGAACACCCGATCGTCTTCACTGAACGCGCGGCTGGCCGCTCAAAGATGCACCTGGGCATCGTCGTTGAAGCGCTGCTGCGGGTGACGCTGTGGGGAATAGCGGGCCGCCGCCGCCCGAAACCTGCTTCGCCCGCATTCCGGGCAGAAAAATAGCCGATTACCATCACGATGGCAATCGGCTAGGTCTCCGGATGGACGACTACGCGCCGACCTTGTGCTGTCCTTTGCGTGCCCGAAGGAAGTCGAGCCGCTCCTGGAGCAGTTCCTCGAGTTCGGCACGGGTGCGACGTTCGAGCAGCATGTCCCAGTGGGTGCGCGGGATTTTGGCATCCGACGGTTCTGGCTCGACCTGCACTCCGTCTTCACCGAGAAGTCGGCCCTCCAGGCCGCTCTTCGGGGATTCCCACACCGTGGGAATCTCCGCGTCAGAGGAGAAGGTGACCTCGAACGTGGAGCCGTCTACGGCCTGATATGTACTTTTTTTCCGCGGGGAGAAGGTCACGCCTTCTTCACTCTGAAGACTCTGGGATCCGAGTCTCATTCCGCGCAAACTGCGATCCGCCATTATGTGGTCCTCTCTCGCGATGCAATCACCAGTTATAAACCCACAAGCTGGGCATAACCTTTCCATCGCACGGCGATTCCAGCAAACTCACAGGCTACTCTTCACGGGAGTGAGCCTCTCTCACCACCTCAAGAGCGATGTCCGCCCGGTCTGTCACCAGCCCGTCGACTCCCAGATCGAGTAGCCGTCTCATGTCCGCCGGCTCGTTGATCGTCCAGACATGCACCTCAACGCCGGCCGCCTTGAGGAGACGAACTGTTCGTGGGGAGATCACGCGCACTCCACGCAATCGCTCGGGTACCTGCACGGCCTGCACGTCACGCAGCACGCGACGGGCGAGCGGCACCAGGCCAAGCTTCACAGCCAATAAGGCGCCGGCGAAGGGCGCAGCTGATGCCGAGGTAGCGACTCCCGGCAACGCCTGTACCGCCCGCAGCCGGCGCCTATTATCGAAGGAGGTCACGAGCACTCGATGCACCGCGTGAGCTCGGAGAATAGCCGCGACGGCAGGCACAACCGCCGCATCCGACTTGAGGTCAAGATTAAATCGCGCCTCCGGGAAGGCGTTGAGCGCCTCCTCGAGGCTGGGGAAGGTCTGAGCGTGCCCCAGGTCGACCCCACTGAGCTCCGCGAAATTGAGCTCATCAATGCGCACGGCCATTCCGGCTGTGCGCGCCAGATCGGAATCATGGCTGAGGACCGCCACCCCGTCGGCCGACGCATGCACGTCGGTCTCGAGGTGGGTGACGCCGATCGCAAGGGCAGAGAGAAAAGCGAGAAGAGTGTTTTCCGGCGCATCCGTTGCCAGGCCTCGGTGTGCAAGGACGCGGGGCAGCGGGCCAAAAAAGAACCCGTCGCCGGTACCGATCGTGCTTGGTTCAGCCACGCTATCTTTCGCCTCGCCTCCGTCGTGATATCACGCGCACCGGGTTGAATGGCCGTGCGGCTGCACATCGCGATGACCCGTACATATACACACACATAGACGCAGAGTGCCTTGTTGCAGAAACCGACCGCGCCAGCCGACCGGTTCCCCTGTCAGCCAGTGGCCTAGACGGCGGGCGGGATAGGTGCTGGCAAAGTTGGGGGAGTGCTCGGCACTGCCGGCGGCGCCGGGGGAGTGGCCGGAGGGGTCGCGGCAGCGTGACTTGGAGTGTTTCCACCGAGGCTCGCACCGAAGCCAGCCGTGATGCTCTTGATCGCTTCGGTGAGCTCCGATGGGATGATCCAGAGCTTGTTCGAGTCGCCCTCGGCGATCTTGGGTAGCATCTGCAGATACTGGTAGGCCAGCAGCTTGCTGTCCGGGTCACCGGCATGGATGGCTTGGAAGACCGTGGTGATCGCCTGCGCTTCGCCCTCGGCCCGAAGCACGGCGGCCTTCGCGCCACCCTCGGCCTCGAGGATCGCGGCCTGCCGAGATCCCTCTGCCTGCAGGATGGCGGCCTGCTTGGTGCCCTCTGCAGTGAGGATCTGCGCACGACGGTCCCGCTCGGCACGCATCTGCTTCTCCATCGAGTCCTGGATAGAGACCGGCGGATCGATCGCCTTGAGCTCGACACGTCCGACACGCACGCCCCACTTACCGGTCGCTTCGTCGAGCACGATGCGCAGCTGGCCGTTGATGTTGTCGCGGCTGGTGAGTGCTTCCTCGAGGTTCAGGCTTCCGACGACGTTACGCAGGGTGGTGGTCGTCAGCAGTTCGACGGCGCCGAGATAGTTGGCAATCTCATAGGTGGCGGCACGGGCATCCGTGACCTGGAAGTAGACGACCGTGTCAATTGAAACAACAAGATTGTCTTCGGTAATCACCGGCTGGGGCGGGAAGGAGACGACCTGCTCGCGCATGTCAATGAGCGGCCGCACCCGGTCGATGAAGGGAACCAGAATATTGAGGCCGGGCTGGAGGGTCTTGTGGTACTTGCCGAGACGCTCAACGACGCCGGCTCGTGCCTGCGGGATGATCTTCACCGCCCGGAACAGGATGGTCAAGACAAAAATTGCGATGATGATAATCACAATCACCAGGATGATCTGGCCGAACAGGTCGGTGGTCACAGTGCTGTCCCTTCTGCGGGGACCACTATCGCGGTCGCCCCTTCGATCGCCGTAACGACGACGCGTTCACCGGTATCGACCGGTCGATCAGTGGTGGCCTGTGAAAGGCGGGCAGTCCAGGTCTCGCCATTTGCGAGCTTTACGTGGCCCTGGCCGTCGACGAAGGGAGTCGTTACCGTGCCGCCGCTGCCGAGCAGGGCCGCGACGTTGGTGGGGGTCTGGTCGGCTCCGCGCCCGAGCGAGCGTTTTATCGCGGGCCGCACAACGAATAGCAACAGGAGAGCGAGCACACCGGCGATCAAAATCTGCGCCCAGAACGGCGCCCCGAGGAGGCCTGCGATGAGACCGCCGATGCACCCGCCGGCGAGCATCAGAAAGGTGAAGTCGACGGTGATCACCTCGACGATCACGAAGATCAGGAGCAGTGCCACCCAGAAAATCCAGGCATACATCGTGAGGAAATCAACGATCATCCAGCTGCACCCCTTGCGAGTCTTATTCCTTGAAACTAGCACCAGCTCCCGCGAAACTGCCTGATCTTGCTATTCTCGTGACCCGTGGCGACGCGCCACGACCGCCCATGGAATCCAGGAGTCTCCCCGTGACAAATCCCCTCGCCGCCGGCTCGCTCGATGGGCTCCGAGCCCTTGTCACCGGCTCTTCCCGCGGCATCGGAGCAGAAACGGCGGCCTACCTCGCCGAAGCCGGGGCGAGCGTGGTGATCAACTTCCGCAACAAGGAAGCGCGTGCCATCAAACTCGTCGACAAGATCGTCGCGGCCGGCGGATCTGCCATCGCCATCGGCGCGGATCTCACCGACCCGGTTTCGGTGGCCGCCATGTTCGACACGATCGAGAGCGAGTGGGGCGGCCTCGACATCCTCGTGATGAATGCCTCCGGAGGCATGGAGTCCGGCATGGCCGAGGACTACGCGATGCAGCTGAACCGCGATGCCCAGGTCACCCTGCTCAACACGGCGATTCCGTTGCTCGCGCCTGGCTCACGGGTGGTCTTCGTGACCAGCCACCAGGCGCACTTCATCCACTCCACCCCGACAATGCCTGAATACCTACCGGTCGCGCTCAGTAAGCGCGCGGGCGAGGACGCCCTCCTCGAGATGATCCCGATCCTGGATGCTGCGGGCATCGGCTTCGTGGTCGTCTCCGGTGACATGATCGAGGGCACCATTACCGCAACCCTGCTCGAGCGGGCGAATCCCGGGGCGATCAGTGCACGCAAGGGCTCTGCCGGCCGCCTGTACAACGTCAGCGAGTTCGCCGCGGAGATCGCAGCTGCGGCGGTAGAACCGATTCCCACGGACCACATCCGGCTCGTCGGGGACGTGAGCGACTTCGGTACCGCCTGATCCGTCCCGGTTGCGCTCCGGGCCGCGATGGTCTTGCTCTGGTCTCGCTCTGCGGCGCGATGGCTAGCATGGTCGTGATGAAGCCTTCAGATCTGCCCCTGCTGTCCACCGTGTCCCGCCCCACCATCCATCCGGATGGCGGCCGCGCCGTCACGGCGGTCTCGCGGCCCGACCTCGATGCGGACCGGGCTGTCGGACAACTGTGGAGTGTCGCTCTCGACGGCTCCGGCGTACGCCGCATCTCCCGGGGCGTGAGTGATTCGAGCCCGCGGTTCTCACCCGACGGAACACTGCTCGCCTTTTTACGGTCGCCCGTCGAAGGTCCGGGGCAGCTGTACGTCATGGCCGCGAACGGTGGAGAGCCCCTGCAGCTGACTGACCAGAAACTCGGTATTGGTGTCTGGCGCTGGTCTCCGGATTCCCGAAGGATCGCCTTCACCGCAGCGGTCGCCGAAGACGGGCGCTACGGCACCGTCGCCAACCTCGGACCCGGTTCCGAACCACCGCGACGCATCACCACGCTCAAGTACCGCTCCAACGGGTTCGGCTACACGACCGATCGTCGTCGTCACGTGTTCATCATCGACGTGCCCGGGGTGGACGACGAACCTCACTACCCGACTGCTCCCTCGGCCGAGCATCCGGAGCCCGAACCATCCACCGCGGTTCCTCACCCACGACGCCTCACCGATGGCGACTTCGACCACGGTGCCCTGGCCTTCTCGCCGGACGGCTCGACCCTGGCGGTGGTCTCGGCGCGGCATCCGGACCGTGATCTCACTCTCGCCAACGACATCTTCGAGCTCGACCTGACGACGCCTGCCGAAGAACCGCCCGCCCTGATCCAGGTCACCGGAGGACTTCGCCGCTATGGCATTTCGAGCATCGAATACGGACCGGGCGGTGAACTGTGGTTCGTCGGTGGTGACCTGGGCACGCAGGGCGTCGACTTCGTCGGCCGCGGCAACCAGCTCTGGGTGCAGGATGCCCCGCTTGTGACCGGCACAATCACCGATGCCGCACGACTGCTCACCGACCCGAACACTTTCGATCTTGACGGCGAGCTCTGCGTAACCGGGGAGGGAGCCCTGGTGCACAACCTGGAACGCGGGAGGGTGCACCTGCTGCGAATCACACTCG
>ENA-OFCD01000602-OFCD01000602.1-metagenomes-genome-assembly--contig:-NODE-602-length-21959-cov-5.354182_pt1 | contig 21959 bp, 25 predicted proteins | sample MGYA00153392_OFCD01 | MGnify analysis MGYA00153392
TCGTTCCGCCGTGGCGACCCGCCGTGATCGCCGTGCCAACCGCAATGGTCGCGAGCAAGAGTCCGACGGGGCGCGTCAAGACTCCCAACGCGAAGAGGAGGCCACACACGACGTCGGTCGCACCGATGGCGAGCACCACCGCCCCCGGGAGGGGGATTTGCCACGCCGCAAAGAGCGTCCGCGATTGCCCGATGTGTGCGAGCAAGAGCACACCCGCCACCACGAACGTGATGCCGAGCGCGAACCGAAGGACGGGCAACACGGTCATCATTTCGAGCGATACGAATTCCGCGCGCGAGATACGATGCCCGCCACAAACATTCACCGTCCTCACGAGATGCACGATGCGCAGACCCGCGCGCACGTGAGGAGATCGTGGAGCCCTTCACGGAGCCAAGCCACGAACGCGGGTGGATCGGAGACTCGAGCAGGATCGGTCATGCGGACCTCGGCGTTGCGACGATTCCGGTAATTTACTTGGTAAAGTAGATACTTTATATTACAAACCTTATGCTAGGTCAACATCTTGCTCACTCCAATTTTTGTGGGTATGCTTAAAGCGTTGTGCTTCATCCGTCCAAAGCCCAGTCTACGCCGAGCGCCGGCGCCCGCGCCTGGGAACTCATGTACGAAATCTTCAAAGCGAGTAAGCCCTACATGGACACGGTCGCGAGCGCATTCGAACTGACGCCCCAACAGCTCTTCGCCCTGAAAAATCTCAACATCGAACGTGCGATGACGATGAGCGAACTCGCCTCGACGCTCGGCTGCGACGCCTCCAACGTCACCTCGATCGTCGATCGCCTCGAATCGCGCGGCCTCGTCGAGCGTCACAGCTCGGAACACGACCGCCGCGTGAAAGCACTCGTGATCACGACGGCGGGACTCGAGGTCCGCGAGCGCATCCACGAACGGATGCAGCAACCGCCGCCGGCGATCGACCATCTCGACATCGCCGATCAAGAGGCGCTCTGCACGATCCTCGCACGTGCGCTCGCAACGATGGGCTCGCCCGCTACGCCTTAGGTCGGTCCGGCCCTTTCACGAGCGACCGGTTTCGCCCCTCGACGTCGCGATGATCTCCGCATAGCGCTTCGCATCGACATTACCACCACTGACGATGACGCCGACACGCTTGCCACGCACGTCGAGTTTCTTTGCGAGCAATGCCGCGAGCGCAGACGCGCCGCTCGGCTCCATGACGAGTTTGAGTCGTTCGAATGCGAACCGCATCGCGTCGCGCAAATCGTCGTCACTCACCGTGAGGATGCCAGCACAGAGCGCCTTCACGATCGGAAACGTGAGCTCGCCCGGCGACGTCGTCTGCTGACCATCGGCAATCGTATCGGGGACGGCGATCTCGACGCGCTCGTTGCGTGCGAACGACTGTGCGAAATCGTCTCCCGCGTCGGGCTCGACACCGTAGATTGCGATACCGGGCCGCAGTGCCGTCGCCGCGAGCGCGCAGCCCGCAAGCAAACCGCCACCGCCCGTACAGACCAGCAACACGTCGAGATCCGCGACGTCTTCGCAGAGCTCGAGCGCGGTCGTGCCTTGGCCCGCGACGATCGCGGGATCGTCGTACGGCGGCACGAGTGTGGCGCCGGTCTCCGCGGCGATATCGGCTGCAATCGCGCCGCGATTCATCGTTTGGCGATCGTACGAAACGACGCGCGCTCCATACTCGCGCGTCGCGGCGACCTTCGCTTCGGGCGCGTCGCTCGGCATCACGATCGTTGCAGGGACGCCGAGCAACTGCGATGCGAGCGCCACGCCTTGTGCGTGGTTGCCGCTCGAAAACGCAACGACACCACGCGCGCGTTCGTCCGGTGTCAATTGCGCGATCCGATTGTACGCGCCGCGAAATTTGAACGCGCCCATGCGCTGCAGATTCTCACATTTGAGGAACACGCTCGCACCCGTTCGCGCGTCGAGCGTCCGCGACGTCACGACGGGCGTACGATGCGCGACGCCCTCGAGACGCGCGGCCGCCGCGCGTACGTCGGCAAACGACACGACGGCCGAATCCTGGATCATCACGTCACTCCGCGGCGGGCCGCACGTGAAAATCGGCGATCTTCCCATCGTTATCGACCGTGAGATCTTCTGCACGCTTGCCGTTCTTGAACGACGCGACGAAATGGTGAAAATTCGGATTCGAACCGCTCGGCGTATCTTCTTTCACCGATTCGAGCGCGCCCTCGGCGTTGACGAAATCGGAGAGCGTGCCGACTTTTCCGCGATCGGCGAGCTTCGCACGCGTGATCGCGTTGAATTCTTTTTCGACCGGTCGCATATCGTTTGCCGCGAGCGCTTTCGTCACATCGGTTGCGAGTTTTTCGTAGCTATTCTCGTGGTGCAAGAGCTTACTCCCGCCGAAAATCAACGCGATCGCGATGACGACGGGCACGGCAAACTTGCGCACCGACCCCGCCGCGCGCGCGCCGGCAGCCGCACCCGCACTCGGGGGTTGCACGTAGCTCGGTGGCAGTTGCTTCATGTGCGTACCTTTCTAAACTCTTGCAGGTTCGGCCGGTCGCCCGGTATCGTCGAATGAGTCGAACTGTAACGACGCATTCCACTCACCCGCCAAACGCATGCTCCACTCGCTCTCGAAGAGAGCGACGGGCGTACTCGCACCATCCTCGACGAGTTTCGCATTGGAAGGCCACGTCGCGTTTGCGATCGCCTCCGCGTCGCCCCGGACGCGGCGGGCGAGCGAGAACGGAAGTCGGTAGAATTCCGTCTTCACGCCATACTCGGCCATCATGCGATACTTCGCGACTTCGAATTGCAATTCGCCCACGGCGGCGAAGATCGGTTCGGTCCGCATTTGCCCCGCGGGATAGAACACTTGAATCGCGCCTTCCTCGGCGAGTTGCGCGATCGCCTTCCCGAACGATTTATACGCCCCCGTATCGATATTTCGTACGGTTGCGAAGTGTTCGGGTGCGAAGCTCGGAATGCGATCGTAGGCCACCGATTCTCCCGTGCACAGGGTATCTCCGATCGCAAACGAGCCCGGATTCGCGAGCCCGACGACGTCGCCCGCGAACGCTTCATCGACCACTTCGCGTTCGTTTGCGAAGAGTTTCATCGCGCGCGTGACGCGCACGTCTTTCCCGGTCCGCGTGTTGCGCACGGTCATATCGCGTTCGAATTTCCCACTGCACACGCGCAAAAACGCGACGCGATCGCGGTGCCGCGGATCCATGTTCGCTTGAATTTTAAACACGAATCCCGAGAACTGATCCGACGACGGATCGACGGCTTCGCTCTCCGCTCGCCCGCCCCGATGCGCGAGACGCGCGCGCGGCGGCGGCGCCATTTCGAGAAAACCGTCGAGAAAGAGCTCGACACCGAAGTTCGTGACCGCACTTCCGAAGAAGACCGGCGTCGCATCGCCCGACATGAACGCGTCGCGATCGAACGCCGCGCCCGCGCCTTCGAGGAGTTCGAGCCCGTCGCGAAATTCGCGATACGTGCCTTCGTCCGTGAGCTCGGCGAATTTGGGATCGTCGATATCCGTCACGCGGACGGGCGCGCGTTTCGCGCCGTGCGTGACGCGTTCGAAGAGATTGACGTCACGCGATTGCCGGTCGTACACGCCGCGAAACGAGGGACCGCTGCCGATCGGCCAGTTGATCGGATACGTCGCGATTCCGAGTACTTTTTCGAGCTCGTCGAGGAGCTCGAGCGGATCGCGGCTCGGGCGGTCCATCTTGTTGATGAACGTGAAGAGTGGGATGCGCCGCGAGCGACAGATTGCGAAGAGCTTTTTCGTCTGAGGTTCGACGCCTTTGGCGGCGTCGATGAGCATGACGGCTGAGTCGGCTGCGAGCAGCGTGCGATACGTGTCTTCGCCGAAATCTTGATGGCCCGGCGTATCGAGCAGATTGATCGTGTGGCCTTTGTACGGAAACTGCAACACGGTCGACGTGATCGAAATACCACGTTCTTTCTCGAGCTCCATCCAGTCCGACGTTGCGCTCCGCGCGCGACGACGCGCCGAAACTTGGCCTGCCGTCGAGATCGCGCCCCCGTAGAGCAAGAGCTTTTCGGTGAGCGTCGTCTTCCCGGCGTCGGGATGCGAAATGATCGCGAAGGTGCGGCGCCGTTCGACGGCCTCCGCAAGCGAGGAAGGTGGTTCCATGTGCGCGTTTCGTTCGACGTATGCCCGAAAGGGCTTCCTGTCACCGCGCGCGCGGGACGTAGACTCGAACGTCGTCGCGAGCTCCATCGCGCCGCTCGACGACGATCTCGCTGCCCGCCGCAAAGAAGCGGACCGGTTGCGGAATAACGAGCCGATTCTCACCGCGCGTGACCGTCGCGGAATCCGCATCGACGACGAGCGTACAATCGGCGGCGCGCAACCGGAAGGGCGTGGCGATCGGCGTCGTCCCTGCGAGAAGCACGCGCGCGAATGCGATCGTGCCGCTTCGGCTTGCTCGTTGATGGAAACACTCCGGCAGCGCCGAGAGCGCCCACGGTGCCGCGCCGGTTACCGGCAACGCCGTCGCGCGCGATCGGTCATGTTGATTCGGGCCCACCGTCGCGCGCGGGTCGCTCGAAAAGTGGCTCGCGGCGTCGTCGTGCGCCGCATGCGGAAGCGCGAGAACCAGCAGCGTGACCGCCACGACGATCGCGCTTGCGAGCGCGAGATAGCGTAACACGCGGCGCTACGCCGCGCTTTCTTCCTCACCGGCACCGACCGTCGTGCTCGCGCCGAGCGCGAAGGCGATGCGGCCGACACGCGAATCCGCCATGCCATAATACACGTCGAACTCGCGCGGTCGCGCGCCCGGGCGCACGTCGATCGCCGTCGGGAAGACGACGTTATTGACCATACCGCGCCGTTCGTCGACGGTCTCCGGCGCGAAGACGGGAGCGGGCGAACGATAGCGCACGAGATGCGGTCGCTCGAAATCATGGATAACGATGCCCGCGCTGTAGCGCATGCCACTACACTTTCCGGCGGCATCGTACTGAGCGTCGACGCCGTGGAAGAACGAGAGCCAGCCCTCATCGATACGCAACGGTGGCGTCCCGCCGCCATTCTTGACGCGACCCCAATCGTGCGCGGGCTCGAGCACGAGCGCGCTCTCGGCGACGCGGACGAGATTGCTGCGGTCATGCAGCACGGCATCGAGCGGGACGTAGGCGACGCGCGTGCTCTCGCGGTCGCGCGCGGGCATGGCGAGAATGATCGGGAGCGCCGCGCACGCGTCGATGGCGGAGACATGGTTCATCGGGCGATGGTAGAAAGCGAGGCTCGGCACGCCGCGTGGCGAGATCACGGGCTCGGGAAAAAACGCCGCGTCTTTATCGTCGCCGTTCGGCAGGCCGGGCGCCGAAAAATCGGCGAGCCCGAGACGCGTCCAGGCGTATCCGTCGTTCGAAAGCGCGAAGGCGATGCGCGGACCACTCGGACCGAACGCCGTGTAGCACATGACGTACGCATCGAGCAGCGGCACGAACGTCACGCGTGGATCTTCGCAGCCGTTGCCGCCGGGAACGTCGCGTATTTCATACGTTTCCTGCGGTTCGAGCGCGAAGCCGATGCGTGCGAAGATCGGCGCATCGGGCGAACCGCTCGCTTCCACGAGGCCGATGCGCGACGTATTACCCGCAGCGACCGCGCGCGGATAGAGCAGCAATTTTCCGTCGCGCGAACGCGCGCTTCCGGGATTGAGAACGCCTTCGATCTCACTCGCGTCTCCGTTCGGTTCGAGCGCGATGCCCAAGCGCGTAATCTGCGTCTCGAGCGACGCGAGCGTGTTCACGTGTATCAAACGAGCCTCTCGTGCCGGATGATAGCCTTTTCGGCGTTCCCGAGAGTATCGGTCACCTCTGCCCTCGCATCAAGGGGCAAGTGCAAAGTTATTTCAGGACGGTCGATGCGACGGCTTCCCCTTCGGGCGTCACGACGTCGAGAATCGACCGCGAGCGATAGACGGAGTTCGGAACGACCCAGAGCGTATACGTCCGATAGTTCTCATCCGGTTCGCCGCCATCGGCCGGAGCGCGCTCGAAGGCCACGATGCGCACCCTCTCGTTATTCGCGCGAATCGACTCGATCGTTTGATGCCAACCGCTCTCGGTATGCGGTCCCATGAGCAAGAGGACGCCGAACTCGTGGTTGAAACGGACGGGTGCCTTGATGCCGAACTCTTCGAGATCGTGTCGATTACGCACGATAGCGATTTGATTGCGGCCCGGCATCGTGGTCGTCCCCTGCCGATACGTTTTGACGCGAACCTCGCGACATCCGACGAGCAGGAATGCGAACGCGACGAGGGCCGCAATGCGCTTCATTCCTGCGGGTTTCGAGGAACGGCCTCGGTCGCCTCGCGAAAGAAGGACGCTATGATCGCATGCGTCGTCCGCTCCGTCGCATTGGTTGCCATCGTTTGGCCGACCGGAGCTGGAGCTGCGGGAAACCCCCTGCATGCAATCGATCATGTCTCGACAACGCAATCGATCTGCGTAAACGTCGTCGTCCACGCAAATGCAGCGATCGACGCTCGGGTCAAAGCCGACCTCACGCTCGCGGCGGCGCTCCTACGCTTGCGCTCGAACGACTTCGACGACATCCTCACGCAACGCGGCGCTCTCGGTGACGTCGTAGGGTACGCCTCCACGCTCGCCGACTTCGCAACGCGCGGGAACGAGGAAACGAAACGACTCGCAGCCCTTGCCGACGACGGCTCGCCGCGCGCGAGCGACCTCCGCACGTTTGCCGAAGCTCTCGCTCGCACGTTCGAGTTCGATCGAAGCAGCGCGATGTTGCTTGCGAGTCTGCCGGGAACGTTACAGATTCGCGAACTTCGCGAAAAGCCGGGCGGCATCGGATCGCGACCCGATCCGATCCAGCGCGGCGAGTTCAGTCGCGGTCCGAGTCGATCGAACGATTCCGACGTCCTGCACTTACCCGCACCCGCGCGGACCACGACGCCCGGCACGTACGCACGTTCCACGGCTGTCGAGATCGAATCGGGCACGAAAGCTGTTTCGAACGACGAAAGTCGTGCCGCAGCGGTCGTTGAGGCAGCGGTCACGGGCTGCTAGAAGGCGAACCTTAACCTGTCACCGCGGCGAACGGCCCCAAAGTCGTTGCCGCGTGATCCTTCAGGCCTCTAGAGTAATGATGTTGTGAAGCTCTTCCGTGGATTTGCCGTCGCAAGCGCCGCGCTTGCGTTCGTTCTCGTTGTGCTCGGTAGTTGGGTCCGTATTAACGATGCCGGCTTGACCTGTCCCGACTGGCCCTTATGCAAGGGCGCCCTCGTGCCCGCGCTTCAAGGCGGCATCGTGCTGGAATGGTCGCATCGTCTCGTCGCATTTCTCGAGGGCTTCGTCGTGCTCGGGGCGATCGTGACGGGCTTCCGCGCCCGGCGCAACATTGCAGGCGTCACCCCGACACTCATCGCGCTCGGCATTATCTTTCTCGCTCAGGTCTCACTCGGCGGCGCGACCGTCTTGCTCGCGAACTCGCCCCTCTCCGTGATGCTGCACTGGGGCATGGCGATGGCGCTTCTCGCGACGCTCACCACGCTCGCGGCCCTCTCGATCCTCGTGCCGCCCCGCGACGACTCGCGCCGTGCGTTTGCAGGCGCGGGCGAGAGCGCGGCACCTGCCCTCGCGATCGCGGCGGGATTCGCTTTCGTCACGATGTGCATTGGCGCGTACGTGAGTTCCAGCTATGCGGGCCTCGCCTGTTCGACCGTGCCCGCGTGCGATGGAACACTTTTGGGAGCGACGACACCGCAACTCGTGCAGATGCTCCATCGCCTCGCGGCCGTCGCTTTCGCGATCGTCGCAGTGATCGCCACGTTCGTCGCGTGGCAGGGTACTTCGGCGCGCGCGAAAGCGTTCGCAAGCATCGGTGCCACGCTCGTCTTCGCGCAGATCGCGCTCGGCGTCGGTAACGTCGTTTGGCATTTGCCGACGGCATTGCGTGAAGCACACGCCGCAAACGCCGGCGCAACGTTTCTGGCCTTCGTGATCGCTGCCGTTCTTGCCGCACTCGAACCGTCAATCGCAACCGCGTCGCTGCCCGATCGTGTGCGCGCGCCGCGGCGTATCGCGACGAACGCATGAGTTCAACCCTCTCGCGGCTCGACGGCAACGTCCCGTTACTGCATGGCGGATGGCGCGGAACGCTCGTCGATTATTACGAGCTCACAAAGCCGCGCATCATGTACCTCTTGCTCATCACGACGTTCGCCGCGATGCTCATGGCCGCACACGGTTTTCCGCCGCTCGGCATCACGCTCGTGACGCTCTTGGGCGGCGGGCTCGCGGCGGGTTCGGCGGGGGCGTTCAATTGCGTGATCGATCGCGATATCGATCGCTTGATGGCGCGAACGATGTCGCGCCCGATTGCAGCCGGTCGGATCTCGCCAATTGCCGGCGCGATTTTTGCGACGTTGCTCGGCATCATCTCGTTCGTCGTGCTCTATCGCTTTGCGAATCCACTCGCCGCGTGGCTCTCACTCGGTGGCAACGCGTATTACGTCATCATTTATACGCTTTGGCTCAAGCGCAGAACAACGCTCAACATCGTGATCGGCGGCGCGGCCGGTGCGGTCCCGCCGCTCGTCGGTTGGGCCGCTATTACACATTCGATCGGTGGGCCCGCGCTCGGTCTTTTCGCGCTGATTTTTTTCTGGACGCCGCCGCATTTTTGGGCGCTCGCCCTGATGGCCAACACCGACTATCATAAAGCGAAGGTGCCGATGTTACCGAACGTGCGTGGTGCCGCTCACACGAAAATTGAGATCTTCATCTACACGATCGTTCTCGTGGCGATGTCGCTCGCGCTCACGCCGTTACACGTCATGGGACTGTGGTATTTCATACCGGCTGCAATCCTCGGAGCTATTTTTATCTACCATGCATGGCGCATGTTTTCGGGACCGACGAAACCGATGGCGCGCATCACGTTCAAATACTCGCTGCTCTATCTCGCGCTGATGTGCGTCGCGATGGTCGCCGACCGCGTCATCGGATAGCGCGCGCGTGGCCAGGACGACGCGCTCGCTTCCCGAGCCGCCATCGACGGCCGTCGCGGGCCATACCTTCGATCGCTCCCATCTCCCGTTGCTGCTAACCCTCGCGCTCGGTGTTTTCGCGGGAGCACTCGATCTCGGCGTCCTCTCACCCGCTCTGCCCGCGATCGCGCACGGCTTCGGCATTACGCCGCGCGATGTGGCGTGGACGTTCACGCTCTATCTCTTTGCGACCGTCGTCTCGATTCCGATCATGACGAAGCTCTCCGACGTCGTCGGGCGACGTTCGATCTATTCGCTCTGCGTCGGCATTTTTGCGGCGGGAAGCGTGCTCGCCATCATCGCACCGAACTACACGATCTTCTTGATCGCTCGCGGCATTCAAGCCGTGGGTGCGGGCGGCATCTTCCCCGTCGCAACGGCAGCCATCGCCGATCGCGTACCCCCCGAGCGGCGCGGTTCGGCGCTCGGTTTGCTCGGCGCCGTGTGGGGCCTCGCCGCGATTATCGGCCCCAATATCGGCGGCGTCATCACGCATTTCTTTTCGTGGCACTGGATCTTCATCGCGAACGTACCGCTCGCGATCGTCGTGATCGCACTCGCGCAAAAGTACGTTCCGCAAACCGCCGCCCGCGTGCGCGGGCCGCTGGATGTCGCTGGGCTCGTCGTACTCTCCGTCGGATTACTCGGCGTGATGATCGGTCTCACGCGGCTCGATACGCAAGCCGTGACGTTCGGGAACGGTGCGACGATTGCGGCACTCGGGATCGCCATCGTCGCCTTTATCGCACTCGTGCCGATCGAACGCCGCGCCGTGGCACCCGTCATCTCACCCGCGCTCTTCAAATCTCGTCAACTCGTGTTCACCTACAGTCTCGAGATCCTCATCGGCGTGCTCGAAGGCGCGCTCTTCTTCATTCCCGCCGCACTCGTCGCAGCCGATCGTATCTCGTTCGTTGCTGCGGGCGCGATCGCCGCGATCGGCGCGCTGATGTTCGTCGCGGTCATTCCCGTTGCGGGGCGCGCGCTCGATGCGATCGGCAGTCGAGCGGTGCTCACCGTCGGCGCGACGTTTACGGCGTTCGGGCTCGCGTTCTTCGCAGCCACGCTCGAGCATCTGTGGTTCGCGATCGCGGGAATTGCGATCGCCGGCATCGGATTCGGCGCACTCCTCGGCGCGCCGACACGCTACATCATCACGAACGAAGTACCGCCAAGTTCGCGCGCGACGGCGGTCGGACTCTTGAGCATCTTCCTCATTATCGGTCAGATCTTCGGCGGATCACTCGCGGGTGGCGCGATCGGCGGACGCATCGACGACGTGGGCGCGTACCGTCTCGCCTATGAAATCTTCGCGGTGGTCGCCGTCATCGCGGTCGTCGGAACCTTCGGTCTCGCCTCACGCGAGACCGAACGAAAAGAACCCGTAGTCGCGCCATAACATCCAGCGGCGATATCGTGGCGCGCTAGCTATATCCGGCCAGGCTCGACGCGATCGAGCCGCTCGACGAGCGCCGATGCGAACGAGCTGATCTGCGTTTGGTGATCGACGATGAACGGGACGTCGACCAACGCGAAGGTCGCAATCCCAAAAAGCGCTTCGAGCGCGACGACGGAGAGCGCGCGACGGCCGAACGACGCGGCCGGACCGAATACGACAAAACCGATCGCAACGACCGAAGCTAAGACACGCATAAAAACGAGTGGATGGCAGGGGATCTCCCCGATCCGTGCGGCCGTCGCTGCCAAAGCAACCACGACGAGCGCGCACTGTGCCCAACTCCGTCGTCGAAGGCGTGGAATCCGAACACCTAACGTACGTACGGATATCATCTACGAATCGTATCGCGCGAGCGCTAAATAGAACGGGTCGAAGGACCTATTCCCGACGAGTCCTGCGGTCTGCTACGTGGTGCCGCGCGCGATCCCACGCCCGACGCGCCAAAGAAGGTAGCCAAAAAAGATGGCGATTGCGAAAACCGTCAATAAATCGGTGAAGCCCGAAAACCCCGCAACGCCGTTGCCGCAAATCGAGACCGCTGCCGACGAAAGCCATAGGTCGAGCCGTTCGATCGGATTGGAGGCGAGTCGCTCGTCGTGTTGTACCGCGGCGACGATCTCATCCGGCGTCCACGCTCCTTCATCAACGAGCTCGCGGATCGCCCCGTATTTGTCGAGGATGACGGTACGTTCGGGATGGATGATGCCGATGCGTTCGTCGGGAAATGCCGTGACGTCGAATTGCGCGGCGAAGTCGAGGACAGCTTCGGGATCGCCCGTCGCGAGCGACCAGCGCGCCGCATCGACTCCGAACGTCTGCCCATAGGCCGTGAGCACCGCGGGGCGATCGTAAGCGGGATCGAGCGTTACCTCAACGAGATGCACGGGCGAGCCCGCGAAGCGCTGTTGCAAGAGTCGAAAACGCGACGTAATCAGGGGACATTCGCGCGGATCGCGACAGCGAGAATACGCAAAGGCCATAACGACGGTCTGTCCGCGTAAATCGTGCAGTGAAAACGTGCGACCACGCTGATCGAGGAATGTGGCGTTCGGAGCGTACTCTCCGACCGCGACGTGATGCACGTTGCGAAAGATTTGCGGCGCTGCGACGAGTGCGGCTGCTCCCGTGATCTTTTGTGATCCGCGCGCGACGACCGATGCGAGGCTCCACGGCGTCACATCCACGTCGGTCGTCGCATCGAGCGTCAGACCGACTCGAAGGCGAGCGAAATCCGCTTTCGAGCGAACGGAAAACGTTGCGACTCCTGCGGGCTTCCCGAGCATGGCATCGTGGCGGATCACGACGCGTTGCGTCGCGGGAACCGTCGCGAGCACGAGCCCGTGCATCTTTCCAACGTGCGCGCTCGCACTCGACAAAACCGCAACGATGAAGACCACGATCGAGCCGAGGAGGGCCATCATTCGCACCGAACCGCAGCCCATGGTGCCAGGGGATACCGAGGGCAATATGGCGCTCCTACGCAGGCCGTGGACCAAGGCCGAGCGCCGCGTCGTACTCCACGGCCTACTCGGGCGTTTCCTCATAGCCATCGAGCCGGTGCTTTGCTCGATCGTGTTCGGTTCGCTCACGATAGCCCTCATGTTCCTGCCACTTCCCGCGACTTCGACTCTCACGCGCTGGGAATCTGCGATTATTATCGCGCCGATCTTCGGACTCGTCACGATCGCCTTCGTCCTGTATGCGACGGTCGTCTTATTGACGCCCGTTCGCGCGTTCCTACAAACATTCTCGCCGATTTATATCGTTGATGGTTACGTCCGATATCGGAGACCCGACCACCATACCGAGGCCGATTCCAATGGGTACATCGCCGTGCTCAACGAGGACCGTGGCGCCGTGGCGGAATGGCCCTCGATCGGCGAGGCGCCCATACCAGATTCGCTCCGTCCTGCGCTCATCGAATTTTCGTTTTACGGCGGCATCCACCGCATCGACGGTCGTTCGACGGGTGTCCTCCCGGAGTCGATGCCACTCGCGGGCGTTGGCGACAATCGACCACGGTTCTGACTCACAACCGAATCGCGGCGATTTCGGCGCTCAGCTACAGAAACGTCCTTATTTCAAGGGCACCGTCAACGTCGCGGAGTTCGGCCAACGATGGTTGGCGGAGCTGGTGGCAAAGACCATCGAGACGATCGCCCCGATCATGATGAGACCGAGGATCGCGGAAATGTAGATCACGCGTGGGATGCCGGTCGAAATTGGTATGTTCCGCTCGTCGACCGCATCGTGCATTTCGACATTCATATGCTCATTCGCCACCGAGGACGCCCACGGCTGCGAGCACGACGAGGATGCAACCGAACGCCATCAACCCGAGCAAAACTTTCGTCACTTGATTATCGAGCCCGGCCGAACCCCAATCGCGATAAAGTTGGAATGTCGTCGTCCCGCCAACGACGAGCGCGAGAATGAGCGCTACGCCTTTTTCGAGTGTCGCTGTCATAGAATATTCTCCTGGCCTACATCAAGTAGAACAGATAAAAGAGTGCGACCCAAATTACGTCGACGAAATGCCAATACAACGTCCCCGAAGTAAGGCCGAAATACTTGCTTCCGGTATACACGCCGTTGTTGGCTTGCCAATACAGAATGGCCAGATAAATCACGCCGACGAAGACGTGGAATCCGTGGAGACCTGTGAGCGTGAAGAACGTCGCGCCGAGCGTCGAACCCGACCACGTCACTTGCGCGTTGTGATACTCATACGCCTGACCGCCGAGGAACATGACGCCGAGGATAATCGTCGCGATCATCCACATGTTGAACGCGGGTTTCTTAAGGTGTTTCCAGGATTCCATTGCGAAGTGCATCGTCGCACCCGAGCCAAAGAGCACGCACGAGTTGATCGCTGCAAACGCAACGTCGAAGCGCGGGAGCTGGTGACCATCCTTGTTGATCGGCGGCCAATTCGGAACCGAATTGCGAAGATAGAGATACGCGAAGATGTACGCGCTGAAGAGCACGACGTCCGATACGAGGAAGAGAACGAAGCCGAGCAACCGCATATCTCGGGTCTCGCGGTACAGCGAGTCGACACTTTCGTACCGAGCGTGAACCGCTTCGTGGCTCGTGTTAAGCGAGCTGAAGCTGCTGGCGGCCATGTTCTCCTACGTTTCGGCTAGACGTGTGCGGGTGTGCCCGAAGACGGGCGGCCATCGGCTTGGTATTCGGGATTCGAAGCATCACGCACGAGGCCGACGTATGGCAGCGGTTCGCCGAAGTCGTACGGGTTCGCGAGAACACCCGGGATCTTTTTGAAGTTGAAATACGGCGGTGGCGAGGACACTTGCCATTCGAGCGTCCGCGCGCCCCACGGATTCGAAGGAGCCTTCTTGCCGCGGAGCAGACTGTCTGCGATCGCGTAAAGGAAGATCAGCGTCGAGCCCGCGAGGATGAACGATCCGATCGATTCGACATCGTTCCAAAATTGGAACTCGGGGCGATACTGCGCCACGCGGCGCGGCATGCCTTGAAGCCCAACCCAGTGCATCGGCAAGAACGTAACGTTGAAAGCAACGAACGTCGCCCAAAAGTGCGCCACGCCGAGCTTGTAGCTCATCATGCGTCCCGTGATCTTCGGCCACCAATAGTACACGCCTGAATAGATCCCGAAGATCGAGCCGCCGAAGAGCACGTAGTGGATATGCGCCACAACGAAGTACGTACCGTGTTCGTGAAGATCGAGAGGCACCGCGCTCAAGAAGACGCCGGTAATTCCGCCGAACGTAAACACGACGAGAAATCCGAGCGCGAAGAGCATCGCGGGATGGAATTCGATCTTCCCGCCCCACAGCGTCGCGAGCCACGAAAAGATCTTGATGCCCGTCGGTACCGCGACGATCATCGTGAGGATCATGAATGGCAGTTGGAGCCATGGCGCCATGCCCGAGGTAAACATGTGATGTGCCCAGACCATGAAGCCTAGGAGCGCGATCGCGATCGACGAGAAGGCAATCATCTTGTACCCGAAGATCGGTTTACGCGAGAAGGTCGCGAAAACTTCGGAGACGATGCCGAACGCCGGCAGAATCATAATGTAGACGGCAGGGTGCGAGTAGAACCAGAACATGTGCTGCCAGAGCACGGGCGAACCGCCGCGTCCCGGATCGTAGAATGGAATATCGAACTGACGCTCGAGGAAGAGTGCGGCGAGTGCGGCTGCGAGCGCGGTCGTTGCGATCATGTTGAGCATCGCGGTAGCCATCTGCGCCCACACGAAGAGCGGCATGCGGGTAAAGGTCATGCCGGGAGCGCGCATCTTGAAGATCGTGACGAGGAAGTTGATACCGGTGAGCGTGGAGCTAATGCCCACGAGGAAAATCGCGACGCACCACAGCGACGTGCCGGGTGGCCCTTGAAGCGAGATCGGCGGATATTCCGTCCAGCCAGCATCGGGTGCGCCGAAGAGGAACGACGAGAACAAAATCACGCCGGCAACCGGGAACATCCAGAACGCGACGAGATTGAGCCACGGGAACGCGACGTCACGTTGACCGAGCATCAGTGGCATCACGTAATTGCCGAAGCCGCCGGTGACGAGCGGAATAATCGTCATCCAGATCATGCCCGAGGCGTGAAGCGAGTAGACGCCGTTATACGTGTCGTTCGAAACGATCGCACCGTTCGGCGTCAATAATTGTGCGCGGACGATCTCGGCGAGTAGTCCCGAGACGATAAAGAACAGCAGCCCGACAACCATGTATTGGATCCCGATGACCTTGGCATCGATCGAAAAGATGTACTTCCCGATGAACGACTGCGGTTCGGGATGGATGTGATCGTGGTGGCTGGCGACGCCGATGCGGCCTGCGGTTGCAATTGCCATGCGATCTTCCTTACGACTTCTTCGCGCTGAGGCTGAGCAGGTAGGTGGTCAAGTTTGAAATGTCGGCGTTACTGAGTACGTTGGCTGCCTTATTCGGCATGACGCCAAGGGAAGGGCCATCTTTACCCTGCGATTTATCGAGGCCCTGATACCCGTTGACCAGGATGTGCGAGATTCCCGCGGCATCGGGCTTCTCACCCGTCACGAGCATCGGATGGCCGGTATCGATGGCGAGCTTGCCGAGCCCGGGTCCGACGATCTTTGCTTCGAATCCCCCGTTAGCGTTGTGGCACGAGGAGCACTTCGCCGTAAAGAGCGTAGCTCCGGTCGCAGCGTTGCCCCCCGTCAAGGCGACGGGACCGCCGCCCGAAGACTGCAATTGGGCCTGCTTGGTGAGCCACGTGTTGAAGTCGTGTGGAGTATCGATCACCATCTTTGCGACCATGTTGCTGTGGTTGGTTCCACAGAACTCCGTGCAAATGACGCGATACGTGCCCACTTTGTTCGGCGTGAAGCGAAGCGTCTGCACGAGGCCCGGCACCATATCGTACTTGATGCGCACTTCGGGCACCCAGAACGAATGGATCACGTCGGCCGACGTGACATGCAGCGAAATCGGCGTCCCAACCGGCACGTGCATTTCGTCGTAAATGGATTCTTTGAGTTTGGGATAGCGGAACTCGTACTTAAATTGATGCCCGATCGATTCCATCGTGAGGACGTCGCCCGTCTGCGATTGGAGATTTGCCCAGATTTTCACCGAGAAAATCGCAAGAATGATAACGAGCACCGATGGTATGGCCGTCCACCAGATTTCCAGCTTCGGCGAATCGTGGATTTGGATGCCGATCGCGTCGGGCGCGTCGGTCGCGCGCCTACGCCATGCGATCGCGAAATAAACGATGAATCCCGCGACGTAGACGAAGATCGCGCTCCCGAACACGGCCATGAACTTGAAAAGTGCGTCGATATCGCTCGCCGGCGCAGCGGCCTCGGGCAAGAACGTCGAAACGTCGAATGTTATGATGAAGTACGTCGCGATCACATTGAAGATCGAGAGGCCGATCGTGACGGGCCAGAAGCCGGGGCCGAGATCGACTTTCTGATGCGGCGCCGTGTGCTGAGCCAAGACTTCTCCTAACGCGTTTCTGATGACGGACGTCCACCGGGACGGTGGATCTATTTTGACGACAGGACGAACCGTCCCGTCATTCTTTCGGTTGAATGGTAAACGCCGTTATGTTCGGGCGACGATGACTTATGTGGACCGGAGTTCCGGGGGTCCAACCCGAGCACGTGGCGCCGTTGCCGCAAAATTCCGCACGAGGGCGTCGATGTTCGTAATCGCCGTACCCACAACGACGGCGCCCGCACCACGCTCGAAGGCCGCCACCGCGGCCGCCGGATCACCGATTCCCCCCTCGCAGATCGCGAAGGGATGCCGGCGCGCAATCCATGCCAGCAGATCGAGAGCGGGAAGAGCGCGGCCGTGCGATCCCGGCGTGTACCCGGCAAGGGTCGTTGCGACGAGATCCGCACCCGCCGCAATCGCCACCGCGGCGTCGGCCTCAACGGCACAATCGGCCATCGTGACGAGCCCTGCCGCGCGTGCGGCGTCGACGAGATCGCGGACCGATGCGCCTCCGAACCGTAAGCGCTCGGTCGCATCGAACGCGACGATGTTCGCCCCGGCCTCAGCAACGGCGGCGATCTCCGCGCGCGTCGTCGTGATATATGGCTCGAAACCGTCGTAGGCACACTTGATGATGCCGACGATCGGAACTGCGACCGCCGCACGCACGGCGGCGATGCGCGCTACGCCCTCGATTCGCACGCCGACGGCGCCGTTTGCGATCGCACAACGAGCGAAAAGCGCGATCGTCTCGGGCGTATTGAGGACGGATTCCGCGTACGCCTGAACCGAGACGATGAGTCCCCCGTGGAGAGCGTCGAGCAGCGCTGCCGCCGCAGCGGAGCCTTTCATTAGATGAAGCACCGAGCCAGAAGAAGGGCGCCGCTCGCCGGATCGCCCACGGGTGCGACGAGATCGGCATGCGGCACGACCTCGGTCAGCGCTGCGCCGAATGCGTCGACGAACGCTTCGTCTCGGAAGAGGCCGCCGGCGTATGAAACCAGGCGAAAGGACGTCGGTCCGAGGCGGCGATCGACCGTAGCGACGCAATCGGCGAGTTCGAGCGCGGCCGCCGCCCGCACGTCACGCGCGTCGGCATCGCCGTCGGCAGCGGCGAGGAGGACGTCGCTTGCGAAAGCGGCGAGCGTGGGGCGACCGATCTCGCCGTGCGCGAAGGCGTGTTGCACGTCGCGTAACCCGAACGCGCCGAACGACGCAAGTGCGAGGTCGCCGAGTTTCGAGGGCTCGTCGCGATCCGCACGCGCCATCGCGCGCCGAAGGGCCGTGCGCGCGATCCAGACCGCGCTCCCCTCATCGCCGAAGAAATAGCCCCAGCCGCCCGCGCGGACGAACGGCGATCCCGGCGCCTCGTTGCCGAGTGCGACGCTTCCCGTCCCCGCGATCACGACGATACCCGCGGCACCCGCGAGCGCGCCCGCATGCGCGATCTCGGTGTCGTGGACGATCCGCACGTGCGTCGCGCGGTGCGCGAGGTCGGGCGTGCGCGAGATGCCCGCATCGAAGCCGCTAATCCCCGCGACGAGTGCCTCGAAACGTACGTCTCGCGCGACGTGCGCGGCATCGCATGCCGCATCGAGTGCGGCTTCGAGCGCGGCGCGCTGCCGATCGGCATCGCGCGCCTCGCCGACGAGATCGGCGGGCGGCCCACTTCCGTAACCGATTGACGCCGATGCGTCGCCGATCGCGGCGACGGTCGACGATTGGCCGCCATCGATTCCTGCGAAGAGGCTCATCGCGCGAGCAACGCTTCGAAGGGTGCGGGATCGATCCCGGTCACCTCGCGCGCGGCCGCGTGCGCCTGCGCTTCCGAAGCATGGGGAAACGCCCGGTGGTGGCATTCGTGTGCGATCGCTACCGTGGTAAAACGTCGTGCTTCGGCATCGCCGAGGCCGCTACGGACGCGGGCGACCGCGCGTGCATTGATGCGAATGGTATCGCCCTGCGGATCGTACTCAGAGACGAGCGTTGCGGCACCCCAGTCGCCGAGATCGACGATCTCGATCGTCATGGCGCGTGCACCGGTTCCGGACGGCGCAGATCGACGCCGCTCGCGATCAATCGCGCGCGCAGATCCGCGGCATCGATCGCGCGCGGCGCGATCCCGAGCGCGACGCAACGCGCAGCCGCCGTACCCGCCGCTTGGCCGAGCGTCATCACGGTCGGCGTGAGCCGTGTCGATGCGAGCGCCTCGTGCGTCGTCGAAATACACCGCCCCGCAACGAGCAGACCCTCGATCGACTCGGGCACGAGGCAACGATAGGGAATCTCGTAACTCGCGCCCGGCGGTAAGCGATGCGTCGTCGTGCCGGAGCCTGCGGGATTGTGAATGTCGATCGGATAGGCGCTACGCGCGATCGCATCTTCGAACGTGCGCGCGCGGACGACGTCGTCGCGTGTGAGCGTGTAGACGCCCGCGATGCGGCGCGATTCGCGAATACCGATCTGCGTCGCGGTCGCGGCGATACGCGCGTTCGCGAATCCCGGGACGTCGCGGCGAAAAAACGTCATGAGTCGCATCGCCTGCGCGCGCGCTTCGACTTCGGCACGCGTGAGGTCATCCGGATCGAGCGGGTCGATATCGATCACGCGCGTCATGTTCACGCTGACTTCGTCGGCATAGGGCGAGATGAAAAACGAAACGAGTTCGCGCGGCACGTCGATACCGTTTTCGCGCGCGCGGTTCCAGAGTTCGTAGAGACCCGCGACCGCCGTCAGCGTCGACGCCGTGCGCGCGCTCGGCGCGAGCGTCGTACGCATCTCACTCGGGTGCTCGCGGACGTATGCCGCGGTCGCCTCGAGATCGACGTGACTTATGCGAAACATCAGGCTCGCCGGCTGGACGCGTCCGCGATCGTCGCCCTGGTGCACGCGCGCGCCCGCCGCGACCGCAACGTATGCATCCGCCGAAGCGTCGATCGTGATCGCCGCTCGATATTCGCGCGGCCCACCGACGGTCGCGACGCGCGCCCCGACGACGACGCCGGCTCCATCTTGCAGCGCGTCGAGAAAATAGGCGTGCAGGAGCAAATGCACGCCGCTCTCGCGCATGAGATCGAAGAGGAGTGCCTTATGAATCTCGGGATCGAACGGCGTGATCGTCGGCACGTAGTCCGATGCATCGACGATGTGGCCTTGCGAGCCGCCGAGCGCGACGAGCCGCTCGACGATCTCTTGCGCGATGCCGCCGACGATCCGCTCGTTGCCGGAATGGTACGTCATCCACGGCCCGACCATCGCCGCCGTCGCGGTACCACCGAGAAATCCGTATCGCTCGACGAGCAACGTCCGCGCGCCCGAGCGTGCGGCAGCGAGCGCGGCCGCGCAACCCGCATTGCCGCCGCCGATGACGAGGACGTCGTAGCGGTCTTTCACGCGCAATTTCGTTCCGACCGCACGCATATTCACCCGCTCGCGAGCGTGAAACGGCGCGTTGACGCGGCATACTACGGCGCCGCGCGGAACCCACGGGCGATGATCACCCAAACGACGGCTTTTTACGATACGATCGATGCGGCTGGCGGTCGCAATCGCATCGCGTCGGCGCAAACGGTCGCCGCGTTCGTGCGTGCAGAGGTACCGGGCGCCCGGACGATGCTCGAAATCGGTTGTGGGACGGGCGCGCATCTCGCGACGTTTGCGACCGCCAATTTTTCGGCTCGAGGTATCGAGGCCGATCTCAAGGCCGTCGCACTCGCTCGGTCGCGCACGCCGGAGATCGTCGTCGATCCAGCCGAGCTTACGACATTCGATCTCGGCGAGCGTTTCGATGCGATCGTCTCGCTCGATGGCAGTTCCGCATTCGCGCGCCTGCCCGCACGGCTCGATGCGCTACTCGCGCGAATCGCGCAACATCTGGAGCCAACGGGAATCGTCGTGATCGAGCCGTACGCCGTCGCGGCCGCCGCCTATCGGCCGGGCACGCTCGAAAGCATCTTTGTCGACGAGCCCGATCTAAAAATCGCGCGGATGTGCTTGAGCAAGCAAATGGGCAAGATCGGCATTCTCGACTATCACTTCCTCGTCGCATCGCTGCGCGGTGTCGAACGGTTTTTCGAACGCCACGAGATCGGTCTTTTCACGGACGCCGTCTACGAAGCGGCGTTCGCGAGCGCAAACCTTACCTTCACTCGCACGTCGCTCGGAGTGGGTCGAGACGCCTACGTGGGTCGCCCACGCTAGATATACCGTCGCATCTGCGGCCACCAAGCAGCGATCGGTTCGCGCGGGTGCGTACATTTATATATGACTAAATTATTAAAATCGGGCAGGACGTAGTCGTCACGAAAGAGACCGACGCGCTCGACCGTTGCGAATTCACGCCCGAGCGTCGACTCATCGTAACCGACGGCAAGAACGACACGCCCCGACGCTTCGCGCGTACCGTAGAGAAAGTAATTATTGTGGCCGCTGATCGCACGCGGTAATCCGAGTTTGGGACCGAGGAAGTCGATCGCCGAAGCCTGACCGTAATCGTGCGTGAGGATTACCGCCTCGCGACGTTCGCTTGGGGAAAGCGCGTCGTTCGCGCGTGCGAGCGACGCGACGAGCGTGTTCCAGCCGAGCATATCGGCGAAGTGTTGCGGCACGCGACCCACCGGATGTTTTTCCATCTTGATGCTGCGAAAATCCAGAACGTGCTCGTATCGCAAAAACGTCGGCAACGGTAAGAGCGGATAGGCTTCGGGTGCGATCGCGAAACCGAAGACGAGGAGCAACGCGGGATACGCAACGGTCGCGAAACGCACGCGCGCGAGTTGCGTCTCGATCGTCGCAGCGCCGGCGGCGAAGAGCACGGGATAGATCGGAGCCAGATAGTACACTTTCGCGCCGAGCACGAGGTAGAGCCCCGAGAGGATCACATACGCGATCCCGTACCAGCGAAACGCGCGCGTTTGCGGGGCGCGAACGAGCGCGACGAGCCCGGCGATCCACATCGGTGCGGCAAGCGGATTCATCATCAAAATTTGTTGCGCGTAAAAAGCGAACGGACCGACGACGACGTTCTTGGCCGCCGCAGCGTCGTGCAACACCACGAGTTGGGGCCAGCCGTGTTGCGCTTGCCACACGAGCGTCGGCGCGACGATGGCGTCGTAGTCTTTGAAAGCTCGCTCGAAATCGTCAATCATGAGCGTGCGCCGCCGGAGTGCGTCGATGTAGTCGATGGCGAGCGTTGCATACGCGACGTAGCCGCCCGTGCGATCGGCCATCGCGGTGAGCTCGCGCGCACGGCCGCTTTCGATAAGCTCGCGAAATGCCGCCGCCCCTTCTGCGTGCACGATCGTTTCGACCGCCGCGTCGTACGGATGATCGGGGAGCGCGACGTCGGGTACGAGATCGCAAAAATCGCTGAGAACCGCGAGCGAGCGTTCGAAATTCTTACGCACCGCCGGCATCGTCTTCTTCGCGCGCTTCTTCGGCTACTGCCACGACGCGATGGAGCGCTTCTTC
>ENA-OFCD01000604-OFCD01000604.1-metagenomes-genome-assembly--contig:-NODE-604-length-21938-cov-5.597953_pt1 | contig 21938 bp, 20 predicted proteins | sample MGYA00153392_OFCD01 | MGnify analysis MGYA00153392
GGTAAGTTAAGAAGCCTAGCAAAAATTTAATCTACACAAAAATCTTTACACCCTCGTCGTGGGCGTTATTTTAGTTCTCACAGTCAAGTTTCTGTTGCGGTGCTGTTATTGATTCAATCAAGTGGTACTCTCGCTTTTTTGGAATCACGCGTCATTTAACGCAATTAACGCCTTCAACTCACCAAGGAATTAGATATGCGGAAATGGAAAGTACTGTTATTAGCGCTGTTGTTGGGTATCCAAACACTCGCTAACGCTGGGCTCAGCGAGGGCATCGCCGCATTCAATGCAAAGGACTACGCGACTGCGTTGAGGGAATTCTTACCTTTGGCTAACCAAGGAAACGCACAGGCGCAAAACAATCTGGGCGTCATGTACAAAAACGGTCGCGGCGTGCCGAAGGATGAGGCGCAGGCGGTGGCGTGGTATCGCAAGGCCGCCGAGCAGGGGAATGCAAACGCGCAAACCAATCTGGGCAACATGTACGGCAACGGTCGCGGCGTGCCGAAGGATGTCGTCTTGGCATACATGCTTTACAACATTGCCGCTGCCAATGGCAACGAAAAAGCGATTAACAATCGGGCCTCGCTTGAAGGAACGCTCTCCCGACAGCAGATTACGGAGGCACAGGCCTTGGCGTCGGCTTGGAAGCCAGGCACACCCTTTCCCACAACAAGCCGTACCGGTAAACTTGCCAACCCGGACAGGTAAACTTGCGCACTTTTAAAAAAGTAAATGACCCATTATTAAAGCGAGCCGAGTCGGGTGACGATATTGTTAAGTACCTCCGCCAATCGATGCCCCGCAAGCGTCAGCTGACGATCTGCGGTGAATTTTGCCTGAGCAATATAATTTGGAGTGAGTTCATACGCGCCATCGCTCTTCTTATAGTTGAGCAACGCACCCTCACTATAAGCAAATGAAAGTGCAAGAGGCGCACTCTCCTGTCGCCCCCACGATTCAAACGTGGCCGGCGTTGCGTAGGGACGTGCGGCAAGCTGCGGCAGTAACGTCATCGGAAACAACGTGCGAAGCTTCACCGACTTATTGCGCGCCGCCTTTATATTCGAAGATCCAATAACTGCACCGTCCCAGAACGAATGCAGGTTGATGACTTTGCTGTCTGGGGTGACTCGTATTTTCGTTAGATTCCCGCCGCGGTCGCCCTTTGGAAATTCTGAATTGAACATCGCTGTTGTATGCAAAGGCTGATGCACGTCACCAACCAGATGAAATATCCAGCACAGCGCTACTGCCTTTTCGGCATCGCTAACTTTTGGATCGGCAACTATGCCGGCGTTCCGGGCAAACGCTTCATATATTCGTTCGGCGGTTATCTCTTCCGGCTTGATAAACGTAACCGGCGTGCCAGGCGGTACATAAACGAAGTTGATGTAGTGCCAGGTGTCGTGGTGAAACGCTTTTGAGTACTCCGATGGCGGACGAACTTCGTCCGGCCATGTTGCCATTTCCATAAATAAGCGTTCGGCTTTTGCTTCTGGAGTGGATTCCTCGTTCAGGCGTCCTTCGAATAGCGACGGCGTGGGTGTCGAATTCATGATTTCGACGATGCGATCTACAACAGCGGGGTTCGTTGCTTTTAGCTCTTGGTAAGCGATCGCGCCGGTGGTGAGGTGGCCACCACGGTTCCAGGCTAAGGCGGCGGTCGGGAGGAGCACCAAGACCGCTGAGAATATTAATTTGCGCATATTGATTATTATTGCTCCTCAGTGAGTAAATAATACTTCGCTTACGGCTTTGTCGGCGAGGAACCCGCTCTACTCAATCTTCCAGGAATGCCGCCGCTTTAACCTTAAGGGCATTGGCAATCCTGTCGAGGTTATCAACCGACACATTTCCCTGGCCTCTCTCCACTGAAGAGATGTAAGTTCGGCGTCCGTTCGGCGAGCCCTTTTCAGTTTTTTCTCATTTACGTCTATGCGCCACTATTCCATCAGTTGGCACGGTCGCACAATATACCGCCCACTCCGCCATCAATTCGGCGCGTTTTGCGAACTGCGAACCGCGCTGATAGGCGCGCTCGACCGCATTCGGCAATTGGTGCGCCAAGGCATGCTCGGCCACCTCACGCGGGTAATGGGTGGTTTCTGCCGCCCACATGCGGAAGCTGCTGCGGAAGCCATGGACCGTGATTCCCTTGCCATGGATGTCCGCCCACACGGGCTTGTCGTCGCCGTTCATGCGCCGGATCACACCCGTCAGCGACATATCTGACAAGGGCTGGCCTCTCGTGCCAGCAAACACCACATTATCGTCACTACTCTTCGGCATCGACGCTAGCAGGGAAAGCGCGGCGGCGCTCAACGGCACCTGATGTTCGCGTTTGGCTTTCATCCGCTCAGCCGGTATCGTCCAGAGCTTGCCTGCCACATCGAACTCGGCCCATCGAGCACCGCGCACTTCACCCGATCGGCACGCGGTCAGAATGGCGAACTCGACCGCTCGGGCGGAAGCCCCATCGCGTGCCCGCAGGGCATCCATGAATGCACCGATGCGTGGCCACGGTAGTGAAGGATGATTCTTCGTCCGTTGGGTCTTGCTGATGGTGGCCAGCAAGTTTTCGAGATGACCTTTCCAACGGGCAGGATTCTCACCGGTGCGGTAGCCGCTCGTGGTCGCCCAACCCAGCACAGACTCGATACGACCGCGCACGCGGCTGGCCGTTTCGGTCTTGCTCTCCCAGATCGGCGCAAGGCATTTCACGACGAGGACGGTGTCGATCTGGGCCACCGGCAAATGACCGAATACCGGACTGGCGTAGGTGGTGAGCGTGTTCGTCCATTGGTCGCCATGCTTAGCGTTTTTCCAACCCGCCTTGTGTGCCACGATGTACGACTCGGCACATTGGTCGAAGCTCATCATCTTGGCGTTGGCCAACGAGGCAGCGATCTGGTTTTGCCTCCTGGCTGCGAGCGGATTGATGCCGTCGATCAGCAGCTTCCGCGCATCGAGCGCCTTCTGCCGCGCCTCGGCCAAACTGACCGTATGCGTCGGCCCCAGCCCCATCCCGAACGGCTTGCCAGCGACCATGTAACGCAAGAGCCAAGACTTCGCGCCCGTGGCGGTGATCTGGAGCGTCAAACCACCCCCATCGCCATACAATCCCGGCTTGTTGAGCTTGGTGACTTGAAGTGCTGATAGTCGTTGTTGTTGGCGTGCCATGCTATGCGACCTACTATCAAAATGACTATCAAACTATAGCCGGATTTGAAAGGATTGCCTAGGATTACCTTGGACGCTTAGATTGCGTAACTTATTGTTATGTATGCTACTTTATGGACAACATGGGATTCTGTCGGACTACTATCAGGCGGTCGCCTCCTCCGCCAAGGATCATATTTTTACCGTCCAATAGCGTTCAATAAAGTTACTGTAAAAATCGAATTAGTCCCGTAAATCGGGGCTTTTTTGTTTTTTAACGTCCGAAGTGGTTTGTTGCAATCCACGACTATTCGGGGATATGTTTGGGGGTATGGGGATATAGCGCTGGGGCTATCCCGAAAAATGACGGGTTTAGGACGCTTACCAATGCCGCCAACCGATACTGAAATCAAGAAAGCCAAGCCGGGTATCAAGCCCGCGAAGCTTTCCGACGAAAAAGATCTATATCTGCTGGCGAATCCCACAGGTTCTAAACTGTGGCTCTTGTCGCCGACGCCAAATTGACCCATGGGGGTGCGGCGATAAAACTGCTCTATCTGGGATTACGCAATATCGCGAAACGTTGGACGATGCCAATACAGAATTGGAAACAAGCCATCAGCCAGCTTATGATTCGATTTGAAGACCGTTTTAACCCCGCCCAGTAAAATCGATTTACACAAAATTCGGGACAGCCTCGGTTTGCGCCCGCGTGCTTATAAAAAATACACTGCTGGAAACACTGCCACCGCCAGCACGATCAGCACCCACTCCGCCCGCCATCGCTTGAGGTGACCTGTGTAATACAAAATGATGCAAGCAATTGCGAGTATGTAAAAAAGACCTAATAACATCACTTCCCCCTTTTCAAGCTTTTATGTTCTAAATGTCGTGATTCACCTGAACCAACGCCTGCCAGGCAGGAGTGCCGTCCAACCAATACTCGAAATACACTACCACATCGGACACGGTGGCTTACATTAGCATCAACTTATTAGACCGCTTCTTGATCAGTCTCACCAGTGCGAATACGCACTACGCGCCCCACATCGGTCACAAAGATTTTGCCATCGCCAATCTTGCCGGTACGCGCTGCCTTAATGATCACGTCTATTGCTTTATCGACCATCTCATCGTTAAGAATAACTTCAATTTTAATTTTGGGCAGGAAATCAACCGTATATTCAGCGCCACGATAAAGCTCGGTGTGGCCTTTTTGTCGGCCAAAGCCTTTTACTTCTGTCGCCGTCAATCCAGACGCGCCCAACTCCATCAGCGCCTCGCGAACCTCGTCAACCTTGAATGGTTTGATAATCGCTTCAATTTTTTTCATATTTCTGCCTAGATTGGATTGTATTTGGATGTTATCGGGTAACGCCAGTCTTTACCAAATCCGCGCCGGGTAATTTTGGCACCCACAGGAGATTGTCGGCGTTTGTACTCATTAATTTTTAGTAATTTAGTGACGCGCGTTACATCAGCATACAAAAAGCCAAGTGCCACAATCTCGGCTGGTGAGCGGTCTTGTTCCATGAAAAGCTCAACGATTTGATCCAGTATCGCGTAATCCGGCAGTGAATCCTGATCCTTCTGGTCAGGTCGCAGCTCAGCGCTCGGTGGCCGCGTGATTACCCGGTCAGGAATCACCCGCGATTGCTGATTTCGCCATTGACATAGCTTGTAGACCAGCGTTTTCGCGACGTCTTTCAAAATGGCATAGCCACCTGCCATATCGCCATAGAGCGTCGAATAGCCCACTGCCATCTCGGATTTATTACCCGTGGTCACGACCATCGAGCCAAATTTGTTTGACAGTGCCATCAGCAGCGTGCCACGTACTCTCGCCTGAATATTCTCTTCGGCGGCATCCCGCTCGCGACCCTTGAATGACTCGGAAAGCGATGCAGCATAGGCATCGACCATTGGCTTGATGCTCATTTCGCTATATTTTACGCCCTGAATACCGGCCATTTCACGCGCATCGTCGAGCGAAATTTGGGATGTGTATTCATACGGCATCATCACCGCCTGCACGCGATCAGCCCCTAACGCATCTACCGCAATCGCCAATACGATGGCTGAATCTACCCCACCTGATAAACCCAGCAGCACGCCGGGGAAATTGTTTTTGTTAACGTAATCGCGCAACGCAACCACCAGCGCACGATACACACTGGCCTCAAGTGACAGCGACGCGTGAATTGCGCCGCTGAATTTGCCATCCGCAAAATCCACAAACCCGAGCGCTTCTTCAAACTCACGCTCCTGATAACCCACGCTACCATCATCGCTAATCGCAAATGATGCACCGTCGAACAACAACTCGTCCTGGCCACCGGTCATATGCGCGTAGAGAATTGGCAAGCCCGATTCAGCAACCCGCGCACGCACCACGTCATAACGCACATGTAATTTTTGGAAGTCATAGGGCGACGCATTTGGCACCACTATAAGGTCGGCACCTGCGGCTTTAGTCACCGCCACTGGCTCGGAAAACCAGACGTCTTCACAAATCAACACGCCGATTTTAAGGCCATGATGCTGGAACACGAACGGCTGATGGCCCGTCGAAAAATAGCGGGCTTCATCAAACACCTGATAGTTTGGTAGCTTTTGTTTGAAGTATGTGCCTGTGATTTGCCCGTTTTCGAGCAGCGAAACGGCGTTGTAAAGCTGGCCTTCGACCACCTGGGGGTGCCCCACCAAAATACTGATGCCCGAGACCTTTGAAGCCATGGCGGTTAGCGCCTCAGCGCATGCGCGGCGGAAATCATGACGAAACAATAAATCTTCGGGCGGGTAACCACATATGGATAGTTCGGGTGTTACCAGCAATGAGCCGCCTTCATCAGCCGCCCTGCGTGCTTCCGACAACATTCGCTCAACATTGCCCGCAAGGTCACCCAAGAATGGATTGAGTTGAGCAACGGCAATTTTCATAGGCGAAATATTCTTTTATGGATAACATGATTTCAACCACGATTATAGGCGACGATACGCGACGGTTTCGACGATCGCCTTCAAAAGAACTCACAACTATCCGCCTGCCAAAACGTCCTGCTTCACTTCAACACTTCAGTTGCACGATTGCACAAACCAATGAATAGCCGAAATGCGTGAATATGAGATCAAAGTTGTCGACGACCTGAGCGAGGTTTCCCCGCTTGAATGGGACAAGCTAGCCGATGACAACCCCACGTTAAAGCATGCGTTTTTGCAATCAATGATTGACGCTGGGTGTACCACGGCAAAAACAGGCTGGCTGCCGCAATTTATTACGCTATGGCGTGACATTGCCGGCCACGTCGTCCTCGCAGGTGCGGTGCCGCTTTACATGAAAGGCCATTCGTACGGCGAATATGTATTCGATTGGGCATGGGCCGAGGCTTATCATCGTGCCGGACTTCAATATTACCCAAAACTGCTCGCAGCCGTTCCATTCACCCCTTGCTCGGGCGCGCGCATGATCGCTGCCACGGACGGCGACAGGCAATTGCTCATCCAGGGTCTGCTGGAGATTACGGCACAAAGCGAAGTGTCATCGGTGCATGTGTTGTTTCCCACTGAAGCAGACCATGCCGCCTTGATAACGGCGGGATTTATGCCGCGCACTTCAGTGCAGTTTCATTGGCAAAACGCAGGCTACGCCACGTTTGATGCGTTCCTCGCCACCATGAGCCACGACAAACGCAAAAAGATCAAACAGGAACGTAAAAAAGTAACCGAGGCAGGCGTAACTTTTGAACGCAAAACCGGCGCTGAAATCACCAGCGCCGATTGGGATTTTTTTACGCGCTGCTACAACGGCACCTATCGCGAGCACCATTCCACGCCCTATTTGAATCGACAATTTTTCGGCCTGATTGGCGCCAAAATGCCCGAAAACATTTTGCTGGTCATCGCCATACGTGACGGCAAACCTATTGCCGCATCTCTAAACCTATTTAATCAAGCCACCCTGTTCGGGCGTTACTGGGGCACCACTGAATTTCAGTCTGGCCTGCATTTCGAAACATGCTATTACCAAACACTTGAATTTTGTATCGAGCGAGGCATCCAGATTTTTGAAGGCGGCGCGCAAGGCGAACACAAACTCGCCCGCGGTTTCATGCCCGTAAAGTGTCACTCCGCGCATTGGCTAAAAGAACCGCGATTTGCGCAAGCAGTAGAAGATTTTCTTCGGCGTGAAACCGGCGGAATTGAAAGTTATGTAGATGAATTAAGCGAGCACCAGCCGTTTAAAACGTGACCTATCAGCAGGCATTGATCAAAGCCGCTTTCCGCTTGCCGTGTCGAAGAAATAAAGCTTATCTGACAACGGAATCACGTGCAGCATTTCGCCATTCGCGTGACGCGCGTGGCCATCTACGCGAACCACCACGCCGTGATCTGCAATCCGCGCATGGATCAATGAATCCGCGCCGAGTGCTTCGGCGCTTTCGACGCGCAATGGTAATCCGGATACTCCTGTTGGCAACCCCAAATCGCTGATAGTGAAATGCTCTGGGCGCACGCCGAGGGTGACAGCCTGCCCAATGGCGAATTTCTCGCGCTGCGCGGGTGGCAACGCCAATTGAATATCGTCGCCAATATCAATACCGGATTGGATTATTTTTCCCGGCATAAAATTCATCGCAGGCGAGCCAATAAATCCCGCCACAAACACGCTCGCTGGGTTATCGTAGACCTCCATTGGCGCGCCAATCTGCTCGACTCGCCCCGCGTTCATCACGATCATGCGATGTGCCAAAGTCATCGCCTCGACCTGATCATGGGTCACAAAAATACTGGTGGTCTTTAATTCACGCGACAGCTTTTGAATCTCCAGCCGCATCTGCACGCGCAGCTTCGCATCCAAGTTCGATAAGGGCTCGTCAAACAAAAACGCCGCCGGTTCGCGCACAATCGCGCGCCCCATCGCCACCCGCTGCCGCTGTCCGCCCGACAGCTCGCGTGGCTTGCGCTGAAGCAAATCGCCCAGCTCCAGAATCTTGGCCGCTTTTTGTACGCGGGTTTCAATATCCGCATCCGATAGCTTACGAATCCGCAGGCCATAAGCCATGTTGTTGTATACGCTCATGTGTGGATACAAGGCGTAATTTTGAAACACCATCGCGATATCGCGATCTTTTGGTTCCAGATTATTGACCACACGCCCACCGATGGAAACTTCACCATCGGAGATAATTTCCAAGCCCGCAATCATCCGCAGCAAAGTAGATTTCCCGCAGCCTGAAGGCCCGACGATGACAATGAATTCACCATCAGCAATTTCGGCATCCACACCGTGGACGACAGCATTGTTGCCATAAGATTTCTTGACGTTTTTTAGAGTGATAGAGGCCATAGTGAGACTGAAATAGTCAATGTGGGGGTTTTCAAATTCCCGTTGAGAGTCGCTGAGCAACCCCGTGAGCGAAGGAGTTTTTGGCGAGGACTGTTTGCGCCTTGACGCCTAGCCTTGGCCACAAACTTTTTCGCAAAGCGAGTTCCGCAGCCACCTTCGCTCGCGAGAAGCGGAGGGGATTTTTGGGCACAGTTTTATCGTGACAAAAAACGACGAACCGGGTCGTCTTTCTTTGCCTACTTTCTTTGGCGAAGCAAATAAAGTAGGTTGCCGCTGAGCAACCCCCGGCAAATCAACGAGAAAGGACGCCGATAGCAAAACCCAACCCTCCAAAAAACAATAAAAAGAACGAAACGCTAATTGCAAGGCGTACATTTGATCTTCCAATACGAGCAACAAAATAGCCAACAGCGGCAACACTTGTTGCACAAATTAATGCAGATAAGGCGCAACGTCCCGCGCGCATCGCACCACCAATAGAAATTCCAACGACGACCCGAAAAGGCATCATTCCTGCGCTGCAAATTAACCGTTCACACACAGCAAGGAAATCACGTCAAATCGCCTTAGCAATACTTAAATTGCGCTGGGTGCTCATCATTTTTCAGTCTCCACTAAGCCTTTTACAAACCACCTCTGCATCAATACCACCACCAACGCCGGTGGCAACATCGCCAGGATCGCGGTCGCCATGACCAGATTCCATTCCGTCGCGGAGTCCCCACCCGCGATCATGCGCTTTATCCCAATCACGGTCGTGTACATCGATTCATCGGTGGTCACCAACAGCGGCCACAAGTATTGATTCCACCCATAAATAAACTGGATCACAAACAGCGCGGCGATACTGGTTTTGGAGAGCGGCAACACCACATCAAAAAAGAATCGCATCGGCCCGGCACCATCAATGCGTGCAGCTTCGGCAAGCTCATCCGGGATCGTCATAAAAAATTGGCGGAATAAAAATGTAGCGGTGGCGGAGGCGATCAACGGCAGTGTTAAACCCACGTATGAATTCAGCATGCCCAAGTCCGATACCACTTTGTACGTCGGCAAAATGCGTACTTCCACCGGCAACATCAACGTAATAAAAATCATCCAGAAGAAGAAATTCTTCAGCGGGAAGCGGAAATAAATAATCGCGAATGCAGAAATAATCGAGATCGCAATTTTGCCGACTGCAATCACCATTGCCATCACGAATGAGTTCAACATCATCTGACCTACCGGCGCGGCGGAAGCGCGGGTCGAGCCTGCCGTCAAAACGCGTGCGTAGTTGTTAATGAATTGGTCGCCAGGCAATAGCGGCATCGGCGCTTGCAGCACCTGCTCCATCGTCAGTGTGGAGGCGATAAACGTGATGTAAAGCGGGAAGGCGACAACCAGCACGCCGAGGGTTAACACGACGTAATAAAATGCGGTCATCCATGGCCGATTTTCCACCATTAATATTGCACCTTGCGCTCAACGTAGCGGAATTGAATCACCGATAACGCAATCACGATAATCATCAAAATCACCGATTGCGCCGACGAGCCGCCGAGATCGCCGCCCTTGAAACCATCGGCATAAACTTTGTAAACCAGAATCTGCGTGGCCTGCGCCGGGCCGCCTTGCGTGGTCGCGTCGATCACACCGAAGGTATCAAAAAACGCGTAAACAATATTCACCACCAACAAAAAAAACGTGGTGGGCGACAATAGCGGAAATACAATCGTCCAGAATCGCCGCGCGGGGCTGGCACCATCAATCGCGGCGGCTTCCATGAGTGAGCGAGGAATGGATTGCAGGCCGGCCAAGAAAAATAAGAAGTTGTAACTCACCTGCTTCCACACCGCCGCGATCACCACCAAAATCATCGCGTGATTGTCATTCAGCAAGAAATTCCACGGGATATTCCATTGCTTCAACACATAACCCAAAATGCCAATCGAGGGCGCAAACAGGAATCCCCACAACACGCCCGCAATCGCGGGAGCGACAGCATAAGGCCAAATCAAAAGTGTTTTATACGCAAATGCACCGCGCACAATCCGGTCCGCCGCCACCGCCAACAACAACGAAAATGACAGACCCAAACTCGCGACCAACGCACTGAAAATCGCAGTGGTGCGAAACGAGACCAAATAATTTTCATCGGCGAATAACGCTTTGAAATTATCAAGGCCGACAAACTGCGTATTGAGACCGAATGCGTCCTGCAATAACGTTGACTGATACACCGCCTGAAACGCGGGCCAGAAAAAGAATACCACCGTGATGATGATCTGCGGCGCAACCAGCAGATACGGCAACCACTTACTGCGGAAGACGACGCGTTTTTCCATTTTATATTTGGCGTTTAGAATAAATCGCGCAGCCACCGCAAGGCGGGTGGAGCGCAACAATATCCATCATTTGTGCATCCAGAAATGGATATCAGTATCACTATGTTCCACACATCTTAGAATACTTATTTTCCATGTCATGCGCGACTTTTTTGCTTCGCTAATTTCGACAAGTGCGGCCGCAGTAGCTTAGCCACGCCAATTTGTCCCGTATGCTCAAGAAAGCAAGTTGCAACAGCATTTTCAAGTTCGTCATTCACTTGAACGGACTCACTTATCCAAGAACCGAGTTTGGTGAGTTGGCGATGTGAGCATGTAGTGTGTGCGCTAGAGAAAAATTCAGTAAACAAATACATCACACGATGAACCGTCAATGTATCGCTCGGCGTTTCATCGCCATCGTCCAACGCACAGTCATGAAAACTTGGAAATATCGATACCAATTCAGCTAAAACCTGCTCTGTCGTTTTCTTATCTACCGCGCGCAATATCTAACTCCCCTTATTCGCTGCCTCAAACTTCCGCAAAATCTCATTTCCTCTCCGCACGGCATCATCCAGCGCAGCTTTGGGTTCTTTCTTCCCGGAGAATACCGCTTCCATTTCCTCTTCAATGACCTCACGACCTTGCACAAAATTACCAAAGCGGATGCCTTTGGAATTTGCAGTCGGTGGTTTGTTGGTGAGTTGTTTAACCGCAATATCGGCGCCGGGATTCTTGTCGTAGAAACCAGATTTACGGGTCATTTCATAGGCGGCCATCGTGATCGGCACATAGCCGGTAGTGGTATGCCATTCCATTTGTACTTCAGGTTTTGACAGGTAGGCAAAAAACTTCGCAACTCCCTTGTAGGCGTTGTTAGTTTTGCCACCCATTACCCACAGCGATGCGCCACCAATGATGGAATTTTGCGGTGCGCCGGCCACATCATCGTGATACGGGATGAAATTGACAGACCAATCAAATTTCGCGTTCTTGCGGATATTCGCCTGCGCCCCGGTGCTGGACGTCAGCATCGCGCATTCGCCGGTGTAGAATTTCGCCTCTGCCTGATTGGTGCGGCCCGCATAAATGAAAGTGCCTTTTTTGGACATCTCGCCCAGCATCGTCAATTGCCGCACATGCAGCGGGGTATTGAATTGATATTGAGTATCGGTGCCCGCCATGCCGTTCTCTTTGGTGCCCATCGGCACGTTATGCCACGCGCTGAAATTTTCAATATTCATCCACGATGGCCAGCCGGTGGTGTACGGGCAGGCTTCGCCCGCGGCTTTTAATTTGTCTGCCGCCGCGTTCACTTCTTTCCATGTCTTTGGCGCTTTATTAGGATCGAGCCCAGCTTTTTTGAACGCAGTTTTGTTGATGTAATAAACAATGGTCGAACTGTTGAAGGGAAACGAAAGCATATCGCCCTTATTATCCGAATAATAGCCAGCCACCGTCGGCAAATAGGCATTTTTATCAAATGGCTCATCGGCGTCTTTCATCAACTTTGCCACCGGCACAATCGCGCCCTTCGCCGCCATCATGGTCGCCGTGCCGACTTCAAAAACCTGCAAGATATGCGGCGCGTTTCCGGAGCGATAGGCGGCTATCGCGGCAGTCATCGATTCCGCATATTGGCCTTTGTAGACTGGCACCACTTTGTAATCTTTTTGGGTGGCGTTGAATTTCGTCGCGAGGTCGTTTACCCGCTCGCCGAGTGCGCCCGCCATCGAATGCCAGAACTGAACCTCGGTTTGGGCTTGCGCCGACACGGCAGCAGTCGCCAACAACGCGCCGAGCGTGATTTTTTTCAACATAACGTTCTCCTCGAAATGGAACTCAAAATTTAGCGGCTTGTGCTTTTATGTTTTCGCGCTGTTATGACTATTTAGTTTGGCAAAGCAGTAACAAGACTGCAATATTCTAGCTGAGGTTGGGTTTCGTTTTTATGACGCGCGTTGTCGGCACCAATATTTAATGCCCGCTCGCGACTTGACAAATAATTTGTAATTTAAGGCAGCAACCTACATATGATCGCATGCGAAATCGGCGCAGCAGCCGAAATGGTGAAGGCGCGTTGAACCGTCACAGCTGCCGCGTTCGCCGCTGCCTCCGTCCGCCCGTGCACCACTGCCATCGTTTCACCCACCTTCACCGTCGCCCCTAGCGCCGCAAAATCACTTAGCCCCACGGCGAAATCAATCACATCACTTGCGCGCCGACGACCTCCACCCAGGCTCACCACCGCCAACCCCAACGCACGGGTGTCAATTTTAGAAATGATGCCGTCCGCGGCGGCAGGCACCAAAGCGCGTACTGGCGCTGGCAATAAATATTGGTCAGCCTTTTCAATAAAATCATTCGGTCCGCCGAGCGCACCCACCATCTTCGCAAATACTTCCGCCGCGCGGCCGTCGGCCAAACACCTCGCCAATGCTTGCGCTCCAGCCGATTCGTTGGTCGCCAAGCCCGATAAAACCAGTAATTCGGTGGCCAACGCCATGGTCACTTGATGCAACCGTTGCGGTCGCGATTTGCCGGTTAAATAGTCGACCGCACATTGCACTTCAATCGCGTTCCCCGCGCACGTTGCAAGCGGTTCATTCATATCGGTAATCAGCGCGGATGTTTTCAAGCCCGCGCCGTTGCCCACCCGCTCGATATTTTTTGCCAGTTCATTCGATTTGGGCAGGGTGGGCATAAATGCACCGCTACCCGCTTTTACATCCATTACCAGCGCATCGAGTCCGGCGGCTAATTTTTTCGACAAAATCGAAGCCGTAATTAGTGGAATCGATTCAACGGTTGCAGTCACGTCTCGCGTTGCGTACATGCGTTTGTCAGCAGGCGCTAAATCAGCCGTCTGGCCGATGATCGCCACCCCGACATCGCGCACCGTGATTTGAAACTTCTCGTTGCTGACATTGGTTTGATAGCCGGGGATGGCATCCAGCTTATCGAGCGTTCCTCCCGTATGACCGAGGCCGCGCCCCGAAATCATCGGCACGAAGCCGCCGCATGCCGCCACCATCGGACCGAGCATGAGCGACACCACATCACCCACGCCGCCGGTCGAATGTTTGTCCACCACCGGGCCGCTTAGATTGAAATTTTTCCAGTTCAATACGCGACCTGAATCACGCATCGCGCAGGTCAGCGCCACACCTTCGGTGGCGCTCATGCCCTGGAAATAGATCGCCATCGCAAATGCGGCAATTTGGCCCTCACTGACCCGAGCCCTAGCGTCAGTACCAGCGATGCCGTTGATAAATGCAGATATTTCTGCTGTCGTGAGCTCAACGCCATCGCGCTTTTTGCGAATGATTTCCTGTGGCAAAAAAACGCTCATGAAAGCCCGAGTGGGTTCAGACTTAAAAATATGCCCGCAATCGTCGCACTCATTAAATTCGAGAGTGTGGCCGCAGCGACCACGCGCAGACCGAACCGCGCAACATCGCCTCGTAATTGCGGCGCGATGCTGCCAAATGATCCGGCCAGAATCGCGATCGATGTGATGTTTGCGAAACCACATAGCGCGAACGAAAGAATGGCTTGGGTCTTGGCGTCCAACACCGTTTTTCCCGCCGCGATCACGGCAGCATCGGGCTGCAAATAGGGGGCCAGCCCCACGTAGGCGACAAATTCATTCAAGATCAGTTTTTGCCCAATCAGATTACCGGCAAATGCCGCGTGATCCCATGAGACACCGAGCATGTAGGCCAACGGTGCAAAAACTTTACCGATGAGCGATTCCATGTTGACGCCCTGAAAGCCCATCCATTGGGCAACGCCGCCCACCATGCCGTTCAGCAGCGCTATCAGGCCGATGAAAGCCAGCAACATCGCACCGACACTGACCGCAATTTTCAAACCGAGCGCCGCACCGCTGGCCGCCGCCTCGATCAAATTAGCCGGACGCTTTTCCTCAAATTCAAATTTATCAAAGCGAATCTGGCTGGCTTCAGTGCTGGGATAAATCAACTTGGCGAACAACAGCCCACCTGGAATTGCCATAAATGAAGCCGCGATCAGATATTCCACCTTTACGCCCAGCCCGGCGTAGCCCGCCAGTGCGGCACCCGCGACACTCGCCATGCCACTGGTCATAATCGCGAACAGCTCCTGTTTTTTAAGTTGACCGATGAACGGTTTGGCGGCGGCCCCCATTTCATTTTGACCGAGGAAAATCGTTGTTACCGCACAGAAAGATTCTATCTTAGAGACACCCAGCAGCTTCTGGAAAATCGTGCCGAGGATGACAATAATCCAGCGCATGATGCCCAAGTGATAAAGCACCGCAATCAGTGCCGTGACAAAAATAATCGCGGGCAGCACACGCAGCGCAAACACAAAGCCGCCATCTGGAAACAACGCAAACATCTTGTCGGAGACCAGCCCGGCAAACAGAAATTTTGTACCTTCATTGCCATAGGCGAGCACATTCGTCACCGCGTTGGCAATGCTGCCAAGAATCACTTTGCCGGCCGGCACAAACAGCACAAATGCGCCTATCGCCATTTGCACTGCCAGTGCCGCCAGTACGGTACGCCAGCGAATCGCGCTGCGGTTATATGAAAACAAAAAACCAATCAGCACCAGAATCCCAATGCCCACCAAACTGCGAACGACATCCGACATGCAAAATCCCCCTAGTCATTTTTGTGACACGAGTTTAGCGGAGGTTGGGGATGGAAAAATATTTAGTGGAACACTGCAAGCAGCGCTTCCGGTTAGCCCATAAACCCTATTATCCACGGCAGTTTCGAAGCATTTATGCTCCAAACGCGTCGCCAATACTAGGGTTTGACATTTTTAAACAAGTTGAAAAAATTCGCTGTCGTCGCTTCCGCCACCTCTTCAACGCTAATCCCACGAAGTTCCGCAATATGCTCGGCCACATGTTTTACGTAACCCGGTTGATTCATTTTGCCGCGATAGGGCATCGGTGCCAGATAGGGGGAATCGGTCTCGATCAACATACGGTTCAGCGGCACGTATCTCGCCACTTCTTTTAACTCTTTCGCGCTTTTGAACGTGACGATGCCCGAAAACGAAATATAGAAATTCATGTCCATGGCGGCGTCCGCCACGGCTTTGGTTTCAGTAAAACAATGCATCACACCACCCGGCTCGCTCGCACCCTCCTCGCGCATGAGGCGTAGCGTGTCCGCGTGGGCATTGCGAGTGTGAATCACTAGGGGCTTTGCGCACGCCTTTGCCGCGCGAATGTGGATGCGAAAGCGCTCGCGCTGCCAATCCAACGGCTCTTTAAGACGGAAATAATCAAGGCCGGTTTCACCAATCGCAACCACTTTGGGATGTGCCGCTAGGCCAAGCAGCTCTTCTACGGTCGGCTCATGATCATCCACCTGCTCATCAGGATGTACACCCGCAGAACACCAGATATTGGCATTCGCCTCCGCTACCGCGCGAACCGCTGGAAAAGTTTCAAGTGTGGTTGAAATGGTCAGCGCATGCGTGACCGCGTTCTCGCGCATCAGATCGAAAACGCTGCTTTGATCGGCCTGTAAATCAGGGAAGTCGAGATGGCAATGAGAGTCAATAAACATGCTTGTATTATCGCAGGACTGACAACAATGTAACCGTCCATTTATGCGTACGCGCAATTGCCACAAGATGATTATAAAAAAGCGACCATCAGGCAGGCTATTATTTGGAACTATCCTATTTTAGCGAAAACATCCCATGATTGAAATTCACCACCTCAACAATTCCCGCTCACATCGCATCTTGTGGCTGCTGGAAGAAATTGGTCTGCCCTACGAGGTCATTTCATATCAGCGCAACCCAACGACAATGCTGGCACCGCCTGAACTTTATAAAATACATCCGCTTGGAAAATCGCCAGTGATAAAAGACAATGAGTTAGTGATGGCCGAGTCAGGCGCGATTGTTGAATATTTGGTGGGGAAATATGCAAACGGCTTGTTGTCACCCACCATCGGCACACCCGCCCATGCGAACTATCTTTACTGGTTGCATTTCGCTGAAGCTAGCGCGATGACGCAGTTGGTTTTAAAACTTTATTTTTCACGCCTGCCGACAACACCCCCGCCTTTACTTGCGCGCGTGAATAAACAGATCGGCGAGCAGCTTGACTACATGGAAACCGAGCTGGCAAAAAAGCCATACTTTGCAGGCGAGAAGTTTTCAGCGGCGGATATTCAAATGAGTTTTCCGATTATTGCGGCGACCGCGCGCGGCGGTCTGGACGCATCGCGTCCTCATTTGATGAAATATCTGGCGACTCTCAAAGCACGACCTGCCTTTCACCGCGCAAACGAACGTGGTGGCGAATTAAATATGGGCGCATAGCTAACGCCCTCTGCAGAGCCGCGCCCATACTGGCGTTGGGGCAAGTGTTTTGGCCAGCACGTCGAATCAAGTAACGTCATCTTTTAGAATAAGCTTGTTATGCTTTTAATCCTCCAGCGCAAACAAAAACAATCATGTGCGGCCTGAGCGGTTACGTCGTCGGCAGCTCGACACATGCTTACAATCGCACCGACGTGCTGCGGCGCATGAATCGTCGCCTCGCCCATCGCGGGCCGGATGCGGAAGGTTACTTTGAATTCGGGCCCGCGCATTTAGGCCATCGCCGCTTGTCGGTAATCGATATTGCCGCCAGCATCCAGCCGATGACGACCGCGGATGAACGTCACACATTGGTATTTAACGGCGAAGTCTATAACTTCAAAAAACTGCGCCTTGAAATGGAAACTGCTGGACGGGTATTTCGCACCGCCGGCGACACCGAAGTAGTGCTGCAGGCAATCGCGCACTGGGGCGAAGCCTCACTCCAAAAATTTGAAGGCATGTTTGCGTTTGCCGCGTGGGATACCGTCGCGCAAACATTGTTCTGTGCACGCGATCATCTCGGTGTGAAGCCGCTGTATTATTTTTGGGATGGACAATTATTTGCGTTTGCATCCGAGTTAAAGGCGTTGCTGGAACACCCGCAAGTGACGCGGGAAATTGATCTGGATGCAATGGGATTGTTTTTGGAATGCCAATATATCCCAACGCCGCTGACGATCTACAAAGGCATTCGCAAACTCGCTGCAGGCCATGCGCTGAAGCTTGCAAACGGCAAGCTGCACGAATGGCAGTACTGGAATCCGAGCTACCTTAACAAACCGGACTGGACGGAAGAGGAATCGTTGGCCAAACTCGATACGGAGCTACGCCGCTCAGTCGAATCCATGCTGGTCGCGGATGTACCGCTGGGCGCATTTTTGAGCGGCGGCATTGATTCCAGTTTGATTGCAGCATTGATGACCGACATTACCGGCAAGCCAATCGAAACGTTCAATTTAGGCTTTCAGAGTAACGACAGGGTAAGTGACGCCACGCAAAGCGAGCATGCCCAAGCGGCGCGCGTGGCGGCGCACATTGGCGCAAAACATCATGCGCTGATGGTCTCGCCCGGCGATGTGCTGGCAGCTTTCGATAGCTGGGTCGATGTATTTGACGAGCCATTCGGCGATCAGGCTGCGTTACCCACGATGCTGCTATCCAAACTCACTCGTCAGCACGTCACGGTGGCGCTGACCGGCGAGGGCGCAGATGAGCTTTTCTCGGGCTATAGTAATTACCGAAAGCGCGTAAGCGAGGAGCGGTTCACGAGTGTGTTGGGTGCTATGCCGCTTGCTAGGCTGGTAGCGCATTTACCCTCGGCAATCGCCAAAGATCGGGTGATGAAAGCCATTGGCCAGCCCCTCGAGAAACGTTACACCACCATCCCGAATATTTTTGACCAATCCAGCCATCGCGCGTTGTTTTCGGACGCTTTATTGGCCGCGCAAAAAACCCATATTGCCGACTATGCCGCAGCCCAATTCCGACAGTGCGATGCAGAAGATTATCTTGAAAAAATAATGTATGTCGATATGCGTTTGTGGTTGCCCGATGATCTACTGACCAAGGTGGATCGCGCCACCATGGCGTATTCACTGGAGGCGCGGGTGCCGTATCTGGATCACAAGTTTGTTGAATTTGTGGCACAACTTTCGCCCACGCTAAAACAAAATGGCAAAATCACGAAATATTTATTGAAGAAATTGGCGGAAAAGTATTTGCCACATGAAATCGTCCATCGCGGCAAGCAAGGCTTTGTGATGCCGCTATCGCCCTGGCTTGAGGGTGGACTAAAGAAGCATGTTGAGAACGCACTCGGCCCGGATGGGCTTGATAAGCGCGGGCTGTTTCGCGACGGCGCGCTGACAACGTTATTGGCTGAACATCGTGCAGGACGCAGCAATCACGCGGGACGATTATGGGCGCTGACGGTTTTGGAGCTTTGGTTTCAACGTCATGAGCCTAATTTTTCGTTATGAAAAAAAAGCTTTCAATACTTCACACTGAAAACTCCACCGGCTGGGGTGGGCAGGAAATTCGCATTTTGACGGAGGCCCGCGGCATGCTGGATCGCGGCCATCAAGTAATGTTGCTGACCCCCGCGAGCGCCGAAATATTACCTGCCGCGAAAAAAATGGACGTGCCGGTGACCGCGATTGATATTGAAAAAAAACGCGTTGGCCCATTACTAAATTTGCGCGTCTGGCTGTCGGCGCATGGTGGCGAATACGACGTCATCAATAGCCACAGCTCGACGGATAGCTGGCTATCGGCGGTCGCCTGCGCCACGCTGAGCAAAATGCCGCCGATGGTGCGCACGCGCCATGTTTCGACCCCGGTCAACAATCATTTTTCTACGCGCTGGCTTTACACCCAAGCCACCGCCCATATCGTGACCACGGGTGAAGCGTTACGCCAGCAATTGCACCGCGACAATGGTTATCGGCTCGACAGCATGACCTCGGTGAGAACCGGCATTGATTTGAACTATTACACGCCGCACAATCACGCCGAGATGCGCTTGAAACTCGGTATTGAAGACCGCCCTACTTTGGGCGTGCTGGCGACATTGCGCGACTGGAAAGGCCATCGCGATCTGCTCGATGCGTTTGTAATTCTGCGTGCGAATTTCCCCGATTGGCGGCTCATCATTATTGGTGACGGCCCCGAACGTGAGCGCCTTAATACGCGCATTGCCGAACTTGATTTGCAGAATGTGGTTCGAATGGTGGGTAATCAAGAGAATGTACCGGAATGGTTATCCGCGCTCGATTTACTCACGCTGCCGTCGTATGGCGCGGAGGGCGTACCGCAGGGAATAATGCAGGGTATGGCATGCGGACTGGCGGTGGTTTCAACCACGGTCGGCGCAATCAATGAGGCCGTGCAACACGATGAGACGGGCTTGATGGTGCCGCCTCGAGATCCCGCCACGCTGGCGACGGCGCTGGCCAGGCTGATGGGTAACGATACGCTGCGGCAGCAAATGGCAGCCGCAGGTCTCGTTTACGCGCGTGCGAACTTCGGACTCGATGTGATGCTCGACAAAATGGAAGAAATTTTTTACCAATGTGCTGAAACCAAAAAGCACGCCGCATATGATTAGTGACGAAGAAGAGCGCGCCGCAAAAAGTATTCTCATCGTTAACGTCACACGCATCGGCGACACCTTGCTCAACACACCCACCATTCGCGCGATCGCCACCAAATTTCCGAATGCGGGCATCACTTGTTTGGGGCACGCTAAACGCGTTGAAGTATTGCAAAATCTGCCTTACCTTGCCACCGTCGACAAGATTGATAAAAAATCAGCCGTGTGGCGCGGCCGAATCGGCGTGTTGACCGGAAAATCATATGACTGGGCGTTTGTGTGGGGCGACGATATGGCGTTGCATCGCTATGCATTGCGCGTGGCTAAGCAAGTCGTGGCCTACCGCCAGCAAGATGACACGCTTAATAGCCAGTTTTTTCACGCGGCGACTGCCCCCGCGCTGTACACCCTGCATGGCGTCGCGATGCAGCTTCATCTGCCGCGATCCGTGGGCATTGATACCCACAATTTCAAGCTGGACTATGTGGTGACCGAAACTGAGGCGCGTACCGCGAAGCAACGCCTCGCCAAAGACGCAGGCAATGCCAAGCCGTTGATCGGCCTGCAAGTCGCGAGCTTCGCCACCAAAGCGTATCGCGATTGGCCGATCACGCATTTTATTGAACTGGCGAAACGCATCGTAACGGACTATCCAAAAGCGACATTCATCCTGTTCGGCGGACCCGATGATATCGCTCGCATTGCACCATTCCGCGACGCATTGCCAGATAATACGATTGTCTATGCGGGCGCGCTCTCGCTGCGCGAAACCGTCGCGGTAATGAATGAAATTGACTTATACGTCGGCGTCGATACCGGCCCCACCCATCTCTACGGCGCGCTCGGCAAGCCGATGGTCGCCATGTATCACTCGAGTTTGCCAAGTGCGCTCTATGCGCCATGCGATCACCCAGCGCTATATGTGGTGGATCATCCGCTGGCGGGGAAAGTGGCGGCAGGCAGTGGCGCAGATGCGGGCACCATGGCGGATATTGGTGTCGAAACCGTTTGGGCGCGGGTCGCGGATGGGTTGCAGGGCGAGCCATCGCGGTTTCCCGCTATGCCGCCCGTTGGTAATACGCTACCAAGTACTCGCTATTGAAACACTAGCAATGGCGCGCAGTTCGAGCGCTTTTTGCTCGAAGATGGCCATCGAATGGCGTTCTTCATTTCACTATTTTATCGCTACAAAAAAACACCATGAATTGCGAACTAATGCTTCAGCACTCCAGCACGGAAGCGAGTACCGCTCGCGCCCGTTCGCGGGAAAAATATCGTTCAATATTTTCCAAACCAGCATTTCTCAGCCTGTTCCAAACCACTTCATCTGAATGCAAGCGAATCACCGCATCTGCAAAAGCCTCAGGCGAATCTGCTACCAGCACGTTAACACCATCTTTCAAATACATGCCTTCCGTTGACACAGATGTGGCGACAACAGGAACGCCATATTGCATGGATAGGTTTACTTTGCCTTTCACCCCCGCGCCGTAACGCAATGGCGAGATGGAAAGTTTGGCGTGATGATAATGGTCGGTCACATCTTCAACGAATCCCGCGATAACAAAGTCATGGGCCGCAAATTTTTGCAAACTTGGGGGTGCATTGCTGCCGATGATAGTAGTGATCAGTTGCGGAGCTTTTTTTC
>ENA-OFCD01000605-OFCD01000605.1-metagenomes-genome-assembly--contig:-NODE-605-length-21933-cov-7.063808_pt1 | contig 21933 bp, 23 predicted proteins | sample MGYA00153392_OFCD01 | MGnify analysis MGYA00153392
CTGAAAATCGCTTGCCGCCGCGCGCGGCTGGCCGAACTCGAAGCTGAGATGATCGCCGCCTGCGAGGCGGCAGCCCTGGGATATCTCTCCCGGGCAAGTGCCACGCCCAAGCGAGGGCACTGGGACCGGGCGACCTGGCACCGTTACCTCGCGACCGCCATGCGGATGGAGGCGGCATACGGCCCGCGGATGCGTCGCCTTCGTCAAGAAATCGGCCAGCTCGAACGATTGATGGACCTGCGGATCGCTGCCTGACCGGTTGCTGTTGCTGTCGCTGGCCCCCTGCCCTTCCGGCTTGTGACGTGCGCAGCGAAAGAACCCCTCGGGATCATCCATGTCCACAGGCCCGCAAGGCATCGATCGGCAGCAAGGTGGGCAAGGCTTATCCTGCTCTGAGCCGGACGACCGAGCGGGTCGGCGCGATCGTGCTCATGCGCGACACCACCGAGATGCGCCACCAGGAGCAGGAGCTTCTCACCAAGGACGCGACGATCCGCGAGATCCACCACCGAGTGAAGAACAACCTGCAGACGGTAGCCGCGTTGCTGCGCCTGCAGTCCCGGCGGTTGCCTGATCCGTCGGCCCGGGCCGCACTGGAGGAGTCCGTACGCCGGGTCGCCAGCATCGCGATGGTCCACGAGACCCTCTCGTTGACGCTCGACGAGATGGTGGCCTTCGACAGCATCGCCGACCGCGTCCTCGCGATGTGTGCCGACGTTGCTGCGGCCGAGTGCGACGTCGTCGTAGGACGCCACGGCGACATCGGGACGCTGCCTGCCGACATCGCCACGCCGCTGTCGATGGTGCTCACCGAACTCGTCCAGAACGCCGTCGAACATGGCTTCCCAGCCGGACCCGGCAGCATTGAGGTACGCGCGGAGCGCAGTGTCGGCGAGTTGCGCCTGGTGGTGCACGACGACGGGCGGGGCCTGCCGGCGGGCTTCGACCTCGCGACCTCACCAGGGCTCGGGCTGCTGATCGTGCGCACCCTGGTGGAGGGCGAGCTTCGTGGGACGCTTGAACTACGGTCCGGGGACGGTGGCGGGACCGACGCCCTGCTCTGGCTCCCGTTGCCGCGCTGAACTGGCGGTTCAGCCGGAGTGCGCCCTCAGCCGGATGCTTCCGCGAGCGAGCAGTCGCCGCTCGTCCTCGCTGGTGGCGCCCCAGACCCCGGAGTCCTGACCGCTCTCGAGCGCCCACGTCAGGCAGTCGGCGACGACGGGGCAGCGACGGCAGACGACCTTTGCCTCCTCGACCTGGACTGCGGCAGGACCTGCGGTGCCGATCGGGAAGAACAGCTCAGGGTCCTCGTCAAGGCAGAACGCGTGGTGGCGCCAGTCCATGCAGTCCAACTCCTCGTCTGGGGCAGCCGGCCCTCCCGGGCGGCCACGGTGGCCCCCGTCGCGTGCCTGCCACGGGGTCGTGCTGTCGTGCGGGGTCGCTGTCGTGCGGGATCGCTGCCGTGCGGGCGTGCTGTCGTGCTGGCTCGGCGTCTGTCCTAGGTCATGGTCGGACGATCCGCTGCTGCAGGCTCGGTCTAGGACCGTGCTTGCTCAAGCCTTACGGACACAGTTGCACCAGGTCAACCCGCAGGCAAGCGCCCCGCCCCAGCTCTTGGGCACGACCGTGTCGGGTTCGTCACGTCCTTGCCGGGCGGTATTGCCAGGTGATTGCGACGAATCGATGTGAGGCCACGCCGAACGATGCGTCAGGCCACCACGCACAGTGCGGCCGGCACGCTGGTCAGGACGACGCGGGTGCGGTCGCCCAGATCCTCGCCGTCGAGCTGGAAGGGCTGCGGTCGGCCTGACGACAGCACCAGCTCACTCGCGTCATGCACGGCCAGGACGTCGCGGCCTCGGGGGTGCGGCCGACGGGCGAGGATCTGCTGCAGGTGCCACAGCGTCGGCAGGGTGCGCAGCCGCCGCAGGCCGAACAGGTCAAGTCCGGTGTCGAAGGACGCACGCGGGCACGGGTCGACGGCCCGGGCTCCGAGGTAGGTCCACGGCGCCGTGTTGCAGACCAGGGCGAGCCCGAGCGGCTCGGGCTCGCTGCCCGGCCGCTCCAGGAGCAGGGCCCGCTCGCGACGTTCGGTGTGCACGAAGAACTGCCGGAAGCCGCCGCAAACGTAGCGCCCCGGGGTAGCCCGCCGGCCCGCTGCCCGGGATCGGTCCACGAGGCGGACCACGCCGGCATCGAACCCCAATCCGGCGTTGAAGGTGAACCAGCGGTCATCGGCTCGGCCCAGCCCGACGGTGCGCCGACGGCCTCGGCGCAACGCCTCCATGAGCATGCTGGTCGCGTCTTTCGCAGAGTTGGGAAGTCCGAGAGCGCGAGCGAAGACGTTGGTGCCGCCGCCGGGCACCACCGCCAAGGCCGGTAACCCGGGTCGCGGCCCCTGCGCCAGCAAGCCGTTGACGACCTCGTTGACCGTGCCGTCTCCCCCCATTGCCACCACGATGTCGAACTCGTCCACAGCCGCGCTGGCCAGCTCGGTGGCGTGGCCGCGAGCCTTGGTCTCGACGACCTCGAGGCGAGTCTGACTGGAAAGGGCCTGGCCCAACACGTCCCGGGCCCGCACGGTCGTGGCGGTGGCTGTGGGGTTAACGACCAGTAGCGCACGCACGAGGGGCAGCCTAGTCGGAGCATGCCGGGCCACCGCTAGCCTCTGCCCGGTGGACGACGACCCGGATCGCCTGCCGATGGCCAGGCCCCCCCGGTCACTGCGTCGGGCTGCCGGGCTGGTCCTGCTCCAGGCAGCAGCCCTGCTCGTGCTCGGGGTCGCGTACGCCGTGTCCGGCGTCATCGGCGCCCCGGAGAACCGTGTGGCGACGGTGCTCGCCGGGCTGCTCGCTGCCGTTGTGGGGCTGGCCCTGGTCGTCGTGGGCCGCGGCCTCGGCAGGGGCCGGGCATGGGCGCTGTCCCCCAGCGTCGTCACGCAGGTGTTTGTCGTCGTCGTCGCCGTGGGGCTGCTGCAGGGCGGTGTTCTGCTCGTAGCAGTCCCGCTGCTGGTCCTCGCGGCCGCCGTGCTCTGGTCGCTGGCGACGTCAGGCAGCCGGGCCGTCTTCCGGGATGCCGGCTGAGCGACTACTCCTCGGCGAGCAGGCCCTCGCGCAGCTGAGCGAGGGTCCGGGCGAGCAGTCTGGAGACGTGCATCTGGCTGATACCGAGCTCGGCCGCGATCTGGCTCTGCGTCATACCGCCGAAGAAGCGCAGCATCAGGATTTTCTTCTCCCGGGCCGGCAGCCGCTCCAGCAGCGGCTTGAGCGATTCGCGGTACTCCACACCTTCGAGCGCATCGTCGGTGATGCCGAGTGAGTCCGACACCGAGGGCGAGTCGTCGTCGCCGCCGTCCGGGGCGTCGAGGCTGACCGCGGAGTAGGCGTTGGCGGACTCCAGCCCCTCCAGGATCTCCTCATCGGTGAGCCCGAGGTGACCGGCGAGCTCGGCGACGGTCGGTGAGCGGCCGTTCTTCTGTGACAGCTCGCTGGTCGCCTTGGTCAGGCTGAGCTTGAGCTCCTGCAGCCGCCGGGGCACCCGGATTGCCCAGCCCTTGTCGCGGAAGTGCCGTTTGATCTCACCGACGATCGTCGGAGTGGCGTATGTCGAGAACTCCACACCACGCTCGAGGTCAAACCGGTCGACGCTCTTGATGAGGCCGATCGTGGCGACCTGCACCAGGTCGTCCAACGGTTCGCCGCGGTTGCGGAAGCGGCGCGCGAGGTACTCCACCAGCGGCAGGTGCTGCTCGACGAGTTCGTCGCGCAGCCGACCCCGACGGCGGTCGTCCGGCGGCATCCCGGCCAGCACCGCAAACAACTCGCGCGCGTGCGCCCGGTCAGCGGCGGTCTTCTCCGAACGCGCCGACACCTCGACGACCTCGACGACCTCGACGACCTCGACGACCTCGACGACCTCGACGACCTCGATGGTGACGGGCTCGACGACCTCGATGGTGACGGGCTCGGTGCGCGACTCCTGGGCAGGCACGTGCGTGGCCAGCGCCTCGGTGGGCTCGCTCATGCGGTGCCGACGTGCAGGTCGCCGCGATGCTTGTGCAGCGTCAGCGTGACGCGGCGATCGGCGTCGACGGAGCTGTCGACCTCGCCCGCCAGGGCGGTGAGGACGGTCCAGGCGAAGGTGTCGCGCGAGGGCTGTTGCCCATCGAGCGTCGGGACCGTCACCGACACGTCGATGGCGTCCGCGGTCAGCTCGAAGGAGCATTCCAGATCGGCACCGGGGACAGCCTGCACGAGCAGCATCGCGCAGGCCTCGTCTACCGCGATGCGGAGATCCTCGATGTCGTCGATGGTGAAGTCCAGCCTCGAGGCGAGGCTCGCGGTGGCGGTCCGCAGCACCGACAGGTACGCACCGGCAGCCGGCAGGCGCAGCGTGACGACGTCGCGTCCCGTGCCGGCCAGCGTGCTGCCCGCCGATGTGGTGCCAGTCCGGTCCACCCTGCTCCTCCTCCGGCCGCCCGGGAGCGTCCCCGCGGCTTCGCCGATCTTAGGGCCGCTGCCTCCCGGCGGGCCACGTGCCCCGGGCGGCGCGGTCAGCCGCCGCCCAGCGCGCGAAGGGCCTCGCCATCGACCCGGAACGTCGTCCACGCGTCCTGCGACACCGCCCCCAACCTGGCGTAGAAGCCGATCGCAGGGGAGTTCCAGTCGAGCACCCACCACTCGAAGCGCGGCCACCCCCGCTCGAGGCAGAGCGCTGCGAGCGCCTCCAGCAGGGCTCGACCGAGGCCCAGGCCGCGGGCCGACTCCCGTACGTACAGGTCCTCCAGCCACAGACCCGGTTGGCCCGTCCAGGTCGAGAATGTCGGATACCACAGCGCGAAGCCGACCACCTGGCAGCCGTCCTGCGCCACGTGCGCCGAGCAGCTGCCGTCAGCGAACAGCCCGCGGTGCAGGTCGGCCTCGGTCGCCACGACCGCTTCGGGCTCGCGCTCGTACGCTGCCAGCTCGTGGACAAGCTGGAGCAGGACGGGCACGTCGGCCGGCACCGCGGGCCGGATCACGACTGCTCCGCGGGGTGGGCGCTGACGTCATTCCAGGACTTGATGACGCGGTGGCCGTGGTGGTGCCCCAACACCGACAGCGACCCCGCATCCTGGGTGAAGATCCCGCCCTGCCACGCTGGCAGGCCAACCCACACGGCGGCCAACGCGGGCAGCGAGTGCCCATGCCCGAAGAGCGCGACATCACCGGCGTCCAGCTGAGGGGCCACCCTCATAATTGTCCGGGCGACCCGCGCGCCGACATCTTCCCAGTACTCACCCCCGGTGGCCCCGTCCGTCCAGAGCCACCAGCCCGGCCGGGCCCGGCGGATGTCGGCGGTCGTACGGCCTTCCAGTTCGCCGTTGTCCCACTCCACGAGGTCCTCATCGACCTGCGCCACCACCTCGGCGAGCTCCGCGGTGCGCCGCGCCCGGACCAGCGGTGACGTCCAGGCGGCCGCGATCTCGCGCCGGGCGAGCAGCGGCGCGAGCGACGCGGCCTGTCGTTGGCCGTACGGCGTGAGTGGTAGGTCGGTGCGCCCGGTGTGCCGGTGCGACCGCGACCAGGCCGTCTCGCCGTGCCGTACGAGCAGCAAGTCTCCCACCGCCGTGTTGCAGGCCTAGGCCGACTGCGGCTTCACGTAGTCCTTGCCCTTGGTCTCCCAGAAGATCGTCGCGATCTCGTCGATCCCGTCGAGCAGGGCCTGGCCGCTGGCCGGGTCGACACTCTGCTTGGCCCCGGTACCGCTGGCCTTCTTGATGACGTCGTTGAACAGCATGTGCAGCTGCGGGTACTTGTTGAAGTGCTCGGCCTTGAAGTAGTCGTGCCACAGCACCGCAAGGTGGTGCTTCGCCAGGTCGGCGCGCTCACCGATGATGACGATGGCGCGGGTACGGAAGACCGGGTCCTCGTTGGCCTGGTACTTCTCCTGCATGGCCCGGACGGACTGCGCCTCGATGCGGGCCTGGGCGGGGTCGTAGACGCCGCACGGCAGGTCGCAGTGCGCGGCCACGACGGTTGAGGGGGTGAGGAAGCGGGGGAGTCGCACGGAGAAGTCCCTTCGTCGGTGGATGCTTGCCCGACCTTATCCCTGGAGGTGGGAGGGTGCGTGTTGGCCTGGGGCTGGGGACCGTGCTGGTTCGTGGCCGCTCGATGGAGCCGGTGCTGCGCGACGGCGACTGCCTGCTCGTGCGTCGCGGTACCCGGGTCCGCCCAGGCAACGTGGTCCTCGCCCGCTTCCACGACCGGCCCGGCCTGCTCGTCGTCAAGCGGGCTGTTCGGCCGGTCCCGGATGGCTGGCTGCTCGCGTCGGACAACATCGCTGCCCCGGGCGCGGCCGCCGGCCCGGGGGACGTCGAAGCCGTGGTGCTGTTGCGCTGGTGGCCGCTGCGCCGCCCCGGTCCAGCCATGGGACGCTGATTGCCCGGGTGATCCCCGTCCGACGCCGCCCCGCACCGGGGGCAGGAGCAGTCTTACCGTCGTACGCCCCGCCGGCCCCCGGCCCGCCTCCCGAGGAGCACCCTGTGACCGCCGTTAGCCGGACCGCGCCCGACCTCGACGCCGATCCCGTGTTCGCCCTGCACCGGGGCGGCAAGGTCGAGGTCGTCAGCAGCGTCCCGTTGCGCACCCGGGAGGACCTGGCGATGGCGTACACGCCGGGCGTGGCGCTGGTGTGCACGGCGATCGCGCAGGACCCGGCGCTGGCTTACGACTACACCTGGAAGTCGCACACCGTCGCGGTCGTCACCGACGGCACAGCCGTGCTCGGGCTCGGTGACATCGGGCCGCTGGCGGCGCTCCCCGTCATGGAGGGCAAAGCGCTGCTTTTCAAGCACTTCGGAGACATCGACGCGGTGCCGATCTGCCTGGACGTCACCGACCTCGATGAACTCATCGAGACGGTCGCCCGACTCGCCCCCGCCTTCGGCGGCATCAACCTCGAGGACATCAGCGCACCACGCTGCTTCGAGGTCGAGCGCCGCCTGCAGGAGCGCCTCGACATCCCGGTCTTCCACGACGACCAGCACGGCACCGCCATCGTGGTGCTCGCCGCCCTACGCAACGCGGCGCGGCTGACAGGTCGCCCCCTGTCCGACCTCCGGGTGGTGTGCAGCGGGGCGGGAGCGGCCGGCATCGCGGTGTCGCGGATGCTGCTCGACGCCGGCGTCGGTGACCTGGCGATCGCCGACACCCGCGGGATCGTGCACCCCGGGCGCACCGACCTGAATGGCGCCAAGGCGGAGTTCGCCGGGCGGAGCAACCGCAGCGGGCTCACCGGCTCCTTCGTCGAGGCCCTGCGGGGCGCCGACGTGTTGATCGGGCTGTCCGGCGGAACCATCGCGCCGGATGCCGTGGCCTCGATGGCCCCCGACTCGATCGTGTTCGCGATGGCCAACCCGGTGCCGGAGGTGCTGCCGGACGTCGCGCATGCGGCTGGGGCGCGGGTCGTCGCCACCGGGCGCAGCGACTTCCCCAACCAGATCAACAACGTGCTGGCCTTCCCGGGAGTGTTCAAGGGCGCCATGTCGGTGCGGGCCTCCCGGATCACCGAGGGGATGAAGCGCGCCGCGGCCGACGCGCTCGCCGGGGTCGTCGGCGACGACCTGTCTGCGGAGCTCGTCATCCCGTCGGTCTTCGACCCCCGGGTGGCGCCCGCGGTGGCCGACGCGGTGGCCGGGGCCGCGCGGGCCGAGGGCGTCGCCCGACTCTGAGCCGCGGCTGGCTAGGGTGCGTGGGTGATTGCCGCCACCTGCGTCTCCCAGTCCGCCGACGACCCGCTGTCAGGGCTGCAGGTGGGGGAGCGCGCCGACCCGCAGGTGCCCGCCGGCTGGGTGCGGGTACATGTGAAGGCAGCCTCGCTCAACCACCACGACCTCTGGTCGCTCAAGGGCGTCGGACTGCCCGCGGACCGGCTGCCGATGGTGCTGGGCTGTGACGCCGCAGGCATCACCGACGACGGCCGCGAGGTCGTGGTGCACGGGCTGGTCGGCGACCCGGACTGGGACGGCGACGAGACCCTGGACCCCAAACGCAACATCCTGTCCGAGGTCCATCCGGGCACCCTGGCCGGGCAGGTCGTGGTGCCGCTGCGCAACCTGCTGGCCAAGCCCGCCTCGCTGAGCTTCGAGCAGGCCGCCTGCCTGCCGACCGCGTGGCTGACGGCGTACCGGATGCTGTTCACCCAGAGCGGGCTGCGACCCGGCGGGCGGGTGCTCGTGCAGGGCGCCGGCGGCGGCGTGGCCACGGCCGCCATCACGCTCGCCCGGGCGGCCGGGATGGAGGTCTGGGCCACCAGCCGCGACGGGTCCAAGCGCGACCGGGCACTCGAGATCGGTGCACACCAGGCGTTCGAGACGGGGGCGCGGCTACCCGGCAAGGTCGATGCCGTCCTCGAGACGGTCGGGAAGGCGACCTGGAGCTCCTCGATGCGGGCGCTGCGCCCCGGCGGCACCCTGGTCGTCTCGGGAGCGACGTCCGGCGCCGACCCGTCCGCCGACTTGAACCGGCTGTTCTTCCTGCAGCTCCGGGTGCTGGGCTCGACCATGGGCACCCGCAGCGAGCTGCAGGAGCTGCTGTCGTTCTGCGAGGTGACCGGCGTCCGCCCGCTCATCGATGCCGTGCTGCCGCTTGCCGACGCCCGGCAGGGCTTCGAGCGCCTCGCCGCAGGGGACCTGTTCGGCAAGCTCGTCCTCGTCCCTTAGGAGCGCGACCGTGGTGCTGCCGATCCACGACGTCAACCCGCACCGGCGCACGCCCGTCGTCACGTACGCGCTCATCGCCATCAACATCGTGGTGTTCCTGCTGAGCCCGATCGCCTCGACCGTCACCGGCGGCGGCAGTGCCGCGTCGCAGTGCCGGCAGGTCGCCTTCCTCGACCACTACGCCGCCAAGCCGGCCGAGGTGATCGGTCAGGACCAGCCCACCGAGGTCGCGACCGGGCAGTCTGGCACCGACGCGGCCGGCCGGACCGGCTGCGTCACCGAGGCGCCGCCGCCGTACGGGAAGAACGCTGCCCTTTCGGTGCTGTTTGCGATGTTCCTGCATGGCGGCTGGCTGCACCTGCTCGGCAACCTGCTGTTCCTGTACGTGTTCGGCGACAACGTCGAGGACCGCCTCGGTCGGCTGCGCTACCTGGTCTTCTACCTGTTCTGCGGGTACGCGGCGACGTACGGCTACGCGCTGGTCGACCCGTCGTCGACGCAGCCGCTGATCGGGGCGTCCGGAGCGATTGCCGGTGTGCTCGGCGCGTACCTGGTGCTGTTCCCCAGAGCTCGGGTCTGGTCGCTGCTGACGTTCTTCTTTTTCCTGCCGGTGCGGCTGCCTGCCTGGCTGGTGCTCGGCAGCTGGTTCCTGCTGCAGGCGGCCTACTCGGCGGGGGCCGGCGTCACCGCCGCGACCGGCGGCGGGGTGGCCTACGTCGCGCACGTGGTCGGCTTCGTGGTGGGCGCCCTGCTGGTGCTCCCCTTGCGCGGGAGCGGCCGGGACCGGCCGATCGCCGAACCCCGCTTCGGGCCCTACGCGCGCCGCTGAGCCGGCCGCAGGTGGTAACGCCACCCGTCAGGTGTGTCGTCCATCGCAGCCGGCTCGTGCTCGACCCGGCGTACCGGCTGGTCGTTACTCGTCGTCGTCGAGCCGGGCGAGCCAGGTGGCCAGCCGGTCGACGGCCACCTCGAACTCGGGGTTCAGGTCGACGAACTCGACCAGCCGCCCGGCCAGCCAGGCCAACGCGACGGACTCCTCACCGCGCCGCTCCCCCAGCTCCTCGATGCCGCGATCGGTGCTGTACATCAGCCTTGCAGCGCGGACTGCACCAGCGCGGCCTGCTCCGCCTCGTGCACCTTGCTCGAACCCGCCGCGGGTGAGGCGGCGTGCCGGCGGGAGACGCGGCGCAGCGCGAGCCGCTCGGGAAGGTGCTCCGGCAGCGACAGCGCGACGTGCGGCCAGCCACCCTGGTTGGCCGGCTCCTCCTGCGCCCAGACCAGCTCGGAGGCCGCCGTGTACCGGGCGAGCGCGTCCTCGAGCTCCTCGGCTGGCAGCGGGTAGAGCTGCTCCATGCGCACCAGGGCGACGTCTGTCAGTCCGGCCTTGCGGCGGCCGGCGAGCAGGTCGTAGAAGACCTTCCCGGAGCACAGCACGACACGTCGCACGCCGGCGGCATCGGGCCTGTCGGGATCGTCCATCACCGGCTGCCAGCGCCCGGTCGTGAAGTCGCTCGGCGCGCTGACAGCCGCCTTGAGGCGCAGCATCGATTTTGGCGTGATGACCACCAGCGGCCGGTGCATGTCGATGAGTGCCTGCGCGCGCAGCAGATGGAAGTGCTGCGCCGGTGTCGTCGGGTAGGCGACCGTCATGTTGTCCTCGGCGCACAGCTGCAGGAAGCGTTCGATGCGCATCGAGCTGTGGTCGGGGCCCTGACCCTCATACCCGTGCGGGAGCAGCAGGGTGACGCCGCTGCGCTGGCCCCACTTGGCCTCACCGGAGGAGATGAACTCGTCGACGATCGTCATGGCGCCGTTGACGAAGTCACCGAACTGCGCCTCCCAGATCACCAGCGCCTCGGGGCGCGCCACCGAGTAGCCGTACTCGAAGCCGAGGGCGGCGTACTCGCTGAGCAGTGAGTCGTAGAGGTTGAACGGGCCGCTGCCCGCGCCGAGGTGGCGCAGCGGGGTGTACTCCGCGCCCGTCTTGCGGTCGATCAGGACGGCGTGCCGCTGCACGAACGTGCCGCGCCTGGAGTCCTGCCCGGCCAGGCGTACCGGCCGGCCCTCGATCAGCAGCGAGCCGAGCGCGAGCAGCTCGCCCATCGCCCAGTCGATGCCGGGACCGGTGTCGTCCTCGGACATCATGGCGGCCCGGCGCTGCATCAGCGGCTCGAGCTTGGGGTGCGGCGTGAACCCCTCGGGCAGCTCGACGTGCGCGCGGCCGATCCGGTCGAGCACCTCCTGGGTGACGGCGCTGTCGACCGAGGACAGTGCCAGGTCGTCGTCCATCGCCGGCTCGGCGGCGCTGCCCGGGGTGACCGAGCGGGTCTCCTTGAACACCCGCTCGAGCTGCGCCTGGTAGTCCTTGAGGGCATCCTCGGCCTCCGCCAGCGTGATGTCGCCGCGGCCGACGAGCTGCTCGGTGTAGACCTTGCGCACCGAGCGCTTCTTGTCGATGACGTCGTACATCAGCGGCTGGGTCATCGACGGGTCGTCGCCCTCGTTGTGGCCGCGTCGCCGGTAGCAGACCAGGTCGATGACGACGTCCTTCTTGAACTCCTGCAGGAAGTCGAAGGCGAGCTGCGCGACGCGTACGCAGGCCTCCGGGTCGTCACCGTTGACGTGGAAGATCGGCGCCTGCACGGTGCGCGCGACATCGGTGGAGTAGACGCTCGAGCGGGACTGCTCCGGGGCGGTGGTGAAGCCCACCTGGTTGTTGATGACCACGTGGAAGGTGCCGCCGGTGCGGTAGCCCCGCAACTGCCCCATCTGCAGCGTCTCCGCGACGACCCCCTGGCCCGCGAACGCGGCGTCGCCGTGCAGCACCACCGGCATCACGGTGAAGCCGGCCGGCCCCTTGTCGATGATGTCCTGCTTGGCGCGCACGATCCCCTCGAGCACCGGGTCGATCGCCTCCAGGTGCGAGGGGTTGCTGGTCAGCGAGACCCGCGTCGTGCGCCCGTCGCTGGAGGTGAAGGTGCCCTCCGCGCCGAGGTGGTACTTGACGTCGCCGGATCCCTGGACGGTACGAGGGTCGATGTTGCCTTCGAACTCGCGGAAGATCTGGCCGTAGCTCTTTCCGACGATGTTGGCAAGCACGTTGAGCCGGCCGCGGTGGGCCATCCCGATGACGACCTCGTCGAGCCCCCGCTGGACGGCGCCGTGCAGTGCTGCGTCCAGGATCGGGATGACGGACTCGCCGCCCTCGAGCGAGAACCGCTTCTGGCCGACGAACTTCGTCTGCAGGAACGCCTCGAACGCCTCCGCCGCATTGAGCCGCTCCAGGACATGCAGCTGCAGCGCCCGGTCCGGGGCCTGCGCCTTCTTCTCCACTCGCGACTGGATCCACTGCCGCTGCTCGGGGTCCTGGATGTGCATGTACTCGATGCCGACATTGCGGCAGTACGAGTCGCGCAGCACGCCGAGGACGTCGCGCAGTTTCATCACGCGATTCCCGGCGAAGCCGCCGACCGGGAACTCGCGGTCCAGGTCCCACAACGTCAGACCGTGGTTGACCACGTCGAGATCGGGATGGGTACGCACCTTGAACTCGAGCGGGTCGGTGTCGGCCATCAGGTGCCCGCGCACGCGGTAGGCGTGGATCAGCTCCATCACGCGGGTGGCCTTGTCGAGGTCGCCCTCATGGGTGGCCTGCACGTCCGGCACCCAGCGCACGGGCTCGTACGGGATGTGCAGCGCGCGGAAGACGTCGTCGTAGAAGCCGTCGGCGCCCAGCAGCAGCTGGTGCATCCGGCGCAGGAACTCCCCGGACTGCGCGCCCTGGATGACGCGGTGGTCGTACGTGCTGGTCAGCGTGATGGTCTTGCTGATGCCCAGGCGCGCGAGGGTCTCCTCCGACGCGCCCGAGAACTCCGCGGGGTACTCCATGGCGCCGACGCCGATGATCGCGCCGGCGCCCTGCATGAGGCGGGGAACGGAGTGCACGGTGCCGATGCCACCGGGGTTGGTCAGGCTGATCGTGGTGCCCTGGAAGTCCTCAGGGGTCAGCTTGTTCTGCCGGGCGCGTCGCACGATGTCCTCGTAGGCCGCGAGGAACTGGGCGAAGTCCATCCCGTCGGCGTGCCGGATCGCCGCAACGACCAGCGAGCGGCTGCCGTTGGGGCTCTGCAGGTCGATCGCCAGGCCCAGGCCGGTCTGGTCGGGGGCGAGCGCCACGGGCTTGCCGTCGACCTCACCGAAGGCGACGTTCATCACGGGCACGTCGACCACGGCGCGGACCAGCGCGTAGCCGATCAGGTGGGTGAAGGAGACCTTGCCGCCGCGCGACCGGCGCAGGTGGTTGTTGATGACGGTGCGGTTGTCGGCCAGCAGCTTGGCGGGCACGGTCCGCACGCTGGTCGCTGTGGGGACGGTCAGCGAGGCGTTCATGTTGGCGACGACGCGGGACGCGGCGCCCTTGATCGGCGTGATGGTGGGGCCCGCCGGCGGGGCGGCCTCGGGCTGCGGAGCCGCCGGCTCCGCCGCCGGCTCGGCCTTCGCGGCCGGTGAGGGGGAGGGGGCGGGCGTCGGCGCGATCGGCGCGCGGGCCGGGATAGGCGGTGCAGCGGTCGGTGCGGCCGGTGACTCCACCCGCTCGACCGCCGCGGCGGTGCCGTTGCCGTTGGGCAGCTTCGTGGGACCGGGCGCGTAATCGGACAGGAACTCCTGCCACTGCGGTGACACGCTGTCGGGATCTTTCAGGTACTGCTGGTGAATCTCGTACACCAACCACTCGTTGGCGCCGAAGTCGGTCTGCTGTCCCGGCGTCGACACGCGACCCGCCTCTTCCCACGTCTGGGGGCTGTGCGCCCGTGCTGTGAGGTTACCCGCGCCGGGAGGGCCGGGCCCGCCACGGCGTCAGTCGCTCATGGCAGTTGCCTGCCCCGGGTGGCGCCGCGCGACCCGCCCGGGCAGGGTGCCGGTGTGCTGACTTTGCAGGGACGTGTCGCGCTGGTGACCGGTGGCAGCCGGGGCATCGGGCTCGAGGTGGCGCGCGGCCTGGGCCGGCAGGGGGCGACCGTGGTGCTGCTGGCCCGCGACCCCGACCGGCTGGCGGGCGCAGTCAAGGGACTGGTCGACGAGGGCCTGGACGTGACCGGGTACCCGGTCGACCTCGCGGATACATCGGCGGTACGGGCCTTGCCGGACACCCTCGGACCACTCGCGGCGGTTGACGTGCTGGTCGGCGCCGCCGGTGTAATGAGCGACCGCGCCGCCAAGACGTTGCGCACGACCGACGAGGAGTGGCGGCGCGTGCTGGGCATCAACCTCGACGGCGCCTTCGCGGTGACCGCCACCTTCGTGCCTGGGATGGTCGAGCGCCGGTGGGGCCGGGTCGTGCATCTGTCGGCGTGCCTGGGCCGCATGACGGGGCCGGGCACGGCCGGTGGGCTCGCGCCGTACCGCGTGTCCAAGGCCGCCCTCAACGCCCTGGTGAAGAACCTGGCGGCCGAGGTCGGGGCCGGTCGCCGTGGGGTGCTCGTCGATGCCACCTGCCCCGGCCACTGCCGCACCGACATGGGCGGTGACGCGGCGCCGCGCAGCGCTGAGCAGGGGGCGGACACCGCGGTGTGGCTGGCCTGCCGCGAGGACGGCCCGACCGGGCTGCTGTGGGAGGACCGCGAAGTCGTCCCGTGGTGAGGGCGCTGCGCTGACGGGACGCGAGGTCGTCCTGCGGTGACGTCGATGTGCCTGGGCGACCCCCGCGCGCGCTGCGGCAGGCCGGTATGGTGCGCCGTTTCGCTCTGCTCGACATCGCGCGCTGCTGTCGGTGGGCTGATCGGGTGCCACGGCCCCGTCGGCGGCCCCCATCGGCGTCGGCCACAGCCTCTACCGGGCCGGAGCGGCGCACCGACCCGCTGCCTCACCTCCCGCTGGGCACCCACGCGGTGACCGGCGTCGACCCGCCCGCGCTGAGCTGCTGACGCTGTCCCGGGGCCCGTCACGGGCGGCTGCGCCGAACGGCAGATATGTGCCCCCGGCAGGATTCGAACCTGCGCCTCTACCTCCGGAGGGTAGCGCTCTATCCCCTGAGCTACGGGGGCTCGGGTCGGCGCCGACGCTACCAGCCAGCACCGCTCGGAACGGCCGGCGCAGACTAGCCTGCGGCGGTGACGAGCAGCTTCGGTCGGGTCCTGGTGGTCGACGACGACGACGTGATCCGTCAGCTCATCACGGTCAACCTTGAGCTTGAGGGCTTCGAGGTGACGACGGCGGTGGATGGTCAGGACTGCCTGGACAAGGTGAAGGCTGTGGACCCGGTTGTCATCACGCTTGACATCATGATGCCGAGGCTCGACGGCTGGGAGGCGGCCAGTCGGCTGCGTGACGACCCGGAGACTGCGGGCGTCAAGGTCGTGCTGCTGTCAGCGCGGGCACAGGAGGCCGACCTGCAGCGCGGGAACCGGATCGGCGTCGATGCCTACTTGACCAAGCCGTTCGACCCGGACGACCTGATCGCGACGGTGCGACGGCTCGCCGGGCTACCGGCGGCCTGACACCGGCTACGGGCTGGGGGCGGGCGCCGGAGCGCCACTGGGCGCCGCGCCGGGGGCGGGCTGGCCGGCCCCGCCGGGTACGAAGCTCTGGCCGTCACTGCCGAGCGTGAACGGCACCGTCCCCGGCTTGTCGACCCCGGAGCACGACGCACCCTTCTCCTGCGTCTGCGGCCCGTTGGTGTAGGCGTCGACGAACTTGGCGACCATCGGATCGGTGGCTGAGGTCGCGTCCATCCGCCGCCCCCAGGACTGCATCGCCACGGGCGCGGTCTGGCCCGGGTAGGGGCTCAGCAGCCGGTAGGAGTTGCCCTCGACGAGCGCCTTCAGGACCGCCACCTGGTCGGCGGGCAGGTCGGTCCGGTAGGTGACCCAGACCGCGCCGTGCTCCAACGAGTGCACGGCGTGCTCGTTCACGATCGGTGCGTCGTACACCGCGCAGGTCTGCGGGTTGGGGTTGTGGTTGCCGGAGTCCGGCGCCGCCGTGGCCGACCCCGGGTAGTCCACCCGGGAGGTCACGTGCGAAGCCGAGGTCTTCTTCGTGACCTGGATGCCGGGGAAGGTGGCGTCGAGCTTGTCCAGAGCGGTCTTGAAGCCCGAGCCCCTGTTGACCACGGCAAAACCGAGGATCAGCCCGAGCGCCAGCACGAGCACCACACAGCCGATCGCGAAGCCCCACGGGAAGGGCTTCTTGATCGGGGCTGAGCTGACCCGCCGGGAGGTGCCGCGGGAGCCCGAACTCGAGGTGCGCTGTGCCATCCGGGGGTTCCATCCTGGTGCGGGGATGTACGGAACGTGCTGCACGTCATGACGCGCGGGGCACAGGGCGCGTTCCACCCCGGCCGATGTCCGCTCGCGATCCAGTCTACGGCCGTCCAGGCGATAGCCTTAAGGAGTGAAACCCTCCGAGCTTGCTACGGCGGTGCGGGCCGTGGTCGCCGCTGCCGTGCATGCCGGCGAGCTGACGGTTGCCGTACCGGCCGAGGTCGGTGTCGAGCGGCCGCGTAGCAGGGAGCACGGCGACTACGCGACCAGCATCGCCCTGCAGCTCGCCAAAGCTGCCGGCCAGCCACCGCGTGCGGTCGCCGCGCTGCTCGCCGCCCGGCTACGCGAGGTCGAGGGGATCGACGATGTCGACGTCGCCGGCCCCGGCTTCCTCAACATCCGGCTGGCCCAGTCAGCCCTCGGTCGCATCGCGGTCGACGTGGTCACCGCCGGCCCGTCGTACGGCCGGGGGGAGGGCGCTGCCGGCGAGAGCATCAACCTGGAGTTCGTCAGCGCCAACCCGACCGGTCCGCTCCACATCGGCGGGGTGCGCTGGGCGGCGGTCGGCGACGCGCTGGCCCGGCTGCTGGAGGCCAGCGGCGCGAAGGTCAGCCGGGAGTACTACTTCAACGACCACGGCTCGCAGATCGACCGCTTCGCGCGCTCGCTGCTGGCCGCCGCGACCGGGCAGCCCGCTCCCGAGGACGGCTACGGCGGGGCCTACATCACCGAGGTCGTCGACCAGGTGCTCCGCCGGGTGCCGGACGCGCTGGAGCAGGCAGACCCGCAGGAGGTGTTCCGGCGCGAGGGCGTCGAGCTGATGTTCAGCGAGATCAAGACGTCGCTGCACGAGTTCGGGGTCGACTTCGATGTCTACTTCCACGAGAACTCCCTGCACGAGTCCGGCGCCGTGCAGCGCGCGATCGAGCGGCTGCGCTCGGCCGGCCGGATGTACGAGGCCGATGGAGCCCTGTGGCTGCGTACGACGGAGTTCGGGGACGACAAGGACCGGGTGGTCGTCAAGAGCGACGGCGAGCCGGCGTACATCTCCGGCGACCTGGCGTACTACCTCGACAAGCGCGAGCGCGGGTTCGACCGGGTCGTGATCATGCTCGGCGCCGACCACTCGGGTTATGTCGGCCGGCTGATGGCCATGTGCGCGGCGTTCGGCGACGTCCCCGGCACCAACCTGGAGATCTTGATCGGGCAGCTGGTCACCCTGCTGCGGGACGGCGTGCCGCTGCGGATGAGCAAGCGGGCCGGCACCGGGGTGACCCTCGAGGACCTGGTCGAGGCGATCGGGGTCGACGCCGCGCGCTATGCGCTGGTGCGCTCCTCCACGGACAGCCAGCTCGACATCGACCTCGAGCTGTGGGCGCGGCGGACCAGCGACAACCCGGTCTTCTACGTGCAGTACGCCGCGACCCGGGCGGCCAGTGTGCTGCGGCACGCCGCCGACCTGGGCATTGCCGAGCCCGACCCGGCCGGCGTGGACCTGGCGCTGCTGGTGCACCCGCGCGAGGGCGAGCTGCTGCTCGCGCTCGCCGAGTTCCCGCAGGTCGTCGCGACCGCCGCGGAGCTGCGTGAGCCGCACCGGGTGGCCCGCTACCTGGAGGAGAAGGTCGCGAAGTCCGCGCAGCGCTTCTGGGACGAGTGCAACGTGCTGCCCAAGGGCGACGAGCCGGTCGCCGCGACGACCGCCCCCCGGCTGCTGCTCTGGCGGGCCACCCGCACCGTGCTGGAGAACGGCCTCGCCCTGCTGGGTGTGCAGGCCCCGGAGCGGATGTGAACGGCACCGACCTGGAGCCGGTCGTCTGGCCGGTCACAGCCTCGCGGGTCGACGGCGCGTTACGGATCGGCGGCGTCGACGTCCGAGCCCTCGCTGCCGAGCACGGCACGCCTGCCTACATCTTGGACGAGGACGACTTCCGCGGCCGCTGCCGGGCCTGGCGCGACGCCTTCGCGCACGGCGACGTCTACTACGCGGGCAAGGCTTTTCTCTGTACGGCTGTCGCCCGCTGGGTGGCCGAGGAGGGCCTGTCGCTGGACGTCTGCACCGGCGGCGAGCTGGCGGTCGCCCTGCGCGCGGGCTTCCCGGTCGAGCGGTTGCTGTTCCACGGCAACAACAAATCCCCCGCCGAGCTGACCCGGGCCGTCGAGGTCGGCGTCGGGCGGATCGTGCTCGACTCCGCCATCGAGTTGACCCGCCTCGCGCGGGTCGCCGCGGCTGCCGGGGTGCGGCAGCGGGTCTACGTCCGGGTGACGCCGGGCGTGGAGGCGCACACCCACGAGTTCGTCCAGACCGGCCAGGAGGACCAGAAGTTCGGCTTCTCGCTGGCCTCCGGGGCAGCCGCGGACGCCGTCCGGCAGGTGCTGGCCGAGCCGTCCCTGGAGCTGGTCGGGCTGCACTGCCACATCGGCTCGCACATCTTCGACGTACACGGCTTCAAGCTCGCAGCGCACCGGATGGTGACGCTGATGGCTGCTGTCCGCGACGAGCACGGGCTGGTCCTGGGCGAGCTCGACCTCGGCGGCGGCCAGGGCATCGCCTACACCGCGGCCGATGACCCGATGGACGTCGCAGAGTTCGCCGAGGGCCTGCGGGCGATCGTCGGCAAAGAGTGCGCGGCGGTCGGGCTACCCGAGCCACGGTTGGCGGTGGAGCCGGGCCGGGCGATCAGCGGGCCGACGACCGTCACCCTCTACGAGGTCGGCACCGTCAAGGAGCTGCCGGGGCTGCGTACCTATGTCAGCGTCGACGGCGGCATGAGCGACAACATCCGTACTGCGCTGTACGACGCCCGCTACACCGCGGTGCTCGCCTCACGCACCTCAACGGTCGAGCCGCGCACCGTCACGCTGTGCGGGAAGCACTGCGAGAGCGGCGACATCGTCGTTCACGACGTCCCGCTGCCCGGTGACCTGGCGCCCGGTGACCTGGTCGCGGTGCCTGCCAGCGGCGCCTACCACCGCTCGATGGCCAGCAACTACAACCATGTCGGCCGGCCGCCGGTGGTGGCGGTGCGGGCCGGCGCGAGCCGGGTGCTGGTCCGCCGCGAGACCGAGGACGACCTGCTCGCCCTGGATGTGCCGTGACCCGGCGGCTGCAGGTGCTGTTCCTGATGGCACTTCTCGGGGTGCTCGTCGTGGTCGGGCTGGTGGTGCTCTCGCTCACCGGGCCGGTGGGGCTGGCCGCGTACGCCGTCCTCGCGCTGGTGGCAGTGGGGCTCGTCGCACGCCGGGCCCGCGCTGCAGCCGTCCCGGTCGGGCGCACCTGCACGTGCTGCACCAGCACCGTCCACGACCCGGTCCAGGTGCGCTGATGGCGCGGCCCGCGCCGCTGCGCGTCGCCCTGCTCGGCTGCGGCACCGTCGGCGCGGAGGTGGTCCGGCTGCTGCACGGCAGCGCGGACGACCTCGCGGCCCGGATCGGCGCCCCGCTCGAGCTGGCCGGCATCGCCGTGCGCCGGCTGGGCAAGGCCCGCGACCTCCCCGTCGACGCAGCCTTGTTCACCACCGACGCCGCCGGGCTGGTCGCCCGCGACGATGTCGACCTGGTCGTCGAGGTGATCGGCGGCATCGAGCCGGCCCGCACCCTGCTGCTGGCCGCGCTACGTGCCGGCAAGGGCGTCGTCACGGCCAACAAGGCACTGCTCGCCGAAGATGGCGCGAGCCTGCACGACGCCGCCGCCCAGGGCGCCGCCGACCTCTACTACGAAGCCAGTGTCGCCGGGGCGATCCCGCTGCTCCGCCCGCTGCGCGAGTCCCTCGCCGGTGACGACGTACGCAAAGTCATGGGCATCGTCAACGGCACGACCAACTTCGTGCTCACCCGGATGGACGAGACCGGCGCGGGTTTTGCCGAGGCGCTGGACGAGGCCACCGCGCTCGGCTACGCCGAGGCCGACCCGACCGCCGACGTCGAGGGCTTTGACGCAGCGGCCAAGGCCGCGATCCTGGCCTCGCTGGCCTTCCACACCCGGGTGACGGCCGCCGATGTGCACCGCGAGGGCATCACCGAGGTGACCGCCGCCGACGTCGCGAGCGCGCAGGCGATGGGCTGCGTGGTCAAGCTGCTGGCGATCGCCGAGCGCGAGGGCAACGCGGTCGGCGTACGCGTGCACCCGGCGATGAGGCACGCATTGCGCGGTGTGCCGTAGTGTCCGGCGCGGCCGTGTTGGCAGTCGTTGGCGGAGACGGTTCAGTGAGTCACGCGGTGCGCGGACTTCTCGACAGCAATAGTCACACGCCGCTCGCAATATTCGGTGCTGGAACCGGAAACGACTTCGCGAAATCGTTGGGCGTACCCGTGCACGATCCCAACGCAATGGTGGCGCGAATTGCACAGGGCACCACACGCGCCGTAGACGTCGGCTTTGTCGACGACGTGCCGTTCGTGAATGCCGCCGGCTTCGGCTTCGACGTGGAAGTGCTCGAGCGCATGCGGTCACCCGGGCTGCTTCGCGGCACTGCAGCCTACCTCGGTACAGCACTTGGCGCGCTCGTTGGCTACCGCGGATTTCGCGCCCAGCTCCGCGATGACGCTCGACGCGAACTGTTGATGTTGGTCTTCGCCAATGGCCGCTACTTTGGCGGCGCGTTTCACATTGCGCCAAACGCCGTGCTCGACGACGGTTGGTTGGACGTTGTAGCGATCGGTGACGCGTCACCGTTACGGCGACTCGCGCTCCTTTCACAGGCGATCAAGGGGACGCACCTCGCGGCGCGCGAGGTGGGGCACGATCGGGTTGAGCGCTGCCGAGTGACGTTTGATAAGCCGCCGGCGTTCGAGGCGGATGGCGAGTTGCACCGGGCGCTGAGCGCGGAGGTTGAGGTGAGAGTGCGGCCACAGGCTCTGCGGGTGGTGGTGTAGGTCCAAATTGAAACGATTCACCCGTCTCCGGTGTTTTCCTAAGTCGTGCACTGTTCCGTGTACAACCCCGTGGGAGATCGCCTCCCGGCCACCCGCACGTTATCGTCATGGTGACCACACGGGCTTATTCGCCCGCTTACCGCGCGGATGCTCCGCGCATTTTCAGGAGATGCTTGATGTCCATGCTTTCGCGCAGCGCAGCGCGTTCGTTTGCGGTCGCCGCGTTCTCTGTTGTCGCAACTGCTGCTGCCACATCGGTTGCTTCTGCCCAAGCCGCGCCCGCGGCGGCCCCAGCGGTCAACGCGACCGCGCTCAAGGTCGGCGATGTCGCGCCTGACTTCACCGTCGCCGCGGTCACTGCGGCAGGCCTCGACGCCAAGCCCTTCAAGCTCTCCGAGCACAAGGGCGAAACGATTGTACTCGCCTTTTTCCCGAAAGCTCGTACGGGTGGGTGCACCATGCAGATGCACGCCTATCGCGACAAGTACAACGAGATGTTCAAAGGTGGCAAAAAGGTGACGGTTGTTGGCGTGAGCATCGATGAGGATTCTGCACTCACTTCGTGGGCCAAGGACGACAAGATCCCGTTCCATTTCGCCGCCGATGTCGATCGCAAGGTCGGCGTTGCGTACGGCGCGAGCATGGGCACCGGCTATCACAAGCGCTTCCTGTATGTGATCGATCCCAAGGGCAAGATCTCGTATGTCGCCACGCCGTTCCGTCAGGCATCGGAAGACGCGTACACCGAACTTGGTGCCGCTGTCGTTTCGGCGCAGGGCGCGAAGTAATTCGCTTGTAGAGGCACGACACTGAACGGTTCAACGCAGTTGATGTTACAACCCCGCGCCCTTCTCACCGCGCTCCATCGCGCGGCAGTGGAGGGCGCGGAACCGTTTACGCGCACCCGCGATGCTGTTGCGCAGTGGATCGGCGTGCACAGCTCATCGTTGCGTCCCCCAGCGAAAGTTCATGTGATTGGCGTGGGGAAAGCCTCGATTGCAATGACGGCGGGTGCGGTGCGCGCATTGCACGACGCCGGCCTTGATCCCCAACACGGCGTCGTCGTCTGTGCGAGTGCAGATTCGGATCAGGCTCGCGAGC
>ENA-OFCD01000606-OFCD01000606.1-metagenomes-genome-assembly--contig:-NODE-606-length-21864-cov-3.972351_pt1 | contig 21864 bp, 19 predicted proteins | sample MGYA00153392_OFCD01 | MGnify analysis MGYA00153392
AGGGTGCCGAGCGCCGCAAGAGCCGGCCGGGTCAGCGGCATGATGATGGACCAGTATTGCCGCCAGATTCCCGCGCCATCCACAAAGGCGGCTTCGGTCATGTCGGCCGGAAGCGCCTTCATGTAGTTGGACAGCACGAAGGTGCAGAACCCCACCTGGAACGCCGTATTCACCGCAATCACCGCAAAGTAAGTATTGAGAAGACTGCCGGATCCGCTCACACTGTAGGGCAACTCGAAATGCTTGAACATCTCGAACAGTGGGGCGGCCAGAACCTGCGGTGGCAGAAGATTGCCGGCCGTGAACATGATGAGCAGCGTGATGTTCAACTTCCAGGTAAACCGACTCACTGCGAACGCCATCATCGAGGCGAAGAACAGGGTGAGGATCACCGTGGGAACGACGATGATTGCGGAATTGAAGAGCAGCTTGCTGAAGCCACCCTGATTCCACGCCGCCACGAAATTCTCGAAGTTGAACGATCCCCCAAAACTGAAATAGCCGTATTTGTCGGTGTCGGCCTTCGGACGCAACGCAGTGAACATGGCCCACCCGAGGGGAATGAGCCAGACCACCGCCATGACGATCAAAAAGATGTGTGTGCCGTAATGCGGACGCTGCACGGAGCCGACCTTTGTCGGCCGCAACACGGCACCGGACTTTCGCGGGCGCACGGTTGTCGAGGACATTCAGACCTCTTTCTTGAAGGTACGGCTGAGGTAGATTACGATCGGCACGAGTGAGACAACCAGCAGGATCACTGCGAGCGCCGAACCGATGCCGATAACCTGTCCTTCGCCGACGAGGTTCTGGATCACCAGGGCGCTGATGAGTTCCAAGCCGTTACGGCCACCGTTGATGATGTAGACGATGTCGAATGCCCGGAGTGATTCGATGATGGTGATGACCACGATGACGATGTTGATGGGACGCATCACCGGGAAGACGATCCGGAAGAAGGTCTGCACTGCGTTCGCTCCGTCGAGGGATGCCGCCTCGCGAAGCGCCGGGTCCACCCCCTTGAGTCCCGCCAGGTAGAGGATCATCACGTAGCCGGCATGACGCCAGGTCGCAGCGATGAGAGCCGCCCAGATGTTGATGTTCGGGTCGCCGAACCAGTCCACGGCTCGTGGGGTGCCCGAGGTGCCGAGCAGGAAGTTGAGAAGACCGTTGTTCTGTGAATAGAACAACTGCCAAATGACACCGATCAGCACCAGCGACAACATCACCGGAGCGAAGAAGATGCTCTGGTAAATACGAGAGCCGCGGATGTTCTGGTCGAGCAGAATGGCGAGCAGCAACCCGATCGGCGTCGCAATTACCGCCAGGAACAGCAGCCAGAGGATGTTGTGCTGCAGCGCCGGGATGAACGGGGGGTAATCCTTGAAGACGAATTCGTAGTTCGCTGTACCGGCCGGACGGATGTCGGAGAACGCGAGTCCGTTCCACCGCACGAACGACAGCAAAATCGACAACACCGTCGGAATCCAGATGAAGATCAGCTGGATCAGCGTAGGAATCGCCACCATGACAGCAAGCACAATCTTGTCGCGGCGGGTGAGCATGCTGTAGCGGCGACGAAGCCGGCCAGGAGATTTGACTCCCCTGGCCGGTGCAATCGCGCCGAGTGTGGTGTCGGCCATGATGCTTTCTGCTACTGGGCGGCGTAGAGCGCTTTTGCCTGCGCCTCGAGGTTGGCGGTGTCGATCGTTCCATCCTTCAGGAAGCCCTGAAGCGCAGGAATCATGACGTTGTTGGCCATGGCCGGCAGCGCATCCCGGTCGAAGAACTGGCTGACCGATTTCGCCTTGCTGATCACATCCGCGAGCTTCTTGTTGAAGTCGCTGTAGCCGGAGGTGTCTGCACCCTTGGCCGTCATGAGGTTCGACTTATCAACCGAGAAGTAGGCCTGCTGGCCGGCCGGGGTTCCCATGAATTCAAGGAACGCCTTTGCAGCCGGATTGCTGCCGCCCTTCTTCGAGAGCATGAGTCCGTCGATAGGGGCCTCGACGGCGGTCATACCCTCCTCCGCGATCTCCGGGAACGGGAAGAAGTCGATATCGGCGAGCACGGTGGCATCGGTGAACTGCTGGGTCACAAAGGAACCGAGCAGGTACATGCCGGCCTTGCCTTCACCGAGCAGTTGGGCACCCTCTTGCCAGGTGAGGCCGAGCGCGTTCGGCGACTGGTAAGGCAGCATCTGCTTCCAGTTGTCGAAGACGTCTTTGACCTTTTTCTGGTTCCACGATTCCTTATGCGCCGTGAGGTCCATGTGGAACTTGTAGCCGTTCGTCCGCATGTTGATGTAATCGAACGTGCCCATGGCGGGCCAGCCGTCCTTGTCCGCAAACGCGATCGGCACGAGGCCATCCGCCTGCATCTTCTTTGCGAGCGTGATGAGGTCATCGAACTTGGTGGGAACCGTATAGCCCTTGGCCGCCCACACGCTCTTGCGGTAGAAGAAGCCCCAGGGGTAGTTGTAGTTCGGCACGAAGTACTTCTTGCCGTCGTCCGCGGTTGAGGCTTTGGTGAGTCCCGCGCTGAAGTTACCTCCGATCTTGCTCCACACGTCATCGATCGGCGCCGCGAGCCCCTTACCGGCGTAGTAGCGCATCCGGTAACCGGCGAACCAGGTGAACGAGTCATCCGGGCTGCCCTGCAGGTAGGTGTTGATGTTGTTCTGAAAGTCGTTGTGAGCGACGGTGTTGGTCGTGACTGTGTCACCGGATGCTGCTTGGAAAGCCGCGACCACTGCCGCGTATGCGCGCTTGGGCACGTCATCCGAGGAGCCCGACCCCAGGGTCGTGGTCTTCGAGCCGGTCGCTGTCGGTGTACTGCCTCCCGGGCTGCAGGCGGCGAGCATGCTGATGGTCGCCACGCTTACCGCTCCGGTGAGAACGGCCCGCCGGCCGAGCTGGCTGCTTCCGATGTTTCCGAAGGCGCTCAACTTATCTGATGTCATCGCGATTACTCCTTTGTAATGTGCAGTGCTGTGTAAAGCAGGACAGGTACAGACTGGCCCTCAAATCGAGCTTCTCGCTATGACCATCTACGAATCACACGTCGGGAGCGCCGGTCGGTGCCTCAAATATACGCCCGTGCGAGCGCTGGGTCTACTGCAGTAGATTTTCGGCGCAGAATATTTCTCCCGGCACTGTGCGCGAGCGATTAGAGGGGTAGGCAGCCGCAGGATTGCCGCACTATCAGCTCGGAGGTGAACGACCGATGCTCGGGTTTCGCGTCGGCACCTCGACCGAGTGCGGCAACTGCTGCTCGCGCCATCGCCTCGACAGGCTGGCGCATCACCGTGAGCGGTGGCCAGCTGAATTCCGACTCCGAGGACCCGTCGAAGGAGACCACCGCCATCGCTCCCGGAACGTCGATGTGAGCCTCGTGCAGGGCGCGGAGCAGCCCGATTGATTGCAGATCGGAGATCGAATAAATCGCCGTCGGACGCTGCGGATCCGCGAGCATCCGAATCCCCGATTGGTAGCCGCCGTTGCGCCCCCATTCGCCTCGCACGACGGGCCCGAGGGGCAGGCCCGCCGCGACCAACGCATCCTCCCACCCCTGCTCTCGTGCGGTGGTGGTGAGCCCGCCGGGCGCACCGGAGACCAGTCCGATTCGACGATGACCGTGGCCGATGAGGTGCTCGACTGCCACTCGGGACGCCACTCGAAAGTCCACTCCCACACTGGAGAACCCGGGCAACGGCTCTGATCGATCGAGCATGACGACCCGCACTTTGGCCGCTGTCGCGCTGCTGAGGTTGGGTTCATCGTCTGTGCTGGCGAGCAGGAGTCCATCGACCTGGCGCGAGATCAGCTTCTGCACCTGCTCGTGCTCCTTGCTCGGGACGAGGGCAGAATTCGTGAAGATGACCGAGAGCCCGGTGTCCGCTGCCGCCTTCTCGATGGCGCGGGAGAACTCCGCGAAGAAGGGGTTGGTGTTGTCAGAGAGCACAAGCCCGATGAGTTCGCTGACGCCGAGTTTGAGTGCTCGGGCGGCCGCATTCGGACGGTAGCCCAGGCTGTTGATCGACTCGAGCACCCGCGCACGGGTCGCGGGCGCAACGTTGCGCGGCCCCGAGTTGACGACATAGCTCACCACCGCAGTGCTCACTCCGGCGTGTAGAGCGACATCTTCGCGAGTGATCGAGGGGCGATCCTCAGGCGGTGCAGGCACGGCATCCTCTTCGACGTTGTGGTCGCTGCACGCAACGGATTTGCCGCGCGTCATGTGGCCAAATCCTACCCTTGGCTCAATTCGGCGCGGGTTCCATCCTCTTTTTAAATAGGTTGTACACAATTGAATTGTGTTCAATGCGCTAGGGTGATGGGATGACCCCGAGCACAGATGCCGTGCCGAAGCTCCAAGACCAGATCTGCTTCGCGTTCTATAGCGCCTCGCGAGCCATCACCGCGCGCTATCGCAAACTGCTCGCCCCTCTTGGGGTCACCTACCCGCAGTACCTCGTGCTCATGGTGCTGTGGGAGACCGCTGCGATCACGGTGAGCGAACTTGGCGATCGGCTCCAACTGGACTCGGGAACACTCTCCCCCCTGCTGCGTCGCATGGAGAAGGCCGGGTTGGTCAAGCGGAGCCGGCGCAGTGAAGACGAGCGGAGTGTGCAGGTATCGCTCACAGCCCACGGAGACGGCCTTCGCCTGCTGTCGGTGGGCGTGCCCGAACTGGTCTGCGAGTCAACCGGGCTCCCCCTCGGGGAGCTCCAGCGCCTCACCGGTCAGGTCACCGCGATCGCAGCCAACGCCCGTGCCTCCCAGTAGCTCCTGAGTCCAGGAGTACCCAAGTCCACTCTGGCGGATCTCCCGCCCGTGAGAAGAAAAGAGAAAATCAATGCCCACTCGCACCGCACGCACCGCTTGGAACGGCAGCCTCGAAACCGGCGAAGGCCAAGTCGAGATGACCAGCTCCAAGATCGGTACCTACGACGTGTCCTTCCCCAAGCGCGCCGCCGAGGAGGCCAACGGGTTCACCAGCCCGGAAGAGCTTCTCGCCGCCGCTCACTCTGCCTGCTACGCAATGCAATTTTCTGCCGTGCTCGGTGCGGCCGGTGGCACCGTCGAAGCACTCGACGTGAAGGCCGACGTATCCCTCGGTGCCGATCCGGCCGGTGGATTCCGCCTCACCGGTATCCACCTCACGGTGCGTGGCGAGGTGACCGGCATTGACAGCGCCACCTTCCTTGCCGCCGCAGCCGAAGCCAAGACCGGCTGCCCGGTGAGCAAGGCTCTCACCGGGGTGGAGATCACTCTGGACGCCCAGCTGGAGGAGTAGGCCTCTCAGGCGGTCACTCGGTGGATCGACTTGAGCCGCACGTAGGGCGCGACGTTGTTTGCGGCTTAACAGCTAATGACATGGACTGTCGGTTTTGATGTGGCGCGCGGATAACCACCCACGCGACCGCGTCGAGATCGGCATCCTCTGTTCTCCTCTCGGCCGGCGAAACACCCTTGTTAGGCGGTAAGCCTAGAGGCCGAGTTCCCGCGCAATGAGCATGAGCTGCACCTCGGTCGTGCCCTCTCCGATCTCGAGAATCTTGCTGTCACGATAGTGCCGGGCCACTACGGTTTCGTTCATGAAGCCGTAGCCGCCGTGGATCTGGGTGGCGTCCCTCGCGTTGTCCATCGCGGCTTCCGAGGCGACCATTTTGGCGATCGACGCGTGCTTTTTGAACGGCTTGCCCGCGAGCATGAGCGCGGCCGCGTCGTAGTAGGCCGTTCTCGCGACGTGTGCCCGCGCCTCCATCCTGGCAATTTTGAAGGCGATGCCCTGGTTGGCGCCGATGGGGCGCCCGAAAGCCTCGCGTTCCTGTGCGTATTTCACACTCTCATCGACGCAGCCCTGCGCTGCGCCGACGCTCAGCGCAGCGATGGCGATTCGTCCCTCGTCGAGGATGCGGAGAAAGTTGGCATAGCCGCGACCGCGCTCGCCGAGAAGGTTCGCTTCCGGAACTCTCACGTCGACGAAACTGAGCGGATGCGTGTCTGATGCATTCCAGCCCACCTTGTTGTACGCCGGCTCGGCCGTGAACCCCGCACTTGATGTCGGCACGAGGAACGTCGAGATCTCTTTCTTGCCCTCCGCCCCGACGCCCGTGACGGCGGTCACCGTCACCAGCTTCGTGATGGCGGTGCCCGAGTTGGTGATGAACTGCTTGCTGCCGTTGATCACCCACTCCCCACCCGAGTGCTCCGCGCGAGTTCGTGTTCCGCCCGCATCGGTTCCCGCGCCGGGCTCGGTGAGACCGAAGGCAGCGAGAGCCTCCCCGCTCGTAAGCGATGGGAGCCATTCCTGCTTCTGCGCGTCGTTGCCGAACCGATAGATGGGCATAGCGCCGAGCGAGACGCCGGCCTCTAGCGTGATCGCCACGCTCTGGTCGACCTTGGCAAGTTCCTCGAGGGCGAGGCAGAGGGCGAAGTAGTCGCCTCCCATCCCGCCGAATTCTTCGGGGAACGGCAGCCCGAAGAGGCCCATCTCAGCCATCCCCGCGACAACTTCGTAGGGGAAGCTGTGATCGGTGTCGTGCTGCGCGGAGACGGGCGCGACCACGGATCTCGCGAAGTCCGCGACGCTCTCGACCAGTTGTCGGTAATCGTCGGGGAGGCTACCCGTCGTCAGGTAATCGGTCATCGGTACCCTCTCGTGGCTATGTCATCCGCGATATCACTCGGAATTTTCAGTTATGCGCGGCTAACTGTGAAGTAAGGTTAGCAAGCAATAACTGAAAATCCCAGTGCGTCGTGAGATGCGATGCAACTCGTGTCGAGCATCCCTTCTCAGTGTGGAGAACCCAATGCAGCCAGGACCTTTCGGACCACAAGACAGCTATGACCGGGGCGCAGCGACCCAGCCGCTGCTCACCCAGACCATCGGCGCAAACTTCTCGTCGACGGTTGCCCGGTTCGGGGAACGGGAAGCCCTCGTCGAACGGTCGAGCGGCCGGCGGTGGACCTATACCGAGCTGGACGAGGAAGTGGATGCCGTGGCCCTCGGCCTGCTTGCGCTCGGTGTGACGACGGGCGACCGGGTCGGCATTTGGGCGCCGAACTGCGCCGAGTGGGTCTTGGTGCAATACGCGACCGCGAAGCTCGGGGCGCTGCTCGTGAACATCAACCCGGCCTATCGCACCTACGAACTAGCCTTCGTGGCCAAGCAGTCTGGCCTCCGCACCCTCGTGGCTGTTTCCGAGTTCAAGGGCTCGAATTATGCCGACATGATCGATGCGATCCGGCACGACTGCCTGGCGCTCAAGGATGTGGTGCTGATCGGATCGGAGTCATGGAACGACCTGATGAGGGCGGGGCGGCACGGCGACCGCTCACAGCTGGACGCCATCGGTGCCAGACTCGAAGCCGACGATCCGATCAACATCCAGTACACCTCAGGAACGACCGGATTCCCGAAGGGCGCGACGCTGTCGCACCGCAACATCCTCAATAATGGGTTTTTTGTCGGCGAACTGATCCGATACTCGGAGAACGACCGGATCTGCATTCCCGTGCCCTTCTACCATTGCTTCGGAATGGTGATGGGCAACCTCGCGGCGACCAGCCACGGTGCGGCCATGGTCATCCCCGCGCCCGCTTTCGATCCGCGGCTAACCCTCGCTGCGGTCGCCGAGGAGCGCTGCACGTCCCTCTACGGCGTGCCCACCATGTTCATCGCGATGCTCAACGACCCGAGCTTCGACCAGTCGGACCTCTCGAGCCTGCGTACCGGAATCATGGCTGGGTCACCCTGTCCCGCCGAGACGATGAAGCAGGTGATCGAGCGGATGGGCGCTGGCGAGATTTGTATCTGTTATGGCATGACGGAAACATCTCCGGTCTCGATGCAGACGCGACTCGATGACTCGTTTGAGGTGCGGGTCTCGACTGTCGGGAGCGTGCATGAGCACCTGGAGATTAAGATGATCGACCCCGAGACCGGCGAGGTTCGGCCGCGCGGCGAGATCGGTGAGTTCTGCACTCGTGGTTATTCGGTCATGCTCGGATACTGGGACCAGCCCGCCAAGACGGCCGAGGCCATCGACGATGAGGGATGGATGCACACCGGCGACCTCGCGATGATGGATGCCGCGGGCAATGTGAGCATCACCGGCCGCATCACAGACCTCGTGGTTCGCGGCGGAGAGAACATCTATCCGCGGGAGATCGAGGAATTCCTGTTGACCCATCCCGACGTCCTCGACGTACAAGTGATCGGCGTACCCGACCAGAAGTACGGGGAAGAGCTCATGGCCTGGGTGCGCATGAGGCCCGATACGACCTCTCTCGACGCCGCGAAGGTCAAGACTTTCAGCACGGGAAGACTGGCCCACTACAAAATTCCGCGCTACGTGCATATCGTCGACGAGTTCCCGATGACCGTGACGGGCAAGATCCGCAAGGTCGAGATGCGTGAGACGGCCCTCGGGCTGCTGGGACTGTAGCAGTCGTCAGCCCGCAGGAGCGCTCCCGAGCACCGTGGCAAGCGCCGTGTCGACCAGAACGGCGCGCACGTCGGTCGCGCCGTCGAGCTTTGTGTTGTACGGCGTGGAATTGAGCACTCCGAACAAGGCATGCATCTTCACTTCAAGATCGGCCTCCGACAACTCGGGGCGCAGCCGCGCAACGATCCGCTGCCAGCCCTGGATGTAGCGACGCTGCACCTCCCGCACCCGATGGTTGGGCACGATCGGGAGGTTGGCGAGCTCGCGATCCTGGATTCGGATGACGTCTCGCTCGGTGATCGCGAAGTCGGCATGGAAGGAGACGAGGTTGCGCAGGGTCTCTAGGTCGGGGGCATCCGCCGCGATCGTCCTCTCGTAACCGGCGAGCAGCCTCTCGCTCGCGTCCACCAGAAGCTCGATGAGCATCGCCTCCTTACTGGCGAAGTGTCGGTAGAGGGCCGGGCCGCTCACTCCGACGGCGGCGCCGAGATCTTCGATGGAGACCGCACGGTAGCCGCGCTCGGCAAACAGGTGTCCGGCCGCGGCGAGGTACTTCTCCCGTCGGTGAGCCTTCTCGGTTGCGCGCCACGTCTCCACCACACGGCAACTATAGGCGACGCTGGACATTTCAGTTAGCGCTCGATAACCTAAATTTATGCACAGACTTACAAGCGAAGCACGCTTGGCGAGCCCCGAGTTCCACGCCAACGAGGCGGCTCAACTCGCCGCGGTCGCAGAACTTCGCGAGCGCCTGGCCGCTACCGCACAGGGCGGCTCCCCGGCGTCCCGCGAACGGCATGTGAGCCGCGGCAAGCTCCTGCCGCGTGACCGGATCGACCACCTCGTCGACCGTGGCAGTCCGTTTCTCGAGGTCGCGCCGCTCGCTGCCAACGGCATGTACGACGACGAGGTCCCCGGCGCCGGAGTAATCACCGGAATCGGTGTCGTGCACGGCCGCCAGGTGATGATCGTCTGCAACGACGCGACGGTGAAGGGCGGTACCTACCTGCCCATGACCGTGAAAAAGCACCTGAGAGCACAGGAGATCGCGGCGGAAAACGAGCTGCCCTGCATCTACCTCGTCGACTCCGGCGGCGCCTTCCTTCCCCGGCAGGACGAGGTGTTCCCCGACCGGGATCACTTCGGCCGCATCTTCTATAACCAGGCGCGGATGTCGTCCCGGGGCATCGCGCAAATTGCGGCGGTCCTTGGATCGAGCACGGCAGGCGGTGCCTATGTGCCCGCGATGAGCGACGAAACGATCATCGTGCAGAACCAGGGCACCATTTTCCTCGGCGGGCCGCCGCTGGTGAAAGCGGCGACGGGCGAGGTCGTATCGGCAGAGGACCTCGGCGGCGGCGTCACCCATACGAAGTACTCCGGCGTGGCCGACCACCTCGCCGACGACGACGAACATGCGCTGCAGATCGTGCGCGATATCGTGGCGCAGCTACCTCAGCCGCGCGATCGCGCGTGGGAGGTGGCCACACCCGTTCCGCCGACTGTCGATCCGTCCCAGCTCTACGGCGTCGTGCCCGCTGCGCTCTCGACGCCCTACGATTCTCGCGAGATCATCGCGCGCGTCGTCGATGGCAGCGACTTCCACGAGTTCAAGCGCGACTACGGCGCGACGCTCGTGACCGGTTTCGCCCGCATCCATGGCCATCCCGTCGGGATCATCGCAAACAACGGTGTGTTGTTCTCGGAGTCGGCGCTCAAGGGCGCGCATTTCATCGAGCTCTGCGACAGGCGAAAGATTCCGCTGCTGTTCCTGCAGAACATCACCGGGTTCATGGTGGGGCGCGAATACGAGCGCGGCGGCATCGCCAAGCACGGCGCCAAGATGGTCAACGCCGTCGCGTGCGCGCGCGTGCCAAAGCTCACCGTGGTCGTCGGCGGATCGTTCGGCGCCGGTAACTATTCGATGGGGGGTCGTGCCTTCTCCCCGCGCTTCCTCTGGATGTGGCCGGCGAGCCGCATCTCGGTCATGGGTGGCCCGCAGGCGGCGTCGGTGCTCGCGACTGTTCGTCGCGACCAGCTCGAGGCGGCGGGCACCGAATTCTCGGCCGAGGACGAGGCACAGTTCATCGCGCCGGTGCTCGAGCAGTACGACGTGCAGGGCAGCCCGTACTACGCGACCGCGAGGCTGTGGGACGACGGGATCATCGATCCGGCCGACACTCGTATGGTGGTTGGACTCGCCCTCGAGATCTGCTCACGGGCGCCGATGGAAGACGTCAACTACGGCGTCTTTAGGATGTGACGCCGATGTTCGATACCGTACTCATCGCGAACCGAGGCGAGATCGCCTGCCGCATCATCAGCACCCTCCGGAAGCTCGGTATCCGGTCGATCGGTGTTTATAGCGACGCGGATGCAGGGGCGCGGCACGTTGCGCTCGCCGACGTCGCGGTGCGCCTCGGGCGTGCCGCGGCGGCCGACAGCTACCTCAACATCGAGAAGATCGTCGCGGCAGCCGTCGCCACTGGTGCGCAGGCGATCCATCCCGGCTACGGCTTCCTCGCCGAGAATGCCGCATTTGCGACGGCGTGTGCGGCAGCGGGGATCGTCTTCATCGGGCCGAGCATTGAGGCCCTCGAGGTGATGGGAGACAAGATCAGCGCGAAGGCGCAGGTCGTGAAGCGCAACGTGCCGATCGTGCCCGGTCTCGCCGAGCACGGACTCTCCGATGAGCAGCTTGCAGCGGCGGCTCTCATTATCGGCTTCCCTGCGCTGATCAAGCCATCGGCCGGTGGAGGTGGCAAGGGGATGCACCTCGTTCGCACGGAGAGTGAGGTCAAAGCTGCGATCGCCGCTGCGCGCAGGGAAGCAGCGTCCTCGTTTGGCGACGACACTCTGTTCATCGAACGCTTCGTGCAGAATCCGCGCCACATCGAGGTGCAGGTGCTCGCGGACAACGAGGGCAACACTGTGCACCTCGGCGAGCGCGAATGCTCCCTCCAGCGGCGCCACCAGAAGGTGATCGAGGAGGCGCCGTCGCCGCTGCTCGATGAAGTCGCCCGCGCGAGGATCGGCCGGGCCGCGGTCGACACGGCGAAGAGCGTCTCGTACCGCGGCGCAGGCACGGTCGAGTTCATCGTCTCCGCCGACTCGCCCGACGAGTTCTTCTTCATGGAGATGAACACCCGCCTTCAGGTGGAGCATCCTGTCACCGAGCTTGTTACCGGACTCGACCTGGTCGAGTGGCAGTTGCGGATCGCCGCTGGCGAGAACCTCGACTTCAGCCAGGACGATGTCGTGCTCACCGGACATGCCATCGAGGCACGCATCTACGCCGAGGACCCGCAGCACGGTTTTCATCCGACCGGTGGCACCGTGCTCTCGCTAACCCATCCCGCGGGGCAGGGTGTGCGAGTCGACAGCGCCCTGATTGAGGGCCTCACCGTCTCCTCGGACTACGACCCGATGCTCGCGAAGGTCATCGCCTGGGCTCCCGATAGGGCGGGCGCTTTGCAACGTCTGCGGGCCGCCCTGAACGACACCGTGACGCTCGGCGTCACCAACAACGTCGAGTTCCTCACGCTGCTCCTTGCCGACCCTGATGTCATCACCGGTACTCTCGACACCGAGCTGATCGAGAGGCGCCTCGACGGATTCGCATTCCACGCGGCCGACGCTGATGTTTTCGCGGCAGCGGCGCTCATCATGCACGCTCGCGGCTTCCCCGGGACGGGTGCCGGGCCGTGGCAGCAGCGATCCGGGTGGCGTCTGGGAGCGGCGGCGGCATCCGTGTACCGGCTGGCCACCGGACCGGAGGAAGCTCGCACTCTGGTGCGGGTGCTTGGCACGCCGGTTGACGCCCTCGTCACCGTAGATGACCGTGAGCCCACACAGGCCAGCGTGAGCATCACGGGAGCCTCGGCGCGGGTGAGATTCGGCGACTCGACGGTGACGCTGCGGTTCGCCCACGACGGCGATCGGCTGTATCTTGCCTCCGGCGGTGCGTCCTGGAGTATCACGGACGTTCGGTCCGAACGGAAGTCCGCGGGCGCGGCCGGTATGAACCCGGAGCTTCGTTCGCCGATGCCGGGAGCTGTGGTTGCGATCTTCGTCGAGGACGGTGCCGAGGTCGAGGCGGGCACGCCGGTTCTGAGCATCGAGGCGATGAAAATGGAACACGTGCTCAGGGCATCCGTAGCAGGCACGGTGGTGTTGCAGGTGCAACCGGGCGCGCAGGTGTCGGCTGACCAGGTGGTCGCGTCGATCGTGACGGTGCGGGGCGCTGCTGTAGTCGACGAAGCATCATGATGGAACGGCGGATTGAGCGAGCGTGCTGAATGGATTTCACCTGGCGAATCGAGAGTTTTTCGCCCGTGAGGTGCTCGATGTCGCACCCGAAATTCTCGGCTGCATCATTCAACGGACGGATGACGAGGGCACGGTGACCATCCGGATCACCGAGGTCGAGGCGTATGCGGGTGAACGCGACCCCGGCGCTCATACCTATCGGGGCAAGACGAATCGTAATAAGACGATGTTCGGTGCCGCCGGGCACCTCTACTGCTATTTCACCTACGGGATGCATCACGCGCTGAATCTCGTCGCCGGACAACCGGGGCAACCATACGGTTGTCTCATCAGGGCGGGAGAGGTGATGGAGGGTATCGACATCGCCCGCAGTCGTCGACAAAGCCGACCGCGAAAGGTACCTCTTCTTGATGCCAGTTTGGCGCGGGGCCCTGCCTGTGTTGCCCAGAGCTTCGGGGCAACCCTGGTAAACGATGGTGATGATCTTTTTGGCGGACAGTGGAAATTTTTCGTTCCGGATGACGGTGTGGTGTTACCCCACCGGACCGGACCACGCGTTGGAGTCAGTGGTCCCGGTGGAAGTGCGACGAATTTCCCCTGGCGATACTGGTTAGCGGACGAGTCATCGGTCTCGGCCTACAAGCCGGGCCGGCCGTAACCGCGACCTGGAGACGGATCAGGGGAGAGGGTGCGTGATGGTGGAGAAAGCAGACGTACAGGTTCGCCGCGTGTATGACGAGGCTGGGGAGCAGGACGGGGTCCGAGTGCTGGTGGATCGCCTCTGGCCACGCGGTATGACGAAGATCAAAGCGGAACTGGACGAATGGTGCAAGGACGTTGCCCCTTCGACGGCACTACGGAAGTGGTACGACCACGACCCGGCAAAGTTCGAGGAATTCGCTCGACGTTATGGTGTGGAGCTGGAACAGGTCGAGCGCGGCACGGCGCTGCAACATTTGAGGGACCTGGCTGTTGATCGCCGCCTGACCCTGTTGACCGGCACTAAGAACCCGGATATCAGTGAAGCAGCGGTGCTCGCCGACATTCTCCGCCGATGAAACAGGACCGCGCACCGCTGCGCGTTGTACAAGTCAGGCACTCTTCGGAGTGCTGCACAACTCGCGTATCACCGGTGCATCGGCCGAGCGAACCCAGTATCGCTGCTGGCTAGATCTTCGTCAGCACGTCGCTTGTATGCATCGCCGCGTGGTCGGTCGTGTCACTTGTCATCGTGCCCTGTACTCGGCCAGCCTCAGAATCCCAGTGCACGTGATCGCCTACCGAAAACTCTCGTGCCATTACTACTTCCTCCTCCGCTGCCGCATTACCGGATCACTGCAGCGTATTCGATGCGCTTCCTGCCCCCGTATCTGGATTCACACCCGCGTTGGTCACTCTTCCGGCGGGTACCAGACTCGGTCGCCGTCAACTTTCGCGAAGCTGGTCATGGTGTGCGGCTGGGTCGAGGTCGGGGTCATGATGTCGGCAACCTGCAGGCCACGTGCCAATAGCGCATCTCCGATCAGCGATCGGTGACACCGCCACGGCACTGCCTCGGCACACATGATCACGACCGTCTGCTTCTTCGCCAGCGCAATCAGGTCATCGATAGCGGCGGCGAACTCGGTTGTTTGCATGTAGTCGGCGTAGTTGCGAAAGCTCTTGTTACGCCACGCGTCGTTGATCGTCGTCTGCGCGGCCGGGGTGTGTCGCAGTCCGCCGAGCTCTTTGAGGCGCTGATAGTCAATACCGGCGTCCGGCATACTTTTGGCCAGTTCGCATTCCCCGAACTGAGGGTTGTGACGAGACCCCGGAACGGTGCGCACATCGATGAGCCGTTCGATGCCGTTTGCTCTCAACATTCCAACAAACTCATCGATCGGATGAGTCGAATGCCCGATTGTGTATACACAGATTCCCGTCATGCTCCCATTTGAACAGTGTGTGCGGGAGCCTTCATCAGTTCTGTCGAGTTTGTGCGGTCAATATTCGCGCCTCGATGTCGTGCGGCGAAGGTCTCTCTGCTGGCGAGCGCCGTGCTGCCATGCGAAGCCATCTACAGCATGTTCGGCGACCAGGCTTTTTGGTGCCACTCCTCCAGCGCACGCAAGCCGAACTTGAAAAATTCCAACAACGAAGTCCCCTCACGTCGCCTTCAACGAACGGAGGAAGCATCCAATCGATCCCCTCTCATTCTGGCCGTCGGGATGCAGGGGTCTCTCCGCGCCCAGAGAGCATAGAAAGTAGCGGTTATCGGCTTCTCCATGAGAGGGGCACCCTCGCGCTGGGGGCGGCAGCAACCCTGAACATCGACACCGCCGCCACCTTTTACGGTGCGTCCCTCGCCTCGCCTCGCTGGCCTGGCATCCTCAGCGGAATTGACGCCGCACGCGCACTGAAGGCCCCTGGCTGGGAATAAATGCCGTCACAGACACCAGTACCCCGGCCCGCGACCTCCAGCAATTGCGCGAACTTGGCGCCCACGACACTACGGAGTCCGCGTTGATCCTCTACTTCGGGGTCCATCACGAATTCGCGCTGGATCTGGAGTTACCACGCCACGCAGCAGCTGAACCAGAAGATGCATCCAAGCGAGTACGCCTCTTTCTGAAAACACACCTCCGCTAAGCCAACCCGCCGTTTCCGAAACGGGTGTCACTTGTCGGTCACCCGCCGGATGGCATAGAACGACTATGAGACAAAGTTCAGGCTCGCGCCTCTTCAGTGCGGATCCGCGAGTGTCGTGTCACAAGGGAGCGGTGACCGGGCTCCTCGCGTGAGAGGCACAATCTTCCTCTAATCCGGTGCAACAAGCGGGATTTGCAGCGCACCCGATGGGTCATGGGCGAAAATATTCCAGAAGAGGATCGGCGTATTGCTCGATATCTCGGAAGGAGCCGTAGTCCTCGTGTCGAAATATGAGAGTGACCGTACTGCAGGTAGCTCCCGCCATCCAGCTCGCCGACTGTTTTGGACCATCTCGCCAGTTCTCATCGTGGTGATCAGCATTACCGCAATCGCCACAGGAACCGACGATACTCCCAAGGCTGGTTGGATCGGTGTGGGTATCGGCGTGTTCGGCATCGCAGTCCGAATCTGGATCTACGCGCTCATCAAACGGTCTCCCTCGAAAGAGGCTCGCGATGAACCCAGGTCAGACGCGACGCCCTCAGACGGCTAGGCCACTGCTATTGCCTGCTGGCCCGCAAGCCGGACGAGGAACGCGACAGATCGATCCTCATTCCGCCAGGCAGCCGAGTTCGTCAAATTTGTGTCAGATGGGAACCTTGAACGCGACAGGACTGAGTGTCTCGGCTCCGGCGGCCTCGTTTCGTGCCTAGCGTTTAGAGCTTGTTGTAGACCTCGCGGCGGTGCGCAACCTCAACAATGAGAATCAGAATCTGGTCATCGTCAATATTCGTGAGGATCCGGTAGTCGCCCACACGATAACGCCAGAATTCCTCGTTCACGAGCTTCTTGCCGAGCAAGCGCGGATTATCAAGCTGAGCGAGTTTTTGCTCAAGAAAACCACGGATACGCTTCGCTGCCGTCGGATCAAGTTTCCTGACCTGCTTTGCTGCGTTCGGCGTGAACCTGATCGCGTAGCTCACACAGGCCAGACCACGTCAGCAAGATCAATCGCATCGTCGTTGGACTGAGTGAATTCCTCCAGCGCATCTTTCGCCAGGAGGTAGTCCTCGTTCTCGTCCAAATACTGCGTCAATGCTTCGGTCGCATAGAACGTTTTCGACCGCCCAGTACGTGCAGACAAGTACTGCAGGCGACGCTCAGTTTCCTCGTCAACGCGGAGGTTAATTTGCGGCATGGGATCCTCCTCAGGATGCTATACAAATATAGCATGACGCAGTGCTTGACGCTGAATTTCCGCACGGCCTCACCCGCAGACCAACGTTGATGGGGCAGCTCAGTCTGGAAGGTACTTGTTGAACGCCCGCGATCGGTTCTAAGGTGGTGACCGGTGCTGTCCACGACGACAGCTCAACACCGATTAGCGCGAGTCTCGCCCCGCCCCGCCGATCTCAGGCCGTCGCCCGTCCGCCGCGACGTGGTGACATTTATAGTCAGTTCTTAGTCACTCCGCAGTTGATGTTGCCGCAGGCTTCCTCGCAACCAGATTCTTCTCTACGTCGTCTGGGTCTGAGTCATATCCGGTGGCCCGACTTCCTGCCCAGTTGAGACCGACGAGAATGTCGTCTCTCTCAAGACTGTCAATGGCCTTTGAGAACTGCCCATGGGCGGCCAGCAGAAATGCCCGCTGGTGGCCATGAAAACTGCCCGCTCATGGCCAACAGATCTGCCCACCAGGGGGTTGGTGGCGTTGGCCATGTCGAGGCGTCGTCGGTTAACTCATCGCGGTGACTCCTTTCCCGGCGAGGGCCTGTGTGAGCCGGATCGAGTCGCCCGAGGTTTGACAGACGTGCGCGTGATGCAGGAGCCGGTCAACGGTCGCGGTCGCGAGGGTTTTCGGCATGAGCTCGTCGAAGCCAGCCGGGTGCAGGTTCGACGACACCGCGATCGACCGTTTCTCGTAGGCGGCATCAACGAGACGATAGAGGCCCTCGGCTGCGTCGGCACCCACCTCGAGCAGGCCGATGTCATCAACCACGATGAGGTCGGCGCGGAGGATCCGGGCCACGACACGGCCGACGGAGTCATCGGAGCGGTGCGCGCGCACCAACGCGCCGAGGTCCTCGAGGCGGAACCAGGCGACCCGCATCCCAGCCTCCACGATCTGCTGGCCGAGGGCCTCGAGGAAGAACGTCTTCCCGGTCCCGGAAGGCCCGCAAACGACGACGTTCTCCTTCCGGCCGACCCATTCCAGGGTCCGCAGCGCCTGCTGCGTAGGCACCGGGATCGAGGAGGCCGACTCATCCCAGGTGTCGAAGGTCTTCCCGGTCGGGAACCCGGCCGCCTTCCTCGGGGTGGTGAGCATGGACCGGGACCGAACGGACACTTCCTCGACGAAGAGTGCCTTGATCACCTCGGCGGGGTCCCAGCGTTGCGACTTCGCGGTCGCGATCAGCTCCGGTGCCAACGCGCGGGCGTAGGGCATCTTCAACTGCCGCATCAACGCCTCCAACTCCGCCGGTAAGTCCGGGGCATTCGGCGCAGTGACGCTCATGCGCTTTCCTCCAGATCATCGGTGGCGACGACTTCGAACACGGGCGTGATCGTTTGGCCGATCGCGGCCCACCCCGCGGTGCCCTGCACGAGCGAGGTCTTCTCGTCGGCCTTGCGTGACGCCGTCCGATGGTTGGCTGCGCCGAGGAGCGACGCGAGGTCCTCGGTCGCGAACCTGCCGTAGGGGGCCGCCTCACCCAACGCCCGATCAACCTCGGTGAGGCCGCTGATCTTCGCCAACGCGACCGCTTCCGCCATCTTCACGGTCATCCTTGCTGTGCCGGCCGCAGCAGCCTCGAGTAGCCAGGCGTGCGCGCCGATGCCGATGCCGATGCCGATGATCTCAGTCTCCGCGGCGCTACGCGCCTTAATCGTGTACTCGCCGGGGATCTTCTCGCGGTGGTCAAGGAAGTGAGCGTCATCGATCGCGGGGCTCCCGGGCCTAGCCCGCAGGTACCTCGCGACTTCGACCGGGCCGTCGATGCGGACGTGGACGACGATGACCTGCTCGCCGGCGCCAACACCGTGGCGGCGGACGAACACGCGGGCCCCGAGCAGGAACGACGGAACTCAAGTACTGGCCGTTCTCGAACGTCACCATCGGGGTGTTCGCAGGGACCATTCGCGGGAGGCCAAACGCGACCGTGTGGGCGGTGTCGGGAACCCGGTGCAGCCGCGGCATCTCCTCCATCAGCATCACCGCGGGCTTTCGCCTGGTGACTCGATGCTCCCGGTTGTTGACCTGATCCATGAACGCATCACAAGCCGCCTCAACGGCCTGGAACGACTCGTACTCGGGCAGCAGGTTCGTGTCCTTCGGCACAATATCGGCCTTGGCGAGCTTGACCGAGGGCTCCACCCCGCCCTTGCTTGCGGGGTCTGCGGGCTGGCAGGTCAGCACGGTCACGCCGTAGTGGCGGGCGAAGTCCACCGTCTGCTGATTGCGCACTGGAACCCCGGCGAGGTGCGAGGCCGTGACAGTTTTCTCGTTGTCGGTCAACACATAGGTCGGGGCGCCCTCAAGGATCCGGAAGGTACGATCCAACGCGGCGAACACGCTCGGCGCCGTCCGGTCACGCAGCGCAATCACGATCCGAAACCGGCACCACGCCAGCCACGCGACGAACAACACCGTCTTCTTCCCGCCGATCACCGGCCCGTCGCCGAAGTCGTACTGCAACCACATTCCCGGCTCCGTGATCCACGGCCGGTGCACGCGGACATGGCCGAGGCGGTAAGCGGCGCGGACCTGCGCGACCGCCCGCCGTGTCGACCGTTCCGACCCCTCGTAGCCAAGCGCGAGCAGCTTGTCGTGGGCCTTGTTGGCGCGGATCTTGCCGTGGGACTTCTCGACCCATTCCTCGATCTTGGGCATGAACGGGTCCGTGACCCGGTCCCGATAAGCGGGCTTGGCGATCGGTTGGCCCGCGTCGCGGGCCGCGATGTGCCGGGCGACCGTGTCGTGCGAGCAGCCGGTCAGCTCGGCCGCACCGCGAAACGATCCGGTCAGATCGTGGGCAGCAAGTGTCTCCATGATTTCTCCGTCAAACTTCATTCAGGGCCTCTTCCTGGGCGATTTGGTGTGGCTAGACACCGTCATCAAACCCCAGGAAGGGGCTCCCGCCGGTTAAGCAGCGGGGTTCAGAAATAGAAGTGGGCAGATCTCATGGCCACCAGTGGGCAGTTTGTCATGGCCGCTAACAATGTCACCCGGACAAGCATCGCGACACGCCTTCCACTTGCCAAAAGATTCTTAGCAACATCACCGATTGCGCTACGGATTAGTCTGTCGAGCATGGGGCGATCGGATGAGAGCGGTGTCGTGTTATGGGATTTCGACGGAACGCTGGCCTGGCGGGAGGGTCTTTGGCGTTCCGCGCTGGTCAGTGCTTTGGACGAAGTTTCACCGGGCCATGGGATCACTGGCGACATGTTGCGCCCCGGGCTGGAGGACGGATTCCCGTGGCATCGGCCAGATATCGCTCATCCACATTTGGCCACGTCGGGACTGTGGTGGGCTCACCTTGTGCCGGTATTCGAATCCGCATACAGACGCGTAGGAGTCGACGAAGAGATCGCATCAATCGCCGCTAGGCTGGTCAGCCGCATCTATTCGGACCCGCTTCACTGGTCGGTATATTCGGACACCTTGCCTGCACTTCGCCGCGTGAGGGCGGCGGGATGGCGAAACGTGATCCTCAGCAACCATGTGCCAGAACTTCCGCGACTGATCGAGGATGTGCAACTCCACATTCTCGTCGACGACGTCATCACCTCCGCAGCCTCCGGCTTTGAAAAACCTAATCGCGAAGCATTCCGGACGGCCCTCGACCGATTGGGACGGCCCCGGAATGTGTGGATGGTTGGCGACAATCCAATCGCAGATATTGCCGGAGCTAAAGCTATCGGCATCAGGAGTCTGCTCGTGAGAACACCCGATAGAGACGGAACGTCACGAACTCTTATGCACGCGATCGACATAATTCTCCACGCCAGCCCCCAAGATGAACCGTAAGCGGGACGATCAACGCGACACATCTGCGGCGAGTCCAAGCGCCGACAAAGCGTTCCGGTGTCGTGTCACAGGGGGACCTCCTACGAACTAAATTCCGGCAGAAGAGTGACTGTTTCGCAGGTGGTTGAGCAGCCTGATGTGACGGCAGACCCACCCGGTGTCAGTCGTTATCGAAGTCGATATCGGCTCCGCGCAGCGCGGCGATCGCTTGGATGGCCAACCGGATTCCTGCGTAGCCGATCACGGCGGCGAGGACGAGTGCGATGACCGGATCGAGCCAGTAGAGTCCGCCGGTGAGCCAGATGATGGTGCCGGCCACGAGTACTCCGGCCGCTGCGACGGCGTCTGCGAGTGTGTCGATGAGCACTGATTTCATGTGGATGTCTTCGCGATGCGCAGAAAAGCCAAGCACGAACGCGCCGGTGATCATCACGGCGAGGGTAATCAGGCTGACGATAGCCATCGGGAGTCCGAGAACAGCAGGGGAGCCTTCCCGCAGTCTCCCGATCGCTTCGCTCACGACACCGATGGTGACGGCGATGAGAATCATGGCGTTGATGAGGGCCACGATCGCAACCGGCTTATTGGCACCGGGGTGATCCACGTTGCGGTCCCGCAGGCCAACCGCGATCAGCCCGAGGGCCAACGCGACCGAGTCGGCCAGGGTGTCCCCTGCCGCCGCGAGCACGCCCACGGAGCGGGCTGTGATGCCGACGGTGACGAGTCCGCCGATCAGTGCGATGTTCAGCACAAGGACGATGGCGAGCCTGCGGCTCTGGCTGAACCGTGGTGTGCCAGTAACCGTGCTCATACGTCGGTGCCGGATGCGACAAAGGATAAGGGCCAGAGCGGACGGCTCTGACGATCGACAGGATGGGGAGAACTCACTCCATCATCCTTCCAAACTCTGCCGGGCGAGACCAAACGGGGTACGCCTTGCACTGTCGACCAGGGCGCGCCTACCGGGGCAGGCGTTCGTCGGCAAGTCGAATGACCGGGGTCTTCTGCGCGAGCTCGTAATCGTTGGCGCGGAAGCTGCTCTCGATCCTTTTCCGTGGAAGCCGGCGGCGTATCCCTGCGTGATGGTCACGTTCTGATGCCCGAGGATCCTGGCAAAGATGTGCGCTGGCAAACCCGAGCACTGGGTCCAGGATTTACGCGATCTCATGAGCGGAACAGGGCATCCGCTGCTCAAGACCGTTCGGGTGAGGCGTTCACAGTCGCCTCTGTCTCAGCAAGATACAGCTGTGGCGCATTGAGTCTCAACGAATGGTGACAGACAACCAGAAGCATGCCGGGACACGAATTGCGACACGGATAGTGAAAGCAAATCCAGACCTAGACCGGAATCAAGAAGGGAGGCACCTGAGCTCCGGTCAAAACAGAAGGCCCTCCGACCAAATCTAGATTTGGCAAGAGGGCCTTCGACTGTTGCGGGGACAGGATTTGAACCTGCGACCTCTGGGTTATGAGCCCAGCGAGC
>ENA-OFCD01000607-OFCD01000607.1-metagenomes-genome-assembly--contig:-NODE-607-length-21862-cov-6.223139_pt1 | contig 21862 bp, 15 predicted proteins | sample MGYA00153392_OFCD01 | MGnify analysis MGYA00153392
TGCAATCGAACTCGAAGACGTTCGTGCCGCACTCGACTGGGGAATGGCGAATGGCGAAGCTATACTCGCAAGCGAACCACTCGCCGCCGTGGGGCGCGAGTGGCATGCATTCGCGCTTGCGGGCGAGGGGTACGAGCGCATTGGACACGCCATCGAACTACTGGGAGACGGTGCCGCACCGTCGCTGCGGTCGGTGCTCTTTACTTTGAAAGGCGTGCTTGCGGCGGACTTCGGACGCGTCACGGAAGCCTGCGACTTCACCTCGGAAGGTGTGCGGCTCGGCCGCGCCTCGGGGGATCGAACAACGCTAGCGTTCGCCCTGCTGCACCACTCGTTTGCATTGCGTTGCGTTGGCCACAACGATGACGCTGCCGACGCCGTCGCGGGAGCGGAAGCATTGATTTCAAGCGAGGATCGCTGGCTGGCCCTCCTCGCATTGCAGAATAAATCCACGTTGGTCGGGATACGCGGCGACCATGAGAGCGCCGTGCGCCTATGCCAAGAGCTCCGCGATAAGCATCGAGCGCTCGGAAACCGCACAGGGGCCGTCATTTCGGGTCTCAACCTCGCCGATTGGGAACACGCCCTCGGCAAGACGGAGCGAGCCGTCGTCATTGCGCAAGAAACATTAGCCGACATGAAAAGCGCGCCGACTCGCTTTGAATCTCTATACGCAATCGGCGCGTGCAATCTCATTGGTTACCTCGTCGCCCTCGATCGACTTACCGAGGCGCGGGCGCCCGCCCGCGAACTGCTTCTTAGGCATGGGTCAGACGCCGTCCACTTCGGGCAAATCACCTTTGCTTTGGAACATCTGGCGCTCGTGCTCGCGCTCCGAGGCGATGATGCTCGCGCCGTGCAGATTGCCGCTCACGCCGACGCCACGTTGCGCAGCCTCGGCTTCGAACGCGAAATCACTGAGAAAGCGACGCGAACGCGGCTCGACGTCCTCCTCGCCGAACGCCTCCAAAGTGACCAGCGCACAGCCCTCGAGACCCGCGGTGCGGCGATGAGCCGGGAGGAAGCCGTCGCCCTCGCGCTCGCCGCACTCGAAGAACCGTCGGACTGCGTTTGAGCGACCTCGGCACGTATTGAACGATTGTCTGTACGGGACTACGACAGTCTTCGCAGCGAACGTGGCACGCTTGGGAAAAAATGGTGATGACATAATATAATCTCATTTTTACCAACCGCGGCCGCATACTTCGGCCGATTTCGCAATATCTATTACCGACAATTGACGACTCGACGCGACCGAAGATCGATCGCGACGGCAAAATAGAGCCAGCCTGTTGCGTGAAGATGTACGTTACGTCGTCGGCCCTTACGCGATGAATCGCTTTGATGTCCTCGCAATGTACGGCGATCGAACGATCGCGCCCACAAGTCCGAAGCCTATACCCTCGGGCTACCGATGAGCGAACTCATATACTCGGCGCGCGTGTGGACGCCTGATTTAGCGAAGACCGACGCAACATGATTCTCGACCGTTCGTTCGCTTAAAACCAATTTCTCGGAGATCCGCCGGTTCGAGAGCCCGGCCTTGAGCAGATCGGCGACTTCGCTCTCGCGCTTGGTGAACGATCCGGCTTTCTTCGTACCGAGGCGCCGAACGTAAGCGACAGCCCCGCATCGCTCGTACTCCGCGAGCGCCTCGGCATGCTGGCCGATGAGTTCGTACGCATACGCGCCCCAGAGCGGCATGCCGACACGCCGTGCCTCGATAATCGCAACACGCCCGGCTTCGTGCGCTTTCTTGTGGTTTCCGGCGCGTTCGGCGATGAGCGCGGCGACGATCGCGCGATGCAGGTCGGTGCAATGACGCGAGCGGTCGGTTTCGAGCAGTTCCCGCACACGCTCGAGCGCGTTTGCCGATCCGAATCGGGCGAAAAAGAGGAGGGCGTTTGCAACATAGCGCGTCGATTGAATCTCGGCAATCGCGCGATCGATGAGGTCACGTGCGGCAGCGTCGTTCCCGCGCATCGCGGCTGCGTATGCGAGTCCGGCGGCGAGCGGCGCGAAACGGATCGGTTCGCGCATCTCGTAGGCGATCGCGACGAGTTCGGGATCGTAAACGCCGGGGAAGCGATCGGTTTGCCCGAGATCGACGAGAACGGGCAGGATGTTACCCGCCGCGACAACGCGGACCAACGGTGCGTCAACGTGCATCGCGATGATATCGAGATACCACGACAGCGCTTCTTCCAGGCGGCCGTTGTTGTAGGCTCCATCGATCGCTTCGCACCGAGCGAGGCACGACGCGAGCACGAGCCCTTGACGATCCGAGAGCGAGATCGCTTGTGCGAGCGCGGGTTTTGAGAGATCGGCGCGACACGATTCGCGCGCCATACCCGCAAAATTCATGAGCGTGTAGGCAGCGATCGCGGGCTCGGCCGTTTTCGTCGCGATCGCGACGCTTCGCTCGGCGGGAGCGAGCCACGATTCGTCGCTCGCGCTCTCGAAGGCAATCATCGCGCGCGCCCATTCGAGTCGGACTTCTTCGACCGGGCGTCGCTCGGTCGTAATCCGATCCGCACGCGCGAGATGTTCGCGCGCGCGCGCGATATCGGGGCGATATGCGTAGATGGTCGCGAGTGCGACGTGCGCGTCGAAACGCTGGCCGTCCGAAACGGCCGGCGATGCCAAAACGCGTTCGGATGAAACGATCGCCGCTTCGACGTCGCCGCAGCGATAGGCCGCATCGCTCGCAAGGGCTTCGAGGGTCGCGGTTGCGGCATGATCGTTGCGTTTGCGCGCGAGTTCGATCGACGTTTCGGTGTGCGCACGTGCCGCATCGGGATCGCCTAAAAGCATCGTGACGCGTGCGAGCGTCGTCGATAGTCGTTCGCGATGATCGTCTTCACTCGCGTGCGCGAGCGCCTGGTCGTAGTTGGCGCGCGCGGAAGCGAACGCACCGAGGGCATGGGCACTGTGTCCCGCCTCCTCCGCATAGCGCGCGGTCCGTTCGGTGTCGCCCGCCTTGCGCCAATGGAATGCCAGGATCTCCGGCGGCGCGTTCGAGGCCTCGGCGCGCGCCGCAACGCGCTCGTGAATCGACGCCCGTTCGGCTGCGAACATGGTGTCGTAAATGACGCGTCGCACGATCTCGCTCATGAAGGCAAAACACGTGATTCCATTTCCATCTTCGTCGACGAGCGCCGCGTCGCGCGCCTCGCGCAAAGCCGCAAGCGCGGTACTGCGATCGATCTCGGCAATCGCACAGAGTTCGTCGAGTTCGAACGAGCGCCCGATGACGGATGCGATTTCGAGCAGACGCGCGCTTGACTTTGCGATGGCACGGAGACGTTTGCGTGTCGATTGCGCCAGATTCGGCGGCAGATCGATCGACCCGTCGCCGCTGAGGGCGACGCGTATGAGGTCGGTTAAAAAATGCGGATTGCCTTCACTGAGACGGACGATTTCCTCGACGGTCGATCGCGGGAGCGTGCGACCGACAGGCGTTGCCGATGCGATAAACGCACGCGTCGAGCGTTCGTCCAGCGGCGCGATCTCGATCGTTTTTACCGCGGAAAAGCGCGCGAGCGATCCCGCGAGCTCTTCTTCGGAATGCACTTCATCGTCGCCGCGGCGTAGCGCACAAAAAGCCGAGACGCGCGTGTTCGCGATACGAGCGGCCCAGAAGTGAAGGAACTCGATCGTTTCGGGATCTGCCCATTGCATGTCGTCGATCGCAATGCAGATCGGTGACGCCGTCGCCGCGCGCGCGAAGGCGTCGGCGAGCACGACGAAAAGCCGACGTCGATCGATATCCCCAGGCGTAGCCGGCGTCTCGCCGATAAATCGTTCGAGGGCCAAACGTTCCGCGGGCGACTTTGGCATGAGTTCGCGCGAGCGCGTCCGCAGATCGCTCACGATATCGGCAAACGGCCCGAACGGCGACCGGCACCCGGCGTAATTCATCGCATAGGAAAAGAGATTGCCATGACGTTGGGCTTCGCTACGGATGTCGTCGATAAAGCGTGTCTTTCCAACCCCGGGAAGGCCGCGAACCAGGACGAGCGACCCATGCCCTTTTGAAGCTTCGCCCAGAGCCAACATCGCCGATTCGCGCTGTGTGGCGCGTCCGAGATCGTCACTCGGTAACGATAATCGCACCTACGTGGCCGCGCGTTTCGGCGCCCACGGCCCCGGCCACTCGTTCGCAACGGCAGCCGCGTAGAGTTGCGCGACGTGATCCATCTTTGCGATCGGCGAGAGGTGATGCTTTTCGAGGATCCCACGGTTGCGCCGGGCGTTCGTCGCGACGAGTTTCGTGATGAAACGTGCATCGGGAAGCCGGTCGGCTTTCGCGGTTTGACATGACACGCATGCGAGCACGAGATCCCAATAGTCGTCGGTGAGCAGATAGCTCCAAGGTATGACATGGTCGACGACCGACCGCGCATCGAAGTTTCGCTCGCAATAGAAGCAGCGCGGTTCGTCTGTCTCGGTGAGGATCGATTGATATTTCGCGAGCGATCCGCGGCGCGCGCCGTCGCGCTGCACCTTTTCGATGATGCCGGGTGCGAGCACGTTGATCTTCTCGAGGTAGCCCGCCCACCGATAATTCGCAATCACTTCGAGGGCGCTCGCATTCGTCGTAAGAAACGCGCGCGACGCATCGGAGAGCTCGATCGCTACGTCGCCCTTGGTCCACGTGAAGAGCGGCAGCATCCCCGCGGGTTTGCTTGCGTGAAAGCGATCGAGTCCGTCGATCGTAAGCATCTTTGTCATCTTGCGCGCGAGCGTCTCGCGTTCGGCGGGTGCGAGCGCATCGAGATCGTGCACATCGTGGCGCTCCGCTGCAGCGCGAATCGCACGCAACGGCTCGGGCTCTTTGGTCACGACGGCGGCTTGGCGTAAGTGGTAAACGACGGCCTGATTCCAATAGAGCCTGAGGAGTTCGTGACCGATCTCGGCAAGCGGAAGGCTCGGTCCCGACATCATCGGAACCCGACGGGCAAGCGTTTTGAGCAGAGCCGGAGTGTACGTCGTCGACACCGATGCGTACCGCATGAGCGCGACGACGTCGCTTATTTCAAACATGATTTGCTCGAGGGGTTCGCGTTCGCGAGCGCTACTCCCGGAGCGCTTCATGCGACGGGGAAAGCGATCCGCTCCATGGGTACCGCATCGACGTGCCGCGCGATGTGCCGACGGGGCGCCGGGCGGTCGCCGAGGCGTCCGAACGCGTTTTCGGCGGTTGGATCCTCGATCGTTGCGAGCGACGCGAGATGGGCTGCGAGTTCGTAATCATCGCTCGCGGTTGCTTGCTGCGAGAAAGCCAGCAACAACTCTTGTGCGAGATGCCGACTCCGGCGCGTGGCGACTTCGAACCATTCGTATTGCGCGAGCGTCGCGCAAGGGAACGCCGAGAGCGTCGCGAGGATCAGGCGGAAGAGGTGATCGTCGAGTACCCGGTTTGTGCGCGCCCCCAAGAGCGCGTTGGAGAAGGTCGTGACGTCGCTCTGGACGTTGTTGCCGAGCCGGTAGCCGAGCGAGGATCGAACGATCGCGCGGCCCCCGAGCTTGTGCCGAATCCGATTGATGAAGACCTTAATATTATTGTTGGCATTCTTGACGGGCGCTGCGTTTTCGAAGATCGCTGCTGCAAGTTCGTCGATGGGGATCGGGCGCGTCATGCACGCGATCTTCATGACGACTTGTGTCTCGCGCCGGGAGAGGGAAACGTAGGCGCCATCGACGCGAACGCACCCGTCGGCGAGGTGGACGAGCGTGGATGTCGGTTCGACTGAAAACGATGTAGTATCCATGCCCGAACGTTAACGCGGATCGTGGGTCGCCCGTAACCGTGGAACTACCTACGAGTCGGGCTCCGAGTACTCATATTTGCGACGGCACGACTCGCACGAAGCGTCGAGATCCCTTTCCGTACACCAGATGCTCAATGCGCGCCGCCCCCGGCGACGCTATCATGATGCTCGGCCCTTCTCGCGATCGTTCGGCCTCTTTGGAGGGGATGTTCGTTACCTGAAGGTCGCGTACCAAAGGAGAATTCTTTGACTCGTTCACAACGTACGATGGTCGCTTCGTTGGCCTGGATGATCGCCGCTGCCGTCCCAAGCCTCGCGCCCGCGCAACCCGCCCCACCGTCCGCCTCGCCCGTGCCCACGCCGACGTCGACTGCGGTCCCAACGAAGCTCTTTACGGCCACGGGCTACGTCGATCTCGCGTTTTTGGCTGCCAATAACACGGACAAAGTTCGCTTTACCAACGGCAGCCTCGCTCGCATTCTCGATGGTGGAACCAACGCCTATTTCGATGCGAACGGCGGCCGTCAACTCGTCTCGCCAAACGATTATACAAATCAACTCAACCTGCAGGCCGCCGTCTTCAACCTCGCCTACAACGGCAAGTTGGTCTCGGTGCACGTCGAGGGCGTCATCGGTTCCGATGCGAAATTTCTCGCATCCAACGGCCAATCGCGCCAGGGCACGAATGTGCTGCAGGCTTATGTGCAATATCCGGTCGGCCCGGTCACGGCCCTGCTCGGAAAGTACGAGAGCCTCGCCGGCGCCGAAGTGCCCGAGACGATCGCCAACACGAATTTCTCGCGCGATTATCTCTACGCCGCCGTTCCGACGAGCGTCACGGGCGGTCGGCTCACCTACGTGGTCACGCCGAAGATCACCGTAATTGGCGGCGTCAACAACGGCTGGGACGATATCAAGTTCGCCGGCAAGAAGAAGACGATCGAGGCTGCGATCCAGCTGGCGCCGTCACCGGGATACTCACTCAACCTCACGACGCTCAACGGCGGCGATTTCCTCGCGTTCGGTAATAGCACGGCCGGTGTATCGCCGATTTTCACCAATCGCATGCTCTACGATGCGGTGTTGACGCTCAAACCCACATCGGCGCTCAGCTTCGTCGTCAACTACGACCGCGCGACGCAACTCGCCGACGGTGTGGGGACGAACGCGCAACGCTGGAACGGCGTCGCCGGCTATGCCAACTACACGTTCTCGCCACTCTTTGCGACGTCGCTACGCAAAGAGACATTTTACGATGCCAACAACGCGCGCCTCGCGGGCCCGGGTACGGGACAGCGCGTGCAATCGAATACGGCAACGTTCAGCTACACGCCGAACACGAACTATCTACTCCGTCTGGAATATCGTCTGGATTCCGCGGATGGCAATAATTTCACGTATCGTGGAGCGGCGGTCGATCCGATTTCCGGCAACACCGCGGGTCGACCGAAGCAGAGTACGATCGGCTTCGAAGCGGTGTATAAGTTCCCGTAAAATCATCGTCCATGAGATTTATTTCGCCCGCGCTATCCGATCTGCGCGAGCGCCTCTTCACGTAACCGATCGAGCACGTCGTCGACACACGCGTGAAACGACGCCGTGCGTTTGGTTTCGTGGCTTCGATCGGTGCCGAGATTCGGGCGAAACTCTTCGCGCACACGACCGGGATGCGACCGTAGTACGTAGACGCGTTCGCCGAGATAAACCGCCTCTTCCACGTCGTGCGTTACGAAGAGAATCGACATGTGCGTCGAGCGCCAGATCTCGAGCAAGAACTCTTGCATCACCATGCGCGTTTGTGCGTCGAGCGCGCCGAAGGGCTCGTCCATGAGCAACACGGTCGGACGATTGGCGAGCCCGCGTGCGATCGCGACGCGCTGTTGCATGCCGCCCGAGAGCGTGCGCGGAAAGGCTTTCGCGTACTTCGCGAGCCCGACAATATCGAGATAGTGTGCGACGGTCTCGCGTTTCTGCGCAGCCGAAACGCCGTCAAGTGAGAGTCCGAAGCCGACGTTCTCTTCGATCGTGAGCCACGGAAAGAGCGTGTAGGATTGGAAAATCATGCCGCGATCGGCCGATGGTCCGCGCACCGGCTCGCCATCGAGGGAGATCGTGCCCGAAGTCGGCGCGTTGAGCCCGGCCGCACACTGTAGGAGCGTCGATTTCCCGCACCCCGACGCACCGACGATCGTCACGAACTCGTTCGGCGCGACATAAAGATCGATACCGTCGAGCACGGTGAGCGGCCCCGTGCGTGTCGGATAGACTTTCGTGACGGCATCGAAGCGCAGGCCGCTCATACGGACCACGGTAAGACGAGTTTGCGCGCGAGGCGGAACGCGCGATCGAGAATGAACCCGATGATCGCGACGATGATGAGCGCGACGAACATTTGATCGCTCGCATTGGTGCGCTGCGCCATCTCGAGCCGATACCCGAGGCCGCTATCGGCTGCGATCAATTCGGCGATGAAGAGAAAATTCCAGGCGACGGCGATGTTGACGCGGAGCGCATCGAAGATCTGCGGCATGGCGGCGGGCAGTATCACGCGCGCGAGAACGTCGAAGCGGTTCGCACCGAGCGTGTAACTCACGTTGATGAAATCGCGCGGTACGTTCTGCACGGCATCGGCGATCATAATCGTGTTGTAGAAGAAGGCGGAGAGAATGATGATTGCGAGCTTCGGCGCCTCGTCGATTCCGAGCCATAGGATCAAGAGCGGCACCGTCGCCGTGATCGGAACGTAGCGCAGCGTTCCGATCACGGGTGCGAGCATCGCCTCGATCGTACCGAAACTGCCCATCAGGAGACCGATCGGAATGCTGATGAGCGTCGCGATGGCAAAGCCGATCGCGACGCGCACGATGCTCGTGCGAATATCGCCCGCGTAGCCGTCGGCCATGAGCGTTTGAAACGCACTCCACACGCCGCCGGGCGTCGGCAAGAACATCGTTGGAATGTGCCCGAAGCGTGCCAGCCACGCCCATGCGAAAAGCAAGACCGCCGTGATGCCGAGCGGTAAGGAGAGTGTGAGGCGAGCCGAAGCGGGTTCGCGAATGGCCCAGAACGTGCTTTGCGTGAGGCCTCGACGCGCGCGAACGCGGCGTTCGAGTGCTGGAAGGAGCGCGCCTGATTCGCGAATCAAACGAGTGCGGCTCCCGCATGCGCGGCCGCGTACGCTTTGATGAATTGCGGATCGAGCATCGTCTCGACCGCCACGAGTTTCTTCGTGAGGCCCGCTTTTACCAAGAACTTTGCCATCATCGCACCGCTCTGCGAGAGATGCTTGATCGTGGAGCCCGGCGCGAAGGCTTCGAGATTTTCTTTGAGGCTGAAGACGTGCGTGCCGTTATCGTAGCTCGCGTAATCCGTGACGGAGACGCCCGCGCGCTTGGCCATGATCGCGACCGCTTCGGCTTTGTTCGCCTTGATGTACGCGAGCGTATCGAACCACGTTTTTACGATTTTCTGCACGTCGGCCGGTCGCGCGGCAACGAGGGCGGGTGAGAAGACTAAGTGATCGGGAATCGCACCCGGGAAATCTTTGGAACTTGCGATCGTGTGCCCGATACCCGTCTTGAGCGCGGTCGTCGTGAAGGGTGCGAAGACCGCGCACGAATCGACTTTACCGCCCGCGAACGCGGCCGCCGCCTTGTCGGTCGGAAGTGCCTTGATATGCACGGCACTCTGCGGCACACCCGCTTTTTCGAGTGCGAGCAAGAGCAAGAAATGATCGACGAGTCCGAATTCGACGGCGACGTTTTTCCCCGCGAGCGCCTTCACATCGGCGATCTCTTTTTTCGCGATGACTTGATCGTTGCCCGATGAGTTATCGTTCGTGAGCACGATCGTGCGTGCGGCACCGCCGGCTTGCGAGGAGATCGCGTCGTTGGTCGTCTCGCAATTACCGTCGATCTTGCCCGCGGAGAGCGCGCTGATCGAAGCCGTGTAGTCGTCGAACCAGATCATCTTGACGTCGACGCCGTTCTTTACGAAGAGACCCTTCGCTTCGGCGACTTTCCACGGAAACCAACCCGGCCACGCGCTGTAGCCGATGCGAATCGGGCCCATCGCGCGAGCGCCGATGGCGGGTGCGGCAGCCGCACTCGCCGCGACGCCCGCAACGAAAGTTTTCCGTGAAAGCAAGGTGGTCGTCTCCTAAAATAATGTTGGCCTTGGAAACACCCACATTTGCCAATCGATCCGCCCTCCAGTTGGCCCTCGCGTTAGCGCTGCGCCACGTACGCTCGCCATCCGCCGAACGACGTGATCTCGAGTGCGCCCGTGAGCGCGCACGGTTCGCACGAGAAACCGGCGACCGTCGATCCGTCCTCGAGGGTCACCGTGCCGATGCTCATGGGCGCGGGAAGGGCTCCAACGAAACGTCCGAAGGCCGCGGGTCGGAGCGACCAAATTTCAACCTTGATCCCCGTCCCCGCAAATGCCGGGTCGCGCACGAGGCCCGGCTTCGGCGGCGTCGTGTCGGGGAGGGCGTAGAGGCGATACGACGGCGCGGTCCTGCACGCGCGCACGAACGTTGCGTCGAGTTCGCGGAGCTGATGGTTCAGCGGTAAACCGGTGAGGTGAGCGCCTGCGACTGCGAGTTCGATCCGGTCGTCGTTCGCACGTTCGAAGCGTTCGGCGAGCGCCAGAAGATCGCGGTCTGCGTGCGTCGGCGCGACGAGCGTGACGCCGAAGGGTAGACCCGTCGAGCGGAAACCTGCGGGAACGGCAATCGCGCTGTAGTCGAGGAGATTGACGAAATTCGTGTAGGTGCCGAGCAGCGAATTGCGGCCGATCGGATCGGCTGCGATTTCTTTGACGGTGAAGATCGTCGGTGTCGTCGGAAGGAGCATGACGTCGATTTCGCCCCACACGTGTGCGGCCCGACGTTCGAGCGCGCGTAACGCATAGGCGCCTTCGAAGGCATCGCGCGCGTCGTAGCGCTTGGCGCCGCCGATCACGGCGGCGACCGTGGGATCCATCGCACTCTCGCGCTCCGCGAAAAAAAGCGCGATTGCAGCGAGTCGCTCTGCAACCCAGGGTCCACCGTAGAGCAGCGCCCCCGTTTCGCGAAAGGGCGCGAAGTCGAACTCCACGGCCGTGCCACCGCATGAAACGAGCCGCGCGATCGCCGCTTCGTAGAGTACCGCACTTTCATGATCCCCGCAAAATTCGCGATCGGCTGCCGCGAGCACCCCGAACGAGAAACGCTCGCCGCGGAGCGGCACGTCTTGCGCGATGCGCGCGTAGGGATCGGCTGCATCGAATGCCGTCGCGACGGCTTCGAGGGTTGCGGCATCACGGACGGTCTTTGCGAAGATCGTAACGCAGTCGAGCGTGCGACATGCGGCGAGCACGCCCGTCGTACTGAGGCGACCTTTCGTCGGCTTGTAGCCTACGATATCGTTGAAACCCGCAGGCACGCGACCCGAGCCCGCAGTGTCGGTGCCGAGCGAAAACGAGCAGAGGTCCGCGGCGACCGCAACGGCGGAACCCGATGACGAACCGCCGGAGATATAGCGCGCATCGAAGACGCAGCGCGGCGCGCCATAAGGCGAGCGCGTTCCCCCGAGCCCGGTTGCAAATTGATCGAGATTCGTCTTGCCGATCAAGATCGCGCCCGCATCGAGGAGCCGCGCGACGACGAATGCGGTTCGTTCGGCAACGCGTGCGTAGGCGGGGCATCCCGCCGTCGTCTCCATGCCCGCAACGTCCATGTTGTCTTTGACCGCGAACGGAATACCGTACAGGGGTAAAGCATCGATCGCTGCCAAGTCGACGGGCAGACTGCGTGCGCGTTCGACGATCGCGTGGTCGGTCGGGCGCGAGATCCACACGGCGGGGTCGGCGTATGCGGCAATGCGCGCGAGCACGTCGCGCACCACATCTTCCGGGGTGAAGTCGCCACGCTGGTATCCCTCGCGCAGCGCCGTGATTTCGAGCAATGTCGGGATCACGCGGCGTCGCTCTCCGCGACGACGACGACGATCGCTCCGCCTGCGACCGGTTTTCCGGGCGTACAGCGAATTTCAGCGACGGTTCCGGCAAACGTGGCCGCGATTTCGAGTTCCATCTTCATCGATTCTAAAATGACGAGCGTTTGCCCGGCCGCAATGCGATTGCCAACTTCGACGAGCACTTTCCAAACGTTTCCGGGAACGGGCGCTTCCACGGCGTGGGTTCCCGGCGGTAACGCGTCGACGGCGGCGCCGCGATCGACGGTATCCTCGGGCACGTACGTATCGAGCCCGCGCGCGACCCAATCGCGGCGTTCGCCTTCGAATGCGGCGCGCTGCGTCTCGCGAAATCGCGCGATCTCCGTCGCGTTCGCATCGAGAAACGCCCGATAATCACGATAGCGGAAAACGTCGTGCTCGACGCGCACGTCGTACCGACCGTGCGGAAAGGCCTCGCGCGCCGCGAGCAATTCCTCGCTCGAAACCGGAAAGAACCGGATGCGGTCGAAAAATCGCAAGAGCCACGGTGATCCCGCTTCGAAGGCATCCGTCGCGCGCCAACTATTCCAGCACTGAAGCGTTCTGCCGACGAGCTGATAGCCGCCCGGGCCTTCCATCCCGTAGATGCACATATAGGCGCCGCCGATGCCGACCGCGTTCTCAGGCGTCCAGGTGCGCGCGGGATTGTACTTCGTCGTTACGAGTCGATGCCGCGGGTCGAGCGGCGTCGCGACGGGTGCGCCGAGATAGACGTCGCCGAGGCCGAGCACGAGATACTCCGCATCGAAGACCGTCCGGTAGACGTCATCGATCGTTGCGAGACCGTTGATGCGGCGGATGAACTCGATGTTGGATGGGCACCACGGCGCGTTCGGCCGCACGAGTTCTTGATATTTGCGCATCGCGAGGTGCGCTTGACCATCGTTCCACGAGAGCGGCAAATAGACGGTCCGGCTGGGAAGCTCCACGTCGTCCACGTCCGGCAACGTCGCTTCGATGCGCTGCAAGCGAGCGACGAGCGTCTCGCGTGCGAGGACACGCGGTTCGAAATGAATCTGAAGCGAACGAATACCCGGCGTGATATCGAGAATCCCCGGGAGTCGCTCGCCTTGCAGTGCGAGCATCAGCAGATGCACGCGCAAGCGGAGCGCGATATCCAGGACGAGTGGCCCGTACTCCACGAGCACGTTCTCATCACCGGCGAAACGATACGTTACCGCAACGCCGCCGTCGTCGTGACGTGCGAGAATCGCCGTCGCCGAGGCGAGCGGCGTCTTCGATGCGAGGTGGAATCGCACGGAATCGCCCGCGCGCACCTGGCCGAGTTTCCACAGTTCGTCGCGCGCGATGACGGCGGGGCAGACGAACCCGCCGAGGCTCGGGCCGTCGGGGCCGAGTGCGATCGGTACGTCACCCGTAAAATCGAGCGACCCGATCGCGTAGGCGGTGTCGTGGATATTGGAGGGGTGGAGGCCCGCTTCGCCACCGTCGCGGCGCGTCCACGCGGGCTTGGGGCCGATGAGGCGGATGCCCGTCCGATCGCTATTGAAGTGCACCTCGTAGGGCGCGGAAAAGAGCGTCTCGATATCGGCCTGCGTGAAAAAATCGGGTGCGCCGTGCGGTCCGTAGACGACGCCGATCTCCCAGGCGTGGACGAGCGGCGCCGGTTCCTCCGGGTCGCTCGAAACGTTCGCGCGCGGTGCGGCGCCGAGGCGCAAGACATCGCCCGTCGCGAGCGCTCCCGTCGCGTGCCCGCCGAATTTTCCGAGTGCGAACGTCGCGCGGGAACCCAAATATTCCGGCGCATCGAAGCCGCCCGCAACGGCGAGATACGTGCGGCTGCCCGGTCCGACGATCGCGCCGAGGGCGAGCACGCTTCCCGCGGAGACGTCGATCGGCACATGGTACGGTACCGAACGATCGTCGAGCGTCGCGGGCATCGTCGCGCCCGCGAGCGCGATCGTCGTCGCGCGATCGAAGCGTAGCGTCGCGCCCGCGAGCGTCATCTCGAGCGCGCACGTGCCGCTCGCGTTTCCAACGATGCGATTCGCCACGCGGAACGAGCGATCGTCCATCGGTCCGCTCGGCGGCACGCCGACGTGCCAAAAACCAATCCGCCCCGGCAGCTCCTGGAGCGTGCTCTGTACGCCCGGCCGCACGACGTGCACGGTCGGTGAGTCGAAGGCGAATGCGGCGAGCGTCTGCGTCGTCATCGTCGCATTCGCGAAGACGGGATCGCGTATGACTGCGGCGAGATAGGCGAGATTGGTTTGGATGCCCCAGATCGCCGACGCATCGATCGCGCGCGACATCGCTTGCGTCGCTTCCTCGCGCGTCGGCGCGCACACGACGAGCTTTGCGAGTAGCGGATCGTAATTCGCCGTTACCGTCGTTCCCGTTTCGATCCACGTATCGACGCGCGCGTCCGCAGAAAACGCGACGTGCGTGAGCGTGCCGGCACACGGTCTGAAACCGAGCGCGGGATCTTCGGCATAGACGCGCGCTTCGATCGCGTGGCCGCTCGGGTGCAATTCGTGCGGGTGCGGGAGCGCGAAGGTACCTTCGGCTTGACGGATCATCCACTCGACGAGATCGATGCCGTAGCGCGCTTCGGTCACGCCGTGCTCGACTTGCAAACGCGTGTTGACTTCGAGAAAAAAGAACGCTTCGGTCGCGGCATCGTAGACGAACTCGACCGTGCCTGCCGATTCGTACGCGACGCTCTCTACGAGCGCGACGGCGGCTGCATGCATGCGCGCGCGGGTCGCAACGGAGAGCCCGGGCGCGGGCGTTTCCTCCACGACCTTCTGATGCCGTCGTTGGAGCGTACAATCGCGTTCTCCGAGTGCGAGCGCGCGTCCGCAGCCGTCGCCGAAGATCTGCACTTCGACATGCCGTGCGCGCGCGACGTACTTTTCGAGATACGCGCGGCCGTCGCCGAAATTACTCGCGCCGAGTCGTCGCACGGTCTCGAATTTCGCCGCAAGCTCGTCTGGTGACGTGCAGACCTGCATGCCGATCCCGCCACCGCCCGCCGTGCTCTTGAGGATCACGGGATAGCCGATCTCGTTCGCGCGCGCGAGCGCTATCGTCACATCATCGAGTAAGCCGCTCCCCGGCAGTAACGGCACGCCCGCGCGCGCCGCGAGTTCGCGCGCCGTATGTTTGAGCCCGAAGGCGCGCAGATGCTCGGGGCGCGGCCCGATGAATGCGATCCCGGCTTCTGCGAGACGCTCGGCAAAGGCCACGTTCTCGCTCAAAAAACCGTAGCCGGGATGAACTGCATTCGCACCCACGGCGCGCGCCGCCGCGACGATTGCCTCGACGTCGAGATAACTCGTGGCTGCCGCATCGCCGCCGATATGAGCGCTTCGGTCGGCATCGAGGACCGGTCGTGTAAAGCGATCGGCATCGGAGTAGACGGCGACGCTTTCGATCTCCAGGCGCCGAAGGGTGCGCACGATCCGCGCCGCGATCTCACCACGGTTGGCGATGAGAACGGTTCGCAGTGGCGTGGCTATCGGTTGGCCCCATTGCGAATGACGACGCGAATCGGCGTCGGCGTGAAGCCGTTACAGGGATTATTGACCTGCGGGCAGTTGGAGATGACGCAAAGCAAATCCATCTCCGCGCGTATTTCAACGAAGGCCCCCGGTGCCGAGACGCCGTCGACGACGGTGAGTTCGCCGTCGGGCCGAACGGGAACGTTCATGAAGAAGTTGATATTTGCGACGATGTCGCGCTTGGTCATATCGTACTTCGCCAGCTCGAGCAGAAAATTCTCGCGGCACGCGTGCATGTACCGCGTCTCGTGGCCGAAGCGAACGGTGTTGGCTTCGCAACTACACGCGCCAGCGACCGTATCGTGGAGGCCGCACGTATCGGCGACGATCGTCGCGAGGATGTTGCCGTCGTTCGAGACGATGCGCGAACCCGTACCGAGATAGGCGCGCCGCTGCGCGAGGAGCGTCCGTTGCGCGTCGTAGCGTTCGGCGGTATCGTGAAGATTGTAGAAGAGCGTATCGACGGCTTGCTGCCCTTCGAGATCCACGATGCGCAGAATCTGACCGCGATACAACGCGTGAGACCACGCCGTCCGCGCGGGTACCACGCGATCGCAAATCGGACGTGCGGCGATCATCCGCGCACGAGCGCATCGGTATTTTCAAACGCGCGCCGTGCCTCGACCGTCGCCGTGCGACACGGGTCGTCCGGTGCGAGTGCGGGACCGTCCCAGAGAATCGCATCGATCGGGCCGAGTGCGACGCGCGTCTGCGCGAGCGGATGCGGCGTATTGGAGAGCGCGACGATGAGATCCATCTCCGCGCGTAGATCGACGAAGTCGCCCGCCGCGCACGCCGCGTTCGCCCATAAAAAGCGACCGCTCGAATCGGTATCGACGCCTGCAAAAAACGTCACGAACGGCGCGAGGTCGCGTTTTCCAAGCCCGTGCTTTCCGGCTGCGAGCAAGAGATTGTCGCGCGTATTGCGTGCGCTCTCGGCCTCACCGGGATCGCGTATCGTTCCGCCGAGCAACGTGTCGTGCGTGCATCCGGAATCCGCGACGAGCGACGCTAGCACCCGGCCCATATCGGAGAGCAACACGCGTCCCGCGCTCGGCCGCACGCTCCATTGAATCTTGACCGTGTCGCCCAAGCAGTAGCGTTCGCTCGGATCGTGTGCGCTCCAAAAGAACGCGGCGATGCCGGGTGTTCCGCTCGTATTGAGGATGCGAAGCGTCGTGCCACGCGCGACACGTGCGCTCCAATACCAGCCCGCCGGAATCGCGTCGCGGCTCCGGATCGCTTCGGCTGGAATCGACGGCGCCGTGCGTCGCTCGGTGCCGCCAAAGAGCGGCGCGTTCGCCCGCGCATCGCGCACCAACGCGTCGTAGCGCTCGCGATATTGCGCGGGCGTGAGCGAATCGAGGGAGGCGCCGTTCATGGGGGATACCGATTGTCGGGCTACCTTCGGTCTCCGTTCGCCAAAAGTCCAACCCGGATGCGACCGACCTCCGCAACGGAGCCTCGGCGCGGTGCGCGGAAACGACCGACGTATGAGGTTTTCCATGCGCGCGCTCTCGCTCGTTTGCTCCGTGGTTTTCGCCGCGTTCGTGTTGCCCGCCGCGGTTGCGGCGCAGGCCGCGCCGCGCGTCGAAGTCACGCGGGCGACGCTCCCCAACGGCCTGCGGATCGTCGTTTTGCGGGACCGATTGGCGCCGGTGGTGACCACCTGGCTCAACGTCGATGCGGGCTCGAACGACGAAGCCTTCGACGGTCTCGCGCACGCACAAGAGCACATGTTCTATCGCGGAAGTCGGACGCTCGGCGGTCCCGAAGCCGATCAAATCGCGGGCTTCACGGGCGATGAGGATAACGCCGATACGCAATCCGAGATCACACAGTATTTTCATCTCGTCCCCGCAGCCGATCTCGATCTCGCGCTTCATCTCGATGCATCGCGTTTCGCGGGCATCCTCGATGCGCCGCGCGATTGGCTCGAAGAACGCGGCGCGATCGAACAGGAAGTCACGCGTAACAACAGCGACGCAAGCTATCGCCTCGGCGTGAAGATCCTCCACCACGTGATGGCCGGCACGCACTACGCAAACGACGGTCTGGGGACCCTCGAGAGCTTCGGCAAGCAGATCGGCTCGCCGCAACTACGCGCGTTTTACGACACGTGGTACCACCCGAACAATGCGCTCTACGTGATCGCGGGCGATATCGATCCGCAGGTCGCGATCGCGTCGGTACGACGCTCGTTCGGCGCGATGCCGGCGGCGAAACTTCCCGCGCATGTCGTCGGAAAACTGACCCCGCTCGCGCCCGCGACCTTCACCGATACGAGCGATCAAAGCACGATCGAAGCGGAAGTCGCCTATCGCTATCCCGGTTTTGACGATCCCGCCTTTGCCGCCGCCGTCGTATTGGGCGACGTCCTCAATAGCCAGCGAGGCGATCTCTTCGGACTCGTCGCTGCGGGCCGCGCGCAATCGGTCGAGGCGGACGTGAGCACCTGGCCCAAAGCCGGGATGTTGCAGCTGATCTCGCGCGTGGCGATCGGGACGAAGCCGCGAGCCGCGATCGCCGATCTCAACGCACTCGTTGCGCGCTACCGCGCGCGCGGCGTTCCCGCGAGCCTCGTCGAAGCGGCGAAACGTCGCGAAATCGTGCGCGTGCAAACCGCCGCCGCAAATGTCGAAACGCTCGCGCAAACGTGGAGTCAAACGCTCGCAGTCGAACATCGCACGCCCGCCGACGACGTCGCCGCGATCGTTCGCGTGACTCCGGCCGCCGTGGATGCCGTCGTGCGCGCGTACCTCGTGCCAGCCACGGCGACCGTTGCCTACGCGATTCCGAAATCCGGCGGCGCGAGCGATACCGTCGCGGTCGCTGCGAGCGATACGAATGCGAAAAAGACGACGACCGCAGCCGTGCATCTGCCGATCTGGGCGACGAACGCGCTCCATCACCTCGCGCTGCCGAAGCGGACGATCGCTCCGACCACGTTCGTTTTATCCAACGGCCTCCACGTCGTCGTCCAGCCCGAACACGCGAGCCCCTACGTCGCCGTCAATATGAAGATCATGACGCGCATGGGCAGCAAGGTGCTCGACGTGCTCGGTGCCGACGGCCACTTCGTGCCGTGCATGCACACCGTCGGCGCGCCGCTCGAGCCGGGCCAGAAAGACGTGGCCTGGCCGTGCAACCCGGTCAAGTACATCGTCCACTACCCCGAAACGCAGGAAATCTGGAGCTACGGCTCGGGCTACGGTGGCAACGCGCTGCTCGGCAAAAAGTGCTTCGCGCTGCGGATCGCGTCGACGATGGGCCGTGAGCAGGGCTGGCTCGCCGAGCACATGCTGATCCTCGGCGTGACCTCGCCCGAGGGCAAGAAGCACCACGTGGCGGCGGCGTTCCCGAGCGCCTGCGGCAAGACCAACTTCGCGATGCTGATCCCGCCGGCCGGCATGGGCGACTGGCAGATCACGACGATCGGCGACGACATCGCCTGGATCAAACCCGATGCCGACGGCCGCCTGCGCGCGATCAACCCCGAAGCGGGCTACTTCGGCGTTGCGCCCGGCACCAACGACAAGACCAACTTCAACTGCATGGCCAGTTTGAAACGCGACGTGATCTTCACGAACGTGGCGCTGACCGACGACGGCGATGTCTGGTGGGAAGGAATGACCGACACGCCGCCCGCGCACCTGATCGATTGGCAAGGCAAAGACTGGACGCCCGCGACCGCGAAGCATTCGGGTGTCGACGGCAAGCCGCGAACCGCCGCCCACCCGAACGCCCGCTTCACGGTGCCCGCCATCAACAACCCCGCGCTCGACCCCGAGTGGGACAACCCGGCCGGCGTGCCGATCGATGCGTTCATCTTCGGTGGCCGGCGCTCGACGACGGTGCCGCTCGTCACCGAAGCGCGCGACTGGGTCGAAGGCGTCTACATGGCAGCGACCATGGGCTCCGAGACGACCGCCGCGGCGGCCGGCGCGCAAGGCGTGGTGCGGCGCGACCCGTTCGCCATGCTGCCGTTCATCGGCTACAACATGAGCGACTACTTTGCGCACTGGCTCGACCTCGGCGAAAAGCTGAAAGGGGCCGGCGCGAAGCTGCCGAAAATCTACTGCGTCAACTGGTTTCGCAAAGGCGCCGACGGCAAGTTCGTCTGGCCGGGTTACGGCGAAAACATGCGCGTGCTGGCGTGGATGATGGGCCGCGTCGAAGGCTCCGCGCACGGCACCGACAACGCGTTTGGCACCACACCGCGCTACGGTGACCTGAACTGGAATGGCATCGACTTCACCCAGTCGCAGTTCGATCAGGTCACCAGCATCGACCCTGCCGCCTGGAACACCGAGCTCGCCCTGCATGCTCAACTGTTCGAGCAACTGGCGCACCACCTGCCGGCCGAGATGAACGCGACCAAGGCGGCGATCGAGCAGCGGTTCGCTGCCAAAGTCAGCTGAAAGCGCGCGCCTTGTCGGCGCGCTCGTCCCACAGGCGACCCAACCAAGCCGTCAACCGAACCAACGCGCTGATGGGCCCATTGGCCTCGTGGTCGATCGCCGGCAACGACATCCGCTCGGCCTGCCCAGCAAATCGCGAGTGGTCGTGGCCGTCACTCCGCATACAAGCCCTCGTGGCGCGCGGCGGCGGCGTACAGGTCGGCCGCGAAGCCGGGGTCGGTCTGCGAGTACGTGGCGGCCAAATTGCGAACCTTTTGGGCTTCGAGCGAGGCCGATTCGGTCGCGGTGTGCGCGGCCGGTGCCGAGAACAGGCTGGTCAGCATCGACAGCGCGTGCTGGGCGAACCGGCTGCGTTGCACATTGGCGTGGAGGGCGGTGGTGGTCATGGTGTTCATGCAAAAAGTCCTTTGAGCGCAGGGCCGTGAGGGCCCCGATGACTGAATATTAGGGTAAACCCGTATCATTGGCCAATCAATCTTGTGAATCGCCGTCATCACTGCGGCGCATGACGATGGCCACCGCCCTGAACTTCCGCACCCTCGACCTGAACCTGCTGCGCGTCTTCGATGTCGTGATGGCCGAGCGCAACCACACGCGCGCCGCCGCACGCTTGTCGATCACGCAGCCGGCTGTCAGCAATGCGTTAAAGCGCTTGAAGGAATCGGTGGGTGAGGACTTGTTCATTCGAATTTTCACCGGCGTCAAACCGACCCGGCGCGCCGAAGCACTGTGGCCGGAAGTGCGCGACGCCCTCGGCCACCTGCGCGCGGCGCTGTCGCCCGGCGAGTTCAACCCACAAACCGATGCCGCCAGCTTTCGGATCGCGATGGCCGACGCCACCGCCGCGCTGTTCATGCCGCCGCTCGTGTCGCACATCGAACAAGGGCGCACGCTGACCGACTTGCGCGTGCTGCCGCTCATCACCCGCGACCCGAGCGACATGCTGGCGCGCGGCGACGCCGACCTTGCGATCGGCTACTTTCCCGAGACGATCTCCGCACTCACCAGCCAGGGCAACGACTCGCCATTGCGCCACGCACGGGTGGAGGAGGCGGTCGCCGCGGCGGAAACCGCATTGGCGTCGTCCGGCCGGCTGCTGATCCGCGAAAGCGGCACCGAGCCGGTGGTGCGCGGCACGCGCGTACCGGTGCGCGATGTGGCAGCTGCCGTCGTAGCCAAGTTGCCCTTGGCCGAGATCCTGGCGAGCTACCCGAGCCTCACCGCCGAACAGGTCGATATGGCGGTGCTGTACGCCAGCGTGGAGCGTCCCCGCGGCAAGCCGCGCCGACCTTTGGCCGAGCGCCTGCCGCCCGGGCTAGGCGAACTCGACCTCAAGGGCTTGCTGCAACATCTACCGGAAAACACGCCGATCGCGCTGGAAGTGCCGATGAATGCGTTTTGCGAAAGTGTCGGGCCCGAAGCGGTGGCAGCACATGTTCTGAGGGAAACCAAACGCATGATGGGAGCTCTCTAGAGCATCGTGCGGAAACGACTTTGCATCGTCCAAAAATGAGGCGTATCAACATCGCTTTAAGGTGCCCGGTGCCCTGTCGGCACAGCGTAAGCCGACTTTTCCCGCGCGATGTGCTGGCCGTGCCCCGGCGTGGTGGCGAGCTGGCCATCACGCACCACGATGCGCCCGCGCACAAGCGTGGTTACCGGCCAACCCTTCACCCGTAAGCCCTCATAGGGCGTATAATCCGCCCCGTGATGCAGCCCTGTCTGAGTGATCGTCATTTCACGCTCAGGGTCCCAAATTGCAATATCAGCATCCATGCCGATGGCGATGGATCCCTTATGTGTCAGGCCATAGATGCGGGCATGGTTTGTGGCGGTTAGGGCGACAAATTGGTTGAGTGTGAGGCGGCCTTTGCTCACCCCTTCCGAAAACAAGATCGGTAAGCGCGTTTCCACGCCAGGGATTCCGTTGGGCACCCAGCGAAACGATGTCCGTCCCTTCGGGTTCAATTTGCCTTCCGGATCGTCGTAGCGAAACGGACAATGATCAGACGAGAACACTTGAAAGGTGCCGTTCTGCAAACCTTCCCAGCAGGCCTGCTGGCTGGCAACATCGCGCGGTGGGGGCGAGCAAACATATTTCGCGCCCTCCATGTTCAATCCGTCCATGTCCTTTTCAGTGAGGA
>ENA-OFCD01000610-OFCD01000610.1-metagenomes-genome-assembly--contig:-NODE-610-length-21707-cov-7.186265_pt1 | contig 21707 bp, 29 predicted proteins | sample MGYA00153392_OFCD01 | MGnify analysis MGYA00153392
CACCGACACCGACCCCGGCGACCCCGCCTACCACGACAACGACGACTGCCCCTACGGAAGGGAGATCAAGAACCACCACCACGACCACCCCGGCACCGACCACCGCCGCCGGTGCGACTGGTGCGCCCAGCACCAGCAGCCGGTCCCCGCCCACGGCTGACCGCGCGTGCCCCCTCCGACGGACCCGACCCTGCCTGGACGAAGGACCTGACCCAAGGTGAACATCACCCCCACGACCACGGCGTGCCGCGAGCCGACGGGACCAAGCCACAGATGAGGCTGATCATCGTGCGCCCAGGGGGGACCGACTGGACTCTGGCCGGCCGCTACACGGGCACCACCGACCTGAGCTTGACCGCCCACGGTCGAGAGCAGGCTGGGTCGTTGACCTTGCTCCTCGAGCGCCTTCTTGACGGTCAGCCCGGCGCACTCGTGTCCAGCCCACGGCGACGCGCGACCGAGACCGCCCAACTTGCGCTGCCCGCGCAGCACATGGCGGTCGACCCGCTCGTGGCAGAGTACGACTGCGGAGGCTACGAGGGTCTCACCGCCCAACAGATCCGCCAGCTCGCTCCCGGCTGGGACATCTGGCGCGACCGATGCCCCGACGGCGAGTCGACCGCCGACGTTGGCCGGCGTGCCGACGTCTTCCTCCGCGCCCACGACGACCGCCGCACCCAGCCGGTCGTCGTCACCCACGGCCACTTCTCCCGCATCCTCGCCGCACGCGCTCTGGGACTCGCGCCCGAGTGCGGGCGACTGTTCGCCAGCACAACGGTGACCGTCTCGCTGATCGAAGATCATGACGGTGAAGAGTGCCTGGGATTGTGGAAAGTCGACACAGCCCTGCTTGGCGACGCCGTCGAACAGCCGACAGATCCGGGCGGGCCGCCAGCCGATGCCCTGCACCCCGTTGTCGGGTCGCGGACGTGATCGGGACGAACAAGCTCTTCGCAACCTGGAAGAACCAGGAAAGCCTGGCGCAGTCCCTGACGCTGGCCGGCGCCGCCGTGGAGGCCGCCGCCCGGACGGAGGGTCTGTTCGAGCTGTCGGTGTGCCCGTCGATGACCGCGCTGGCGTCGGTGGCCCGGGAGTGCGTGGACAAGGTCGCCACGACCGCCCAGAACATGGGCTGGGACGACCCGCGGAGCCTGACCGGCGAGACCTCAGCCACCGATCTGACCGACCTCGGCTGTCGATACGTGATCAACGGCGACTCCGAGCGGCGCCGCTACCTGGCCGAGACGAACGACATGATCGCGCGGAAGCTCCGCACGGCTTTCGCACACCGGCTAGCGCCGATCCTGTGCCTCGGGGACAGCCTCGAGGAACACCGCGCCGGCAGGTCAGCGGGCGCCGTTCGGTCCCAGCTCGAGGTGCTGCTCAGGCTCTACCAACCAACCGACGGCCCGTTCCTGATCGCGTACGAACCGGCCTGGGCGATCCACCAGCGAAAACGCTCAGGAATGCACACCGCTGGAAGCAGCCGACCGGCAGGGCTTCATCCGCTCCGTCATCACCGGCGAGCTCGGGGCAGACCTCGCGGCCGGCACAACACTGCTCTACGGCGGCAGCGTGACCGACGCCAACATCGACGCCTACCTCACCCGACCCGACATTGACGGCGCCCTGGTCGGTACCGTAAGCCAACAGCTGACCACATTCCAAGCGCTATTCAACGCCACCATCACCATCTACCGACGAATGCAGCCGGGCGCGGGCCACTAGTCGCCCGTCGACACAGGAAGCACCAGTAACGCGCCGGCGATGGACCAGACCAATCGCCAAGAGGGGACGAGCTGTGGTAAACGAATCGGCAGCGTTCCGAGTCGGACCCGTAGGACACGTAGAGCTGAGCAAAATCCCCACCACCGTGAAACCCCGCTACATCTCACACAAGGACTACAAGAACCAGCTTAAGAAGGATGTCAAGAAACTGAACGCGCTGCAACGGCTGCACTACGCCTCCGGGCACTGGTCGCTGCTGGTGATCTTCCAGGGCATGGATGCCGCAGGCAAGGACGGCGCCATCCGCCACGTCATGTCCGGGGTCAACCCGTAGGGCTGCCAGGTCTTCAGCTTCAAGCAGCCGACCGCCCAAGAACTCGATCACGACTTTCTCTGGCGCACCACCCGCTGCCTACCCGAACGCGGCCGGATCGGGATCTTCAACCGCTCGTACTACGAGGACGTCCTCATCGCCCGCGTCCACCCCGAGATCCTGCACGGACCCGCACTACCCGACGAGCTGATCAACGAGGACGCCATCTGGGAACAACGCCACCAGTCCATCGTCGATCTTGAGAAGCACCTGCACCGCAACGGCACCCAGATCGTGAAGATCTTTCTGCACCTGTCCAAAGACGAGCAGGCAGAACGTTTTCGGGCCCGCATCGACGCGCCCGACAAGAACTGGAAGTTCAGCCTCACCGACATCCACGAACGTTCCTACTGGGACAGCTACATAACCGTCTACGGCGACTGCCTGAGCGCCACCAGCACCAAGCGCGCCCCGTGGTACGTCGTACCCGCCGAAGACAAACACAACGCCCGACTCATCATCTCGCAGATCCTTTTGCGCACGTTGGCCGACCTGAAGATGGCCTACCCCGTGACGACGGACCAGCGCCACCAGGAGCTGGAATCATTCCGCGGCCAACTCTGAGCTCTGAGCGCGGTCATGGCTATTCCGGATTCTCTGGCAGCGGCTGGGCGTGCAGCATCTCCGGCTCGATGCCGTCACCAGAGGTCTGTCCCGTATGAACAAAGACCGCAGCGGCGTCGGGGTTGCCGTCGAGCGATGCGGTCTCGCCGTTGGCCTCATACACGTCCAGGAGTCCCGGCGCTCCACTCATGGCTAGCAGTCGGCTGATTCCTTCGTCAATCACGAGAGATTCGCCGTTACGGCTCCCACCTCGAAGTACCGCCACGACATCTGCCATGGCAGATAAGTACCCGGACGTGCATGTCCGGAACCGCGGCCCGCGACCGCGGGCACCTGGCGGGTGTGCAGCGGCCGACGCGAGGTCGTGATCGGGGTCCGGGACACCGGATCCGGGATCGACCCGCAAGCGCGGCACGGGTGCGCCCGCGCTTCCAGTCCGTTGAGACCAGCGCCGACATGAGCGGTTCCCGTCCGCGTGGCGTCATGGGCCGGTGTCGCGTCGGCGGTCTACGCCTCCGCCGGGAAGTGCCGGCCGGCCAGGACCCGCAAGGGCAACAAGCGGCTCACCGCGATTCTCGTGGCGGCCGCCGGCTCGGTCGGCCGGATGAAGGGCAAGAACTACCTGTCCGCCCAGCCCGCCCGGCTTACCCAGCCGGCGCAGGATAGGCCGGCCCAGGTCACGGACAGCCATCGGCAGGTTCGTGAGGCCGCAGAAGCGGGCCTTCTCGGCGACTGCTGCTAGCCCTGGGGTATTGCCCGCCGACGGAAGGCGGGCGAAGGCGACCGCGACGAGGGCCATGGCGGCGGCGGCCATCACGGTGAGCGCGCCGGTCTGGGTCGCGTTGCCAGCGGTCCAAGGTGCCCAGGTCGTCGTGTCGGCTGTGCACGGCTTCGCCGGCGCCGGCCGCGTCACGCCCGCCACCGTCGACCGGGATGGCAACGCGCGTCTCGTCGCCGCGGCGCAGCGGGCAGTTGCCGAGATGGTGCTCGTGTCCGTCATCGGAGCCGGTCGGCAGCACCCGATCGAACTGTTCCGGATGAAAGCCGAGGCCTAGGAAGCTCTGCGCAGCAGCGGACTTCGCTGGACGATCGTGCGCGCCAGAGCCTCCCAGGACCTCTGGCAAGAGCTGCTGCAGAAGGGGCCCGGGCGGCGCCCGCTGATCTTCGGGCACGGCGACAGTCCCATCGACTTCGTCAGCGTGGACCGTTACATGTAACGTGACGGCATGGCCGTACGAGAGCGAGTGAGCGCGTACCGCGCGCGGATGCGGGCCCAGGGGCTGCGGCCCGTGCAGATCTGGGTGCCCGACGTGCGCTCGCCGGACTTCGCGGCGGAAGCCCACCGTCAGTCCGCACTCGTTGCAGCCGCCGACCGTAGGAGTGACGACATGGACTTCGTCGAGGCTGTCTCCGACGACTGGGACGAATGAGACGCGGGGACATCGTGACGGTCGCCGGCGGGGTCTACGCGAGCAACCCGCGTCCGGCCCTGATCGTCCAGGACGACCGGTTCGACGCGACGGACTCTTTGACGGTGTGCCCTTTCACGAGCACCGGCGTCGAGGCGCCACTTCTACGGGTGTCTGTCACCGCGGACGGGGAGAACGGCCTGGACCGGGACAGCTTCTTGATGGTCGACAAGATGACCACGGTTCGCAGGAGCAACGCACGCCCGGTCGTCGGAAGGCTCGACGGGACGACGTTGGTCGAGTTCGAGAGGCGACTCCTCGTCTTCCTAGGCTTTGGCGCCTGAACCGCCCGAGTCGCGGCAGTGAGCGGATGTTGCGTGTGAGTTGATGCCCCAGCCCCGGCGGAACGACGCGCGACTCGACAGAAGGCATGGCCGTCTCGTCCTCACCAGTGCCCCGCCCTACTGCCTTCGGGTGGTGAAGTGGATCTTCACAATCGACGGCGTATTTGTGGTCTGAAGCCGCCAGTCTCGAGCAGGCTTCGTGCGATGTAGTTGGTGAGGTTGCGGAAGCCGAGGGCGACGCCGCGCAGGTGCCCAAGCCGGCCGTTGATGGCCTCGGTGGGGCCGTTGCTGGTGCCGGGCCGGTCGAAGTAGGCGAGGACGTCGGCGGCTCGGCGGTGCAGGGTCCGGCCAAGCGTGACGAGCTCGCTCAGCGCGGCGGGGACGCCGCGGCGCAGTGTGTCGAGGAGCTTGTTGAGCAGAGTGCGGCCTTGCTTGCGGTCGGGTGCCGGTACGCGGCGATCATCTGCTGGTAGACCGACCAAGTCACCTCGACGGCGGCGTGCTCGTCGATCGTGAACAGCGCCTGGAGCCTGGCCTTCTGCTTGTTGGTGAGCAGGTCCGCGCCGGTGTGCAGCGTCCGGCGGGAGGCGTACAGCGGGTCGCCGGTGCGGCCGCGGTGACCGCAGGTGTCCTGCTGCACGCGCCGGCGGCACTGATCCAGGGCGTCGCCGGCGAGCCGCACGACATGGAACGGATCCATGACCGCAACGGCCTCAGGCGGTTCCTCGGTGGTGGCGGTCTCCAAGCCGGTGAACCCATCCATCGCGACGACCTCCACCTGGTCGCGCCATCCCTGGGGGCGTTCGGCGAGCCAGGCCTTGAACGCCTGCTTAGAGCGTCCTTCGACCATGTCCAGCAGTCGTGCCGGGCCGGTCCCGTCCCGGATCCCGGTCAGGTCGATGACGATGGTGACGTACCTGTCGCCGTGGCGGGTGTGGCGCTAGACGCGGCTATCGACGCCGAGGACCCGGACCCCGTCGAGCCGGTGCGGATCAGCGATCAGGACCCGCTTGCCCTCGGCCAGGACCGCGTCGTTGGCGGTGTTCCACGCCACTGCCAGGCCGTCGGCCAAGCGGGCGACGGTCAAGTGTTGGCAGACGATCGCCTGCAGCGCCCAGCGCCCAGCGCAACGCGCCGCGGGTGAGCTCCGCGCGCGGCTGCTCGGCCGGGCTCAGGTCTTGGCGCCACACGTACTCGCAACCCGAGCACCGGTGGCGCAGCACCGTCACCAGCAGCGTTGTCGGTCGCCAGCCAAACGGCACCTGCGCGAGCGGGCGCACGACGCTGTCACGCGGCGCTCCCTGACAACCACACCGACAACACCACGGATCGGGGGTGGCGACACGGCAGGCAACTACTTCCCGGTCGGGCCTGACCTGCTGCCCGACGACCCGGAGGCCGAGCTCATGAACCGGTAGAAGGTGGCCAGGTCAGGACTGTCATAGGTAACGTCCGGCAGGTCAGGGGCCTTCAGGGCGGCAGCGTCAGAATTCCCATCCTCAAACGACTCCGACCCTCACCACGGCGGCGACGCGCCAGCCCGGCTACACCCTCAACGGCGAAGAGCCGGTAAAGTGGTCCTCGCCACGCCAACTAAGACTGGGACGGCGGCTGGTCCAGACCCGGCTTCCCGAAGTGGCCCAGCTTGTACTGCTGGGCGAACTCGTAGAGCAGAAGATGGGTGGCGTCGGCCAGTTCCACGATCCAGGCGTAGGCGACCAGCCGGTCATTGGCCGACCTGAAGTGCGGTTCCCGGTCCGCGGCAAATTCATCTGTTCACGCAGGTGTCTCCCGGTCGTCGTGCACGTCGAAGCGCCGGCCGCGAGGGCGGCCCGCCCGACCCATCTGTTCAACCTGCTCCTGCCGTGTGGGCATACCGCGACCGTTGCGCTCGGGCCCGAGGCCGTGGGTAGTACTGGTGCCATAAGTACGCCGACTGCAAGGCACCCGCACGCTTCCTGCAATGCTACGGCGTCATCGATCGACAACACTCCTGCGACGACGAGGTCGCCCGGTTCCACCGCCGCCAGCTCGGCCGCGGCAATCTGTGGCGCGATACCGGCAACCCAAGCGCTGATGGCGCGAGAACAAGACCACTCGCCACCAGCCATCTTGCGAGCCGACCCCGAGACGGCTTCAAGGGCCTCGTCCAGCCTGCTGTCGATCGGCGCGAGCGCGAGTCCCGCCTCCTCGACGAGCGGGGCGAAATCCCGCAGTGCGACGACCGCACTGGCTTACCTGCGGCCTTCAGTGCTTTGCCCAGGGCGATCATCGCTCGACGTCACCGCGTGACCCTAGAGCCAGCGCGACGAGTGCTCGGCACCACCGAGGCGTACACGACGATAGCCGTCGTCTTCTAGAGCTTCATAGCTCGCGCCCGGTGTCTGTACGAGGCTGCGATCCAGATGACCGAGGCCGAGAACTCGCACGCCGCCTTCACGCTGCTGCGAGCGTACGCCGAGAACACGGCCGCGATCTTGTTCGCCAAGGATCATCCAAACCTCGCCGCGAAATGATGGGACGTCGACGGCCACGGCATTCCGATCGGGAAGATCACAAACCACGCTCAGACCCTGTTAGGCGGCTTTAAGGGCATCTACGACCAGCTGAGCCAGTACGCCCACCCTCAGGCCCGGGGTGTGCTCGCCTTCTCCTCGATCACAGACTGACAGACCGTCCAGTGGTCCTCAGCAAGCGCTAAGATTCTTCAAGATGCTCCAGACGGTCCCCACGCTGCTCGCCACGAGTCCGTTGGTGACCCCGCCACCGGGCGACTGGCCTGACAACACCTGCCAGACCGGCTTCTGGTTCGACGACAGGCCTGCCTGGGACCCGCCCGCGGACCTGAGCGAGTTCCTGGCCGCAGGCGATCCGCCGGTCTTCATCGGCTTCGGCAGCATGCCCAGCGCCGATCCGAGCGCCGACGTCCAGCTCATGACGCAGGCCGCGCGCCAGGCTGGCCGCCGCGCAGTGATTCGGCCATCACAAGGATGGTGTGACTCTGAGGGATCACCGGAGGACGTGTACCTCCTCCGCGAGGCGCCCTACCGATGCCTCTCTCCGCAGATGGCCGCCATCATCCACCACGGTGGCGTCGGCACGACCGCAGAGGCCCTCCTGGCAGGGGTACCCAACGCAGTCGTGGCCTTCGGCGTTGACCAGCCCTACCACGGGCGCCGCATCCACGACCTGGACGCAGGCCCAGCTCCGATCAAACGGACCCAGCTCACCGCTGACCGCCTGGCCGAGCTCGTCACCACACTGACCTGCCCTGCTCAGGCCGCCCGATGGCAGGCCGGCGCAACCGAGGCCAGATCACACCTGATGCAGGAGCGTGGCCTGGAGGTTGCAGTCGAACGACTGTTATCGCTCATGACGAACGGCGAGCCCCTCGAACACAGCTTGAGCGCCACCAAGTGAAGTCGCGAGGAGAACTGGCGCGTTCTTGCAAGGTACGGCTGCGACAGCGGCCTGTTCCCTTATGGACACCTGCAGGTGCGTCATAGTTCGCGGCCAGATCGGCTGCTAGCTAGTGGCGGGCTGAGTGTCGTCAGATGTTTTGGCCCCAGTCCGCAGTCCCGGTAGCGGATCCTCTTGTGACGATCGTCGGCGCGATGGCCGGCGGCGCCACCCCAGGCCGATGCCCGGCTCAGACGAGGTCGCCCATGAGCTTGTCGGCCAGGGCCAGAACCGCGTCACGGGCTTCCTGCGGCGAACGAGCGGCGCGTGCGGCTGCCGCCATTGCGGTACATGTGCGCAGGTCATGAATCCGCAGTGCCACTCGTACGGCGGGCACCCGGGTCGGAGCCATCGACAGACTGCTTACGCCAAGCCCGGTGAGCACCAGTGCAAGCAGCGGGTCGGCGGCGGCTTCGCCACAGACCCCGATGTGCTTGCCCGTATCGCGGCCACCGTCACACGCTGCGGCAATGAGGTCGAGCACGGCCGGCTGCCATGGGTCCAGCAGGGTGGCCAGCTCGCCCTGGGTCCGGTCGGCGGCCAGTGTGTACTGGGCGAGGTCGTTCGTGCCGATGCTGGCAAAGTCGACCTCAGCAAGGACATGACGCGAGCGCAGAGCCGCGGCGGGAACCTCGATCATCACCCCGACGACCGGGAGACCATGCTCGCGCACCCGCCGGGCAAACCAGGCGGCTTCCTCGGCAGTGGCCACCATCGGTGCCATCACGCGTACGTCCGCGCGGGTGGCGGTTGCGGCTGTGGCCAGTGCGGTGAGCTGGGTGTCCAGCAGGTCCGGGCGCTCAGCCGAGAGTCGCAGGCCGCGTCTGCCGAGCGCCGGGTTGTCCTCACGTCCGAGGTCGGCGAACGCCAGGGGCTTGTCGGCTCCTGCATCGAGGGTGCGCACGACCACCCGACGTGTGCCGAAGGCCTCGAACACCCGGGTGTAGACGGCGATCTGTTCCTCCAGTGACGGCGCCGTCTCGCGATCCAGGAAAAGGAACTCGGTCCGGAAGAGCCCCACTCCTTCGACGTCGCCCGCGGCGGCCCGTTCTGCGTCCTCGGCGGTGCCGATGTTGGCCAGCAGGGCGACCGGGTGGCCGTCGATGGTCGCGCCGGGACCGGAGGCTGTCCCCAATGCGTTGGCCCGGCGCTCGCTGCGCTTGACCAGGTCAGCCTGGGTGGCGACATCCGGGTCGACGAAGACCTCGCCGGTGGCGCCGTCGACGGCGAGCAGGGTCCCGACGTCGATGGTGACCGCACGAGGGAGCTGCACGACTGCGGGGATACCCATCTGCGCGGCCAGGATCGCGGTGTGGCTAGTCGGACCGCCCGACTCGGTGACGATGGCCAGCACCATGTCGCGTCGCAGGCTGGCTGTCTCTGCAGGGGCAAGGTCGTGGGCCACGATCACGGACGGCTTGGTGAGTTCGGGAACGCCCGGGTCCTCGACGCCGAGGAGCCTGGCCACGGCTCGGTCCCGCACATCGCGCAGATCCGTGACCCGCTCGGCGAGGTAGCCACCGGCTGCGCTGAACATGGCGCAGTACTCCTCCGCAGCAGCGTCCACGGCCGTGGCGGGGCCGCTCCCGCTGGTCAGGTGCTTGTCCGCCGAAGCGGCCAGACCGGGGTCGCGGGCCATCATCGCGGTGGCGGTCAGGATCTGCTGCGCGGTCGGGTCGGCACGGCCGGCGAGGTCATCCAGGGTCCCGGCGACCGATTCGAGGACCTGGCGGATCACCTGCCCAGCTGCTACCGGGTTAGCGGCGGCCGGCTCCTGCTCCGGTGGCCGGACCGGTGGCCGCACCTGCACCACCGGTCCGACGGCGATCCCGGGGGAGACTCCGATCCCGTGGCGGGTGTCGATCGCGGACACCGGGGTCACTCCTCCGCGTCGAGGTCGCGAGAGAGGAGCATGACCAACTCGTCCAGGGCCGCATCCGCACCGTCACCGTCGGCGGTCAGCACGACCTCCTCACCGCACTTGGCACCCAGCGCCATCACCCCGAGGATGCTGCGAGCGTCCACGGGTTCGTCGCCGCCCACCTTGCCGATCTGGACGGGAAGCCCGGTGGCTGTGGCCGCCTGGACGAACAGCGCGGCAGGTCGGGCGTGCAGGCCCACAGATGAGGCGATGGTGACAGTGCGCTGTGACATGGGATTCCTTTGGCCGCTTGTCGATGCAGAGCCGGGTATGACGGATGGGTTACCTGAGTTTTGCCTCGGTTGTCCGAGCCTAGTCAGGCTGAAACCACCTCGGCGAGGTCGACAGCATCGAACTCGGTCTTGACCGGACCGGGCCCTGCTGCCTTGAGGGCGATGACCGCCGCTGCGGTGATCGCCGTGCCGAGCACGATGGCGAGGACGTACAGCAGCGGGTTGCTGATCAGTGGCGTCACCCAGATACCACCGTGCGGTGCCCGCAGGGTGTTGCCGAAGAGCATCACCAGACCACCGGTCATGCCCGACCCCAGCATGCACGCCGGGATGACCCGGAGCGGGTCTGCAGCGGCGAACGGGATGGCGCCTTCGGTGATGAAGGAGGCTCCGAGCAACCAGGCAGCCTGGCCGTTCTGACGCTCGGCCTCACTGAACAGCCGACGCCGGATCGTGGTGGCCAGCGCCAGGCCCAGCGGCGGTGTCATTCCGGCTGCCATCACCGCGGCCATGATCTGGAGGTTGGTGCCGGTGGTCGCAACAGCAGCCGCGGCTAGGCCGGTCGTGGCAAACGTGTACGCGACCTTGTTGACCGGTCCACCCATGTCGAAGGCCATCATCAGGCCGAGGATGACGCCGAGCAGGATGAGGTTCGACCCGGTCAGGCTGTTGAGCCATGAGGCCAGACCATCGGACAGCCCCTTGAGCGGTCGCCCCAGGACCACGATGATCAGAGCGCTGGTGATGAAGACCGATACCAGCGGGATGACAACGACGGGCATGACCCCGCGGATGCCCTTGGGAACTTTGAGGCGGCTGATCCACAGGGCGACGAAACCGCCGATGAATCCGGTGGCGATGCCGCCGAGGAAGCCGGCCCCGATGGTCGCCGCAATGAAGCCGCCGACGATGCCCGGGGCCAGGCCGGGGCGGTCCGCGATCGCAAACGCGATGAACCCGGACAGGATCGGCACCAGAAAACTGAATGAGGCCGCTCCGACCAGGAACAAGAGCGCCGCCCAGTGCATCCCGTCCGAAGGGTTGAAGTCAGTGACGATGTTGACGATGTGCGTGGGATTCGGATTGGGCGGTCCGGTGAGCGAGTACAACGTGGTGACGACGATCGCGCCGTTCTTGCCGCCAGCGAGCTGAGCCACCATGAAGCCGAGAGCGATGAGGATGCCGCCCGCCGCGACGAACGGGATCATATAGCTGACACCGGTCATCAGCCACTGGCGGATGTGGTTACCCGTGGAGGCATGCCGGTCGACTTTCGTGACCAGACCGCCGGCAGGGGGCGCGGGCGAGCCGGCTTGTACGGCAGTGGGATTCGCTGCGGCTGCTTCGGCGGCGGCGACGGCCTGCGCGATGAGTCCGGGGCCGTCGGAGATGGCTTTCTTGACGTCCACCTCAATGGTTGGCTTGCCGGCGAACCGGGCCGGCTCCCGGACCGGAACGCCCACAGCGAAGACCACGGCGGCGGCGGCGGCGATGGTCTCGGGGCTCAACCTGTCGAAGCCGGCAGAGCCCTGGGTCTCGACCTCGATGGTGTGGCCGGCGGCCTTGGCTGCCTGCTCGAGACCCTCTGCGGCCATGTAGGTGTGGGCAATGCCGGTGGGGCAGGATGTCACTCCGACGAACTTCATGGGTTGGCGACCTCTCGGGTCACAACGTCGACCACGGTGGCCGCGTCAGGTGCATTCTTCAGGGACTCGCGGAACCCGGTCCGCATGAGACGCCTGGCCAGGGCGGCCAGGACCTTGAGGTGGTCGTCGCCGCCGCCCTCCGGTGCCGCGATCAGGAAGATGAGCGTGGCCGGGCCGTCTTCGGCACCCCAGTCGATCCCCTCGGGGGAGCGTCCGAACACCAGAGACGGTTCGGTGACGTAGGCGCTGCGCGCGTGGGGGATCCCGATGCCACCGGGAAGACCGGTGGGCATCTGCTCCTCGCGCTTGCGGACGTCGCCCAGGAAGCCCTCCAGGTCGGTGACCCGCCCCTCGCCGGCCAGAGCCTCGGCAAGGACGCGGGTCGCCACGTGGCGGTCAGGGGAGTCCAGGTTCAGGACCACGAGGTTTTCGGTGATGAGTGCCATGTGCGATTCCTTGGGGGAGAGGGGACTTCAGTTCTTCACAGTGAGGGTCAGATCGGGATGGTTGGTGACTGTGACCTGTATGCCGGCCACATCGGCGGGGGTGGGCATCCGGCTGCCAGGAAGGCCGACAGCAGAAGCACCCCATGAGACCCCGGCGCACAGGGCCTCCGCGGAGGAGGCCCCGTTGCTCGTCGCGTGGAGATACCCAGCCAGCAGCGCGTCACCGGCGCCCACGGTCGACAGCGGCGAGGGGACGGGTGCCACGGCGTGGGCGATCACCGACGCCGACACCAGCAGAGCCCCGTCACCGCCCAGGCTCACCACCACGGTGGCAATGCCATGGGCGACCAGGTCGGCAGCGGCGTCGAGCACCTCGCCGAGGGTTGTCAACGACCGGTCAACGAGCTCTTCAAGTTCCTCGAGATTGGGCTTGATGAGGTTGGGCCCGGCAGTGACGGCGTGACGTAGTGCGGCCCCCGAGGCGTCGATCGCGACATTGACCCCGGCGTCGCGGCAGCGACCCACCAGCCGGGCATACAGGTCCTCGTTGACTCCGGGCGGCAGGCTGCCCGACCCGACCAGCCAGCTGGGCTGATCCGCAAGGGTGGCCACTGCCCCCGCCAGCAGGGCGTCCTGCTCGGAGCCTGACAAGATGGGGCCCTGTTCGTTGATCTTGGTGGTGGTGCCATCGGGCTCCACCAGCGCGATGTTGGCTCGGATGGACCCGCCGATCGGCACGATGGCGACCTCGATGCCCGCCTCGGCCAGAAGCTCGGCCAGCAGATGTCCCTGCGGTCCGCCGGCCGGCAGAACGGCCAGGGTGGGGGCCTTGTGTGCGGTCAGTGCCCGGGAGATGTTGACTCCTTTGCCGCCCGGGTCGAGCCGGCTGGCAGTGGCGCGTTGCACCTCGCCGCGCTGCAGGTCCGTGATGGACACTGTGCGGTCGAGACTCGGGTTGGGGGTCAGTGTGACGATCATGCGAGCACCATCTCGGGGCCGAGCGCCTCGATCTCGGCGGCTGTCTCGGGATCGAGCCCGTCATCGGTGATGACCGCGGCAATATCGGAAAGGTCGGCGAAACGCGAGAAGTGGTCGACGCCGAACTTCGTGTGGTCCGTCAGGACCACGCTGCGCCGGGCGGCTGTGATCATGGCGCGCTTGGCGGCTGCCTCTGACTGGTCCGGGGTGGTCAGCCCACGCCGTGCGGACAGCCCGTTGGTGCCGATGAAGGCCACGTCGACGAACGCGTCTTTCAGGGAGTCGGTGACCCAGAAGCCCACCGAGGCAAGGGTCCGGGGGCGTACCCGGCCGCCCAGCAGGTAGAGAAAGAGGTTCGGGTGCTGGGCCACCAGGTTGGCGATCCCGAGCGAGTTGGTGATGATCGTGAGCTCGTGGTCGCGGGGGAGCAGCTCAGCCAGCCGAAGGGTGGTGGTGCCGGCATCGAGGAGAATGGTGCCCTCGTCAGGCAGATGGGGCAGGGCCGCCTTCGCGATGCTTTCCTTCTCCGCGACGAAGCGCTCCGAGCGGGTCTCGACGCCGGCCTCGAACCCGAGGCGCTCGACCGGAATGGCGCCTCCGTGGACCCGACGCAGAACACCATGCCGCTCGAGAATGGTCAGGTCCCGGCGCACCGTCTCGGGAGTGACGTCAGGGGCTTCGGCCAGGGCGCGCGTGTCCCCCAGGCCGAAGACCTTGGTGAGGCCCTCGCCGCGGGCGGCGAATGTCGGTACGACGGCGCCACCGGGCTGGGCCGGAAGCTGCTGGCTGGCTGGCACGAGGGTTCCTCTCGACGACGCGGGCCCAGGGTGGCCACGTAGGGGCCAGCCTGCGACCCAGGTCCCGCCCGGAAAAGGGCACAAGGTCCCGAGCCCCGGTGTTTCAGTAGGGCCTTGATCGGCCGTTGTTGATCATGGACGTTTTGGATCTTGTTGGCGGGCATGACGGTGTACCGGCGCGGGGTCCGGTGTCTCCGTGAGCGTCAGGATGGCTGGGGTGCGGTGGTGCTGGCGGTCAGGCCGGGAGCGGGATCGTCGGTAGGCGGGGGTGAACGCTATTGCCAGGGCGAGGGCCCAGGGCCAGTGCTCGGCCAGGCGCAGGAAGACTTTGCGTTGCCCGCGGGTGATCCGGGCGGCGATGTGGAGCAGCCGGTAGCGCAGCGTCTTGGGTTCGGCCCGGTGCAGGTCGCTCTGGTCGGTCAGGAGCATCCTGGGTCGCCAAGGGCGAGCCGCTCTGCCTGATCGGCGACTCGGGCACGGGCAAGAGCCACCTGCTGATCGGGCTTGGTGCTGCCGCTGCGATGGCTGGCCACCGAGTCAAGTACGTCCTGGCCGCGAAGCTCGTCAACGAGCTCGTCGAGGCCGCCGACGAACGCCAGCTGTCGGGCGGACGTCGGGGTGGTCAATGCCAGCGCCTTCTCTTTGATGCTGATGTCGGCGTGGAGGTAGGCGTCGGTGGACCGGACGCCGGCGTGACCGAGCCAGAGCGCGATGACCGAGGTGTCGACGCCGGCTTGCAGCAGGGTCATCGCGCAGGTGTGCCGGAACATGTGCGGGTGGACCTGCTTGGTCAGCAGCGACGGGCAGTTCTCGGCGGCGGTGCTGGCGTGCAGGCTGACGCGGAGCGCGACGGCGTCTCGGCTCAGCGGTCTGCCGGTGCGGGTCGGGAACAGCGGGCCGCCGTTGCTGCCCGCGCGTTCGGTCAGCCAGACCGCCAGGACGTCCTGGACGGGGCGGGTCAGGGGAACGGTGCGCTGCTTGCGGCCCTTGCCTTGGCAGCGGACGTGCCCGCCGACGCCCAGGGTGACATCGCCGCAGGTCAGGCTGGTCAGCTCGGAGACCCGAAGTCCGGTCTGGACGGCGAGCATCATCAGCGCCCGGTCCCGTCGGTGTTCCCAGCGGGTCAGGTCGGGGGCGGCGAGCAGCGCGTCGATCTCGGCGGGGCTCAGGAACGTCACGATGCGCTTGTCGAACCGTTTCGGGGGGATCGCCAGGACCCGGGCGATGACCAGCGCGTGCTCGGGGTGGCGCAGCGCGGCGTAGCCGAACAGCGACCGGATCGCGGTCAGGCGCACGTTCCTGGTCCGGGTGTTGTTGCCCCGCTCGGTCTCCAGGTGGCCGAGGAACGCGGTGATGACGGTGGCGTCGAGGTCGTCCCAGTCGAGCTGGGAGGGCAGCTTGCCGGTCTGGCGGTGCACGAACGCCAGCAGCAGGCGAAGCGCGTCGCGGTAGGCCGCGATGGTCCGGGGGCTGGCCTGTCGCTGCTGGACGAGCCGGTCGGTGAAGAACGCCTGCAGCGTCGGCGCGACCGCCGTCATGTCCGGGACCGGGCCGGGACGGCCTCGAGCCGCTGCGCGGCCAGCGCCAGCAGCTCGGGTGCGGCGGACAGGTACCAGTAGGTCGAGCTGGGGGTGCGGTGCCCGAGGTAGGTCGACAGCGCCGGGATCTTCGCCTGCACGTTCCCGCCCTGGCGATACCAGCCGAGCAGGGTGCGGACCGCGAAGGTGTGCCGCAAGTCGTGCAGCCGCGGCGGCCGTGGCGAGCTCGCACCGACTTCGGCGGCATCGACCAGGCGCCGGAAGGTCTGTCCGACGACGGCGTAGAGCAGCCGCTTCCCGCGCAGCGACACGAAGAAGCTGCCATCGGACGGCCGGGGCAGGTGACGATCGCGCAGGGCGGCGTAGCCGGCCAGCGCGGTCATGCTGCTCGGGTGCAGCGGGACCAGCCGGGACTTGCCGAACTTGGACTCCCGGATCAGCAGCACCCCGCCGGCCTAGTCGACGTCGCTGCGGTCGAGCTTGATCGCCTCCCCGATCCGCAGACCACTGGCCGCCAGCAGGGCGATCAGGGTGCTGTAGGTCGCCGAACGCGGCGGCGAGGCGATCGCGCCGCCGGCCTGCGCCAGGATCGCGTCGAGGTCGCCGGTGGAGTAGATGAACGGCGGCCGCCAGCGCTGCCGGGACGGCATCAGCCCCAGCGGCGGGACCTGGGTGAGCGGGTCCTGTCCGGTCAGGAAGCGGGCGAACCCGCGGGCCGCGGTCAGCCTGCGCGGCCCGACCGTGCTCGGCCGTCCCGACGGCGAGCGCTGCGCCCAGTCCAGCGCGAGCTCGACGGTCACCGTGCCGACGCCGCGCTCGTCGAGGAAGGCGACGAAGCTGGGCAGCAGCCAACCGGCCTCGGCCAACTCGTGCCCGAGCGAGCGACGCAACCGCAGATAGTCCGCCACGGCCTGCTCCAGCGGGCTCATCAGGACGCCCCAGGCCAGGGCTGCGCGACCAGGCGCAGCGCGTGCAGGTCGACCTTGGCGTAGAGCGCGGTCGTGGCCAGGTCCTGATGCCGCAGCACCTGGCTGATCGCGGCCAGACCGGCGCCCTCGTGCAGCAACCGGGCGGCCAGAGCATGGCGCAGCCGGTGCTGACCGACCACCGCCAGCCCGGCCCGGTGGCACCCCCGCTGGACGACGTCACCGACCAGGTCGGCGCGGATCGGGCCGCGTGGGGCCCGGCAGGTCAAGAACAGGTGCCGATCCGGGCTCGGCCCACGCGGTCCGGTCAGGTAGCCGGCCAGCGCCCGCCCGACGTCATCGGGCAGCGGCATCCGGTCCTGCCGGTGCGCCTTGCCGCGGACCACCAGCTCACCGGCCCGCCAGTCGACATCGCCCAGCTGCAGCCGGGCGATCTCGATCGACCGGAGCCCGAGCCTGACCAGCAGCGTCAGGATCGAGAAGTCCCGCACGCCGATCGGCGAGGTCCGGTCGCAGCCATTCAGCAGCGCCGCGATGTCGGTGGCGGTCATCGTCGGGGGCACCGGCACCTCCCGCCACCCCGCGACCGCCGGCACCGCCTGCGCCAGCGACAGCTCCGTCATGCCGCGGACCGCCAGGAACCGCAGCACCGACCGGAGCTCAGCGACCCGGCCCTTCGCCGACCCGACCGACACCCGGCCGCACTCGCTGAGCAGGAACCCATGGACGTCAGCGCCGGTCAGCCGCTGCACGTCCAGCTCGCCACCAGCCACGGCGTGCTCGGACAAGAACCGACTGGCGGTGTTGACGTAACGCAGGACCGTCGCGCCAGACCACGCTCGGCGACCATCCACAGGCGGTACTGATCGAGCAGCCGCGCCAACGGCGTCGCCGCAGGCGACGCCGCCGGGGTCACCCCGGCCTGCCGCAGATAGCTCAGCAGCGGCCGCATCCCGCGCGGTCCCGGCACCCGACGGCAACCCCGGGCCCGCCGCACCGCCAGGAACTGCGCTATCCGCTGCTCATCGAGCTCCGACGGCTCCAGGTCGGCCTCGGCCAGCCACACCCCCACCTGCCCCAGATCGTTGAGCATGTTCGTCACCGTCAGCGGCGTGTACCCCCGCTGCTCCAACCACGACCGATAGCCCTCGACGTGACCGCCCAGCCGACCCGGCTTCCTGCGCGTGCCCGACATCGCCCTCGCCCCCTCGCGGGAGCCCGCTGCCCCCGACGAAGGCTCGTCTCAGCCAGCGACTATGCCGAGGCCGCCAGGACGCTCCAGCGCACGACAGCGATCCAGCAGAGAACTCGACCGCCCCAAGGCGCCACCTCGGCATAGTCGCGGCCTCGGCATAGGTCGAGCTATGCCGACCTCGGCATAGCTCGACGAGGTCGGCTACATGGAACTCGACCGGCGCGGCGCCGAGCTGCTCTTCCAGGTCCTCACCGAACGCGAGGAGACCAACTCGGTCGCGATCGCCAGCAACGAGAGCTTCAGCGGCTGGACCAAGACCTTCACCGACCCGCGGCTCTGCGCCGCCATCGTCGACCGCCTCACCTTCGGCGGCAACATCATCGAGACCGGCACCGTCTCCTACCGCCTCGCCCACGCCCGTGCACACCGAGCGGGATCCACGGGGGACCGGCAGGGCTCGTAGACCGCAAAGTCAGCCCGGAATGTTCCAGCGAGGACTTTCGGCAGGGTCCGTGCTGCTCGTCGAGCTTCTGGCCAGGAAGCGCAGGAAGGCTCTTGGCGCCACAGTGAACGCGACGATTGCTGCCAGCAAGACGACGCCCAAGAAGGCGCCCACAACGACGGCGCCAGTCCGATCGGCGCGTGCAGCGAACAGCAGGAGCATCGCGATGGCTCCTGATGAGGCAGCCAGCATGATGCCGCCGCCCAGCACGGCTCGCTTCCAGACCGGCCAAGCTTCGACCCGGCTGGCCTGAGGTCCGACTCGCGCGTCGACCTGATGCTCCCGCTGCTCCCGCCAAGCCGTCGCATCCAACGGTCGCGCCCCCAAGATCGAACCTGCCTCGCAGGTTAGCCCGAGGCGCGGCGCTCAGTGGTGCCAAACAACCTTGACACGGTGGGGCCAGTTGACCTTGACAGAGCCAGGACGCTGGGTCTCAGCACCTGTCGACGCGAAGGGATGGCTCCGGTGGAGACTCAGCAGCTTCAGAGGATGGCACGAGGGAGCGGGTTCATCGCCGCTCTGGACCAGAGCGGCGGGAGTACGCCGCGGGCGCTCGCGCTGTACGGAATTCCCGAGGGCTCGTGGTCCGGCGATCGTGAGATGTTCGATCTCGTGCACGAGATGCGTGCCCGGATCGTGACCAGCCCCGCCTTCGGGGGCGACCGGATCCTCGCGGCGATCCTGTTCGTGGACACCCTGGACAGGCAGTTCGACGGTCGCGACGCCGTGGACTACCTCTGGAGGGTGAAGAACATCCTGACCTTCGTGAAGGTCGACGAGGGGCTGCAGGAGCAGGCCGATGGTGTCCGGGTGATGAGGCCGATGCCCGCTCTGGAGGCCACCCTGGCCCGCGCCAGGGGCAAGGGAGCCTTCGGCACCAAGATGCGGTCGGTGATCACGCGTGCCAATCCGGTGGGGATCACCCGGATCGTCCAGCAGCAGCTCGACCTCGGCGAGCAGATCCGAGCCTGGGACCTGATGCCGATCCTGGAGCCCGAGATCGACATCCACAGCCCGGACAAGCACGCTGCCGAAGTGCTCTTGAAGGCCGCTCTGCAAGCGGGACTCGCTCGGCTCGGAGAGGGGGACCGCGTCATGCTGAAGCTCACGTTGCCCGACGTCGACGGCTACTACACCGAGCTCGTCGAGGACCCGCACGTCGTGAGGGTGGTCGGGCTGTCAGGTGGCTACAGCAGGGCCCGTGCCGTCGACCTGCTGGCGCGCAACCCCGGCGTCATCGCGAGTTTCTCCCGTGCCCTCACGGAAGGGCTGTCCGCGCGGCAGAGCGCTGAGGAGTTCGACGACTGCCTGGGCGACTCCGTGGCGAGCATCTTCCGGGCCTCCATGTCCAAGCAAGTACCCCTGCCCGGCTGACGTGCTGCCGGGCGACCCCTCCGCCGTTCACGCGTCGCCGCGGGCCAGGAGCCGGCAGGGCCGCGTGCTCACCCGGTCCTTGTCCAGCAGCGCCGTCACGGACCGCTGAGTCTGCTCCGCCGTACCGGTGGTCGTCAGGGTGGAGGCCTCCGGCCACGGGTCGGCGAGCAGGGCGAGACGGCGCCGGACGTCAGGTGTCGCGTCGGAGGCTGCGACCGGCCGTTCGCGGATGCGCCGGTCGCAGAGGTCCGGGGGTGCGAGGCAGCGCAGCTCGAGCAGGTCGGCGCACGCCTCGCGGGCCAGGGACCGGGCCAGGTCGCGTGTCTCTGCGCGGGCCCAGGTCGCGTCGAGCACGACGCTGTGTCCGGCCACGAGGAGCGCTCGGGCGTCCGACAGCAGGGTCGCGTACGTCAGCGTCGTCATCTCCGGCGTGTACAGGCCCCCGAGGAAGGCCGCGTGTACGCGCTCGCCTGGCGTCACGTCCGCGAGGCGCTTGCGGGTCAGGTCGGAGGACAGGTGCACCCAGCCGTACGCGGTCGCCAGCCGGCTAGCCACCGTGGTCTTGCCGCTGCCGGGCAGCCCACCCACGAGGGCAAGACGCACGCGACCGCGTTCCAGGTGCGCGAGCGAGAGCTCGGACAGCTCACGTGCACGGGCGAGGGTCTCGGGCCTGGGTCCTGTCGCGCCCGGATGCAGGTGACCTTGCTCCGGATGTGCGCGCGGTAGGCGAGGTAGAAGTCCTCGAGCGACCCGACCGGTGTGTCACCGGCCGCGCACTCGTACGCGCTCAGCAAGGTCCGTGCAGCCTCCGGAGCACCGATCCGCTCGAGGTCCATCGCGAGGAAGGCCGCGTCGGCCAGGCCGTCGCAGGTCCTGAGGTCCTCGTCGAACTCCAGGCAGTCCAGGATCCGGGTCCCGTCCGGCAGCGCGAAGATGTCATCAGCGAGGAGGTCCCCGTGTCCGTCGAAGACCCGGCCTTGACGGGCCCGTCCGGAGGTTGTCCCGAGTCTCGTGGGACTTCGGTGACGGCCCTTGATTCTCAGGCCACGTTCACGAGTTCATCGTTGCGCGTGGCTACGGCATTGTTGTTGATGTCGGCCTCAAGCGCGGCGCGCAAGGCGGGGAGGTGCAGGTGGCCGTTGACGCGCCGGAACTGCTTGCCGGCCTCGATCATGCCGGCGGCGCACCAGCGAAGCGCCATCTGCCCATCGCGCCAGCGCTTGACGTTGCCGGCGTGCGCTCGGCAGATCGAGATCATGCTCTCGATCGCGTTGGTGGAGCGCAGGGTGCGGGCCAACGTCGGCGGCACTCCCAGGCGCAGCACCGCAAGGGTCTCGGCAAGGACTTCGCGCAGGCTCGCCGCCGCGGCCGGGTGGGTCTTGTCGAGCTCGCGGGCCAGCGCGACCAGCCGCGCCTCGGCCTCGATCGCGCTGTCGGCGTGGTAAGCCGCGCGCATCCGCCGCTCGACGATGGGGCGCAGCCGCTGCGGGAGCTTGTCCCGGACGTTGCGAATCTTGTGGAGCTGGCACCTGGCGAACACCGGGGCATCGAACACGTCCAGTACTGCCCGGCGCAGCGCTTTGCTGCCGTCCAGCACGGCCAGCACCGGCCGGGTGACGTCCAGCCCGCGCTCCCGCAGCCCGACGATCAGCTCCGTGACCAGCGTGGCGTTCTCGGTCGAGCCCTCGACCAGCGACAGCGGCACCTTCGTGCCGTCCAGGGTGATCCCGAGCGCAACGACGCAGCAGGACTCGGCGAAGTGGACCCCGTCGACCATGAACGCCACCAGGTCCAGCCCGGACAGGTCCGCGCTCAGCAGCTGTGCGAGCGCGGTCTCGGTCTGCGCGACGAACCGTCGGGACACAGCCGACTTGCTGGTGCTGCTGGCCTGCTCGGTGAGCTGCTCGCCGACCGGCTCCAGCCCGGCCGGGGCGTACCGGCGGGTCGACAGCCCGGCGAGCATCTTCTCCATCGCCAACCGGCCGAGCAGTTCGGTGCTGCTGAACAGCTCGTAGGCCGGGACCGGCAGCTCACCGGAGCCGTCGGTCGCGCGGACCCGCGGCCGCTCGACGCCGACCCGCCGACCGCCCAACGTCACCGACCCCGGGCCTGTCCCGTGCCGCACCGCCGCCCGGCCCGGATCGTGCCGGCCCTTCGGCCCAGCCAGCGCGCTCACGTCCGCGTCCATCAGCGCGGCCATCACCTGCAGGCCGGCACCGACCGCCAGGGCCAGCAGCCCCACCTGCATGTTCCCGGCGGTCTCCGCCATCACGA
>ENA-OFCD01000611-OFCD01000611.1-metagenomes-genome-assembly--contig:-NODE-611-length-21665-cov-4.312217_pt1 | contig 21665 bp, 16 predicted proteins | sample MGYA00153392_OFCD01 | MGnify analysis MGYA00153392
CGGGCTGATCTACAGCCCACTCACCATTTCGCCAGCCGATATCAATCAGTTGAACATCGATTTTCCCGTGGTCGTGCTGGGTGAGCGGGTTCCCGGGAGCCTCGCCGATCACGTCACCATGTCTAACGCCGAAGCCACCCGAGCGGCGACCACGCACGTGTTGGAATTGGGCCGTAGACGTATTGCGGTTGTCGGTGTTCAGCCCGATGGCCCGGTCGGCACCGCCGCATCACGGCTGCGTGGCTACGAGCAGGCGTTGGCCGCGAACGGGATTGATCCAGACCCGGCGCTGCTGGTGGCGACCTCCCTCTGGCATCGCGCAAACGGGGTGGATGCGGTGGATCGGTTGATCGCGACCGGCGTCGATTTTGATGCCGTCGTCTGCTTCAACGATGCCCTCGCGTTGGGGGCCCTTCGCGCGTTGAAACGTCACGGATTGAGGGTGCCGGAGGATGTCATTCTGGTGGGCTTCGATGACATTGAGGACAGTCTGTATTCGACCCCGTCGCTCACTACCATCTCGCCTCGCCGGGATGATATTGCGCGCGAAGCTATCAATCTCCTCATCGATCGCATCGAAGGCTCGGCGCCGTCGGCCGACGCACGCGAGGTTGAAACGGGTTTCGCGTTGATCATCCGCGAATCCTCGGTGAGCCCCGTTTCACCGTGGTCTGAGGTGTGAGCGAGATTTTCCGCGGGCAACCGTTGACAGCGTGGTTCACCTCACGTATCTTCAAACTTACATCGATGTAAATTTAGACGCATCGTTCAAGTAGCCACTAGACATTGACGTTTGGGGCAGTAAGTGGGTACTCAGTGAAGAAGCTGATGAGCGTCGCTGTAGCGGCGACAGTGGTGGCAATCGGGCTGTCGGGATGTTCCAGCGCAGCCAGTTCGTCGTCGGAACAATCGAACGCCAAAGTTGCGCTGACGTTCTGGCATGGATACACCGAAGCCGACGGGAAGGTGCTCGACACCATCGTCAAAGATTTCAACGCCTCGCAGAAAAACATCACCATTTCGACCCAGACAAAGACCTGGGCGGTAATCGATGACACGCTGCTGCCGGCGCTGTCATCGAAGAGCGGTCCCGACATTGTCGCGATGACCTCCGACCGGCTGCCCGTCTACGCGCAGAAAAAAGCCCTGGTCGACCTCGACAGCTTCTACGCTGAAAGTTCCAGCAACACCTCCTCGCTCAAGTCGGAGGCGGTCGGAATGGAAACTGTCAACGGAAAGAAATATGGCGTGCCCAGCGGATTCGTGCCGCTATCCGTCATCTACAACAAGACTCTCTTCGCCCAGGCCGGGATCGCCACCTTCCCCACCACCTGGTCCGAGTGGGTGGCTGACGCCAAGAAGCTCACCATCGATTCCAGCGGAAGCGGAACTCCCACCCAGTACGGTCTCGCACTACCCGACCATGCCACCGTGGGCAACGGAATCTGGCCGAGCCTGTTTGAAGGCAACGGCGGCTCGATCACCAACGCCAACGGCACCAAAGCCACCATCGCCTCCAAAGCCAACGTCGACACTCTCACCTACTGGGCCAAGGCGATCCAGAAAGACAAGATTTCGCCAACCGGACTCGACGGAATCGCCGCCGACAAGCTCTTCACCGCCGGAAAAACTGCGATGGAGGTCGGAGGCCCTTGGATGGCCAGTGTGGCAACGGCGGCAAATATCAACTACGGCCTCGCTGCGATTCCGGCCGGCCCGAAGGCTCAGTCCGCGTCGGCGATCGGAATCTCGCTTGCCGTCACCGCGCAGACCGACCCCGTGAAGCAGCAGGCGGCCAAGAAATTCCTTGCCTACTTCAATATGAAGACCACGGCGATCAAGTGGGCGCTCGGTTCTGGCTGGCCGCCCCTTCGCACCGACATCTCGGCGGGAGAAGTGAGCGCGAACGCCACCGTCGCCACCCTCACTCAGATCGCACCGAACACGGTTGCCCTCCTTCCCGGAGTGGTCAACAGCACCGGTGTGCTCACGGCGATCGACACGGCGACCCAAAAGGCTATGGCCGGCGGTGACCCGCAAAAGTTACTCGATGATGCCCAGTCGAGCATCCAGCAAGCCCTGAAGGGTTAGACCCCTCGACTAGCTGGTGGGGGCGCACTCGGCCCCCACCACACTCGGAGACACCATGACCACTTCTCACCCTGCACGACGACGCCGCTTCCGGCCACCAGGCCAGCTAGGCGGACGAACACCGCTCAACGGATCCCTCAGGCGACGCGCAACAATCGTGGGATTCCTCGCCCCGGCCCTCATCATTCTGGCCGCATTTGTCGGCTGGCCCATGATCTCGGCACTCGGTCTGTCGTTCACCGATGCCAGCGGATTCGGATCGCCAAGCTTTGTCGGGTTCGCCAACTACATTCGAATTTTCACTGACAGCGAGATTCTGCACTCGATGGCCAACACCGCCTACTACGCGGTTCTCTTCACCCCGGTGGCCCTCGCTGTGGCGCTGCTGCTCGCATTGGCAATCAATAATCCCCGGCTCCCATTTCGCGGCTTCTTTCGTTCGACACTCTTTCTGCCGTTCATCATCTCGCTCGCTGTGGCCGCGTTCGCCTGGTCATACCTGCTCGACCCGCAAATTGGTCTGCTGAACTATTGGCTGTCGACCGTCGGCATCCGCATCGGTAACGTGTTGCAAGACCCGGTGCTGGCCATGCCGACCGTTGTTCTGGTGGCCGTGTGGAAAAGCTTCGGTTTCTATCTGGTCATTTTTCTGGCCGGACTGCAGGAGATTCCGGCGAGCCTCTACGAAGCCGCCCAGCTCGATGGGGCAAACGGGTGGAAACGCTTCACCAATGTCACCTTCCCCATGCTCAGCAACACCCTGGCGTTCGTTGTCGTTATCGCGGCAATCGCTGCCCTTCAGGCATTCGACCAGATTTACGTGCTCACCGGTGGCGGGCCCTATCGCAGCACAGAAACCATCGTCATGCAGATCTACCAGTCCGGATTCAAAGACCTCAACCTTGGGTTCGCCTCGGCTCTCTCCTACGTTCTGTTGATCATCACCCTGCTGCTCAGCCTCGTGCAGTTTTTGTTCTTCGGCCGCCGAGGAGAAGCTAGCAACTCATGACAACCCTTGCCCGGGCCGGCATTGTTCCGCCCACCCGAACCAAGCGCATCCCCGATCGTGGCCGATGGGTCTACTTCGCCGGGCTCCTCGTCGTCACCGGTGCCCTGATGCTTCCAGTGCTGATCATCGTCTTCACCGCTTTCAAACCCGCGGTGGAGGTGAACGCGTATCCACCGACTCTGCTGCCGCACCGGTGGACGCTCGACAACTTCGGAGCGATCTTCTCCCAGCTGCCGTTCGGGCGGCTACTGGTCAACAGCGTTTTCTTCGCCGGCGGGGTGACCGCATTCGCTCTGGTCTTCGATTCCCTGGCGGCGTATGCCCTCGCTCGGCTCGACTTTCGCGGCTCACGACTGCTGCTCATTGTGATTATCGCCAGCCTGATGATTCCGTTTCAAGCGACCCTGATTCCCATTTATCAGCTCGTCTCCCATCTGGGGTGGGTGAACACTTTCGTCGGCCTCATCGCCCCGCGTGCCGCCGACGCGTTCGGAATCTTCTTCCTCCGACAGTTCTTCGTGGCCCTCCCCCGAGACCTCGACAATGCGGCCCGGATCGACGGCGCATCGGAGTGGAGGGTCTTTCGAAGCGTGGTGCTTCCGAACGCGGTCCCGGCGCTCCTCACGCTCGGCATCTTCACTTTCGTCAACAACTGGAACGATCTACTCTGGCCGCTGGTCTTCACGACGGATCAGAACATGGGCACCGTCACCTCCGGGCTGACGCTGCTCACCGGTCCGGGAGGGATCATCCCTCAGGGCGTCATGATGGCCGGCTCGCTGCTGGCCGTGTTGCCGCTCGCAATCATCTTTTTGCTGGTGCAGCGCCGGTTTATCGAAAGCATCGCGACCACCGGGTTGAAGTGAGCCGAAGGCCAACGCCTCGGCCACCTGTGCTTCTCTTCTCCGAACGACCCTGAAACGAGTAACACCATGAAATGGTTTGACGACAACGAGCTGCACTTCGCGCTCGGCATCGAAGACACTTTCGTTCCGCAAAGCCGTGCCGGCGAGCGCGCCATCGACGAGTACGAACTCACCGACCATTACGCCCAGGTCGACACCGACCTGGCGCTGGCAAAGAATGTGGGGGCCGAAATGCTGCGCTGGGGGGTGCCGTGGCACCGTCTGGCATCGGAACGCGGATGCTGGGACTGGTCGTGGCTGGATCGCGCGATGGGATGCTTCGAACAGTATGAACTTCGCCCGATCGTCGATCTGTTGCACTACGGCACCCCGCTCTGGCTCGATAACCAGTTTGCGAACCCCGATTATCCCCACCACGTGGCCGAGTTCGCCGCCCGCTTTGCCGAACGTTATAGCTCGATCGCGACCGACTACACCCCGGTCAATGAGCCGATGATCCACGCACTGTTTTCCGGCGAGTACGCATATTGGCCGCCCTATCTCAGCGGGCCCGACGGGCTGGTGACAATCGCCTCCTCGATCGCGCACGGGTTCGTTCTCACCCAGCAGGCCATTGCGGCGGAGCTGGGCGATCGGGCAACGTTCGTTCATGTCGACGCTGGAATGCGTTACGTGGGAGATATCCACGCGGCAGAGCACCGCGAGACCGTGACACGGCTCGAACACCAGCGATTCCTCGTCGAAGACCTTGTCACCGGAAATGTCGGCGACGACCACGCCCTGCTCGAGCAACTGCGCCGGGGCGGGTTGACCGATGATCGGCTGGCCTGGTTTCAGAGCAACGCGGTGCAGCCTGACGTCATGGGCGTCAACTATTACCCGCGTCATTCCACCGAGGTCTTCGAGGCGGGCATCCACCACGGCGGCGGTTTCGCCGATCCCCGTCCCTTCCTCGACGCGGGCACCGACGGGCTGCGCGAGGTTCTCGCCACCTATGCGGAGCGCTACTCGGCACCGGTGATGCTCACCGAAACCTGCCTCACCGGCACCGTCGACGAGCGAATTGCCTGGCTGGATGCGTCGGTGGAATGCCTGCGTGAGCTTCGCGCCGAGGGCTTGCCCGTTGTTGGCTACACCTGGTGGCCGCTGTTCGACATGTACGAGTGGACCTACCGCCATAGCGCCAAACCGCGAGCCGAGCACCTTCTCACGATGGGTCTGTTCGACCTCGTGGAGGGCGAATCCGGGCACCTCGCCCGGGTGAGAAATCCTGTCGCGGATCGGTTCCGCCAGCTCGCCACCCAGTCACTCCGACCGCTCGCTCCGACCCGAAAGTGACCCCCGTGTTGAGTGCGCACGTTACCGTTCATCCCCGTTCCCCGATCGGCCCGATCAACCGTCGACTGTTCGGCACCTTTGTGGAGCATCTCGGCCGATCCGTCTATGACGGCATTTACGAACCCCAGCATCCACAGGCGGACTCCAGCGGATTCCGGCGCGACGTCATCGACCTCGTCAGAGAGCTCGGGGTCACCACCATCCGCTACCCGGGAGGCAACTTCGTGTCGGGCTTTCGCTGGGAAGACAGCGTCGGACCGCGCGAAAGTCGGCCGCGACGGCTCGACCTGGCCTGGCATTCCACCGAAACCAATGAGGTAGGCCTCCGCGAATTCTCGCATTGGCTCGAGTTGATTGGCAGCGAGCTAATGCTGGCGGTGAACCTCGGAACCCGCGGCATCCAGGAGGCGCTCGACCTGCTCGAATATGCCAACCTTCGGAGCGGCACAGCACTGTCGAACCGACGGATCGCCGATGGGCACCCCGAGCCGTACGGCGTCACGATGTGGTGCCTCGGCAACGAGATGGATGGCCCCTGGCAACTCGGTCACCGCTCCGCGGAGGACTACGGCAAACTCGCCGCCCAAACGGCTCGGGCCATGAAATCGTTCGATCCCACCCTTGAGCTGGTGGTCTGTGGATCCTCGAGCGCCTCCATGCCGACATTCGGTGAATGGGAACGGGTCGTTCTCTCCCACACCTACGACGAAGTCGACTACATCTCCTGCCACGCCTACTACGAAGACCATGGCGATCGAGGGGATTTCCTTGCCTCCGGAGTGAACATGGACCGTTTCATAGACTCTGTTATTGCCACCGCCGATCACGTCAAAGCGGTGCGGCGGAGCGAAAAATCCATCAATATCTCCTTCGACGAGTGGAACATCTGGTACAACGAACGCTTCGAGAGAGTCGACAAGATTCAGGGGAGCCAGAACTGGCCGATCGCGCCGCGCCTTCTCGAGGATGTCTACACGGTCACCGACGCCGTCGTGTTCGGGAGCCTGCTCATTTCGCTCCTCAAACATGCCGACCGGGTGACGAGCGCGTCGCTTGCGCAACTGGTCAATGTGATCGCCCCGATCATGACCGAACCCGGAGGGGATGCGTGGCGTCAAACCACGTTCTACCCGTTTGCCGCAAGCGCCGCCCACGCCGTCGGATCGGCGCTGCCCGTGTCGATCGAATGCGCCACCTATGACACCGCAACATACGGTCGGGTGCCTCTCGTGGATGCCATCGCCACGCACGATGACACGACCAGAAGCGCTGCCGTGTACCTCGTCAACCGATCCCAAACCGACCCTCTTGAGGTAACCATCGACCTCGGCGGGCTGGCCTTCAGCACGCCTTCGGCACTCACCCTCGCCGACGACGATCCTCTCGCCGCGAACACTCTCACCAACCAGAACCGGGTAGGGCTGCAGAACAACGCCTCCCTCCGGAGCGACGGGATCACGCTCACGATCGTGCTTCCCCCCATCTCCTGGACCGAAATAACCTCCTCCCGCTCCATCGAGACAAAGGAAAGCTAATGGAAAGTAATTTCTCCCCCGCGGCCAGCGTGCGACGCCTCCCTCGCCGCCGCATCCGCCTGCTCGTTGCCGCGGTGACGATCGCGCTCGGGGTGCCGCTGGCACTGGCCGTACCCGCCTGGGCCGTGACGACGGGAAACGGCGCGCTGGTGTATTCCCCCGCCGCGGGCACCTCCTTCAACCCGGAAGGCGGCAAAGCTGCCGGCACCACCTACGCCAAAATGATTATTCTCAAAAACAGTGGAAGCTTTAACGGTACCCAGATTGTGACATTCGACCAGCTCGTTCTCGAAAACGGCGTGCAGGTCTACCCGATCTACCGCAGCTCCAATAACGGAGCCTCGTGGGCCCGCATCGCCGCGGTCGTGCCCAGCGCCCAGTTCGCTACGCTCACCCGCACAGCGCAGCCCTCCCTCTACGAAACTCCCGTCACGCTCGGCACCATGCCGGCAGGAACGCTGCTGCTAAGCGGCATGATCATGCCAAGCGACCGGTCAAGCAGCCGTTTGGTTATGTACAAAAGTCTCGACCACGGCGTTACCTGGTCATTTGTGAGCACCGTCGATACCGGCGGGCCCGCCACCTACGATCCGAGCCCCACCTCCACCACGTCCACCGTCTGGGAGCCGTCGCTTGCCGTCGATGCCAACGGTGGCCTCGTCACTTACTTTTCTGACGAGCGCCAGAAAGCTAACAACGTTCTTCAGGCGGTCAGCTACCGCCGCTCCACCGACGGAGGCCTCACCTGGGGTGCGCTGGTAAACGTGGCGGCGCCCACTAACCTGAGCGACCGGCCCGGGATGATCACGGTCACCCGCCTGCCGAACGGCAACTATTTCGCCACCTTCGAGGTGGTGAATCGACCAAGCCAGACAAACAACACGGCACCCGTCTACTACAAGATTTCCCCTGACGGCCTCACCTGGTCGCCCGCTGGAAATATCGGCACCCAGATCACCCTGCCGAATGGGCGTGGTATCGGATCCTCACCCGAGGTGCGATGGATTCCGACCGCCGGCAACGCGAACGGCATGATCGTCGTGTCGTCCAAATGGGCTCTCACTTCTGCCGGAGCCATCGACGGTGGGCAAAACTTTGTCGTGAACCGCAACCAGGGCTCCGGGGCATGGGAGCAGCTGCCGTACGCGGTCACCTATGACGCCGCCGACAATCAGGGTGGAACGTTTAGCGGGTTCGCGCAGAGCTTCGACAGCACTCCCGACGGCACGACCCTGTTTCAGGCAACCAACGTGGAGAACCTCAGCACGACCTACAACGACATTCGCGTCGGATCGATCCCTATCAATGCCACTCAATATGAAGCCGAGTCCGCGGTGTTGACCGACACATCGCTGGTCACCCAGGCCGATGCCCAGGGCGGGGCGAAGGTGGGCAATATCAACAACGCCGACAGCTCAGTCAAATTCGCTGTCACGGCGGCCGTGACCGGCGTGTACATGATGAACGTGCGCTACGACAACGGATCGGGTGCCACCAGCAGCCACAACGTGAGCGTGAACGGGGGCGCAAACACCGCGCTGTCTTACCCGGTTACACCCAATTGGGGTCGCTTCGCCTGGGCACAACTGAGCGTGAGTCTCACCGCTGGCACGAACACCATCACGTTCACGAAGGGGACAGGATTCGCCGAACTCGATCAGATCCAGCTCTACCACCCGTGACCTGCTCGCGGATGCTCACAACCACCGCGAGCTACACCACGGGAGGGGAGGTCACCTGTCACCGATGACCTGAGAAATAACACCTGACCCGCGATGAAGCATTGAGACAGTGGGATTTGAACCCTAATTCAAGGCCAGGCACGAGGCGAAAGCTGATCCAAATCCCCGGAAAATCAACGATTATTGGTGACCAGTACGAGCTTCGTTGTCGGTCGTTTACCCACAGTTGTAGGCAAACGGCACCACGTCGAATTCGTATGCAACATGGTGGGAAAGGTCAGGATGATTACCAAACCGACAGCAGACCTTTTCGAAATTTCTCGGCTTTAGATCGTCGATCTGGTGCGATATGAATCCTGTGCGGTTTCGTGGTTTTCGTGCACGAAGGGCTGTCGATGTCTACATCACCTGCACCGGCAGCTGGAGGTAGGAGGCGTACTCGCCGCCCGTGTGGATAGCATGCTGCCCGCTGTTGGCACCGACATACCCCTGGATGCCCGGCATCATCGTTCCGAGGAGATTGCGCGAGCTCACGACGAAACGGAGCTGCTCGCCCGGATAGAAGACCAAGCCGATCAGAAGCAGCTCGATGTCGATCTCCACTATCTCTCCGGGTGAAAGCTTCTCGACGCGGTCGAAGGTGTGAGCCGGCACATCCTCGGTCGGCAGGCTCGCATCAAGAGTGCGCGCTGAGACGCGCAAGCGCCCATCGGATCCCTTGTGGCAGAGAATCGTCGCTCCATGATCGGTGATGTCATGCGCCACCGCACTCTGGTTGGGCGTCGTGAAGGCCTGCAGTGGCGTTCCCCATTTGTCGAGCTTCTGCACCAGCACGAAGAGGTCCATGTCATCGGCATCCTTCGCCTCGACCCAAAGGTGAGCCTTGGGATAACCGACGAGTATTGTTTCCGTCTCGAATCGGGTGACGAACGGCAGCTGATGTCATGGCGCAAACATGACTGGACTTTCTCACCCGCACTGGACCGGTGTATCCCGGCTCCGGATCGCCAGTCCGCTAATCCAGTTCGCAATATAATCTGGACCGAAAAAGAATCGCTGGTCAGCAGCTGCTTTTGCATGCGGAGCGATTTCTAACGGGAGAGCGGGGATCTCGTTTTTGGACTCATCCGAATCTGCTTCACTCCACCAGATATTTACGATCGTTTTTATCCCGCCTGCGCGGAGTTCGCTCGAGATGATCACCATTCCCTTTTATCTGTCCGCACGCTCTATCCGATTCAAGATCAAAAGAATCAGAGTCAATCTTTTGGTGCGCCCGAGGCCGTTGGGTCATCCCGCCAAAAAATCCCTTCAGCACACGATCATTAGGCACAAGTTCAATGATGAAACTCAGTGACAGGTGCGAGTCGCCGATACTGACCGAACGCACCTCAGCTTGATGGCCGCGGTAGTGATCGGATCATCGGCACAGACGAGCGCAGCAGCTCGCATTCACACCTCAGCGCCGAAGTGCCCAGCATGCGTGCTGTCGCCGAGAGAAAGCCCGATCCTTATTCCATTTCGGGTAGCCAAGCCATCGGACTGGTCAGTGGCAACTAAACCAACGGCAGTCCCGGGTACTCGGTTTCACGGTGTAACGCCTCTGCGACAGTAGCCACGAATTTCATAGACCATTCCGTGTACATCGCGGCCCTCCACTGGATCAGGTTGGGGACTCCTTCCAACTGTGACGGGTTGAACGGCACGTATGTCGTGTGCGGCAGTGACCGGCACAACATCTGCGACTCAGCGTTGAGTGCCCGCGCGTGGCTGGTCGCGATGCGCGCCGGTACCCGGGCGAAGTCCCACACCATCACCGCCGGCGGGATCTGCAGGATCAGGATCGGTGTTCCCCAGTCGGTGCGTTCGCGGATCACCTCGATCAAGGTTCGAAGTTGTTCCCGCCAGGCACCGACCGGGGTGAGGCGCAGAGCGTCGTTGATACCCACTGTCACCAGGACAGCATCAGCCCACAGTGCCGGCATCTCCCGAGCCTGCGAAGCGAGCACGCGAAGAGTCATCCCCACATCCGCGATTGCCTGCACCTCGACACCGCGGCCGGTACTCTTCGACAGTTGCCGGCTCAGGGCGCCGACAAGACCGATCTGATGGGTCAAGACACCAAACCCCGCAGAGGTATGGCCTCCCAGAAGCAGAATACGGTCCAACCCGACACCGGCCTGGACGGCGTAGGGGGCGTCGACTGCGTGGGCGACGTTCGTCCACCCGTCTCGAACCCATAAGTACCACACCACCATCAGCGGTCGAAGTGCGGCGAACACTATAGATGCCTTGATAGTCATCCCCGTCTTACCCCCAGTCCAGTCCCTGCGTGCGAAACGCACAGCTGCCTTCCGGCCCAAAACTCGCACACGAACAGGGCACCCTCCGACACGAGCGCCCGCTTCCCCCCGAAAGCAGGGAATCCCCCGGCACACCTCGACCAGGGGCGGGTGAAGGCCACCACACCTGGCATGTCCCCCATCTCACGTGGCGCGAGAGGCAGAAACTCAGTCGAAATAACTACTTCCGTCCATGTCAGTTGCAGCGCTGCTCACTGGCCTCGTTGTAGGGGGTTGTGCCGGTGGGGATTCCGAAATTGGGAGTGCCATCAGCGTTCCACGGCACGGGCTGCGCGTATATGTTCCGATCGTTCCATCCATTCGTAGTGGTGGTCTTGGCGTGATAAATGTTCCAGTTGATGCCGGCGGCCCCGGGCACCGGTATTGATTCACCGCCGGGCCCGTACACGCCTCCGCCGGAGGAAAAAACGGGCCCACGCTTCGTGTATGACTGGTATGTCGTTAGGTCCCCGCCGTTGTATACGAGTTCGCCGAGCGAGTACGAGGTTGTCCAACTGGCATTCGCGTTGTAAACGATCGTAAGTTTGTTGTTTGGTCCGACCCAGGCTTCTGGGCCTTCCTCAATAGCTTGTACCGAGGTTTCCCACGACTGGTCGGGGCTCGCGATTAACCTCCTGTAGTCCTGATCGATGTGGAGCGGGTCGCTCATGTGGGCGATGAAGATCTGTTGGGGTGCTGACCCGCCATTGCCGGTCGGTGTGCCCGACCAGAGCATGTACCAGTTGTTGTTGTAATTGAAGACCGTGGGGTCGATGGCCCATTGGTTGGTGCTGTCGGCAATCTTGCCGGCAAAGACCCATGCACCGGTGGGATCTTGCGTGTTCGCCGTGATGGCAAAGATCCTGTGGGTATTGTTCGTCGCGGGGTCCCCGCCTTGATCGGTCGCGCTGGCGAAGTAGATAATCCACTGTCCGTTGAGATACTCGATTTCCGGCGCCCAAGTTTCGGCGCTGTGGTCAGTACCTGTCGGCGACGTCCAGATTGTCTTGACCGCTGCGGTCGATAGACCGTTGATTGTTGCACTGGCCCGAATGTTGATCGATCGGGCACCGTCCGACTGGACCAGATAATAAGTGTTGTTGCGATACCAAACTGAAGGATCCGCACCGGTGGTGATCGGGTTAGTGAGAGTACACGCGGAACCAGCTAAAGCCGTCACGGGGGATGTTGCGCCACCAAGGGCGGCCAGCAGTGCCCCCGTGATAGCCAAACTTATGCCTGTCGTTTTCTTCATCAGAGTCGCTCCTTTGCGATCGTTGCGTCGACGGTCGCCGATGCAACAGAGGTGTCACCAAACCGGGACGGTAGCGGCGGAAGCTTCGGCTTCGTGGACAACGCTCACCTGCGGCTTTTTACTGACGATGCGGGTCCGGGTGGGATCCGATTACCGCTGCGCGGATGCGCTCGATCGGGATCTTCACTCGTCGGTTTGAACTGAGGAGACCGTTTGCCTCCTGGAGTGTGTCGGTCAACTGGGTATAGCAGAATCCGACCAGTGCATCTGCGGCGTGTACAGCCGCGAATAGCTCGGTCAACATCCCGGCGAAGTGTTCTGAGGAGTTTGCCGCTGCATACCCCCATGCGCCGTCAGCATCATCGACGTCGTAGGCAATTCCACCGAACTCGGTCAACATTATGGGTGCCGTATCGATGTCGCCCTCCAGCACCAGCCGTCTTCCGGCCGGCCCGTGGCCCGCGATCATCCTGGCGACAGAATCGCGGTTCCTGTAGCGGTCGGCGATCACCTCAGGACGAATTTCATAATCATGAATCGCCACGATGTCAGTGTCGACCTGCTCCCAACCGTCGTTGGAGACAACAGGTCGCGTCGGATCCAGCGCCTTCGTGAGATCGACGAGGGATCTCGCGAAGTGGACCATCCGTGGATTCCGGGCGAGATGCTGAACACCCCAGCTCTCATTGAGTGGAACCCAAACCGCGATGGAGGGGTGGGAGATATCACGGCGCACCACCTCGAGCCACTCCCGTACTGTGCGCTCCATCGCCGTCGGCGTGAATGTAAATGTCGCCGGCGCCTCTCCCCAAAGGATCAGTCCGAGTCGGTCTGCCCAGAACAGGAACCGTGGATCCTCAAACTTCTGGTGAAGCCGCGCCGCGTTGAATCCCAGTTCCTTGATGAGCTGTACCTCCTCACGGAGGGCTTCCGAAGAGGGAGCCGCCAGGTGAGTATCCGGCCAGTATCCCTGCTCGAGGACGGAGCGCAGGTAGTAGGGACGGTCGTTGAGCAGGAATGACCCGCGTTCGACGGAGACAGTGCGGATTCCGAGATAGGACGCAACACGGTCTTCGCCGACCTCGATGACCGCGTCGATAAGTCGTGGCTTTTCTGGCGACCACAGGAGCTCCTCGTAGGCTTGCCCGTTGAGAAGCGCTGGAATTGACAGGGTGATGTCGACGTCGGTCGAATCTGTCATCGTGCTGATTTCGGCGACCTTCCGCCCGTCCAGGGTCAGGCCGACCCGCACTGATACCGCCTCGCTTGGCGGGCGCGACAGGGTGAGGCGCACACGAGCGCTGGCATCAACCGGATCCGATGTCCAGCTGAGCATTTCGATAGAGACATCGGGCACGGACTCCAGCCACACCGGTTGCCAGATACCCGAGGTTCGGTGATACCAGATCGAGTGCGGATTCTCTCGCCAGTCCTGCTTGCCGCGAGGCTGCGCGATGTCGTTGGCATCGTCTTCCGCCCTCACTACCAGCTCATGATCCTGACCGGAGTTGAGCAGGTGGGTGACGTCGATCGAGAAGGGGGTCTGGCCGCCCTCATGGGATCCGGCGAACTGCCCATCTATCCAGATGCGCGCACGGTAGTCGACCGCACCGAACCGCAGCATAAGTCGACGGGATGGGCCGTGTCCTGCCGCAGCAATCTCGGTTGCGCCGAAGCTCCGTTGATACCAACTCACCCGATGATGCGCCGTGTCTGCGATGCCCGATGCCGCGGACTCTGGGGGGAATGGCACGCGAATAATGTCGGGAAACCGGGGGGACGTCCACCACCGGTCTCGCTCTCCGAGGTCATCATCGTCGAAGGCAAACGACCACAGCCCAGAAAGGTCACACCAGCGTTCGCGAAGCAATTGAGGTCGAGGGTGTGTGCCGTCCTGGCGGGATCCGACCGGAAGTCCGGCGAGGTCATCTTCGATCATGTGGATAAGCATGCCCTAGATTTTCTAGCGCTGCAAAATTTCCACTCCAGGCGGATTTCGCTGCCACCCGATTTCGCTGCATTCAGACGGGCTCTGCCGGGGCGCTCTCCCTGACTACCAGATGATGAGGAACGATCTCGTGGCGCCCCACGCCGTCATATCCGTCGATACGCTCAATCAACAGTTCCAGTGCGCGGCTCACAAGCGCATCGAGGCTTGGAGCGACCGTCGTCAAGCTGGGAAACGTAGTTGCACTTATACGGATGTCATCCCAACCGGTGACCGCGACATCCTCCGGGATTCGAACTCCTCGCTCATGAAGGGCGCGAAGCGCGCCAATTGCCGCCAGGTCATCGCGACACACAAGAGCGTCGAAGCGAAGTCCTGCATCAAAGGCCTCCCCGACCGCCGCAGCGGAGCCGACCGCGCTGATATCGGGCGACGCGATCAGAAGACGGGAGTCAACCTCGATGCCAGCCTCTTCGAGAGCTTTTTGATACCCCAAGATCCTGAGCCGCGAAGTCTGTGAGAGCTTCCCACTCTCATGACCGACAAAACCGATTCGAGACCGCCCCAGGTTGATCAGATGTCGCGTCACCTGCTCGGCCGCAGCAGGGTTATCGATCATCACCCGATCGATTGTGAGCGGTGCCGATACTTCGCCGAGGAGCACTATGGGAAGGTCGCCACGATGCTGCGCGATCTCGCCGGAGGCCATTACCGATGGCTGGAACAGAATCCCGTCGACGAGCCCAGCCTCCGAGCTCGTCAGAAGCGCACGTTCGCCTTCGAGCTTGCCTTCAGTCTCCTCGAACATGACCCGATACCCTTTTTGCTGCGCCTGCCGCGCAACAACCCGCGCCAACTCTGCGAAGTACGGCAGGCCAATGTCAGAGAACGCCAGTGCAAGGACTCCGGTCCGGCCTGTGGCGAGACGGCGTGCCATGATGTTGGGCCGATAGCCGAGCTCGTTGATTGCGCGCTGAACACGCTCACGCATCCCTGACGACACGTGAGGATAATCGCGCACGACGTTAGAGACGGTCTTCATCGAAACGCCAGCGTGAGCTGCCACGTCCTGTAAGCGCACGCCCGTCAAAATGGCCTCCAATTTTAGATTCAATACGCACTCTATGGTGTGCGGCACGGGCAGGACTTGATTTCAACTTTGCAGCGCTGTAAGTTTACGCAGGTCGGGGTGTCCATAAATCCGGCAACCACACTCAAGGGAGAGCAATCACGTGAGAAACACCATGACGCGGCGTATCGTCGCGGTCGGAGTCGCCCTCGCCGTCGGAGCCGGGCTGGCGGCCTGCAGCTCGTCAGGCGGCGGAGCCGTATCCGGCAAGGACTACACCGGCCCAAGCGTCACAATCAATTTCTGGAACGGCTGGACCGGTGGTGCGGCACCGGTGCTGGTACCCAAGCTTGTCGCGCAGTTCAATAAAGAGCACAAGAACATCGTTGTCAAGGATGTCCCACAGGAATGGGCGGCCATCGCGTCGAAGATGCCACTTGCGATCAAAGCAGGCAAAGGACCGGATGTAGCGGTGCTGCATGGCGACGACCTTGCCACCTACGCCGCTCAGGGCCTCCTGCTCAAGAGCGACGCGATCGTGAAAAAGCTGGGTTACGGCGCAACAAACTTTCCCGACGGCGTGTACGCCAAGGGCAACTACAAGGGCGCGCAGTATGCCGTGCCATGGAGCGTCACCCCACTCGGTATGTACATCAACCAGGATGTCACGGCAAAAGCGGGCATCACCGAGGTGCCAACCGACAATACGAGCTACACGAAAAACCTCACTGCCTTGAAGTCCGCCGGGGTCCAGGGCGACTGGGTCGACGGTTTCGTTTTCACCGGCACCTTCGTGTTCGAGTCACTCATCTGGCAAAACGGTGGAGACCTCTATAACAAGGACGTGACCAAATCCACCCTCAACTCTGACGCGGGAGTGAAAGCGCTGACCTGGATGACTGACCTGGTGAAAAACGGCTACAGCCCGGCGAACGTCGCACAGGACGGCAACATCAAGGCTCTACTCGCCGGTCAGACCGCCTACAACTGGAACGGCATTTGGCAAACCACCAACGATGCCTTCTCCGGGCTGAAGTGGGACACCGCACCGGTGCCACAGATCGGCAGCCAGAAGGCCGTATGGTCGAGCTCGACACACTGGGTTTTCCCGGCCAACAAGGGTCAGGACGCAAATAAGACCGCAGCCGGCGCCACGTTCGTCAAGTGGATGAACGATCACTCCGCGGGCTGGGCCGCCACCGGCGAGCTGCCGTCCGCGAACACCGTTCGTGAAGACCCGTCGCTGCTGACGAAGTACCCGAAAATGAAGGCATTCATGGACGAGCTCCCCTACGCTCACTACGAGACGGTCTCTCCGGGCATCTCCGATGCGAATGCGTTTATCACCACGGCGCTCAACGAAGCCCTGACCGGTAAGAAGACCCCGAAGCAGGCACTCGACGACGCAGCGAACCAGGCAGACCAGGTGTTGGCACAGAACCGGACGAAGTACGGTTCCTGAGTTGACAAGCAATGCTGTCGCCTCCCGGCTTTCCGCCGGGGGGCGCGGCGCGGCCAGCGGAAAGAGCCGCGCTACGCGCCAAAAGACTCTGACCGCTTACCTGTTCTTGGCGCCGTTCCTGATCCTTTTCTTCACGTTTGTGATTGCGCCAGCCATCTTCGGCCTGGTCATTAGCCTCACCGACTTCAGTCCTTTCCGCGACTCGCAGCATTTCGTGGGCTTTGCCAACTATGCGCAGCTCTTCAAGGCCGGCGACACGATCGCACGCAACTTCTGGCAATCGATGGGCGCTACCGGCATCTTCCTCGTGGCCAGCGTGCCGTGCCTGATCGTTTTGCCATTGTTGGTGGCTATCCTCCTGAACCAGCGCATCCGGGGCTCGGCGGTCTTCCGCACCATATTTTTCGCCCCGTACGTGCTGGGAGTCGCCGTCATCGGAGTGATCTGGGGTTATGTGCTCGACACGCAGTCGGGCATCCTCAACTTTCTGCTCGGCCTCGTCGGTCTGCCGAACCAGATCCCGTGGACAGTCAACACACCGTGGGTATGGGTCGGCCTCGTCGGAGTGACGGTGTGGTGGACCATGGGTCTCAACACCGTCATTTTTCTCGCCGGACTCAAGGGCATCAACCCCGATCTTTATGAAGCAGCCGCACTCGACGGAGCCGGGCGACTGCGCAGCTTCTCTAACGTGACACTGCCGGGACTTCGCCCGGTGATGCTCTTCATCACCACCACTACGGTGCTCGCTTCGGCGAATATGTTTGGGCAGTCTTACCTACTGACCAGGGGAGGTCCCGGCAATGCCACCCGCACAGCGATCATGTACATCGCCGACCAGGGTCTCTCGCAGAACAACATGGCGCCAGCGGCAGCGATGAGCTATCTGCTCTTCGTCTTCCTTGCCGTAATCAGTATTATCAACTTCCGCCTCCAGCGGGAACGACCTGATGGAGCGACCCGATGACTGCGATCCCCGTGCGACGCCGGTCGCGTCGACGCATCACGTCGACGACCATCCTGTACATCGTGCTGATCCTGCTCGCCCTGATTATCGTGCTGCCACTGGTGTGGATGCTCCTCACCTCGTTCAAGACAGACTCGGACGCAGTACGAAATCCGTACTCGATCCCGAATCCGTTTTCCCTTGACGGATACCAGAAGCTGCTGAACGGCCAGCAGCCGATCTTTCTCTGGCTGTGGAACAGTTTCGCTGCAGCATCCGTGCAGACGATCCTGGTGCTCGTGACGGCATCGATGGGTGCTTATGCCCTCGCTCGGCTGAACTTCCCCGGCAAGCGAGTGGTTTTCGGCATGATTATCTCCACGCTGCTCGTGCCGCCGGTGGTCTTCCTCATCCCGAATTATCTGATCGTTCAGAACCTCGGCTGGCTCGACTCGATCCTCGCGATCACGGTACCGGGGGCGGCGGGCGCATTCGGCATCTTCTTCCTGAGGCAGTTTTTCGTCGGCCTGCCCGTTGAGATCGAGGAGGCTGCGCGCATCGACGGTGCTAGCGATCTGCGCATTTTCCTGCAGATCGTGCTGCCCCTCGCCCGGCCCGCTCTAGCGACGCTCGCTGTGCTGACCTTCCTCAACAACTGGAACGACTTCTTGTGGCCCGTCTACGTGCTTCTCTCCCCGGACAACATGACACTCCAACCTGGCCTTTCGATGCTGCAGGGCGCCTACCGCACGCACTTTGGAATCGTTATGGCCGGCGCGGTCGTCGCCTCGGTACCGGTGCTCGTTTTGTTCGGCATTGCACAGCGCCAGATCGTGGAATCGGTCGCAGGCACCGGGGTCAAGGGATGACGCGAAGCGCCGTCACGCGCAGTTTGATTGGCGTTGCGGCGCTCCTGATAGTGCTCACTGGATGTGTAGCTGGGAACGCCAGCTCTGCATCCTCCACACCGCCGAACCCGCTAATCGACCAGGACTTCCCCGACCCGGATATCGTGCATAGCGGCGGCCAGTACGTTGCGTTCGCGACCAACAGCCCGGCATACGCGATACAAGAGGCGACGTCCCCTGACCTTGAGCACTGGAACTATCGCGGAGATGACGCCCTGCCCCAGCTGCCCGCTTGGGCGACGAGCGGTCGCACCTGGGCTCCAGACGTCTCGCCAGCTCCCGGAGGCGGTTGGGTCATGTACTTCGCCGCGGAAGATGCAGCGTCGCACAAGCAATGCATCGGAGTAGCGACCGCCGCGAAGGTGCTGGGACCATACCGCCCGGCATCCGATGGTCCCGTTATCTGCCCGATCACGGAGGGCGGAGCAATCGACCCCCAGCTATTTACCGACTCCGACGGCACCCGGTACCTCGTGTTTAAAACCGACGGCAATTGCTGCGCCCTCGACACCTGGATCGAGCTGGCGCCATTGAGCGCGGATGGTAAGAGCATCGTGGGGACCCCGACCCGTCTCGTCCGCCAGACGCTCGGCTGGGAGGGGAAAGTGGTCGAAGCGCCGACCCTCATTCGGCACGGCTCGCGTTATGTTCTCCTGTATTCGGCCAACGACTACTCCCACGATCGCTACGCAATCGGCGTCGCCACCGCAGCAAGCCTCACCGGGCCCTATTCGAAACGATCAGAGCCGCTGCTCTCAACCGCTTCCAGTCATGGGCTCTACCTCGGTCCGGGTGGTCAGGATATCGTCGGCGGTCCGAAAGGCGACGCGCTGGTCTTCCACTCATGGGACGCCAGCTACGCCTACCGCGCGATGCGATCGCTGCCGCTCCACTGGCAAGGTGACGCCCCAAGCGTCACCCCGCCAACTGGTGGCTAGCAACGAGTATCGGTTGCCTCGTTATAGCTGAGCGCTCCGGCTGGAGTCCCGAAGCCCCGGGGCCGTCGGTGTTTCATGGCACCGGTTGCGCTTAGATCGACCGTCCAGACCAGTCGCCGTTTACCGCCGTGTCCGTATGAAAAATAATCCAGCCAACGGCTGCCGCAACTCCCGTTTTGCATTTCAGCGAGCACCGTCAGCGCTGAACCGCCCGGCGCGTTCCCGTCTGCCCCGCTCACGGGCACGAGCATGCGCAAGCACTGCGTCGTATCCTCCGCGATCGTGCGCACTGACGTTCCGCCTCACCTCGCGGCGTGAATAAAGTGACAACTAGACCTTCAGCAGTCCCGTCCTCACCGCATCGAAAATAGCCTCGGAACCGGTAGCGAAGCACTGGAATAGCTAAATTAAGGCCGGGAGTGACGGTCACAAACCATTCCCTGTGCTTCTCGGCACGAGTTATCGACGCCAATTTAGCGATGTGTCGCGGGGTATTGTGCACCTGTCGGCAAACCAATCATCCTTCGCGCACGTTTCCATTCCGTTCCTACTCCGACTCCGGTCTCGTACCAGATGTCCACGTGAACTTTGGCCACGCACCCCTCCTCGGCTGGTACAGCGCCGCGCACAACAATGTCGACAGTCATCGTTCGACGACGCCGGCAGTCAGGCCATGTGATGGGGAGTCAGTCTTCGGTGAAGGACAAGTGACGCCGCGCCGAGGGCGGCGATATTCGGGTGAACGGAGCGCAGTCTCACTTCCACCTGATGCACAGAGCGGATGTAAGTCGTGTCTAACGCCCCGCGCACGGCTTCGAGGTATATTTCGCCAGCGCCAGCAAAGCCAGGGCCAGCCAGGATGACGAGTCCGAGGTCCAGCGTGTTAGCCATGCCGACGACGGCAGTCGCAACGTATTCCGCCGCCTCGGTGATCAGCTCGAACTCTCTTGGCTCGCCGACACTCGCTCGCTCGGCGAGCGCGGCGTAGATCGCGCGGGTGGACCCGTTCGCATCCACACCGAGATCAGAGAAGAGTTCCGGCATGTCCCTCGCCCGGCGGGCAACGGCCTGAGGCGTACCGGTCACCTCGAGACAGCCCCTGCGTCCACACCAACACGGCGTCTCGTTACGGTCGACGTATACGTGGCCGATCTCCCCAGCGTGTGAGGACCGACCCCGATAGACATCACCGTTAATGACGATTCCTGCACCTATGCCATCGGCGGCATACACAACGGCAAAGTCCTGCCCCGCCGGGATTCCCCCCGACCAGAATTCGTGAAGCGCCGCACAATTGGCGTCGTTCTCCAGTAGCACGTCGATGCCGGTGAGCGCCCGCAAGTGTTCGTCGATCGGCATGGTCTCCCACCAGTCGAGCGGGTTGGGACCGCGATACGAGCGCCGTCCGGAGAGGGCAATCCCGATACCGATGACCCGGTCAGGCGTCGTGCCATTCACATCCAACAGTCCGCCGATCGCAGCAGCGATTCGCTTCAGTACGACCTCCGGCTCTTCGTCACGTGTCGCTGGGATCGTCGCGAGGTCAACTACCGACCCATCGATGGCGCACAACACGATCACGACGTGCGGGAGGTCAAGCACGATCCCAATCGCACCGAGCCTTGAGGTGTCGAGTCGCAGGAACGTTGCTGGCTTTCCACCAGTCGATTGCGCACGGCCCGACGCACTGATGAGCTCGCTCGCCATCAAATCGGTCACGACTTTGGAAATGGTCGCTTCGGTCAGCCCCGAACGGCGCGATAAGTCGACTCGGGTGATCTCGCCGCTGGATCGGATGAGGTCGAGAATCGCGCTGCGAGTCTCCGCGAACGAACGCCCACGAAGGCTCTGTCGCACCGGCTCCGGAATCATGAGTTCCTCCAATTCCCATGCGAGTCTAGCGGGCAAATCTTTCTTTCTTAACTATTGTTATGTCTGTCGTCTCGTCATAGGCTCACCTTCAGCGTCACAGCACTGTGACGCCCGCTCACACAGTTGGGATTGAAAACAATGCAGTTTTCACAGATCAAGCGCACGATAGCCTTCGCCGCCGCTGGCACCGTTCTCGTGTCTCTCGCCCTCACGGGATGCAGTTCCCAGACAGCTGCTGCCAGCGGTGGGTCGGCCACCAAAGGCGGCATCAATTGGTGGAGCTGGACCCCCGACAATGACCTCGCAGCTCGCGAGATCGCGGCCTTCAATAAGGAATACCCGAACATCAAGGTGACCTACAAGAAGGTCCCGATTGACAACTACGCCGCCGTTCTGCGACCGGC